>Ga0247727_10001124_pt1 | contig 65147 bp, 53 predicted proteins | sample WisWelCaveWW1625_FD_202498 | JGI IMG/M metagenome (GOLD analysis project Ga0247727, IMG submission 202498) | Biofilm microbial communities from Wishing Well Cave, Virginia, United States - WW16-25 | ecosystem: Environmental > Aquatic > Deep subsurface > Groundwater > Cave microbial mat | place... | reverse complement strand
AGCCGCATTCCAGATTACCCCCACAACCAGGTCGCCGATCTCCTGCCGCAAAACTGGTCGCCGCAAAAGCCTTGAGATTAGGCATTCTTTCGCCTAATCTCAAGATGGGTTCACCGAATGGATACGTGCATGTCGCTTTTGCGACTGCGACGGCGCACCTCGCCCACCACACCATAGAATTGGATTTTTCGTCCGTCAATTGAACTTTCGGTGCGAACGATCTGACTTTTTTCTACCAACCGCCCCCGTTGCACCCAAAAGTAAAATTGCTCAGAAGTGCTTTCCAGAGGGGGCGGCGAGGCGACACGACCAATTAGAAGAGTGCTCGCGCTTTGGGAATTTACTTCCTGCGAGCCAGTATCATCGTGAGTGATGCCACCGTTGTGAACTGTTTGCTTATTGTCCTCAACCATTAATGCAGTACCTCCGAATTGATTTGCCGAGTTTGTTCATAAACCAGTGAGATGGTAGAAACGATTGGTCAAAATGCCGGTGTGGGTCAGCAATGCGCTGAGACTCTCCTCTGCCCGCACGATGGGATGCAATGTCACCGGCGCGCGCTCATAACTTCTCTCCCGTGAACGATAGACGTAGATGGTCTGCGATAAGCGATTCACCCAATCCCAATCGTGCCCGCGCGTCTCAAACCATTTCTGTGAAACTTCCGCCCGAACGTATCCCCAATTTGGAAAAGAGGCAAAGTCTCCAGCCAATCGAATGTACCACGAAACAACTGAGAGTTTTTCCTCTTGGATAGCAAACACCGGTGTTCTCTGCCCGACCTCAAGTGCATACAACACCTGCATTCCCAACAGATGCAAGTAATTTCTATAATGGGTTTTGATAACACCAAAGACGGGAGATTTAACAGGATCAAAGCCTCCCAAGCGCGGCTCAAGCCGTCCGTCTGCAATGGTGGGAACATGAGTATCTTGAGCAATGGCCGCTTCTTCCAGCAGGCTCATCTCGTCTTTTGATCTGTCCTGTGTCGCTTTACGCATCTTTTCAAAGTCATACGACGGCGCCCCATCTGGCGGATACGCAGGCAAAAGACGGAAACCATGTGCTTGCAATTCGCTGGCAAAACTTTCTACTTCGTACCAAGGAAACGGATCTACCACCATCGAGACGACGCGTTCAACCACTTGATATTCAAGGCGACATTCGCCATCTGTAATGCGCATGGTTACGCTGCCAATTTGCGAGAGGCGAATAGGCACCGGATAGCCTCCTGGCGCTCGTAACCAGGCAATCGTCTGGCCTACATCCTTGCCATCAACAAAACGGATTGGCCGCTCCGACCAGTCTTCGGGTCGCCAATTCCCAAGACTATTGAAATTGAATGCTTTCCAAGCATCTTGTTTTTGTTCGTAGTCAAGATCGATTCGCTCTTCTTTTATTTGCTCATTATTTGGATGAGCTACGATGTTTCTCACGTTCGAGCACTGGCATGAAATGCAACACATAGTGGCCGAGTTCGTGTGCCGCCGAGAAACGCCGGCGTTGTATCATGTCGTTCGCTTTCACCAGGATGCAGCCATAGAATTGCGTAGCGAATTCATAGACGTATAAGTAACCCGCCAGTGGTTTGTTTTTGCGCGCGGGTATTGGAATTCTCTGGCCCGTTTCAACCCGAAGAAAATCGTCGGCAATTTGATAGGTCAAATCCTGTAGCTCTGCAACACGTATCGGGTAGGCTCCTATCAGATCATAAAGCGGGACGATCTCCGACTTTGTTGCGTTTTGATCAAGGCCGGCTTCCTCATACACGCGCCGCACAGCAGCGAGCATCTCCGCGATTGGCTCTTTCCAAGATGTGGAAGTCGTCATTTTTCTCCAGCTTGTTCAGAGTCCGTAGTTGAGGCTTGGATAATTTGATTGCGTCCATCTCGATCCTTATTGCGTGCTTCTTGTTCTTCACGAGCAGCAGCCCATTGCGCTTGACTGTGGCTGCGCCCCATTCCCAACGTAATGGCAGTATCGCGAAAGACTCGCCAAAAATATTCACTGGCTTTTACGCCTAAATCAGCCGCCAACTTTTTTACCGCATTGATACTCAAGCTGGCCGGCAAAGGAATTGCGTTGCCTAACAAGCGTTGATTGGCTTCGCTATCGACTGCCGGTACTCGACGATCAGATTTCAGACGCGCTGCAACGTCCCCCACAGTCAATGGCACTTTGTCCGGCGTATCACCAACGAATGCACTAACAAAATGCTTTCGGAGTAAATCGCGCACGAAAGTTGCATCAGCAGCAGTCGAGATCAACTGCTCTTCTTCTTGATAAGCTAGATTTATCTCGGAAATCAACCGATCCAATTCGGGATCATTCAAGGCGGCTTCAAGCACACTAGCTACCCCCTCCATATCCCCTTGATCGAGAGCCTGGATGTAACAATGGATTAATCTCTCTCGCAAGAGGATGGCTTTGTTATTATTCTGTTGTTGCATGTTGTTTCACCTCCTCGTTTTTTCGCTGATTTTGTTTATAGACGTGCCGCAACCGCGCAATAGCTCGGCTCAAGCGCGTATATGCCGTTCCTTCGCTAATCCCGAGCTTCGCCGCTAATGCTTTGCCTCGCAAGTCCTCAACAAAAGCCAGCTTTAGGATTTCTTGGTCTGCGTCTCTTGCTTGTTTCAGTAACTCATCAAAATTAAGTTGACTGTGGAGGTGATGTCGTTCGTCAGACTGATACAGAAGCCCAAACATCTCATCTTCTGACAACATCTCGCCATCTGATTGTTGAATCCATTTGCGAACCTGTGGTGTTTCATCAGGAGGTGTGAAGTATCTATGCTCATAGTGTTTTGTGCGTCGATACCGGCGCACTTCATTAAAAGCAATCCCACGCAGCCAGGGGCGTACCGGCTTGCTGTCATCATATTTATCCAAACATTCAAAAGCTGTTACGACGGCATTATGAAGAATCTCTTCTGCCAATGCTTCCACCGTGGCGTGATCTTTGGCTAATCCGAGCCTTTTCACATAAACCCGAACGCTGCCCATTAGATCTTGCCCATGCTTCTCGATGGCCTCTCTGAGCAAATGGCGTTTCCGAGCCGCATCTGCATCGTAGGCCTGATGACCAATTGAGTCTTTGCTCTTGATATTCAAAATAATCTCCTCAGGAAATGTCCTTACTATATAGTTGCCATGAGAGCAGTCAAACCTTACACCTGAAATATGAAAAAATGATGGATTCTTTAGCGACTTTCTGCTCGGGCTTATTTCCTTTTAGATAGCCCGTTGCGGAATTTAGTCTCCGACCGCTATTTCTGGCTTAAATTCGATAACTGTAGCAGTAGAACTATTCTTTCAAAAACATAAAACCTCCTTCATCCGACTGACCAACATCCAATAAGCCGCTTTGCCCTCCTCACATAAAAAACTATTCCCGATCATTTCTTCCCACGCTGAAAAGCTCTTCTGAAAAACGGTGATGATGCGGTCAATTGATTTCCGCGTTAAGTTCATTCTCTCTTGCGCATAATATTCGAAAAAGTCCTGCGCCTCAAGCTGGCTTTTCTTGCCGCGCAGTGGCAGAGCCAATTCTTCAACGGGATTTTTGATCGCGATCGTGGTGTTGACGAGATCATATGCCGGACTCAGCTCCACTTTGGCGCCGCGTGTGATCAACGAAAATTCTTTCAAATGCATATCCTGGATTCATTTATCCTCCACCACCGTCACGGCCCCAACCGAATTTTGACCGACGATTATGAGCTGGCCAAACAGATCGTCACGGTCGATCTTTCGTTTGCGCAGCAGGGCTTCCAGTCGAAACCCTTCCGGCAGCAAACCGTCGAAGAAGGGAGGGAAACCGGCAAACTCATAATCTTTTTGAGTCGCTGGCATGGTGAGAGAAATCGGGGGACCGCCATAGCCATCAAGGTAGGAAAACCGATAGTGATGGTTCTTTTCGAGCTCAATTAAAGTACCGGCTAATTTGTCCTGCATGTAAATGTTAGCTTTTCTCATCGGAGCTTTCCTCGGAGGCTGCATCAATGGACTTGCAAAAACGATCGTGATGTTCAAGGCGCTAAAATATCATTGAATAGCTCTGGAGTCAATAAATTTTTTCTACATAAAACGAACCGCCGCTTGTTCTTCGCTAAGAAACAAACGGCGTTTTTATTTTGAACCGAGGGCAGAATGATTCTGCCGTTAAATTATTCTGCCTGAAGTTTTTTTATCTCACCTCGTTACATGCTTGCCATCTGCTCTTGTTGCGCCGGCACTGCGGTCATCTTGCCGTTATTGGATTGTGGCATGTCATCGTGCATGTGTGAGACCGTGGGCGCGCGCAGGGTTTCGAATTGCACGAGATCTTTGGAGAAGAACAGATCGAGTGTCCAATCCAAAGCCACGCGAAATTTTTTTTCCACGCGCGGGAGCTTGCTCAGATAAATCGTGCGCCACATCCACCACGCGAGGAAGCCGGAGAAGTTGAAGCCGAAAATGCGCGCCACGCCGGTGCGCCGGCCGATGGCTGCGAGCTGGCCGATGGTTTTGAAGACGAATGTTTCTTTCTTGCCGCCGCGCACAGTTGCAATGATATTTTGCGCGAGAATTTTTCCTTGCCGAATCGCATGTTGTGCGGTCGGCGGGTATGGTTTGCCATCCGGATCCGGAACCACGGCGCAATCGCCGAGTGCCCACACGCCCGGCCAATCCGGCGCCTCCATAAATGCATTGACCACCACCCGGCCTTTCTCCTTTTTGCAGGGCAATTCTTCCAGCAACGGATTCAGCGAAGTGCCGGCCGTCCACACCAATACATTTGCTTTGATCATACTTCCGTCACTGAGCTCCACGCCGCGATCCGAGATTCCTTTCACGCGCGTGTTGACGCGAATATCGACTTTGCGTTGCGCTAATTTTTTCTGCGTGTAGCGGCCTAACTGTTCGCCCAGCTCCGGCAAGATCACTGCGCCGGGATGAACCAGCACGGTGCGAATGTGCATTTCTTTGAGATGCGGATAGAACTCAATAGCCTCACGGAGAAAGTCGTTCACGCCGGCAATCGTTTCCACGCCGGCAAATCCGCCGCCTGCCACGACTACAGTGAGCAGATGATCGCGCATGCCGACTGCGCATTCAAAATCCGCTTCCTCGAGATTTTCAATCAAGCGATTGCGCAAGTGAATGGCATCGCCGAGGGATTTCATCGTGAGCGCGCGTTCCTGCAGTCCGGGCAGATTGAAGAAATTGGTGATGGCGCCGAGGGCGAGCACGAGATGATCATATTCCAATTCGTGATCATGTCCCTGCGCTTCGAGGCCGTGGGAGACGATCACGCGTTTTCTTTGCAAGTCAATCGACTCCACGTCGCCATCGAAAAAGCGCACACGTTTGAGCAGCTTGCGTATCGGATTGACGATGTGCGTGACGTCGAGATCGCTCGCCGCCACTTCGTGCAGCATGGGCGTGAACAGGAAAAAATTTTCTTTGTTGACGAGCGTCACTTCGACGTTCGGGTCGCGCGCCAGAGTCTTCTCCAAGTGCAGGGCGGTATACACGCCGCCAAATCCGCCGCCGAGAATGACGATGCGTGTTTTTTTATTTTCGTTCATAAGAATTTGGGAGGTTGATGAGCTTTCTCAAAATGATTTGTAGATTCGTCGCGCTGAAAAGGGAATCCTTACATGTTGATCTTTGTGGGTTAATAATGTCATTCTGTAAGAATCCTTAGTCGCGGCTCGCCGTTGGGTTTAAAAAGAATGAAGGGAGTCTACTTGCCAAGCGTATTTTGTAAGGATTGTGTGATGCTCTCGACCAATGGGTGTGCTAAGAAAAAAATATGCTGCTCTGAAATGCTCGCATCGAAGTTTTGTAAGGAAAGCTGTATCAGCTCGACAAAGCAGCGAGCGAACAAAACCACGGATGAAGTAAATCTCGAAAAGAACAAAATGCTCGCCACACTCAAAAGACACTGGCCCGAATATCTGATGGAAGCCGCCGGCCTCGGCATTTTCATGATGTCAGCATGCGGCTTCGGCGCGTTGTTCGAGTACACCGCATCGCCGATTCGCCAAGCGCTTCCGGATCCCTTTGCGCGCAGAATCTTGATGGGCCTGGCAATGGGACTCACGGCGATCGGAATTATCTATTCGCCTTGGGGCAAACAATCCGGCGCGCATCTCAATCCCGCGGTGACGTTGACTTTTTTTCGGCTCGGCAAAGTTGCGAGGTGGGATGCGTTCTTCTATGTCTTCGCGCAATTTCTCGGCGGAGTCGCCGGCGTGTTGATCTCACTCGTGATCCTGGGTGAAATCATTTCCGATCCTTCGGTCAATTTCGTCGCAACGCTTCCCGGCGCAGGCGGCGCGGCGACGGCATTTCTCGCAGAGCTGGCGATCACTTTCATTTTGATGACGGTGGTTCTGCACGTTTCCAACAACAGCCGCATCGCCAAATTCACCGGAGTTTTTGCGGGGGCTTTGGTGGCGGCTTACATCATATTCGAGGCGCCGCTTTCCGGCATGAGCATGAATCCGGCGCGCAGTTTCGGCTCGGCCTTCCCCGGACAAATTTGGAACGGCTTGTGGATTTATTTCACCGCGCCGCCGTTGGGCATGTTGCTCGCCTCACAAATTTATCTCTGGCGCCAAGGCCGCGACCGCATCATGTGCGCCAAGCTGCATCATCAGAATAACAAACGCTGCATCTTCTGTCTGCATCAACAGCAAGCAAAAACCATGAGTTCAGTTTCTAATCATCCTCAACTTTCTTACTAAGGAGAACCTTATGAAATCCACCGCAGCAACCGGCAAGATGCTAACCCTGGCAATGGCGCTCACGTTTGCGCTCGCTTTTGCCGGTGACAAGATGGCGTCACACACCAGCGGCAAGTTTGCCGGCCCCAAGGCCAACACCGGTACCGTGACGCATTCCGTTGAGAACGGCAAAAACATTTTGGCGGTTTCCGATAACTTTACCGTTCCCGACACCCCGGATCCGCATTGGCAAGTCATCGACTCCAAAGGCAATGTCTACTTGCTCAATCGTTTCCCGATCAAGGGCGACGTGGTGAATCGCAAGATCACGCTGCCGGCTTATGTCAAAGACATCGCCAAAGTGCAGGTGTGGTGCGCGTTTGCCGAAGTCGTGCTCGGCGAAGCCTCGTTCAGCAAGACGGTTTCTTTGACTATGAAATAATTGCTGGTCTTAAGTGAGCGCCGGTTGGTCGAGTAATAAGCTTGATCAGCCGGCCTTTTTTTTGAAAGGAATTGCCCGCAAACATTTTAACCGCGAAGCAACGCTAATGAGCGCTAATATTCTTCATTCGCGATCATTCGCGGTTGCCGAGTGAGAATAAATCGTTTCGAAAGGAGAACTCAAAATGAAAACGACAAAAATTTTTACGGTGATTCTGCTGCTGGCTGCGACGCAGTTTCTGCAGGCGCAGTCACTAACGCAAAAGCAAAGCTTGACGCTCGCCGGTGCGAAGAAGATTATCGCGGCCGCGATTGCCAAGGCAAAAGAATTGAATGCGCCCGGTGGTGTGATTGCCGTCGTCGATGACGGCGGCAATTTGATGGCGGTGGAACGATTGGATGGCACGTTTGCAGCGGGCGCGCTCATTTCCATCGGCAAGGCGCGCACTTCGGCGATTTTCAAGCGCCCGACCGCGGTGTTCGAGAAAATCATTCGCGAAGGCCGCACGCCGATGGTGGCGTTGAATGACTTCACGCCGTTGCAAGGCGGCGTGCCCATTGAAATGAACGGGCAGATTATTGGCGCGGTGGGTGTGAGCGGCGCCGCGAGCGCGCAGCAAGATGAAGAGCTGGCCCTCGCCGGGGCTGGAGCCTTGAGCATGAACACCAACGGCGCGGCCTCGACCTCAGGTGTGACTTTTTTTGACAGCAAAGCTGTTGCTGCTGCTTTCATCAAAGGCCAACCGCTGCTGGAAAACGGCGAATATAAAATTCATGCGAGCCATCGCGATGGCCCGGGTAAATCCGAAGTGCACGAGCACGAGACCGACATCATCTACGTTTTGGAAGGCACGGCGACGTTTGTTACCGGCGGCAAAGTTGTCGACGGCCAAACGATCGCGCCCGGCGAAATTCGCGGCGCCGGCATCGAAGGCGGCGAAACGCGCAAACTGGTGAAAGGCGACGTGGTCATTGTGCCGCAAGGCGTGCCGCATTGGTTCAAAGCGCTCAAAGCGCCGTTCAATTATTATGTGGTGAAGTCGATCAATTGAGGCTTTCAATGGAAGCATCACCTCTGTTTGTCATCCCGCAGGAATCTTTTTAAGCACCGGGATAGAAGCCGATTGAGCATGTCTCCAGCGCCTAAAAAGATTCTTCCGAATGACATTTCAGAGAGGGCAATTGTGCAGTACAAACAGTGTAAATCTCTGGAGAATGATAATGAAACTGCGATTACTTTTTCTCTGCGTTGCACTCATGATGACGTTGCTCGTGATGACGAATAGCACGAGCGCGCAAACTGCTGCCGGCACGCCAAAGGGCCAACCGGAAACGGCTATCGATCTCGCTACGGTGGAAGGGGTAAAATTAGTCAAAGGCGAGTGGCGTTACAGCGACACCAAAATCATCGAAGTTGATTTCAAAGGCCCGGGCCCGGATAATCAACCGACCGGTGCGCCGGTGAAAACATATGATTATACGCCGCATGCCGGTGGTGCTGATTTTGACGATTCGAAATGGCAAGTGATTGACGCAACAACTCTCAACGCACGACGGGCAACAGGCAGACTTTGTTTCAATTGGTATCGCATCAAGATCACCATTCCGGAGCGTATCGAGAATTTCGATCCGAGCGGCGCGACGGTTGTCTTTGAAACGGCGCTCGATGACTATGCCGAGGTTTGGGTTGATGGTGAATTATCACGCGCGCTCGGACAAATGGGCGGCGCGGTGATCAGCGGTTGGAATGCGGCGAATCGACTCGTCGTTGGCCGCAACGTGAAACCGAGACAACAAATTCAACTCGCAGTATTTGGCGTCAATGGTCCGCTCTCGAATCCGCCGACGAATTTTATTTGGATGCGTCATGCGAAACTGGAGTTTTATAAAAATAATGTTCCGGCTGTTCCACTCGCATTGACACCTGCCGAAGTGAACGTCGAAGTCGCACGCCTCGATCCGGCGATGGACGCCATCGTTGGTCCGAATCCGAAAATTTTCAAACTTGCAGAGGGGTTCAAATTTACTGAAGGCCCAATTTGGGTGCGCGACGGAAATTATTTGCTCTTCAGCGATCCGAACAGCAACATTATTTACAAATACACTCCGAACGCCAGCAATGCCGGCAAGCTCGAAGTGTTTCGCACGCCGAGCGGTTATTCCGGCGCTGATATTGCTGAATACCATCAACCCGGCTCGAATGGGCTCACGCTCGACTTGCAGGGCCGGCTCACGATCAACGAACACGGCAATCATCGCGTCTCGCGTTTGGAAAAAGATGGCCGCGTGACGGTGCTCGCGGATCGTTACAAAGGCAAACGCCTCAACAGTCCTAATGATTTGGTTTATCGTTCGGATGGCGCTCTGTTCTTCACTGACCCACCGTTTGGTTTTCCAAAATTGTTTGAAGATTCGCGCAAGGAATTGCCGTTCAGCGGCGTGTATTCGATTGACAAAGGCAAACTGCAATTGCTCAGCACGGATTTGAGCGGGCCCAACGGCATTGTGTTTTCGCCGGATGAAAAATATTTGTACGTTGGCAATTGGTATGACGCGAATCTGTACACTTCCGGCAAAGCTGACGAGAAAAAGATCGTTGTCATGCGCTATGAAGTGAATGCCGGCGCGACGTTATCGAACGGCAAAATCTTTTTCGACATGACCGGCGCGAAAGGCGAAGATGCGATTGACGGCATCAAAGTGGACCAGCAAGGCAATCTTTACGTTTCCGGTCCGGGCGGGTTGTGGGTGATTTCAGCGGCAGGCAAGCATCTCGGCACGATCATCGCGCCGAAACATATTCACAACATGGCGTGGGGCGATGAGGACGGCAAGACGCTTTATCTTTGCGCCCGCAGCGGGTTGTATCGCATGCGAATGAATGTTGCGGGCGCTGGTCTTCACCTCGGTCTGGAGAAATTTAGTCGCAAGTAATCGCGAAGTCGGACTTGCGCACAGGGGCATTTAAAAATTGAAAAGCTTGCGCAAGTCCAACTTCCTCCCTCTTGCATGCTAAACAAGAAGGTGTAACGTGCCGTCAATTTTATAGATCCAAAGCACGCTTAAGTCGGATAGCAACTTCCTGCAGATCGCGTGGCGTCAAGGTTCCGACTTTGCGATTAACACGTGAGGCGAGGATGGTTAGAAGGGTGGAGCGAAGGACAGAAGGTTATTCCCACTCTTTTTCGGCAACTTCGAGTGCTAACTTGGTCCAGCCCAAACTTTCGAGATATTCTCGAGCCGTATCCAACTTTTCTTCTGGAATTTGGCTCAACAACTTGAGGTAATTTAAGGCTTCGTTGAGTTTGATTGGCGGAAGATTGTTGATGAGCCGGAGTGAATCTAGTGAGGTTTTTTTAGAATAGCCACCACCAGCTCCGGTTGCATGTTGGTGCATTCGCGGCTGTCAAACGAAACGGGCCCGGGGCTTGAGCCGATTAAAGCGAAGTTATAAACGCCATTGCGTTTCACGAGCGCATCGACCACGAGCTCATGCCATTGACCGGCTTGCACCACGGGAAGGCGGGCTAATTCTTCACCCACGACGTTGGGCTTGCTCAGCCAGGTGACATTCATTTCATCCCACGGTGCCGGCAGCGCGCGCAGAACGCCGTTGAGGTTTCCGGATTGCCGGCCGTGCAAACGCAGTGTTGCATGCGCAATTTCGCCTTGCACGCCAACGACGGCAAAACGCAGATAAGATTCCCAGCTTGCGCCGGCGGCCAAATGGACGAAACCATAATTGCCATGGTCGCGCGTTTCGCCAAAAATACCGGAACGTTCCACGAACGTGTCTGCGCTTGGCTTGAAGAAATAAAGCGCACCGGGTAAAGTTGTAAAAGTTTGATTCGGCGACCTCGAGAGATGATCACTGTCATCGCGCGCCACGATGCGATAATGATAAGTTTGATTGGGAGACAACTTTGCCAGCGTCGTCTCAAACTTTCTTGCCGGTGGGCCAAGCACCGGCGTTTGCGCGCCATAGGCGGAAGTCGCGCCATACTCGACATGACACACGGCAGGCTCATCGGTTGTCCATTGCAGTCGCACCGCATTGGCATAATGATTCTTCACTCGCGGATCGAGAATGTGTGGCGACTGTGCATCGTTGGCCGGCTGCATTTCTGTAACGGTGAGATTGGAATAAATCGGCCCGATCGGTGCGAAATATTGATTGTGATGGAAATTCGTGATATAGTCTCCGCTCACCGTGCGATCACGGCCGATAAAAACATAGCGCAATTGCATCGGCCCTTCGTGCTTGTGCTGCAAGACTAACACGCCGTTGCGTAGATAGCGCAATTGCTTGCCCTGCCAAATCATCGTGATTTGATACGCGGCCTCGCGATTCCAATCATCCCGCACAGTCGTTTGGTGCTCGCGCCGGTTGTCCGTGTAGGAAAGCAATTTGATGCCGGGGGTGAAATTGAACCCGGTGTGAAAATCCCAGAGGTGTTCCTGATTCTCGACGGATTGGTGATTGCCCCAAGGATTGCGAAACATGCTGATGATGTGATGCCGTTCAAACGTATTCTGCTCGCTCGGCTTGAAGTTGCGCACGGACAGAGTGAGTGCGCCGTTTTCGACATACCGGCCGAGGTCGTAATAAATCATGTCCTCTTTGCTTGTCACTTGCCAACCGCCTTGCGGCACAAATTGGCCACCGCTGCGCGTACCCTTGGTTTTGTCATAGAGAGAATCATGTAACACCAGCTTGGCAACAGACTGCCCGGATTTGCTCGCGAAAAGATCGTGAGCGCGCCATTCCTGAGGGGACGCGACCGATGAAGTTTCCGCTTGCCGGCACGAGGCAAAGGCAAGTCCCAATATCAAAACCAAGCCTCGACAAACATGGATAAGCATGTTGAATTTTCCCCGCTAAAGAGATGCGAATCGTGGTGTGATCGTAATGAAAAAGATATTACGTTCGATTGGGTAAACTTGCAGACTTAAGTTTTTTGTCAATCAAAGGAGAAGAATCACATGAACACAACGAAATTGTTTCTCGCCGCAATCCTGGCGGTGTTGTTCGGCAGCTTGGCCGAGGGCTTCACTTCAGAAAAACTCATGATCAAAGGCTACGATCCGGTGGCTTACTTCACCACCGGCAAGCCGGCGAAAGGCTTGAAAGATTTTGAGCATCAATGGAGGGGCGCAACGTTTCGCTTTTCCAGCAAAGCGAATCTCGAGCTGTTCAAAAAAGAGCCGGAGAAATACGCACCGCAATACGGCGCCAACTGCGCTTATGCCGTGAGCCAGGGCTACACTGCGCCGGTCGATCCGCAAGCATGGGATATTGTGAACGGTAAATTGTATTTGAACTACAGCAAATCGGTGCAGAAAAACTGGCGGGAGAAGCGCGACGATTATATCGCCAGCGCCGACAAGAATTGGCCCGAGATCAAGGCGAAAGAGCAGAAGAAAAAATCGGAGTGATAGAGTCCTGGAATAATGGATCAAACCCTGCGCGCATTGCCGCCGTGACGATCACAGCACGGGCCAGCATAAGCCGTGCGTGCATTGCGGCAGCAACGAGCATGACACGAATGCCCATGCCTTGTAAGGTTCTCGCCGCTCAAACGACCAATAGCAAAAAGATTTGAACCCATTTCTTGAGCATCTTTCAAGGAGATTTGGCGATGGAACTTACCAAGACACAGCTGGTCATGAGTTGGGCATTGCGACTGGTGGCGGCGGGAATTTTGTTGCAAACCCTGTTTTTCAAATTTACCGGCGCGGAAGAATCGAAATACATTTTTAGCGTGTTGGGCGTCGAGCCTTGGGGGCGCATCGGCTCGGGCCTGGTCGAGCTGGTTGCGGCCGTTCTATTGATTATACCGCGCACAACGGCAATTGGCGCTCTCATCGCTCTTGGCGTGATGGGCGGCGCGATTATGAGTCACCTGGCGTTTCTCGGCATCGAAGTGAAAAACGATCGCGGGCTTTTATTTGCGCTGGCGACAATCGTGTTCGTGGCCTGCCTCGGCGTCCTTTTTATCCATCGTTCCGAGATTCCGATTGTCGGCGAAAAATTGCGTCCGCATATTGCTTGAGAATGACCATGCAACTGCATAAGCCTAACTATCCAGCATAACTCCGAACGTTCAGAGTCTTCCGAAAAATAACTGGCCCGTCATCCAGGGATCTTGTGAAGCAGCAAGCACAGTGCAAGTGCGTCACAAGATTCCTGCTGCGAATGACAGTTTGCTTGGAAACATTTACTCGCCATTCGGTTTTGTTCACAAGCAACACCTGCTGCCCCTGTTTTGAATACGTACGAAAATTTTCGCCACCGTTTCAATCCCCGCTTGCTCAGTCCAACCATTTTTCACTCCTCCGCTTGCTAATTATCCCAATTCTTTTATCATAAGTATTATCGTAATTATTTAACCGTTTCATGTCATCCGGTAAGATTCTTTTTGAGCATCGAGCACGGTGCTTGCCCTCAAAAAGATCCAGATTGTGTGAAAACGCTCGAATTTGTCATTGCGAGCGCAGCGAAGCAATCTCTAAATCCAATACGTGCACGTGTCGAGATTGCTTCGCTGCGCTCGCAATGACGTTTTCACACAATCTGATCCTTACAGAATGACATGTTACTTGGAAACGAGAGGGCCTTCATTTTGATTCCAGGCTATACGATCATAGCAGAACTTCATCGCGGCCGGAAACGCATTGTTTATCGCGGGCAACGGCAGGCCGATGGCGCGCCGGTGATTATCAAAACGCTGATCGATGATTTCCCCGCCGCCGCCGATATTGCCGGCTTGAAACGTGAATACGACATCATTAAAAATCTTCGGCTCGAAGGCATTGCCAAAGCCTATGCCCTGGAGCAGCATCAAAAAAGTCCGGCTTTAATTTTGGAAGACATTGGCGGCGAGCCGCTGCGCAATTTGATCGACTCGAAAAGAATCGACCTCGGCGTTTTTTTCGAGATCGGTATCAAGCTTTCAGGAATTCTTGCGGCGGTACATCAGCACAACATTATTCATAAAGACATCGCTCCCAAAAACATCATCGTCAATATAGAAACGCAGCACGTCCAGCTCATCGATTTCAGCATCGCCTCCTTCCTGCCCCACGAGAGCCAAAAAATCAGCCATCCTAATTTGCTCGAAGGAACGCTGGCGTATATGTCGCCGGAGCAAACCGGTCGCATGAATCGCGCGATGGATTATCGCACCGATTTTTACTCGCTCGGCGTCACGTTTTATGAAATGCTCACCGCCAGATTGCCTTTCGATTCCACCGACCCTTTGGAGCTGGTGCATGCGCACATTGCAAAAATGCCCTCACCCCCGCATACGTTGAATTCTAAAATCCTCCAAGCAATCTCCGATATCGTGATGAAGCTATTGGCCAAGACTGCCGAGGATCGATATCAAAGCGCTCACGGTCTGCATGCGGATTTGGAAGCCTGCCGGGCCGAATGGCAAGCGCGCGGAACAATCGAGGGCTTCATTGCCGGGCAAAAGGATTTTTCGGATCAATTTCACATTCCCCAAAAGTTGTATGGCCGCGAGCCGGAAATCGCGGTTTTGATGGCTGCCTTTGAAAAGGCCGGACAGGGCGCAACGGAAATCATGCTAGTCTCCGGTTATTCCGGCATCGGCAAATCGGCGCTGGTCAACGAAGTGCACAAGCCGATCGTGCGGCAACGCGGATATTTCATCTCCGGTAAGTTCGATCAGTTCAAACGAAACATTCCATACAGCGCCATCATTCAAGCGTTTCAGGAATTGGTGCGGCAACTTTTGACGGAGAGTGAAAATCAAATCGCCGCTTGGAAAAGCAAGCTGCTCGAGGCGCTCGCGCCGAATGGCCAAATCATCATCGACGTCATTCCGGAAGTTGAGTTGATTATCGGCAAGCAATCGCCGGTTGCGGAGCTACCGCCAGCAGAATCGCAAAATCGTTTCAATTTGGCCTTTCAACGCTTCATTCAAGTCTTCACGCAAAAAGATCATCCGCTGGTGGTTTTTCTGGATGACTTGCAATGGGCCGACTCCGCCACGTTGAAGCTATTGCAGGCGCTCACGACCGACCCGAACATCCATTATTTGTTTTTGATCGGCGCGTATCGTGACAACGAGGTGAGCGCGGCGCATCCCTTGCTGTTGACGCTCGCTGAAATTGAAAAGACCGGCGTTGCGCCGAGCCGCCTCACACTGCTGCCTTTGAGCCTTGCTCATCTCGATCAATTCGTCGCCGACAGCTTGCGGTGCGAAATCAGCCAGGCAAACCCTCTTGCCGATTTGATTTTGCAAAAGACCGTGGGCAATCCTTTCTTCGTGACGCAGTTTTTGAAATCATTGCATCAGGAAAAACTTTTGGCATTCGATTACGACGAAGGGCGTTGGCGGTTTGATCTCGAACGCATTCAACGCCTCGGCATGACGGATAACGTCGTTGAATTGATGGCGGGTAAGATTAAAAAACTTTCCGCCCCGGCGCAGCGCGTTCTCAAGCTCGCCGCTTGTATCGGCAACCAATTCGATTTGGAGACGCTATCCATCGTCAACGAACAATCGTGGCGCGAAACTGCCGGCGATTTGTGGGAGGCGGTGCGCGAAAGTTTGATCGTGCCGATTTCAGATTTCGGATTGTGGATTGCGGAACATTCTGTCAAATCCGAAATCCCAAATCCGCAATCGGAAATCGAAAATCCGCAATCCGCAATTTATAGGTTTCTGCACGACCGCGTGCAGCAAGCGGCGTATGCGCTCATTCCGGATGATCGCAAGAAGGCCGTGCATCTGCAAGTTGGCCGGCTGATGTTGCAGCACAGCCGGAACGGCGAGCTGGAAGAAAAGCTTTTTGATATCGTCAATCACTTGAATATTGGCAGCGAGTTGATAGCCGATGCGGCAGAAAGAGCCACGCTGGCCGAATTAAATTTGCAAGCGGGCCGCAAAGCAAAAAACGCGACCGCCTACAAACCGACGTTGAACTATTTTAATTCCGGCTTGAATCTTTTGGGCAACGACGCCTGGATGGCGCAATACGATCTGAGTTTCGCTTTGCAGCGCGAGCTGGCCGAGTGTGAATACCTCTGCGGCAATTTCGCGCAAGCCGAGCGCGGTTTCGATCTTCTTTTAAATAAGGCAAGGACCAAGCTCGAACGCGGTGAAATTCATAACCTGCGCATCATCCAATATGAAAACATGGCAAAATATGTCGAGGCCGTGCAAGCCGGAAGAGAAGGTTTAAAATTGTTTGAAATTGTGTTGCCGGAAAATGACGAGGAAAAGAAAGCGGCATTCGGCGCGGAGCTGCAAGCCATTCAAAACAAAATCGGTGACAGAGCGATTGCGGATTTAATTCATTTGCCGGTGATGAGCGCGCCGGAAATGAAGATGGGCATGAAACTGCTGATGACGGCATGGGCGCCGGCCTATATTGCGGGCGATAACAATCTCACCATTTTGATCTCCGCCATGATGGTTCGGCTTTCGCTCGAACATGGCAATACCGAGGCCTCGTGTTACGGTTACGTGACGCACGCCATCACAGTTGGCACCGGTTTGGGCAATTATAAATCCGGCTATGAGTTCGGCCGTCTGGCGTTGGCGGTCAACGACGAATTTCACGATCTAAAATTTCGCGCGAAGGCGCATCACATGTTCAGTTGCTTTGTGAATTTCTGGCGCCAGCCGATTAAAACTTGTTTTCCGCATTCGAAGGAGGCTTATCGCGCCGGACTGGATGCAGGCGATTTTGTTTACGCCACGTACGCGGCGATTCACGAAAGCTGGCATGCGTTTTTTAGCGGCTATGAATTGAATCAATATCAGAAAGATTACAGTCCGAATGTGAGCTTTCTCACTCAGATCAAGAATCATAGTTTTGCCGAGGCGCAGCGCTTGCTTTTGCACTGGGGTTTGTGCTTTCAGGGCTTGACCGCGAGCCGGTTCTCTTTTAATGACGCCACTTTCGATGAACAGGCCTATTTGCAAACCTACAACCAGGCGACATTTTTCGAGACGTTTTATTATGTAACCAAATTAAACGTGCATTATGCGTTCGAAGATTATGCCGAGGCGCATGAGATGGCGCTGAAAGCGGCAGGCGTGATTCACGCGCTGGTCGGCACGCTGTGGATGACGACGCTGTGTTTTTATCACGCGCTCACCCTCGCCGCGCTTTATGCTTCCGCCGAGGCGGAAAAGCAGCGCGAATATTGGCAAAAGTTGGAGGGGCTGCTGGCGCAAATGAAAATCTGGGCCGACAATTGTCCGGAAAATTTTTTGCATGAATATTTGTTGATGGCGGCGGAAGCGGCGAGAATCACCGGCAAACCCGCCGAAGCGATGGATCATTACGAAGGCGCGATTCGATCCGCCCGCGAAAACGGCATCATTCAACACGAAGCGCTGGCGAATGAGTTATACGCCAAATTTTGGCTGCACAGAAAAAATGAGAAAATTGCCGAATGGTATATGGCCGAAGCGCATTATGGCTATCAACAATGGGGCGCGACGGCAAAGGCAAAAGATTTGGCGCAGCGTTATGCGCAATTGATTTCACCAATTCGCGCCGAGAGCAGAGCACCGCTTGCCGATAGCCAAACCAGCCAATTGACGATTGGGCGGCGCCTCGAATCGCTCGATTTGCAAACCGTGATCAAAGCTTCGCAAGTTATTTCCGGCGAAATCATGTTGAGCCGCCTGCTGGAAAAGCTGATGCGCATCGTCATTGAAAACGCCGGCGCGCAAAAGGGCATTCTCATGTTGGAAAAAGAAGGCGAGCTGTTCATCGAGGCCGTGCTGCATTTGACGCCGGCGGAAGCAGGCCGGAAATTCTCGCAGGCCGTGGTGAATTATGTGAGAAGAAGCTGCGAAAGCCTGGTGGTGGCGAATGCGGCGAGCGACGGCCGATTTGCGAATGATCCTTACGTCGCGCAGAACCAACCGCAATCGATTTTGTGTTTGCCGATTTTGCATCAAAGCAAGCTGATTGGAGTTTTATACCTCGAGAATAATTTGACGGCCGAGGCTTTTACGCGGGATCGCATCGAGGTGATGCAAATGCTGTCGGCGCAAGCCGCGATCGCGCTGGAAAATGCCAGGCTGTACGAGGGGATGAAACAGGAAATTGCCGAGCGCAAAAGCGCCGAGGAAACTTTGCGCGCCATCACCGAAGGAACGGCCGCGGTAACCGGCAGCGATTTCTTTCGCCCGCTGGTTCGCCATCTCGCGCATGCACTGCAAGTGCGATACGCCCTTATCGCGGAATGTACCGATGCCGCAAAAACGCGCGTTCATACTTTAGCTTTTTGGAAGGACGACGGCTTCGGCGAAAATTTTGCGTATCCGTTAGCGGGCACGCCCTGTGCGCACGTTATTGATGGAGAAGCGCGCTGTTATCCGGAGCGCCTCAGGCTGCTCTTTCCTGAGGATAAAGACTTGGTCTCTCTCGAAGCGGAAAGTTATTTGGGTGTGCCGCTGCACGACTCATCAGGAAACATTCTGGGGCATTTGGCGGTGATGGATAAAAAGCCGATGAACGCCAAACCGCAAGACGTTTCCATATTAAAAATTTTTGCGGCGCGTGCCGGGGCCGAGCTGGAGCGCAAGCGCGCGGAAGAGGCGTTGCGTGCGGCGCTCGCCGAAGTGGAACAATTGAAGAACCGCTTGCAGGCGGAGAATATTTATTTGCAGGAAGAAATTCGCACGCAGCAAAATTTTGAGGAGATCGCCGGCACTTCCGCCGCGATTCAAAAAGTTTTTCGAAATATCGAGAAAGTCGCGCCGACGGATACGACGGTGCTCATCACCGGCGAAACCGGCACCGGCAAAGAATTGGTTGCCCGCGCCATTCATTCCTCCAGCAGTCGCCAAGCCAGCGCGTTGATTACGGTAAACTGTGCCGCGTTGCCGAGCGGCTTGATCGAGAGCGAGTTGTTCGGTCACGAGAAGGGCGCATTTACGGGAGCGACGGCGAGAAAGAAGGGGCGTTTCGAACTTGCCGATCGCGGCACTATTTTCCTCGATGAAATCGGCGAGCTACCGTTGGAAACACAAGTCAAACTCTTGCGCGTTTTGCAGGAGCAGGAATTTGAGCGGGTGGGAGGAGCGCAAACGATTAAGGTCAACGTGCGCGTGCTTGCCGCCACCAATCGCCAACTCGAAGAGCGCCTCAAACAGGGCGCATTTCGCGCCGATCTGTTTTATCGTTTGAATATTTTTCCGATTCACCTGCCGAGGTTGCAAGAACGCCGCGACGATATTCCCATTTTGACCCATCATTTTGTCGGCAAATTTTCCCGCCGGATGGGAAAAAAGATTGACCGCGTTTCCGCCGAAGCTTTGGAACGGCTCACAAATTATGATTGGCCGGGCAACGTGCGCGAGCTGGCCAATCTTCTCGAGCGCGCCGTGATTCTCTGCGACGGCGGCGTGCTGCAGCCGGATCATATTGGCATGACTAACTCGCCGGTCACTTCGGAAAATGAAATTCCGACGCTCGAAGCCGCGGAACGCCTGCATATTCTCGAGGCTTTGAAAAAAACCAAAGGTGTAGTTGGGGGACCGAACGGCGCCGCTAAATTGCTCGGCCTCAATCGGACGACGTTATTAGCGAGGATGAAAAAACTGGGGATTGAGAAATCGTCAGGATAAGCCCCAAACTATATAAACAGATCGGAATGAGAACCCGTTCTCTCAAAAATAATCATAGCACCCTCTATTTTTTAAATCCTTGAGCATATCATGCAGGTTATCATACTATATCAGGCTCTGCGATACAAAGCAATATTTTTTGTACCTATTCAGCTCAAAGAAAAAAAGTAAACGGATTAAGCAGATTTAACAGATGACTGTATAAGTGCACGAATCCTAATAATCCGCTTTATCTGCTCAATCCGCTTACAAAAATACTGGCTGAACAGTTACGATTTTTTTAACTTCAATTTCTAAACCAATCGTATCGATGGCATGTCAAAATATTGACGCGGCGTCAAAATAATGACATCGAGAAGTTAGGTTTCACACCAACCCTTTGCAAAGAGCGGCCGCTTAATTATTTGAAATAAAGCCACTTGAGTTTGTCACTCAAGTGGCTTTTTGTTTCGGTACGATTTTGGTAGTAGATAAAAACCAAAGGAGAGAATAAGCTACTATGTTTCGCATCACGAAAATTTTTGAAAATCCTTCGCTCGCCATTTATAAAATTGAAGGCAAAGTTGCTGATGAAAATTTGCCGGTCTGGATGACTGAGCTTGAGACGTTGCAAAAGCAAGCCGGCCGTCAGCTTATTTTAGATTTTTGCCAAGTCTGGTCGATCAACGCCAAAGCCGTCGAAATGCTCATGTCGCATTTAACCAACGGCACGAGAGTGATGAATCCCAACATGGATATGAGAAATATGTTGCACGCAGCCGGACTCTCCTCGAAAGTGTTGGAATAAAACGCGCCAATTTAAAGTTTAAAACAAAGCTTTCCAATTGCGGTTTGGTGGCAGGAATACCTCAAAGAAGGAGACTAACAATGTCAAGCGTGGCAATAAGTTTCCATGAGACAACGCTAAAAATCAAATCATTCAAGCGGTCTGATCAAGCGCTCAATCCGGAAAGCTGGGTCGATGAACACGGCGATTATCTATACAGCTACGCGCTGATGCGGCTGCGGCATCGCGAGCTTGCCGAAGAAATCGTGCAAGAAACTTTTCTGGCCGCTCTCAAAGCCTGCCATAATTTTGCCGGCCAATCTTCAGAAAGAACCTGGCTGGTAGGCATTCTCAAACACAAAATCGTCGATCACTTTCGCCGCACCAGCCGCGAGCGCCCCGTGGCGGATTTCGAAACCGGCGCGCATGAAGATGATCTTTTCCAACCGTCCGGAAAGTGGGTTGATCATTGGACCTCGGAAGGTGCGCCCAGAGAATGGGCCAACGATCCGAGCCAATGGGCCGAGCAACAAGAGTTTTGGGAAATTTTCCAGCACTGTTTGTCTCAATTGCCTCCCCGCCTCGCCGAAGCCTTTACGCTCCGCGAGATCGACAGTTTGCGCAGTGAAGAAATCTGCGAGATCCTGAAAATCTCATCGAACAATCTTTGGGTCATGCTGCATCGTGCGCGCGCGTTGTTGCGGCGAAGCCTTGAAGTGAATTGGTTTGCGTCTCGAGCTTAACAAAAAGGCCTCCATTAAACTTTGCTTCTGTATGAAATTGCCGCACGTATCCTCAAATACAGTCTCGGTTCCGTATTCCGTTTTTGTCGGCTCCTTTCTAAACACCACGCCCAGTTAAAGCCAAAATCATTGAACCGCTTTTAATCATTTTGGCTTCAATCGTTTTGACTTATGCCTTTTGCCCGGCCTTCGCATTCTTAATGGTTTTGCCTTTAAAATTTTTTGCTTGAATTTGAGCCGAATGTAAGCCATTATGAAATCCTCGCAAATGGTAACGTTGAAAGCGGCAATTTTTTGGAGAATAACCGTGTTGAACTTCGAGGATTTTCAAGTGCTAACGTTTGACTGTTATGGCACTCTGATTGATTGGGAGCATGGAATTTGGGAAGCTCTGCACTCCATCCTGGCGACTCATCACGTTGACCTGGCGCGCGACAAAGCACTCGAGCTTTATGGCGAATTGGAGACCGAAGCTGAACGTGGAGAGTATCATGAATATAAAACCGTGCTAAAAACGGTGCTGAAAGGATTTGGCTCAAGGCTGGGCTTCGCGCCAACTCAAACTGAGTTACAGCGCTTTTCAGAGTCGGTTAAAGACTGGCCGGCTTTCCCGGATTCCGCCCGGGCTTTACAAGAATTGAAAAAGAAGTATAAACTCGCCATCATCTCCAATATCGACGACGACCTCTTTGCATTTTCAGCACGGCGTCTCCACGCACAGTTCGGCTGGATTATCACGGCGCAGCAAGCCAGGTCCTACAAGCCCTCTTTGAATAATTTTCACCTTGCTTTTGAGCGCATCGGCCTGCCTCAAAATAAAATCCTGCACGTTGCGCAAAGCCTCTTCCATGATATCGTTCCGGCCAAAGCATTGGGTCTGTCAACCGTTTGGATAAACCGGGGCCATAACCAGGAAGGCTTCGGTGCCACGCCTCCAGCACAGGCTAAACCGGACCTCGAAGTTCCCGACCTGCAAACATTGGCGTATAAGATGGGCTTGACTTCATGATGTTCCAAAACCCGGACGAGCCGGAACCAAACAAGTTGTTTACGTTTTACGAATGAACTTTACCTGAAGGAGGAAAGCATGAATGCTTCAAACCACAGTATCAAAAATCTCATTCTCATCCCGGCGTTGATCACGCTGGCGGTAACGCTGCTGCGCTTGACCGGCGAGCTGCTGGATTGGTCGCCGATGTTTTTTAACAAAGCCGCGGGCGGCGGCGGCGCTTTGGTTGGCATTGCCTGGTTAGTGCCAATTTTCGGATTTTACTTCGCCCGCCAATTGCTGCAAGCGAATGATCATCCCGCCGGAGTCGGCCGCGTCTTTGGATTTTCCTTCCTGGCGCTGGCGGTGTCCGCGGCCTTGTTTGCGGTTAGCTTTCGCTTCCTGATCACAAGCATGTGGCTGGTGCCCGTGATTTTAATTGCGACGGTGGCGGGCATCCTGATCGCGCGCCAAGGTTGGTCATCACTTTCTACAACATTGTTGGCGTATGGACTCGCGGCGCGCATCCCGGTTGCCCTCCTCATGCTGTTTGCGATCATGGGCACCTGGGGAACCCACTATGACGTCGCACCGCCCAATTTTCCTGCTGACGTCGGGCCATTTGTCAAATGGGTTCAGATTGGCCTCATTCCGCAACTCACAATTTGGGTGGCGTTCACGGTGATTATCGGATCGATCTTCGGCGCCATTGCAGTGGCGGTGGCGAAGCGCAGTCCGGCTTTGGCAAAGGCCACGTCCTAAACGATGTAACTCAGGTAACCGTCGGACGCTTCGTGATTTTTCACGGAGGGTCCGGAAGATCTCCTGACTCAGATCGATTATTTCTAGCATAGCTTGCTAGGCCGAGGGCCATATGACGGTGCTATCCATGAGATACACTGGGACTCCCAATGCTCCAAGCTTTGGCAGAAAGTCTTTCAGCACCCCATCGACATCTGTGGGATCAACAACCAAGCCGCTCAAATATTCAGGCGCGATGCGATCGCGAACATAGACTTCATCCATGCAAGCAATCATCCAGTTTGTGCCCATGTCTTGAGGCGTGAGAACAGGAACACTTGGCTCAACGAGCACTGTAAAATGTCCAGGTCGAGATGATAAATAAATGCCGGATTTTTGTCCGAAGCGATGCAAGAAAACCAGGCTATCGTAAGGCACCGGCGCGCCAATAACGACAATGTTGAGATCGGAGCGCACCGAGCCGTCGTCGCACGATGCCGGTGCGACCAAACCGTTCGTAAGAATTCGCGCCAGACGATCTACTTTCGGCCTATCCCCTCTGCGAGGGAAGCGCGAGAAATTATGAAACAAGTCGCCAAGCTGCCATAATTTTTTGACCCTGGAACGCGCAAGGGATTCCGCAGCAAGTTCATGAGTGCCGGAACTCTCGGTTTGAGAAACCGGCCGCGTACGTTGAGAGCGGTTATGCGGCATGGTTCATCAAGAATTTTTGGCTCAGATCGATGATTTCGAACATGGTTTATATCAATCAAAAGGAATGAAGGAATACAATACACGAAGAGTTAGGCAGCGATTCTGTGTATCTCGTCGAAAACGGTCTTCATTTCTGATATGACTTGATCAATCGTGGGCTTGGAACAGGGGATATGTTGGGAGGGATCGGAGTAAGGATGACAATGCCAAGATTTCAAATTGTCGTAACCGAAAATGCGTTGCTGGTTATGTATCAAAACGAAGTCCGTACGCTCGTTGCGGGCGTTATAACGCGCCGAGATAAAACTGTCTGCGCTCAGAACGATGTGCGCCTTGTACGAATTGGAAGTCTACAAGAGAACCGTGAGGCGAAACGCACTGAAATGCTTTGACAAGCTCGCCTCCAGTTCGGCCACAAATTCATCGACCGAGAGCAATGTTATTCTCCGCCTCCTCGCTTCATCTGGCGAAGGGCTGCCAACAATTCTTTTTTCTCCATCTCCACCATCTCCCAATCCACATAGTCGGCCTCGACCTCGTGGCTATGTGGATTTGCGATTTTTCCTTCTTCCCACAAGAGATCAAAGTCCTGGAATGAAACGCCGTATTTCTGTTCGAAGCTTAAAATCTCCTGGGTGAATTTCTCCAAGCGGTTTTGTATTCCAGCAAGAAGGACGTCATGGAATTTCTCTTTCAGCGCGGCCTCGCCGAATGATTGCCGCAGCGCGCCGTAAATTTTCGAATCGATTTCCACAGTCGTTGTCATTTGTGATTCCTCTGCGTTCGGGTCATATCAATGTGCCGCCAATATAGTGATCGTAACCTTGTCTGTCAACATGCGCGCTCTGGTTCGCCCAAAACCAGCCGATGCACAGAGGGTGAAACGATGTCGCTCGCGCTAATGCCCTCCCACTGTTCATGCGAGGCGTGTATGGTGATCTCCACTTCCGGAAGGCCGGGAAACACCGGCATGCCTGTGAAGATTTCCTGACTCAAATCAATTATTTGCGGTTCACCGGTGGCTGCGCGGACGAGCGTTAGTCGAAGCCGCGCTGCTCGCATCCAGTACAAAGAAATTCGTGGCACCAGCGCAACCGTCCGGTGCAACCGCACAGTTAGACAGAAAATTTCTCATGGTGCTGCCGCATGAATTCGCTCAACATAAGTTCGCACTTCACGATCAAGCCTCTTTGTCATTCTGTCCTCTTCGACATCAAGATCAAAATCCATTTGTAATCCCAACCAGAATTGCGGCGACATTTTAAAATAGCGCCCAAGCCGCAATGCGGTATCGGCAGTTATACTGCGTTTGCCCAAAACAATTTCATTAATCCGTCTCGGTGGAACACCGATATCGAGGGCAAGCCGGTTCTGACTAAGACTCATCGGCTTCAGAAACTCTTCCATCAAAATTTCACCGGGATGTACAGGTGGAATCTTCTTGGTTCGCATTCTTAATAACTCCTTTAATGATAATCCACAATTTCAACTTCATGAGCATTCCCTTCATGCCATACAAAACAAATTCGCCATTGATTGTTAATTCGAATACTGCATTGCCCTGCGCGATCACCGTACAATTGTTCTAATCGGTTCGCCGGGGGAACGCGCAAATCATTGATTGTAATAGCACGATTAAGCATCCGTAACTTGCGAAAAGCAATTTCTTGAATATTCTGAGGAAGCTTGCGAGAAAAGTTGCGTAGAAAAACCCTCTCAGTTTCCTTCTCTTTGAATGACCTTATCATGCGAAAATATATAACGCCAAACGTTAAATGCCAAGCGTTACACTTTGCATTTCTGCCTAACCGGGATTCGCCGGCCGGATATCAATCTCGCTGACCATCACATGTGGTGGCATTTTGACAGCAGAAATAATACACTGCGCCACTTCTTCGGGATGAATGATGTCGGGCTGCGCGGCGCGCGGCGCGCGTTCGTGGCCTTGCCCGAACCCCGTTGCGACCGAGCCGGGGCAAATCGTAACCACGTGCACGCCGTGCTTGCGCTCTTCCAGCATCAAACATTGCGCAAACGCGCGCAAGCCCCATTTGGTGGCAGTGTAGCCGCCGCCGTTGGCAAAAGTATTTTTTCCCGCCAGCGAAGCGACATTGACCACGAAGCTTTCGCCGGCGCGGCGCAAATGGGGAAGAGCCTCGCGTGTGGCGAGAAAAACCGCGCGCAAATTCACTGCGAACATTTCATCCCATTCCGCCGTGGTCAGGTCTGCCACGGCTTTGAAATACCCCAGGCCCGCATTGTTCACGAGCACGTCGAGGCGGTTGAATTTTTTGAGCGCGGCTGCAATCAAATTTTTCACCTGCGCTTCTTCATGCAAATCACCTGCCAGGGTTTCAACTTCAACCGCATGGCGGCGCGCTTCGTTGGCAACGTTTTCCAGCAAATCTTTTTGCCGCGCCGATAAAATGAGAGCACTGCCTTCCGCGGCAAAGGCCAGCGCAATCGCTTTGCCAATGCCCCGGCTCGCGCCGGTGACGAGTACGACTTTATCTTTGAGCTGCATGAGGGATCCTCAATTCTTCAAATCCGCCATCATCAACACCCGGGTCTCGGGCGTGAATTTTTCAAATTCGTGTTCGCCCATTACGACCACTTGCTGGCGATTCACCAAGCCGGAAAAGTCGAGCAAGCGCGGCCCCACGGCGAGATGAATTTCAGGAATCTGCGGACCCCCGTCGCCATAATAAGTATGCGTGTCGACAAACGTGCCCAGCTTGTCACTGCTCTCTGCAGCGGTTGCTTCTGCCAATTCCACGCGCTTGAAATTCAAACGCACGATGCCGTGCTGATCGACGACCACCACAGCCCGGTTTTTTTCTTTTAATAAACCGAAAAATTTGGCGGTGACTTTGGGCGTGGCATAGGCGGTGAAAAAACCGGTATCGGCCAGCACCGCAAGTTTGTTCTCGTCCGATTCCAGCGCGGCTGCGGCAATGTCGATGCGCTTATTCGCCGCCAAAGGCCGGCCCAGTTTGTCGATCAAACGAACGTCCGTCGAGCCTATGGCCGTGGCCGTGACGCGTTGATGCGGATGATCGATTTCGATCTTGACGTCGACCGTATCGGGCGCAGCGCCCATGCGAATGACCGCGGCTTCCGCTTCCTGCCGCACGCGCATCAGCTCTGCGCTAGTGGGATTGGCGAGATTGCGCTCGATGCTTTCGCGCACCATGCCCAAAGCCACGCCAATGGCTGAAATCACCGAGCTGTTCTGCGCCAGCTCGAACGGCATTTGCACCAGCACCGAAGTGTAGGGCAGCAGAGTGGAAGCGCCGCCGCCGCCGCCGTATAATTTCAACAGGGCCGGATTGAGGCGGTATTGCTTCACCAAAGTTTTGATGGCTTCCACGATTTTGCCGCAGCTTTTGTCGAGCATCGCAATGGCCGCCTCGCGGCCGGAAAGGCGCAACAATTTTCCGAGTTTTTCGAAAGCGAGCGCAACGCTTCTTTCGCCGCCGCGCGCGTAATCATGTTCCGGCACCAGGTTCAAATAATTCGCCGCGCCGGTCACGGTAATGGCAAAATGCTGGTTTTGTTTTTGCAAGTAAACGTAATCCGGCGGATCGCCGGGGCGCGGGCTGCCTAACACCGGCTCGCTCGCTTGCAGGTCTTGAATCGAGCTGAAGGATTCGTATGGCATGCCGGCAATGTGCGCGCTGCGCGGCCCGATCGCAATGATTTCGCCGTTTTTCAGGCGCGGCATGCTGCCGCCGGCTACGCCCACGGTGCGCACATCCAACGTTTTGGTGTAAAGCTTGTGCGCGCCGACGTAGGCGGTGCGCACCATGACTTCGCCGCGTTGGATCACGCTGAGGTCTGTGCTCGTGCCGCCGACTTCGACGAAAATGCCCTCGGGAATGCGCGCGTAGATCAACGCCGCCGCCACGCCCGCAGCCGGTCCGGAATAGAGCGTTAGTACCGGGCGCTCGCGCATGCCTTGAATGTCCATAATGCCGCCGTCGGAGCGCATCACCATCAGCGGCGCTTCAATGCCGGCGGCGCGCATGCTGTGCTCGGTCATTTCCGCGGTGGCAATCATGACCGGCAGCATGCTGGCGTTGATCACCGCCGTGCGCGTGCGAATGCCCAAACCGTAAAGCTTGGAAAGATCCTGGCTGGCCGTGGCGGGCAGGCCCAGCGCGCGCGCAATGTGCACGACTTGTTGCTCGCGTTGGGGATGATCGACGGAAAAAGCTTCGGCGGCGACGATGGCAGTTGCGCCTTCCGCTTGCAATTCGGCGAGGGCCTGGCGGATGGAGGCTTCGGAAAAATCTCTGCCGGAGTGCAAGAAACGATAGCAGGTTTTCAACATTTTGTCCGGCGCCAGCGCCAGGTCTTTCACCTCGGTTTGCTGGCGGATGCGAAAAGCTTTCAAGCCCGCGCCGATGCCGATGATTCCGACTTTCGCCACGTCGCCCTCTAACAGCGCGTTGGTGGCTTGCGTGGTGCTGTGCGCCACCAGCGCGATTTCTTCGGGATGAATGCGGGCTTTTTGCAGCAGCTTGAGCAAAGCGGTTACGATGCCGCGCGCCACGCCTTGCTCGCGGTCGGCATGCGTGGTATGCGTGCGGGTTTGCGTCACTAAACTGAGATGTTGGACGTCGAGGGCGATGGCGTGCGTGAAAGTGCCGCCGACGTCAATGCCGATGCGGATTCGTCTCATGCAAGAGCGCCGTGGTTCTCCGGTTTTTCCACCAGCTCGATCAACACGCCGGCGGCGCTGCGCGGATGCAAAAACGCGACCCGGCTGCCTTCGGCCCCGGCCCCGCCTGCACCGGGCAAAATTTCCATGCCGTCCTGCTGCAAAAACGCCAAGGCGCCCGCCAAATTCGAAACTTTGAAACAAACGTGATGCATGCCCTCGCCGCGCTTGTCGAGGAACCTGGCAATCGCAGAGTCGGGAGAAGTGGCCGCCAACAATTCCACCCGTGATTCACCGACTTGAAACATGGCGACTTTAACTTGTTGGGAAGGAACTTCTTCCACGTGTTGGGGCGGCGCGCCGGTGAGCGCAGCATAACGGGCAATCGCGGCTTTCAAGTCCTTTACCGCGATGCCGAGGTGATCGATTTTTTCCAGCATCCTGATGCCACTCATGGTAGTCAATTGCACAGTAAATTTGCGCCATAATACAGAAATGGAAGATGAATTGCAAGAGTTGTGGCGGCGAATAGGGGCGTTTGCGGCTCGTCGAGTCCACAGCACCCAAGTACTACAACGTTAAGTTCGGTTTTTCGCCAAAAATCCACACCCTGTCATTCAGTAGAATCTTCCCAAGGACTAACACTGCCGTCAATTTGAGCCTTGTACTCAGTGCGTGGGAAGATTCTTTCTGAATGACATTCCCCGGTGGTAACGCCGACTTAACGATGTAGTACTAGGCGGATTTTGTCAGCAATCATTTTGTCATCAATTGTTTTTGCTTCAACTCACTTTATTAACCGCGCGCCAGCTTCTGTTGCTTCACCGCCGCCGGCGGGGGCGCGTAGCTGGTTTTCGCGGTGGCGTGAATCTTCGTGCCGCTGTGAATGGCGACTGTGCCGAGCATCAACGTTTCGAACGAGGCGTGATTCAAACCGGCGTCTTCCATGCGCACGCGCAATTCTTCCGGTGTGATGAAAACGGCCACCGAATGGGGCAGATAGCTATAAGCCTCACGGCTGCCGCTGATTATTTTTCCCATGAACGGCACGACGTTGCCGAAATACCACGAGAAAAAATTCCGGAAAAACGGCGAGCGCGGCCGCGTGATTTCCAGGCATGCAACTTTACCGCCGAATTTGGTCACGCGCGCCATCTCGCGCAAAAAAGCGTCGAGGTTGCCGACGTTGCGCAGCGAAAATCCCGTAATCACCGCATCAAAAGTTTGATCCGGAAACGGCAGAGCAAGGCCGTCGGCGCCGGCCAGCACCAGTTGTTTGCCGTTGCCATGGTGGGCATGATGAAATTTGAGCGCGGCGTGCTTGAGCATTTGTGCGCTGAAGTCGGCTGCCACGACCAAATTCGCGCCGGCCGAATAAGCCGCCAGCGCAATGTCACCCGTGCCGGTCGCGATGTCCAAAACTTTTGCCCCGGATTTGATGCCGGCGCGTTTGATCAACAAACGCCGCCACGATTGATCCCGGCCCAAAGTCATCAAACGATTCATGAAATCATAACGCGGCGCGATGCCGTCGAACATTTGTTGCACGTAAGCCGCTTTGTGCTCGGCCGTATCAAACTTGAAATTGCGCACGGGCATATTACGATTCATCAAAAGTGAAAGGAGTGAAAAATTTATTCAATATAAGTTCGCCAATGGCAGAGATGCAAACAGAACCTGCATAACAAAAAGGATGAATTCGAAAAATACGTCCATCTGCGAACCGGGTGTATTAAGATATTACAGTTTCGGCAAAATTAACGCGCGCACGACCGGTAAAATTCCGCAACAATTTCTTGGTCTTTAAATATTTATCCTGGCTCTCGCCGGCGGCACACCAGCTATTGTGGCCTGGCATAATTTATGTAAGCTGTATCGTACACTCGCGCATGGGCGTGCGAGCTGGGCTGCTGCCTGAAGAAATCAGAATAATCAAGCACCAAAAATCCAAATCACAAATAAATTTCAAAGCGCAATTGCCAATGGCCCAAAAGAACCAATGAGGTTTGAAATTTGAATATTGCATATTGAGATTTATTTGGAATTTGTGATCTGAGGTTTGGAATTTCTTAGACCCTTCCAATGGCTAAACGTGTACATTTTCCGAATGATTGTGAGGATGTCTTATTATGGTTCCACTTCCCAAAGCCACTTTGTTGTTGATTGAGCCGGAGGCGCGAGTGCAGCAGAATTTGGCCGTGGTGCTGCGCTTGGCCGGTTATGAGCTGCTGTTCGCGCGCGATGCGCAAGAAGGCTTTGCCGCGTTGCAAACGTACAACCCCAGCTTGATCATGCTGGCCTACCGGTTGCCGGAAATGGAAGGCATGCAGTTCTACGAAACTTTTTTGATGGACAAAAAATTTCGTGAGATCAAAAATCTCCCGACCATCATTTTGACCGACGAGCCGATTCCGTTGAACGAGAAATGGCGCTTCTTTCGCTTGGGCGCGAAAGCGCTGATCATCAAAGGCGCGGAAGTCGAAGACATGATCCGCATCATCGATCGCGAAGTGGAAGCTTACCGCAGCACCGAAACCGCTTCCTCGGCTGCGCCCTGGCGCACGGCCCGCCCGGAATATCTTTCCCATCTCGACCGGCAAATCGTGCTGCGCGCTTTGCTGGAAAACGCCGGCAAAAAAACCAAAGAGCGCCCGGCGTAAAATAATTTGCCGGGTCAAATCCTGTGAGGCCGGCATAGGCGAGGAGCTGTAATGAGTCCGCATCCCAAAGGCACGTTGTTGTTGATTGAAGACGATGCGCAATTTCAAGAAAATCTAGCCGTGGTTTTCCGCGTCGCCGGTTATGAAACCTTGGTTGCTCACGACGCGCAAGAAGGTTTCGCCGCGCTGCAAAGTTACAATGTCGATTTAATCATGCTGGATTACCGCCTGCCGGGCATAAGCGGGATGCAGTTCTTCGAAGCGCTTTTGTCGGAAAATGAGTATCACAGCGCCAGCCTGGTCCCGGTGATCGTGATTACGGGCTACCCGGTCACCTTCGAAGAAAAAACGCGCTTCATACGCCTGGGTGCGAAAGCCTTGATCACTAAAGGCACGGGCTTCAAAGACCTCGTCAAAATCATCGACTGCGAAGTGGGAGCCTACAAAGCCGCGCTCAATTTCAACACCGTTCCCAACCGGGAATTTTCGCTGCCGGATTATTTGAACTACGTGGAGAAGCAAATTATTTTGCGCGCCGTGATCAAGAACCCGGCCTGCTCGCAAGATGCCATTGCCAAGGAACTGGGCATCCCGCGTTCGACGCTGTCGCGCAAGCTGGGCGAATATAAATTACATTTGCGATGATTGACGACGGATGGATCGCTGCGGGTGCTTTGGAAACAGCGCAGCAAGAAGCACTAGCCTGGCGCGCGCTCGGCGTGTGTTGTCATTGACTGGAATTTTACCCAAAACTCAGAACGCTAAATCTCCCCTAACTTTTTACCCGCCAAAAAAATCTTGACAATGGGTGCAAGTTTTTGGATACTATGCCCATCGCGTGACGCAACTTCTCGCTTTCCCTCCTCTACGCGCTAAAACAACAGTACTCGCAAGCATGCCAGCGACGGAATCTTGCTTTGATGAAACCTGATACGCCAGTGCGGTCGATTGTGTCGATGATTGCGGGACAAATCCCGCTCGCTTTTATTCTGTTGCCGCTGGCGTTCTGGGCCAACGGACAATCTGGCGCCGCAACCGCCGGGCTGTTCACGGTGATCTGGCTGGCAGTTCTCGAGCTTTCGCCGCTTTCCCCCAAACAGTTGTTTCGGCGCTGCGCGCAGGACACGAATGATCATGCGGCCTGGCAAGAATTTAATCGGCGCTACGGTAAAGAGTTGGATTTAGGCATCTGCCGCGTCCTCGGTTTTCCTCCCTCTTTGCAGTTTCAAAAATATTTCGAAGATGTCAAACAAAACGCTTATATACGATTGTTGAAAAATAACCGGCGTGTGCTGTTGAGCTTGCGCGGAGATTCGGAAGGAGAAGCCCGCCAGTATTTGCGCAGCGTCGGGGTCAGCGAAGCGCTCAATTTTGTGCGGCGGCCCCGGCGTGAAATCAATCCGACGGACGGTGTGCTGCCCGAGAACTCAATGATGGACCCGCAGTTCGGCAAAATTATTGACGACTTGAGCCTGGATAAAGCCCTGGGTCGCGAGTTGCGCGGGCGCAACAAATATCGCAACATTCTGGCTTTTAGGCTGCATCGCATGGGTTGTTCTGCCGAAGAAATCGCCGGCATCGCAGGCATGAATTTGACGGCGCGGGCGGCGGAAAATCAAAACAGCCGCATCCGGCAAAAGTTAAAAGAATTTCTTCAGAGCAATTGAGCGCCCGCGGGTCTTGCCGTTGTCTATTGTAACAAGGGCGGCATTCTCCGCTGCCCGGCGCGAATTTTTTTATCTCCATCTATGAGCAGCATCATGGGCGAGAAACAAGAACAAGAAAGGTTCGATCGTGCCCCGGCGGATGATGGGGACGAAGAACACTGGGATCCCGTGTCCCTGGATAAATTTATCCATGGCGAATTGGCGCAGACGGAAAATCTGCGCGCACAAAAGCATTTGGCCGGCTGCGAACATTGCCGCTCGGATTTAGTAACGCTTCTGCATCTATCCGTGGCCGAAGCCACGGAAGAAGAGCGGCAGTTGTTGCAAGCGCTTCCTCCGTTTGATAGCAACGCGCAGATTCAACAAATCTTGCGGCGTTTTCCGCAGTTGGTGTTGCATGAACCCTCGCGCGAAGCCGGCGCGACTGCGAATGGGTGGGAGTGGCTCAAATCCTTGGCGCCGCAGCCGGTTTTATCGCCGGCGTTTGCCCTCGCGCTCGCGGTGATTTTGGCAATCGGCTCATTCGGTGGCTATCGTTTGTACGTTGGCCGGCAAATCCATAATGATTTGGCCGCCGGTTTGCGCGAACTCAAGAACAATTGGCACGTGAGCGCGAATGATTACCGCCCGTCCGGAGATTTCGAGCTGAGTTTGTTTTCGCGAACGCACGGTCCTGCGCCCGAGCCTGCCGCCGATCCTGCGGTGCAAGCTTTTCAAAAGGTATTGCAGCGCGACGAGAAAAACCGCGCCGCGATTTTAGGGCTGGCGGTGTATCATTCTTTTGCCGGAAGAATGTCGTTTGCAGACAGCTTGTTGCAAACATTATTGCAAAACGATTCGACCGGCGCTGAAGTTTGGAATCAGCGCGGCCTGGTGCTGGCGCGCCGGCAGCAACCTGAAGCCGCACTCGCGGCCTTTGCAACGGCCCTGCGCCACCGCGCCGATTATGCCGAAGCGGCATTCAACCGCGCGCTTTTGCTCACGCGCCTCGAACGCCGGCCGGAAGCGATCGCCGCCTGGCAGGAATATTTGCGCCTCGACCCCGGCTCCAGGTGGAGTGAGGCTGCGCGCGAGCATTTGCAACAGCTTGAGCCGCTGTGAATAGCTTTCCCAGTGCTCAAAAAGATTCAGACTGTGTGAAAACGTCATTGCGAGCGCAGCGAAGCAATCCCGGTGCGTGCACGTATTGGGGTTAGAGATTGCTTCGCTGCGCTCGCAATGACAAGTTCGAGCGTTTTCACACAGTCTGATTCTTACAGAATGACAGGTTGGGGGGCGTCCCAGACAAAACAACATAGAATCAGAATGATGAAGCACCTCCCACTTACTCTTCTTTTATTTTTTCGATCCACCTTTTTATTTTTGATTTGGAATAACCTCGCTTGTGAACAAGCCCCGCGCGATTCCCAAACTTTGTCCGGCAAAACGGTGCATGATAAACGAGCGTCCGCTGTGCCCGGCCTGCCGCTTGATGTAAACGATGCCCTGCGCGCAATGGCTTTGGATAGCATCGATGAAAAAATTCTCAAAACCTGGGCCGCGCTGCGCCGCGTCTCTTACAAGAATGCCCTCACGCCTTGGGTCAAAGAAAATTACTGGCCTTTGCAATCACTCGGTTTGCGTTTGGCGGCACAAGCTGCTTTGAACGAAGCGCACGCTCAAGGGCCGACCGCGCGTGCACAAATGGATACCGTGGCTCTGCTGGCGCAAGATTTGGCCGCAATTTTAGGCGACCGTTTGTTGCAAAAGCACGCGCACCGGCTTCAATCACTGCCGGTTAAAAATAAAGCTGCGCTCGCCGAAATGCTCTTGGCTCTGGTGCAAGGCCACGCCTTAATGGCGCGGGAAAAATATGCGGCGGCGCTCGACACTTTTTTGCAGGCTCAACCCCGGGCGCTGCAGCTCGGTGATTCCCTCGCCGCGGTTGAAATCGGCATCGGCAGGTTGAATGCGCACGCCGGCAGAGAAGATTATGCGCGCCTGGCAGCGGAAAGTGAAGAATGTATCGCACTCGCACAAGCTTATGGCTATCATTGGGCCCAAGCGCAGGCATTGAATCTCAGGGCGGAAGCCGAGCGCATTCTCGGCCGCGACGCGCACGCGCTGGCGTGCGCGCAACAAGCTTTGCAAATCGCCGGGCGCCTGCGCGACCGCCGCACGCAGCGCGACAGCCATTTTTATCGTGCGCGTATTTTTTACGAGCAAGAAAATTTTCTTGCGGCCGAGGCTGCGCTGCAGGAAGCCGCGGCGCGGGATGAAGAACAACTTTATTCCGGCGAGGTTTTGCTGTTGCAAGGCCAGATGCATTTTGATCGCGGGGAGTACGGCCTGGCGCAGGAAGATCTCGAACGTGCGGCCGCAAATTTTCAAGACCGGCGCGATACCGTGGCCGTGGCCGTGGCGTTCAGCACACTTTCGCTGTTGTACGTGGAGCAGGGCGATTATCAAAATGCCTGCGAGGCCGAGCAGCAAGCTCTGGCGATTCACCGGCGCGGCAACCAGGCGCGGCGCCTGGGATGGTGTTACATGAACCTGGCTTTCATCCATGCGAAATTTGACAGCCTGGCGCGCGCCGAAGATGCTTTGGCCCAGGCGCTCACGCACTTGCGTCCCGGCGCCGAGCCGCGCGTTTTGGTGGAAGCCCTAACGTTGCAAGGCGCTTTAAATTTGAATAGAAAAGCAGAACCAGCTGCGGCACGCGCCTTTGCCGAAGCCGAAACCCTGGCGCAAAAAGTGGGATACCAATATGGCGCAGCAAAAATTTTTATCGGGCAAGCGCGCCTGGCGTTGGCGAAAAATCGCATGGCAGCCGCAGATTCGTTATGGGCCGCGGCTGAAAACCTCGGCCGCCATCTGCGCGAGCCTCATCTTTTGACCGAAATTTTTTTTCAGCGTGCGTTGTCGGCCCGGCGGCAGCGCGAGGCGGCCAAATCGTTGCGCTGGCTGGAAGAAGCCATGTCCGTTTTAGAGCAGCGCTTCGCCAGCATCGGCCGGGATAGCTTGCGCATGCAATTTTTTGCGACGACACAGGAATTATTCGACGCCGCGATTTTGCAATCTTTGGCCTTGCAACAAAACGAGCGTGCGTTGCAATTCGCCGAGCGCGGCCGTGCGCGCGCCCTTTTGGAAAGCATGGGCGCCGGCGCGCCGGAACGCAGCTTGGACCCGTTGCCCGAAATTCCCTCCGTCAGCGAGATGCAGCGTCTCCTTCCGGCAAACAGCCAGGCGATTGCTTACCGTGTGACCGCCGACAGCATGATTGCATGGGTGGTCGGAAAAAATAAGTTCGTTTGCCGCACGCTGCCGCTCGCGCAAGCCGCGCTTTCAGATTCAGTGGGGAAATTTCGTGAAAGTCTCGGCGCAGAAGAAGGCCCGGCTTTTCGCCGGCGGGTGTCGCAAAATGCCTCGGCCGTATATCTGGAAAACCGCCGGCGGGGGCGCGCGCTGTTCAAGATTTTGTTAGAGCCATTGCAGGACTCCTGGCATCCAAACGATCAGACTTATTTGATTCCTGACGACGTGTTGCATCTCGTTCCTTTCGGCGCATTGGTCACGCCGCGCGCGCGCTTTTTGGAAGAAGAAAATGTTTTGATCAAAGTCCCGAGTTTGGCGATTCTTGCGCAAGGCTTGCGCTCGCCTCGTGTGCTGGCGGGCATGGCAACGAATCGCTTGTTGCTGGTGAGCAATCCTGCCGGCGATTTTCCTGCGGCCGAGGCCGAGAGTGCGGCATTGTGCGCGATTTTTCCCCGGCATAAATTGTTGCAGCGCGAGCAGGCAAGCTTTGCCAATTTGGACGAACAACTGCGCCGCGGCGCGGAGATTTTGCATCTTTCTTTGCATGCACAAGCCGATCCTCAACGACCGTTGAATTCTTATATTGCCATGAGCGCGCCGCAGGCCTCCGCCGCCTCGTTGCAAACCGAAAAAATTTTTGCGCGCCGAATGCAGCAAGCGGATTTGTCCGGCGTTTGGCTGGCGCTGTTGAACGGTTGCGAAACCGCCACCGGCCGCATCGTGCACGGCGAAGGCGCGCTAAATTTTTCGCGCATGTTCGCGCTGCAACGCGTGCCGGTGGTGGTGGCCACATTATGGAAAAACGATGACTGGCAATCCGTGCCGCTCGTCGCCGGTTTTTATCGCGCCCTGGCAGCCGGGGTCGATCCCGCGGTGGCATTACAACGCGCCAAGATCGAAACGATCACAGAATTGTTGCGTTCGCGCGAAAAAGTTGCCTTGCCTTATTTTTGGGCCGTATTCGAAATATATTTGAATCAAAGCCTCGAGCTTTCGTCTTTGTAGTGGCGCCTTCAGGCGCGGGCTTGCGTTAGTCAAAAAAACGCCTAAAGCCTCACGACAAAATCAAAAACCAGGGAGCCAATCATGGCAAAAGCAGAAAAAGATCGCAGCGTGAAACAACAGACCAAAATCAAACCTCCACGCATTCGGCGCGGCGATAAAGCGCTTCTCGAAAAGGCGCTAGAGAGAAAAGCCGCGGTGCGAAAAAAGACCGGCGGCAAAGGGAAAACGGCAAAGACAAAAAAATAAAGTTGCGGCAGACAAAATAAAAACTGCAAGCTCTTTGCACGTTTCCGTTGCGTCGTCGTCTTAACAACGTACCGCACACCCTTTTCAAGGTTTTAAACCTTGAAAAGGGTGTATTCATTTAACCCGCTTAAAAAAATCTTTGCCTTTCTGCCCTTCCTCCCATATCATAATCATCAAAGCGAATATTGAAGCTTCAAACCAAACGGCCGCGCAATAATTTTCTTCCAACGATTATGGATGTATGTCACCTTGCCAAAGCGCTCATCCAGATCGCTTCGCCCACGGGCCATGAGCAGGGCGTCGTCGATTTTCTCCGGGTTTATCTGGAGGCTGCCGGTTTCCAGGTGCACTTGCAAAAAATTTCGGACGGGCGCGCCAATATTTATGCGGCCGTGGGTGAGCCGCGGGTGGTTTTATCCACGCACACCGATACGGTTTTGCCGCAGGTGCCGTTTCAACAAGACGAAGAGTTTATTTATGGCCGCGGCGCGTGCGATGCCAAGGGCATTATTGCCGCGCAAATCAAAGCCGCAGAAAAGCTGCGCGCGGCCGGCGTCAGAAACTTCGGTTTGCTGTTCGTCGTTGGTGAGGAGCAGGGCAGCGAAGGAGCGCTAGCCGCCAACACCATTCCAAACCAATGCCGGTTTTTGATTGACGGTGAGCCGACCGGCAATAAATTGGCGCTGGGCTCCAAAGGCGCGCTGCGCGTGGAGGTGGTGACACGCGGCCGCGCCGCCCATTCGGCTTATCCGCAGCAAGGCGAGTCTGCGATTGTGAAGCTATTGGATCTGCTCAACGAAGTGCGGACATTTTCATTGCCGGCGCATGAAGTGCTAGGTGAAACCACGTGCAATATCGGCACGATCAACGGCGGCGTGCAGGCCAACGTGATTCCGGATTTTGCCCGGGCGGAATTGATGTTCCGAACCGTCACCAACGGCAGTGCGATCAAAAATCTGCTGGCGCAAGCCGTGGCCGGCCGCGCCGAGATTCGTTATAATTTTGAATGCGAACCGGTTTTGATGGAAGCTTTGGACGGATTCGAAACCACGGTAGCGGCGTTTACAACTGATATTCCGCTGCTGACAAATTGGGGCCGGCCGCTTTTATTTGGTCCCGGCTCGATTCTCGACGCGCATACGCCGCACGAGCGCATCGCCAAGCGTGAGCTGGCTCGCGCCGTGGAGCTTTATTGCCGGATGGTAGACAAATTATTGCGGGACGAGGAGTGAAGAATAAAAGTTCAATCGTTGCAAAAAAAGCAAAAATTTTCAACACAGAGAACAGAGATTACAAAGCGAAAGGGCGGTTTCCATGCATTATCCTCTCTGTTTGCTCAGTTTTCTCCGTGTTAATCTTTTAAGGCAAAACCAAGAATGATCGTCATGAAATTCGGCGGCACTTCGGTGCAAGATGCCGCTGCCATGCGCCACGCCGCCGATATTATTTTGCGTGCGCGTGACCGCATGCCGTTGGTGGTGGTTTCTGCCTGCTCGGGCGCCACCAATGCCCTGCTCAACCTCGCGAAAAAGGGCGCAGCGTGCAGCGTGCCAGAAGCCATGACCGCCATCGCAGCTTTGCGCGAACGCCATTGCGTCATCGCAGAAAGGCTTTTACAAGAAGCCGGCGCCGGAGAAAGAAAATCGCAAAGCAACGATCAAGCCCTGGCATTGGTGAAAGAGAAAATCACCCAAGACTGCCACGAGCTGGAAAAACTCGTGCACAGCCTTGCGGTATTGCAAGAGTTGACGCCGCGAACGCTCGATCAATTTGCCGCATATGGAGAGCAATGGTCCTCGCTTTTGCTCACCCACGAGCTTTTGCAACGCGGCGCCGGCACCGTACTGATCGATGCCCGCAGAGTATTGGTCACGGGCAATGAATTCACCCGGGCCACGCCTTTGTTTGATCTAACTTCGGCAAAAGCGAAAGAATTATTTCTGCCGCTGCTGCAAGAAGGAAAGATCGTGGTCACGCAAGGATTTCTCGGCGCCACCGAAAACGGCCAGACCACCACCATCGGCCGCGGCGGCTCGGACTATTCCGCGGCCCTCTTTGGCGCTGCGCTCGAGGTCGAGGAGATTCAAATTTGGACCGACGTGGACGGGGTGCTCAGCGCCGATCCCTCGCTGCTACCGGAAGCGCGGCGCATCAAAAGATTGACTTTCAACGAAGCCGCCGAGCTGGCTTATTTCGGCGCCAGGGTTTTGCATCCCAGCACCATTCTGCCGGCGATTCGCAAAAACATTCCGGTGCGGGTGTTGAACTCCAAGCGGCCGGAAGGCGAAGGTACGCTCATCACCAGCACGGCCGCCACGCTGGCGCCGGGCATTGTCAAGTCCATTGCCTATAAAGAACACATTACGACCATCACGGTGCAGAGCACACGCATGCTCATGGCGCACGGATTTTTGGCGCGCTTGTTCGAGGTGTTCGCGCAGCATCAGAAGAGTATCGACGTCATCGCCACTTCGGAAGTGAGCGTGTCGTTGACCATCGACAACGCGGACCAGCTTGAGCCTATCTTGGCCGAGCTGAGCGCGTTTGCCGACGCAAAAATCGCGCACGGCAAGGCGGTGTTTTGCGTGGTCGGCGAAAACATGAAACCGACGCGCAGCATTGCGGCGCGCGTGTTTACCGCGCTTGATCGTGCCGGCGTTAACGTCGATCTCATCTCGCACGGCGGCTCGGAAATCAACCTGACCTTCGTGATCGACGAAGCGCAAATTGCCACGGCGGTCAAATGCCTGCACGATGAATTTTTTGCCTACGCGGCGCAATGGCAGCAGGTGTTTGAGTAGGGGGAGTTTTTGTAATGTCAGTCTGAAAGAATCTTTTTAAGCCTCCAGTAACATTCCAAATGAGCAGCACCCGGAATGCTGGAAAAGATTCCTACGGAATGAGAAAACGAAGTAAACAGAGATTACAAAGCTTAAAGAGAGTTTTCCATGTGCTACCCTCTCTGTTTGCTCAGTTTTCTCTGTGTTAATCTTTTTTGGTTGCGGCTCGTCCGCCTTGTGATGATTCAACTTCAAACGGTTAAGGAACGAAACAGCAGAACCATGAATCCAAAAATCAAAGTCGGCGTGCTCGGCGCCACCGGCGCTGTCGGGCAAATGTTCGTGCGCTTGCTTGAAAACCATCCCTGGTTTGAATTGGCGGAAGTGGCGGCCTCGGAACGCTCCGCCGGCAAAACTTATGGCGAAGCCGTGCGCTGGCTGCAAAACACCCCACTGCCAGAACACGCGCGCGGACTGCCCGTGAAGCCCTGCCGGCCGGGGCCCGATTGCCGGATCGTTTTCTCCGGCCTCGATGCCGCAGTGGCTGGTGAGGTCGAAACCGAATTTGCGGCAGCGGGTTATGCCGTGTTCAGCAACGCGCGCAATCATCGCCTTGGCGATGATGTGCCGCTGGTTATTCCAGAATTGAACGCCGATCATCTGTCGCTGATAGAAGCGCAAAAAAAGAACCGCGGCGGGACGGGATTCATCGTCACCAACTCCAATTGCTCCACTATGTTTTTGGCGATGGCATTGGGGCCGTTGCATCAAGCCTTCGGCGTGGAAAAAGTTTTTGTAGTGACCATGCAAGCCGTCTCCGGCGCCGGCTATCCCGGCGTGGCTTCTTTAGATATTCTCGGCAACGTGATTCCGTTCATCAGCGGCGAAGAAGAGAAAATGGAAATCGAGACGCGAAAAATTTTGGGCAAATTAACCAACAGCCGCGTGGAGCTGGCGGATTTCATCGTCAGTGCGCAAACCAATCGCGTGCCCGTGGAAAACGGCCACACCGAATGCCTTTCCGTCAAATTCAAAAAACCTGCATCCGTCGCAACCATCAAAGAACGATTGCAAAACTTTCGCGGCTTGCCGCAAGAACTGCAACTGCCCTCCGCTCCGCCGCAACCGATCGTCGTTATGGAAGAAAACGACCGCCCGCAACCCAAGCGCGACGTGATGTTTGCCAACGGCATGGCCACGCTCGTGGGCCGCATTCGCCCGTGCCCGATTTTGGATTATCGCATGGTGATTCTGGGCCACAATACCATTCGCGGCGCGGCCGGCGCTTCGATTTTGAATGCGGAGCTGCTCACAGCGCAGGGCAAGATTTGAGTTTGTTTTGAAGTTTACACAAATTAAATTACTCTTGTTGTCGATGCCGGTGTTTTAAGTTTGAAGGGCGCTCACATGGTGGATTTAGCGAAATTCACGACCACGAGTAGAACGGATTTTGAACAACTGGCTCGTGATCGAAAGGAAGATTTTGAGGCACTACAAAGAGAGCAGCGTTGGACCGCCTCGGTATATCTCGGTCCGTATATCGTTGAAGCACGCTTGAAAGCAAAAATCTGTGAGCAACTGAACCAGGATATGTTGCCGGCAATTTTCAAAACTCATGATCTTATCGTGCTGACAATATACGCCGGTTTGACAAAACCACTGGAGACCGTACCAAGGATATTTGAAAATCTCAGAAACATAAACACCCTTCACAGAGAAGCAGCTTGGCGATATCAGTTATCAAATCCGGCACATCAAGTCGATTCGAATAAAATGTGGAACTGGCTTTTTGATCCCCCAAATGGAGTCATGACATGGTTGGGACTATAACTAAACAACTCGCCAAAATGGAGAGGGTACGTGAAGCTTTAATGCGCTTTTGCCGTGAGAAGCTTGGCGATCCATCTCCCATTATCGAACTTATGCCGATAGACGTCCTCGATTTTTTCGAAGCAGTCGTAATCTCACCAAAGTTTCAAGATATGGCCTATTCCGAAAGGTTGGAGGCCGTTTCGGAATTTTTGCGATCCGCGCCCGAGCTTGAGGAGGGAGATTTAAATCGAGTATCACGGATACTGACCGAAGAAGGATGATGCGATCGCCGGCGCTAGACAAAATCCGCTTTTGACAATATGATCGTCATGAAATTCGGCGGCACCTCGGTGGAAGATTCGCCCGCGATAGAACGCGTGGCCGAGATCGTACGCCAACGCCTCGATTTGCAGCCCGCCATTGTTATTTCCGCCATGGGCAAAACCACGCGCAACTTGCTTACCGCTGCCCGCTTCTCTGCCGCCGGAAAAAGCCAGGACGCCATCGCTCAGCTCGATGAGATTCATCGCTATCATTTTGCGCTGGCAAAAGCCGTCGTGCCTAACTGGGAAAGCAGCGCAACGTGGCGCAAGCTCACCGGCTACTTCGAAGAACTACGCAAATTGTTCGAGGGCCTTGCCATTCTGTGCGAGTTGACTTTGCGCAGCCAGGATAAGATTCTTTCTTATGGCGAGCTGATGTCAACCGCAATCGTTGCTGAAGCTTTTCAACAGCACGGCATCGATGCCGCATTACTCGATGCGCGCGAGTTTATCATCACCGATGAGAGGTTCACGCGCGCAGCGCCGATTGCAGCGATTACTTATCAGAAAATCAACGAGCATGTTCGGCCGGTGATTGCGGCGGGCCGCGTGCCGATCATTCAAGGATACATTGGCGCCACGCGCGAAGGCGCCACCACTACTCTCGGATTCGAAGGCTCGGATTACACGGCTGCATTGTTGGGCGCCGCTTTGGAAGTGGACGATATTCAAATCTGGAAAGATGTTTCCGGTTTGATGACGGCCGATCCCGCCATCTATTCAAGCGCACGCACCGTCAAAACGGTTTCATTCGCAGAAGCCGCGGAGTTAACATTCTTCGGCGCGAAGGTCTTACATCCCGGAGCGATTGCGCCGGCCCGGGAAAAAGGCATTCCGGTGCACATTTATAATTCGAAGAAACCCGAAGCAACCGGCACGGCGATTACAGCATCGGCGATGAGCGGCGCCAATCTCATCAAATCTATCGCTTATAAACGCTCGCTCTGCATTCTAAATATTTTGTCCAATCGTTCATTCTCCGCCTGCGATTTTCTCAAATCCGTGTTTGACATTCTTGACCGCGAGCGTCTCACGCCTTACATGATGTCCACCGCTGAAGCCAGCGCGGCTATAGCCCTCAGCGCCGCGGAGAATTTGGAGTTTCTCATTGAAGATCTCAGCCACTTCGGCGAAGTTCGCCTCTTCAATCAAAAAGCCACGATCTCACTCGTGGGCGAAAATCTGCGCACTGCACGCGACGTGGCCACTACCGTATTTCAGTCCCTGCACGGCATGCCCATTGACATGATTTCGCAAGGCGCTTCGCCGATCAATTTTTCATTTGCGATGGATGAAGCCAACGTGCCGGAAGTGATTTCGCGATTGCATCAGGTATTCTTTCGGGAAGTGGATGCGAACGTTTTTGAATAGCAAAATACCTTTATCAAGTAACGGCTGTCAGAAAGAATCAGACTGTGTGAAAACCCAAGTACATCTCATCCAGCGGAGTCGAAGGAGGTTAAGTTCAATGAATCAGGCTTCGATTCCGCTCAGCCTGACTCGAAGTCAACGTTTTCACACAGCCTGAATCTTGTGACGCACTAGCGCTGTACTCGATGCTTCACAAGTTCCCTTCTGGATGACAGGCCGGTTATTTTTCGAACGAACTCCGAACGCTCAAAGTGAACGATGGCTAGCAATGGCAACCAAACCCAATCTCAGAGCATGAAAATCGCCCTTATCGGTTCTGGCAAAATGGGCCGCATGGTCGAAGCCGTGGCGCAACGACATGGCGTTGAGATCGTGTTTCATTTCACTCGCGCTCACCCTCTGCGTGCAAATGACGAGGCGCGTCATTTGTTGGCAGAAACAACAACACTGATCGATTTTTCCGCGCCCGAGGCCGTGCTCGACAACATTCGCGCTGCCGCTGCACTCTCGCTCAATCTGATTGTTGGCACCACCGGCTGGCATAACCAACTTGAAGAAGCAAAAGAAATCGTCGCAAGCAGCAACATGGGACTGGTTTACGGCTCTAACTTCTCGCTGGGCGTCAATTTGTTTTATCACATCGTAGAACGCGCCGCGCAGCTTTTTGCAAAATTCGACAGCTACGAAGCTTTTGTCGAAGAAGCACATCACAAATTTAAAAAAGATGCTCCCTCCGGCACGGCGCTCATCTTGCAAAAGCTTCTGGCGAATGAATATCGAGAACGCCAAATTCCAGTCACCAGCGTGCGCGCCGGCCACATTCCCGGAACGCATGCGGTGAGCTTCGATTCCCCTGTGGATACGATTCGGCTCGAGCACGTCGCGCGCAATCGCGAAGGCTTTGCCGAAGGCGCGCTGCTGGCGGCAAAATGGATTGCCGAACGAAAAGGGTTCTATGAATTTCGTGAGGTGATCCGCCAAGGAATTGCCGATTAAATAACTTGCTCATTTCATCTGTCATGCCCGAGCGCTTTAATCGGGCATCCAGGCGGCATAAAATGGATTCCCGCTTAAAATCTGCGGGAATGACAGCCCGACACAAATGGGAAAGTTATTTAATCGGCGGTTCCAAGAGACCAAAAGCAGTGCTGAGAAAGAATGGACACGAGGACAGCCCCTCACATTCCACGATCTTAAAAAATACCTGCCAAAAATTTACTTGTAACAGATACGTAACGGGGTATATTAAGGATAAAATTATGGCAATGAAAAAACCACCCCAGCCCGGCGAAATTATCCGCGAGCTCTGTATTGCACCATTAGGACTAACCGTGACGCAAGCAGCTCAAGGGTTAGGTATCACCAGAAAGACTTTGCCGCAACTTCTTAACGGACGTGCAGGAATCTCTCCGGAAATGGCTGTCCGTTTAGCGAAAGCCTTTGGCCGCAGCCCGGAGAGTTGGCTGGAGCTTCAAAACCAATACGATCTTGCGCAGATCAGCCGGAACGCTAAAAGAATTAGGATTAGGCCTTTCACTGCACGCACCGGGCTTGATCGCTACAAAACGCCGGCCCGCCCCACCACTACATAGTCAATGACTAAACGTCAAAGCACCTGATTTTGTAAAAAAACTTCCCGAGAGCTAAGATGGCAACCAGCAAGAACCTCCACGGCTGCGGCACCGCTTTGGTGACGCCTTTCACTGCCAACGACCAGCTCGATGAAGCAGCATTGCAGCGGCTGGTTGATTTTCAAATCCGCGAGGGCATTGACTTTCTCGTGCCCTGCGGCACCACGGGCGAAAGCGCCACGCTCACCATGGCCGAGCATTTGCGCGTCGTGGAAATCGTGATGCAAAGCGCCAAGGGCCGCGTGCCGGTCATTGCCGGCGCCGGCGGCAACAACACGGCGCATGTAATCGAGATGGCCAAACGGATAGAAGGCCTCGGCGTCGATGGGTTGCTTTCGGTCACGCCGTATTATAACAAACCCACACAAGCCGGACTGTTTGAACATTATCGCGCGCTGGCGGAGGCAGTGACGCTTCCCATTATTCTGTACAACGTCCCGGGCCGCACTTCCACCAATTTGCTGCCGGATACTGTTGTAAAGTTGAGCGCGATCGACAACATCATCGGCATCAAAGAAGCCTGCGGCGATATCAATCAAATCACCGAATTGGCGATGAAAGTTCCGACGGCTTTCAAAATATTTTCGGGCGACGATGCTTTCACTTTGCCCATCATCGCGCTTGGCGGCTGCGGGGTGATTTCCGTGGTGTCGAATCAAGCGCCGAGCATGATGGCCGTTCTAACTCATCTCTGTTTCGAAAGAAAATACGAAGACGCGCGTTATCTCCAGCGCCAGCTTTACGGCTTGATGAAACTCAACTTCGTCGAGACCAACCCGATTCCGGTGAAAGCCGGCTTGGCGATGATGGGACTGATCGAAGAATCCTACCGCCTGCCGCTGGTGCCGATGAGTGACGAAAACAAACACAAGCTGCGCAGTGCAATGCTGGAATTGAATCTGCTTGCAAAAATTTGAGCGAGGCTAGTTCAAGCAAAAACAATTAATGGCAAAATGATTGCTGACAAAATCATTGTTTTAAAAAATAGTGAATCATTTACGCGAAGTCGATCCCGGCCAGAGTCTGGCAGATAATCTCTCGCATTGGGCCCAAAAGCATGACCCTATGATTCCAGCGGATGAATTTCACGCTTGGCTGGGCGAGCGTGATACGATGGTGCTGCTCGACGGTTTGGATGAAATCAGCAAGCTCGACGATCGCAAGAAAGTCTGCGCCTGGATTGACAATAAATGCGCCGGCCTCAGGCGCGCCCGGTTTGTGTTCACCAGCCGCAGCACCGGCATGCGCGGCGCCGACAATCTCGTTTTGCGCACGCCGCATTTGCACGCGGAAGTGCGCGACTTTTCCGACGAGCAAAAGCAGGAATTTCTGCGCAAATGGTTCCGCGCCGCGCACTTGGAAGGCAGCCGGCCGCGTAAGGATGAGTCCGCTGACGATTGGAAAGAACGGCAACTTCGTGAAGCGAAAAAAGGCGCTGAGGAAGTCATTGACTATCTCGATCAAAAAGAAAACCGCAGCCTGCGCGAGCTTGCCGGCATTCCCATGCTTTTGCAACTGCTCGCACTCATTTGGAAACAATACAAAACCAAGCCGGAAAGCCGCACCAAGCTTTACGACGTGGCACTGGATTATCTGCTCGAATATCGCGACGACCAGCGCGGCCTCGCGCCTTTGCTCAAGGCCGACAAAGCCCGGCGCCTGCTGTGCCCGGCAGCGTTGTGGATTCAGGAAGAGAAGCGCGCGGAAGAAGTCGCCAAAGACAAAATGCACGCCTATCTGCAGCCCATTCTCGAGCCGATCAACAATACGTTAAAGGCCGAAGACTTGTGTGAAAATCTGCGCGCCCGCGCCGTCGTCATCGCCGACTATGGCAAAAACGAGTACATCTTCCGCCACAAGTCTTTCCGCGAATACTTTGCCGGCCTGCAGCTTGTCGCCAATTATGACGAGAACGATCGCCTCACGCGCCTGGCAGAGACGTTCGGCGACAATGCCTGGGCCGAGTCATTGCGCTATTTCATGAGCCGGGCCGACCGCAAAGCCTTCAACGCTTTTATCACGGCCTTATTCAATAGTCCCACCAGCCGCGAATTGAGCCAGTTGCAACAAGATTTGTTGCAAACCCTGGTGCGCGAGGCCGCGGAAAAGCCGCTCGAGGCACTGCTGGACTGCTTGCGCGACGAAACCAAAAATGAAAATCAACAGCGCTATGCTTTGGATTGTTTGAAAGCCATTGCCGGCGAGCGCGTGCGCGAAGCCCTAACTGCTTTCATGCAAAAAAAGCCCGGCAAAGCGGGCATCCTGCAATATGCCGCTGAAATTGCGGCGCAACTATCGGCGCCGGTTGCGGTGCCGGCAACCCGGCCGGCGCAACGGAAATTGTTTGTTGAGCTGCCGGAGAGCTTCCGCAATCCGGTGGAATACAACGCCGAATATATTTTGATTCGCGGCGGCACAATTGCATATTCCGAGGCCAAACAAATTGAAAAAGTGCCGGACCTTTACTTTGCCAAATACCCGGTTACCAACAAACAATACCGGCGCTTCATTCTTTATCTGCAAAACGAAGAGGCTGAACTTGGCAAACTGGTTGGGCCCAAGGTTTTTTCAGAAAAGCTTTTAGAATTTGCGGCGAGCGACAAAGCTTACGTTGAATATTTCGGTAGCGACGCCAAAGCCTGGCCCGATACTTTGAAATCGAAATATGATGAAGACCGCAAATTCAACGGCGAGGATCAGCCGGTGGTGGGCGTGAGCTGGTATGCGGCCCGGGCTTATTGCTTGTGGCTTTCTGAACTAGAAGAAGCAAACGGAAAAGAGCAAAAAGAACCTTCTGTCTTCCGTTTGCCAACAGAGATAGAATGGGAGCGAGCCGCTGCCGGCCGGCAGGAAGATGGGCCGCCGCGCAAATATCCCTGGCCAAAAGAAAAAGGCGAGCCCAATGAAAAACTTGCCAACTATTATGGCAGGGTTGGACAAACCACGCCCGTTGGCCGTTATCCGGAAGGCGCCACGCCCGAAGGCTTGATGGACATGGCCGGCAATGTGTGGGAGTGGCAGGAGAACTGGTATGATGATAAAGAGAAGTTGCGCCGCGCTCTGTGTGGCGGCTCGTGGTACTACATCTTTGATTATCTGCGCTGCACGATTCGCCTCAGGGACATTTTCGACGTCAGGGACGACAATGTCGGCTTTCGCGTGGTGCGCGCCCAGTCCTTTTTTGATACTTTGAAACTCTGACCATCTGTTACTCTGAAAATAGAACCCCGCTGCGCGGGTCGAAAATTTTTTTGAAAAGTGAAGGGAGCCGGCAAATGGCGCAAAATGAAATGCTCAGGCCGATACTGGCGCGCTGATCAGAACGCTGGAAAAGGTTCTAAGGAGCGCCGATTAGATAACTTTCGCATGCGTCGGGCTGTCATTCCCAGTGCTCAAAAAGATTCCTCTGAATGACAGAACAGGTGAGGACTCCTTTGAAATGCGACACACTCAAATCATTAAACCATTTGACATGATCTATAATAATTCTTACCGTCTTCGTGCAAATCACTTTTCACACGATGGATTTTTCTTTTGGAGGAGTTTCATGTTCAAACACGCTACAACACGCGCCGCCTTCTTTGCATCGTGTTTTCTAACGTTCACCGCCCAAGCTCAAATCACGATCACCAGCACCGACATTTTGAGCTTGCTGGGCAAAACCCAAATCACACGCGACGACACGCTCGGCAGCGTGACCGTGAACGTCGGCGCCGCGGGCGCGAACCAAACCTGGGATTATCGCGCGCAGGTGATCAACGGTGAAATTTTCACGACGCAATACGTGCTCCCGCAAACCACGCCTTTTGCCGCACGATTTCCGCAAGCGAATTTCACGCAGAAGATCACGTTCCAAGACGCATCGGTCGGAACCGGTTATCTTTATTCCAGCGTTACGGCCAACACCTGGCGACAGCTCGGCGTAGCCGGCGAGTCACAGGACACGACGTTCGTGCTCGAACAAGAGGAAGAAGTCGCGCCGCTGCCGTTGCAATTCAATCGCACGTGGACCGTCACCACTTCGGATACTTTTGGCGATTTGGCGACGTTTGCGCTTATCAACAAAAGCGTATCCGCGCGCACGGTCGATGCGTGGGGCACGATTCGTTTGTCGTTCGGCGATTTGAGTTGCTTGCGCGTGCGCGGCAACGATACCGACATTTCGCTCACCTACTTTGGCGGCATGCTGTTCCAAAGTGATACGAGCAGGGGCATTAACTACCTGTGGGTCACGAAAGGCCACGGCGCAGTTGCGAGCGTGAGCAGCCAAGAGAACGAAACGAATCCCAATTTTACCAATGCCTCTTCGTTCGCACTGCTGCAATCCACCGGCACCGCGGTTGACGAACCCAACGTGTCGAACGAGATTCCGAACGGTTTTGTGCTGGCGCAGAATTATCCCAACCCGTTCGCTCGCAACGTTGCTGCAACGACGATCCGCTTCTCTTTGCCGCAAGTGGCGTTCGCCGAGCTTGCCGTTTTCACTTTGCAAGGCGAGCAGGTGCGCCTGTTGGCCTCGCAAGTTTTAGCGCCGGGGTCGCATACTTTCAGGTGGGATGGCCGGGATGAATCGGGGCGGGCGCTGGCGAGCGGGACTTATGTTTATCGCCTCAAAGCCGGCAAGCTGCAAATGAGCCGCACGCTGTTGCTGATGAAATAAGGTCATTTTGCAGTTTAGGCCATTCCAAGTTGAATGTTTGCGAAAATAACAAAGATTTTCAACACAGAGAAAACAGAGCAAACAGAGATTAAAAAGCTAAAGAGAATTTTCCAATCATTGCCCTCTCTGTTTTCTCTGTGTTAATCTTTTTTGGTTGCGGCTCGTCCGCATTGTGGCAAAACTATTTGATTTTGTTTTTAATGCGAATGACCGGTTATAATACCAAAAGGGTTAAAGCAAAAAAGTCAAAACAATTAAAGTCAAAATCATTGAACCGCTTTTAATCATTTTGACTTCAATGATTTTGACTTATATCTTTTGCTCGGCCTTCGCATCTTTAATAGTTTTGCCCATAATGATTTTGCCTTTAAAAAATCTTCCCGGCCGCAAAAAGCCAATCGCATCGCACGAGCGCAATCTTTTTGAGGTCTTGAGTTTTATTGCCGCACGCCTCACCTGATTTCTATTTCCCGAATCTTGCAACGTTTTGCCTGCCGTGCCGTCTTCTCATTGCACCAACTTTGGGAATATTCACCTCTTCTCCAAACGCCGGTGCGCACCAGATTCCTCGAGTTTCAAACGAAGCGAACCAAGACACGGAGACAAAACATGCTCGAATGTAAGAATCCCGTTACACGCGGCCTGGCTTTGGCCATGTTGCTGCTGGTTTCATCCGGCTTTGCGCAAAAGAAACTGACGCTGACCGCCAATTCACCGGCGGCGAAGGAAAATTTTGTGCAGGCCATCAGAGCGTTAGAGTCGTTCCAGTTCCAGGAGTTCACCACGTTGGCTCAAAAAACCATCGCGGCGGATTCCAATTTCGCCATGGCGCACATGCTGATGGCGGCCACACTTGGTCCACCGCAACGTCAAAAACACCTCGACAAATTTGCGGCGCTCGCCCCCAACGCTTCTAAAGGCGAGCAAATTTATCTTCAAGGCATGACGCATTTTTACAAAAACGAAGACGACAAAGCTCTCGAGTCTTTCCAACAGCTCAGCAAAATGTTGCCGGAAGATCGCATGGTTTATATGATGCTCGGCAACGCGCAGCGGCGCAAGGGCAACTTCACCGAGGCGATCGCGGCGTTTGAAGCCGCAGATAAAATCGATGCCAGCCTGCCGCGCGCCTGGAGTTCTATCGGCGATTGCTATCTGCTGCAAGAGAAATACGACAAGGCCCGCGTCAACTACAAACAAGTGGTCGGCAAAGTCGATCCCGATGCCTCACCGGGCAACCCGTTCTTTGGGCAGATCTACGCCGATCTTTATGAAGGCAAGCCGGATCCCGCTTTGAAAACACTTAGTGAGTTTATGGATCGTTATAATCGCAACGGCTCCGCACAACGTTTTCCGCCGGTGGGAATTTGGAACGCCAAGGCGCGGATCAATTTAGAATTTGGCCGGACCGCCGAAGCCTTGCGCTGCTATGATATCGGCTATAAATCCGTGCCGCCGACGCCTGCCACTCAGATTGATAGCGTCAATAAGATTGTTTGGCTTGGCCGCATGCATCACGGCCGTGCCAGAACTTTGGCCAAAATGGGCAAGCATGAGGAAGCGTGGAAAATTGCCGAAGATGTGAAAAGGATGATTGAAGGCGGCGGCAAAGAAGGCGAGCAATATTGGCCGGCGTATCATTATTTGGCAGGTTATATCAAACTCGAAAGCGGCGATTATAAAACCGCCATCGAACATCTGGAGCAAAGCGATCTCACTGATCCCTTTCACAAACTGCTGTTGGCGCGGGCGCATTTAAAGTCAGGCGACAAGGCGCGAGCGGTCAAGTTGAGCGAAGAGATTGTTAAATTCAACACCAACAACATCGAACGCGCGCTGGCATATCCCGAGGCGAAAAAGATTATCGCCATGCACTCCTCGGATTGAGCGCTGTTAGTCTAACCTTGGGAAGGTTCGGAACCTTCCCAAGGTTTCTAGATAGGCTCTAAAACGAATGCCGGCAAGGTCAACCGGCGCGGGAAGATTCTAATTCCTCAATTTTCATTCGAACCGCGGGCGGCAATGGCGCCTTGCGATTTTCGCGGTAGTCGAACGCCACGATTTCTGCCGTGCCCTCGGCGGCGATTTTTTGCAGCCGGTGGCTGAAAATGGCGAGCGCCATGGTGAACCGGTCTGCTTTAATTTCCTCAACGCGCACGCCGATGGAAATGGTGTCGGGGTAGGTCAGAGCTTTGCGGAAGCGGCATTGCGTATGCGCGAGAATCGGGCCGATGCCGTGGTTCGCTTCGGGATCGGCAAAATTGATGCGCTCGAAATAAGCCATACGGCCGCTTTCGAAATAGCGAAAATAGACGATGTTGTTGACGTGCTGAAACGCATCCATCTCGCCCCAGGCGACATTGGTTTGGATGATGACGGGAAAAGGGTCGAGGACCGCGTTAGGCATATTTGCTCCAAACAGTCTTCTCGCTTCGGCAAAGGTCGCGACCACCCAATCGGCGCCGGCGGCGGCGAGTTCTTGCGTTGAAAATGAGGTGGTAATGCCGAGCACGCGGCATCCGGCGGATTTTCCGGAGCGCACGCCGTTGAGCGAATCTTCAATTACCAAACATGCGTCCGGTGGAACCTCCAGCTTTTGCGCGGTTTTGAGATACGGCTCGGGATGAGGCTTGCTATGCGCAATATCCCCGCCGGTTACGATCGCGTCGAAGTTATGCGCCAGTTGAAACTTTTGCAGCACACTCGCGGCGTTTTCCGGCAGCGCCGAAGTGGTCAAGCCGAGGCGCCAGCTTTGCGCGCGACAAAATTGCATGAACTCGAGAACGCCCTCCACTAATACCAACTCCTCCGCAACCAGCCGGGTATAAAGCTCGCTTTTGTAAGCAATAAATTCTTCCCTGGTGAGCGCCGCTTTTTTTCCATCCTTAATGAAATGATGGGCGACCTGCTCTTCGGTGATTCCTTTGAAGCGGAGAATATCTTCCGGCAGAAGTATGAAACCGAAGCGCACGCACGTCAACTCCAACGCTTTGACGTGCAGCGGCTCGGAGTCGACGATCACGCCGTCAAGATCGAAAAGGATGGCCTGAATGTCCGAGGTCGATAGGTTCATAGGAAAAAATTTTCTTTGGAACAGTGTCATTCAGACGGCGTAAAATGGATTCCCGCTTAAAGACGCGGGAATGACAGCTCGATGCAAATGGGAAAGTTATTTAATCGGCGCTCCTTAAAAAGTTCCTTACAGGATGACAGGCCTGTTACGGGATGACAGGCCGGTGTTACTTGGCGAGCGAACTTGCAATTGGGAGAAAGGCGCCGAATAGATACAAAATGCTTTCATCAACCATATCTTATTTTAAGAATAAGAATGGTCAATGCTAAAATAAGTGTGAACGCATTGCTCAGAATGAGCGGCGCGTCGTTTTTGATGAGGCCGTAGACCAGCCAGAGAAAAACGCCGCAGCAAAAGATCACGAACATCCCCAAAGACAAATCTTTTGCAGATTTCGCTTTCCAGCTTTTGATCACTTGCGGTATAAAAGCAGCCGTAGTGAGTGTGGCGGCGACGAGGCCGAGAATGGTGGTAAAGTTCATTAATAGATTAAAAGTGAAATCGTTGCTTTTTCGGCAAACACTTTTAACCGCGAACCTGCGCGAATGAACGCTAATATTTCTCATTCGTGTGTAAGAATTTAGCCGTCTGAACCGGAGTGTCATGCTTTAGCATGACATTGAGTTCACGATCATCGGCGAGGCGCAAAACTGAAGTTTTGCACTCCGCGCTTCATTTCGCTAAATTTTTACATTCATATTAATTCGCGCGCATTCGGTTGCCCTGGTTTGGTTGCGGCTTGCCGCGTTAGGTTATTTTGTTTTCGGCAAAGCAAACGCAACATAGGCATCGCCGGAGGGCGTTCCCATTTTGCCGCCACCGGCAGCGATGACGACGTATTGCCGGCCTTCAAACTTATACGTGCTCGGCGTCGCATAACCGCCGTAAGGCAACTTGGTCTCCCACAACACCTCGCCCGTGTCTCGATCAAAGACGCGAAATTTTTCATCTTTCGAAGCGCCGATGAAAATCACTCCGCCGGCCGTGACCACCGGCCCGCCATAATTCTCAGTACCGGTGCGCGGAATTCCTTTTTTCGTGAGTTCATCAAATTCCCCGAGCGGAACCTGCCAAATGATTTCTCCTTTGTTGAGATCGATGGCGTTCAGCGTTCCCCACGGCGGTCGCACCGCCGGGTATCCCTCTTCATTCACAAAGCGATGATAGCCGGTCGAGACGTAAGGAATGTCCGGCGCTTTCTTCTCTTCACGATTGTGGCTGCCGTCCGGATTTGCGGGCGTGCGCTCATCGAACAAAAATGCCAGCAACGAACCTTTCTCTTCTTCGGAAAGATAACCGTGCGAGGGCATCGAACCCTTGCCTTTGACCAGCGAGCGCAGGACTTCTTGCTTGAAGGTTCTGGTTTTCAAATTTTTTAACGAGGGATAAATTTTCTGCGCATCGCCTTCGAGATTTGCGCCGTGGCAACTGGCGCAATTCAACGTGTAAATCTGCCTGCCAATATCGAAGGGATTTGCGGTCTGCAGAGATTCGACCGCGACCATGGTGAGAATCCAGGGCATTTCATTGGCGTTCACATAAAGAATGCCGGAGGTGCGATCGCAAGCCGCGCCGCCCCATTCTGCGCCGCCGTCAAATCCGGGGAAGATAACCGTGCCGGGTTTGCTCGGCGGAACAAATTGTCCGGCGCTGCGCACTTCACCGAGACGCTGGAGAGCAGCTTGTTGCGCCTGCGAAGAAATATCAGTGGCATCTTCTTCTTTAAAAATCTGCCGCGTAAACGGCGGCGGTTTCAGCGGCAGCGGCTGTGTGGGCCAGGTTTCTTCGCCGGGCAAATCCGAAACCGGATAAGCTTTTTCTTCAATGGGAAACAGCGGCGCGCCGGTCTCGCGATTGAAAACAAAAACAAAACCGGATTTCGTCACTTGCGCCACGGCCGCGACGGTTTTGCCCTGATGTTGGAGCGTAACCAAATTGGGCGGCGCCGGCAAATCGCGATCCCATACGTCGTGATGCACGGTTTGAAAATGCCAAACGCGCTCACCGGTCTCCGCTTGCAAAGCCAGCAAACAATTGCCAAACAAGTTTTGCCCCTTGCGATTGCCGCCGTAAAAATCATAAGCCGGAGAGCCGGTGGGCACGAACACCAGGCCGCGCTTCCAATCCACGCTCATGCCGCTCCAGCAGTTGGCGCCGCCGGCCTGCTTCCATGCTTCCGGCGGCCAGGTGTCATAGCCAAATTCGCCGGGCTGTGGAATCGTGTGAAAAATCCATTTGATTTTTCCCGTATGCACTTCGAAAGCCCTAACATGCCCGGGAGCGGAGACCGGGCCTTCGGAAACGCGCGTGCCCAAAATGAGCAAATCTTTGTAGATCACACCCGGGGTGGTGGTGCTGACAAACAGATCGCCGCGATCATCCAATTCCCGATCCAGCCCTAGATTCAAACGAACTCTGCCGCTGTCGCCGAAGCTGAAGATGGGCTTGCCGGTTTCCGCGTTCACGGCGAATAAATGCGCGCCGGCCGTGAACAAGAGGCGCTGGTCTTTCCCCTTTTCATCTTGCCAATAAGTCACGCCGCGATGGCGTCCCTGGGTATGCGTGTTTTCCGGATCTTTCTCAAACGGATCGAAAGTCCAAATTTCTTCTCCGGTGCCGGCATGCAGCGCAAAAATTTTGGTTAAGGGTGAGCTGCCATAAAGCATGCCATTGACCACGAGCGGATTGCACTGAATCTCGCCGCGATAATCGTCGGGCAGATCACCGGTGCGATAAATCCAGGCGACTTGTAGCTGCCGGGCGTTTTCTTTGTTGATTTGCGCGAGGGAGGAATAATGGCTGCTGGCTTGATCGCCAAGATACACGCGCCATTCTTTTTGAGACTCTTTGCCGAGCAGCCACTCGGGACCATGAGATTTGCATCCGGGCATCGCGCTGATCACGACCGCCGTCAGCGCGAGCCATTTGGCTCGGCGAGGAAGCGGGCAGGAGTTGCGCATTTTTCGGCCTTGAAATCGATCGTTCTCCAAAAGCTGTCCTCGGAAATTTGCTCCTATTTGTTCTTCCCCGCGATTTTGTGCCTGGCCAATATAAACAATTTTTGCCGGTTTCAAAATATGCAATAAGGCTGACAAACCCAGAATAAAATTCTGAAAGTTTTTGGAAATACACACGGATCAAAAACGCACACGGACAAAGCTTTTCAGCGTGCGTTTCTGATCCGTGTGTTGTCCGAAGGGCTTCGGTTTTCAGCGCGTCTGAAAAGCCGAGGTCGTTTCTTGGAAGTGACCATTGGCCCTATTTGACCAAAGCCATCTTTTGTGTTTTGACAAAACTCCCGGCGCGCAGCCGGTAGACGTAAACTCCGCTCGCGACGTGTTGGCCATTTTTGTTACGCCCATCCCAAATCGCCGCGTGATAACCCGCTGTTTTCGCTTCATCATTCACCAGCGCTGCGACTTCTTCGCCCAACAGATTGTAAACCCGCAAACTCACTCGCTCCGGCCGCGGCAACCCGTAACGAATAGTCGTGACCGGATTGAAAGGATTGGGGAAGTTTTGCGACAATTCATATTGCGTGGGAATGAGCTGTGCTTCAGCAAGCTTCTGGTTAATGAAATCGCTTTTGCCCACCACCAGCCTGAGTCGTTTGGGATGCTGAGTTCCAGCAATAGTGTAAACACTTTTCTCGCGGAGATTTTGGGTAATGTGTAAGGCGTCATCCGCAAGCCAAACTTCGAACTCGGGCGGAACGCTTTCAATGCCATTAAAAGTCAAATTCACTTTGTCGCGGATGTTGGTTTTCACTTCGAATTCCCAGACCTCGCCCTCATGTAATTCGGGCCGGGCGTCGAGGCAATAAGTTTTAGCCAGCGCTTTCCATTCGCTGTGCGGGAAGTAGACGGAGACGTATTCGCCGATGGGAGGCGGCTCGGGTTGATCCATTTCATCCCAATTGCTGGCAGCGTCGGAAACGATGGCGGCGATGTTGTCTTCATCACTCGCCTCTTGGCACTGCGCGAGCATACGAATCGACCACAGCGTTTTCTCGGCAAACGTTGCAGAAAATTCTTTTCTGAGGCCGCCGGGCGCAGGCGTGATTTGTGGGTCGATGAACAGCGTATCGATATTGGGTGAGATATTGAAAATGGCATATCCTTCAAAAGGCTGAATGTGGGTGAGATTTCGAATAAACGGATCGCGCCAGGTGCCCTCGTGATAGCGCAAGATACGATCTCTTGGGCTCTTCAGGCTGAGTTTGCTCAAAGGAATGGCGAAGCTGAAAGGGTTGCCGATGAAATTCCATTTGGGATAAAGCGGGATGGCAAATTTCCGATCTGTGCGAATGGAAGTGCCTACGCCCGTGTCGAGCACTTTGCCCGCGTCTTTCACAATGAGAAAGTACGCCTTGCCTGGTTCGATTTGCAAGCTCTCGGAATATTCCGTGTAAGTTGTATCTCTGGGCTGAAGTGCGAAGAGGCGCCATTTCTTATTATCATACGGCCCCAGGTCATCTTGCAACAGTCGAGTTGCACTGCTGTCGTCCAAAGCCAAAGGCATGGAAATGAGGCGATACGCGTTTTGCTCGCTGCCATGGGGTTGCGCCTTTTCTCTGCTCAGGCCTTGGGTAATGGCAATGGGAATCGAGAACACGCCTTTGGCAGGCAATTGCTGATCTGTTCCGGAAGGGAATCGAGCAGTAATGTAGTACTCCACCCCTCGGAAAGTTACGGCGCTCGCCGGAATGGTCCAGTTGAAGGAGCCAAGGCTATCTGATTTCTCTGCAATGAGGAAATCTACATCGCCTGCGCGACGATACTTTAGCACAACACTCTCAATGTCACAAACCGCGAGAACTTCCGCCGTCAGCGTGATCTTGCTATTCTCCGCCGATGGAGATGGTAATTGTGTGTGGTCAATGACTGACGCAGCCGCACACGTCAAGGTTTGAAAGGTTTGGTCCTCGCCTTCGATCAATCCTCCTTCATAGGTTCCGAAAACGCGGAAGTGATACGTCGTATTGAGAGTGAGATGAGACAGGTTTGCGCTGACAAAGGCATCATTGGTACCAGTGACTATGCCGGGCGAGGCCATTATTGTATCACCGTAGCCTCTGGTTGTGCCATATTCAAATCTCACTGCCATGCTGAGCTCATTCGGATTCACTCTGCCATTGAGAGTTACTGATGTAGCGGTCACGTTCGTCACATGTTCGGTGCTGGCTTTAAGCAAGGACGCGCTTTGGGGATATTTTATTGTTGTATAAACGTTTTGTTTTTCAGCATAGTTAGTGCTTCCTGTCACATAGACATTGCTCGTCACATCCAACGCAAGAGCGACGGCTCGATTATCGCTAATTCCAGCCCCATAGTAGCGCGCCACCCATAGTTCAATGCCAGAAGCATTGTACTTGATCGTGGCGTAATCGTTAGATGTACCAGAACCGTAGCTATATCCGGTCACATAGACATTTCCCGAAGCGTCCACCGCAAGAGCGTTGGCTTCGTCAGAGCCATAACCTGGTCCATTGTAGCGCGCCACCCATTGTTCAACGCCAGAAGCATCGTATTTGATCGTGGCGTAATCTCCGGGTGAGTCTGGGCCGTAGCTGTATCCCGTCACATAAACATTTCCCGCCTGATCCATCGCAAGCGCGGTGGCTTGATCAACTTGATTTACCAGCCCGTTGTAGCGACCCACCCATTGTTGAACCCCTGAGGCATTGTATTTGATCGTGGCGTAATCACTCGATGTGCCTGAACCAAAGCTGGATCCGGTCACATAGACATTCCCGGCGGCACCCACCGCCAGGGCGAAGGCTTTGTCATCGTTATTTCCTGGCCCATTGTAGCGGCCCACCCATTGTTGAACCCCCGAGGCATTGTATTTGATCGTGGCGTAATCATTAAATGTTCCTGAACCAGAGCTGAATCCGGTCACATAGGCATTCCCAGTGGCATCCACCGCAAGGGCGAAGGCTTGGTTATCGTTATTTCCTGGGCCATTGTAGCGCGCTACCCATTGTTGAATGCCGGAAGCATTGTATTTGATCGTGGCGTAAACTCTTATCCCTACAACTTCGCTAGAGCCAGTCACATAAACATTTCCCGCACTATCCACCGCAATCGCTTCTGCTTGGTCACTATACCCCGGTCCAGTGTAGCGCGCCACCCATTGTTCAATACCAGAAGCGTTGTATTTGATCGTGGTGTAGTCAGGAGATGTAGAGTGGCTAGAGCCGGTCACATAAATATCACCAACAGCATCCACCGCAAGTGCGGTGGCTACGTCAAGATAGTTCCCCGGGCCATTGTAACGCGCCTCCCATTGTTGAATCCCAGCAGCATTGTATTTGATCGTGGCGTAATCAGAAGATGTAGATGAGCCATAGCTGGAGCCGGTCACATAAATATTACCTCCACCATCCACTGCAAGGGCGGTGGCTTGGTCGTCGCCATATCCCGGCCCATTGTAACGTGTCTCCCATTGTTGAATCCCAGCAGCGTTGTATTTGATCGAGGCGTAATCATAAAACGTAGATGAACCGTAGCTGGATCCGGCCACATAAATATTACCCGCAGTGTCCACCGCACAGGCTACAGCTTCGTCAAAGCCATTTACCGGCCCATTGTAGCGCGCTTCCCATTGTTGAATCCCAGCTACATTGTACTTGATTGTGGCGTAATCAGAAGATGTAAATGAACCGTGGCTGGAGCCGGTCACATAAGTATTACCAGCAGCATCCACCGCAAGAGCGAAGGCATAGTCATTGTGATTCCCCGGCCCATTGTAGCGCGCCACCCATTGTTCAACACCAGAAGAATCGTACTTGATTGTTGCGTAATCATCAGTTATGTCTAAAGCATTGCTTGATCCAGTCACATAAATATTTCCGGCAGCATCCATCGCAAGGGCGGTGGCATGATCAAAATTATTTCTCGGTCCATTGTAGCGCGCCACCCATTGCTGAGTCCCAGCAGCATTGTACTTGATCGTGGCGTAATCGTAAGAAGTAAATAAATTGTAACTGGAGCCGGTCGCATAAACATTTCCGATAGTATCTACCGCAAGAGCGGTGGCTCGATCAAGATTATTTCCCGGCCCATTGTACCGCGCAATCCATTGTTGGGTCCCGGAGGCATTATATTTGATCGTGGCGTAATCATCTCTGGAGGTGCCTGAACCGTAGCTGTATCCTGTCACATAAACATTACCTGCAGCATCGATCGCAAGGGCGGTGGCCCGATCATCGCCATCTCCCGGCCCATTGTAACGCGCTACCCATTGTTGAGTCCCGGAAGCATTGTATTTGATCGTGGCGTAATCTCGGGATGTACCTGAACCCAAACTGTATCCGGTCACATAGACATTTCCCACTGCATCCACCACAAGAGCGAATGCTTCGTCATCGTCATTTCCTGGCCCATTGTAGCGCGCCACCCATTGTTCAACCCCGGAAGCATTGTATTTGATGGTGGCGTAATCTCGGGATGTACCTGAATCCAAACTGTATCCGGTCACATAGGCATTTCCTACTGCATCCACCACAAGAGCGAATGCTTCGTCATCGTCGTATCCTGGCCCATTGTAGCGCGCCACCCATTGTTCAATCCCGGCAGCATTGTATTTGATCGTGACGTAATCTTTAGATGTACCTGAACCGTAGCTATATCCGGTTACATAAACATTTCCCGCAGCGTCCACACTCATGGCAGAGGCTCCATCGGCACCATAATTATGCCCAGAGATGTAGTGCCTCACCCAGAGCGCTTGCACGCTATCGGAGAAGCTTTGGCTTTCGCTCAATGCGGGCGAAGCGTTTGCAAGCTGCGGCATTCTTTTGTCTTCAAAGTGCCTGCCGTTGCGAAAAAGTGCGGGCTGAGGCGGCTGTTTTACCTCTCGTGCTTCAAGCAAGTCGAATGGAAAAAGCCACGGCTTCACGCGTTTCAAATAGTCCTGCGCCAAGGCGGGTATGGCCTGCAGCGCAAACACGCAAAGAAGAAAAAGTAATCTTGCTTTCATGGCGCACCTCAAATTCTAAATCCAAAGGTCAAAATCCAAAATTCAAAACCCGTAGGGTTGAAATGTTTATAGCCGCAAGAAGCCCTCGTCTTCCAACTCCGTTAGGAGTGACATGTGAATGCACTTGTACCGGCGCAATAGGTTGGCCATTCTTTACGCTTCCCAACATGCCACTCCTGACGGAGTTCAATGAACTGCTGCTTCGGGCTTTGTCTATAAACATATCACTCCTAGCGGAGTTTTCTAATTTACGAGCCACGGTCCTCGAGCCACGATCCACAATCATCAGCCTCACGGCAACGACGGCGGCTCGGGCAGGGGTTGTTCCTCTGTAGTCTTTTGTTGACTGAAATACACCGCCGTGCCCGCACCAATTAGCCCTCCGCCATACCACAACCATCTTTTCCAGCCGCCCGTCATCTTATACCAAAACGTTTCAGGTGGCTTGCTCTCTGCCACCAAATCGCAATACGGTTGCGAATCCTGCGCCAGATCACACGCATAATCACGCTTCAGCCCGAAGATTTCTTTAATGGCCTTTTGGGCTTCTTCGCGTTTGTCTTCGGCAAGATAAGCGAGCGCGAGCAGGCGATAGGCGCCCACACGCTGCACCTCGGGCACGCCTTTGGGCAGGCACAAGCGCAACAAGCTTATGGCCGGTGTAAAGCGGCCGGCGTCATAAAGCTTCTCAGCCTCGGCCACCACGTTTTCGCAAGGCTCCTGCTCCTGCGCCAGACCTGCAGGAACAAGAAGGTTGTGGCGGCCGGGAGAGCACAGAAATAGCCCAATGACAAGAAGCAATTTGCCAGACATGCTACAGCGATTGTGGGAAGTCATGAGATTCTCCTTATTCTATGCACTCTTGTAACAAAAGCAAAAGCCTTAATTACTTGTTTGCCCCTCGCCCGGTAAATTCGGACAAGTGCGTTCATACTCGATGTCGGCGCCGATAAATTTGCGCCATTCTTCTTGCGTCAAATTGCGCTTGGCTTTTTCACAAACCTTGGTCGCCAGCACTTCGGTTTGCGTCAACCACAGATAAACGTTCTTATCTGAGCAGGCCACAGCCAGAATGCCGGCATCCGGGCTGAAGGCCACGGACCAAACAAAGCCGTCGTGCGCAAAAATCAAAATCGGCTCGTGGCTGCTCATGCTGAAATCCCAGAGCTTGACGTTTCTGCCGGAGCTGCCGGTGGCGAGCAAGCGGCCGTCGGCGCTGAAGGCTATGGCATTCACCGCGGAATTGTGCGCCAATAAAACCTCCGGCTGGTCTTGCGGTCGATTGAGATTCCATTTCATAATTTCACCATCATTGCCGCCGCTCATGAGCACGGGCTGCCGTGGATGAAACGCCAGGCTTTTAAGCCCGCCTTCGTGTTTAAGCCCGGCGAGGCGCTCCGGTTTTTCCGAGGATACACGCCACAACACGATCGCACCGTCTTCGCTGCCGGCTGCCATGGTTTGTCGATCGGCACTAAAAGCAAGGGCGCGCACCCAGGCAGAATGCGGAAGCTGCGCGAATGAACCGGTCTCGAGCTGTTGAGGATGCCACAGCAATACGGCATTATCTGCGCCGCCGGTGGCCAAAACTTTTTCATCCGGACTGAAGGCTACCGCCCAGATACGATCTTGATGCCCGTTTAAAAGCGTGGAAACATAATCGCCCCGGCGCAGGTTCCACCTGCGTGCGGTTTTATCTTCGCTGCCGGAGATCAAAGCGTCGTCGTCGCCGCCAAAAGCGAGGGCGCGCACGCTGCGTGTGTGGCCCGTCAATGGTTTTGATTCGAGATAATTTTTTTGCCGCGGCCACAGCCGCAAAGTGCCGTCGTCACTGCCTGAGGCCAGCCATTCGCCCCCGGCAGAAAAGGCCACAGCCCGCACCGCTCCGGTGTGGCCGCGCAAAACGATGGGCCCGCCAGCGCCTTGCAGCGTTTTCACCAAAGCATCGTGAATCTGGCTCAACCAGCGCCCGCCGTTGTTCTGATTGAAAAGGAAAGCCTGCCGCGCTAGCAGCATGGCGCGCTCGTGCTCGCCGAGCTGTTGTTGCAGCGGCGCCTGGGTGGCGAGCAAACGCGCGAGGTCGCGATAGCGCGCGCGTTCGGTTTCCTTACGTTCTTTTTCGACAACTTGTAGCGCCTTCTTTTCTTCTTCTCTCAAGCTATCCGCTACGAATTCTCCTCGTTGCGCCCGCACTCTTTCCAATTCTTCCCGGTTACGCGCTGCTCTTTCAAGCAGTGTCAAGTTTTCAGAGACTAATCTTGATGAATCGGCATCTTGCCCATACTTTTCTGCAATCTCGCGCAGCTTTTTTTCCTCCCCGGCGTTGCGCTGCGCTTCTTCGGTGCGTTTCCTTTCCGTTTCGGTTCGAAGGGCTTGCGCCTCGATGAGCTGGCGATCGCGTTCAGCGATCTCCTTAATTTTGCCCACGTACAGCGCCAGGCCGATCACCGAAGTCAGCAGCAAGAAAAACGTCGCAGCAGTGATCACTTTCACATAGGCGGGAATGGTTTGAAACCAGCTCACCGGCCAGTGTTCTTTGATCCAATTGCCGTTGAAGACTTCGTGATAAATGGGATTGCGCACCAGCAGCTTGCCGGCTTCGCGCTTGATAATGCCGGACAATTTCAAATGGGCTTTGATGGGAGATTGTTCTTCATCCCGCACCGGCTTTTTGCTCAAACGGATTTCTTTATAGTCCTCCAGCACGCGCAGCTTGTCGAGCGCGCGCTTGGTGAGCATGTCACGCACGAATTGCAGATTATTATCTTCTTCGCTCATTTTGCCGAAGAAAGTTTGTTTGACCGCCTGATCAATTTCGGCCTCGGTCCAATGGCTGCGAAATTCTTCGGACAGCGTGCGGCACAAGCGCTGCGTGAGATAAGGATGGCCGCCGGTCCACTTCAGCACCCAGCGCAATACTGGCGGGTTTTCTTCAGGAGTCTGGCTCAAGCCCTCGGCCAGTGACAACGCTTCTTCAAAAGTGAAATCCGTGAGGTTGACCTGTTGGCCGATGTTGAACGGCGTGCGATGCGGGTCGCTGATCAAATCGCTGGGTGTGGCCACGCCGATGAGCACGAAAGTCAAACGCCGCAGGGGGATCTCTTGCGCGCGAGCATTGTAGAGATAGCGAATCGCGGCGTAGAAATCGTCGGTGAAGGGCAGGCTGAGGGTGCTGTCGATTTCATCGATAAAGATGACGATGGGCTCGTGCACCTGCGCCAGCACGACTTCGACAAAAAATTTCGTCAAGCGCTGGGTCACGCCGAAGTGCTCGAGACTGCGCCACCAGCTTACCACCTCGACGTCCAATTCGAGACTATCCGCGACGGTGGTGAGCAGGCCCAAATACCAAGCCTCGGCGCTGACTTGAATGCCAAATTCGGTGAGATCGATGATCACCGGTCGCGCGCCTTCTTTTTTCAATTGCTCGGCGGCGCGCACCATCAAACTGGATTTGCCGAGCTGCCGCGAGGTGAGCACGTAGGCAAAAGCTCCTTCACGGCAGAGCTTGAGCAGCTCCTGATCCGCCTTGCGCTCGAGATAAATTCCGCCGCTGGCTTGCACCGTGCCGCCGACGGTGTAGTGGGGTTTGGGCATTTTAAAATTCCTTAGGAGAAAAGATGCTGGATGCTCGTTGCTGGTTGCTTGATGCTGGGATGCTTGACCATCGCCACAAATGTGTTCTCGAAATTTTCTATTGCCGAGTTGAGCAAAATGTATTAGTTTGTCACATACTTCAAAGGCATTTTTTTTGGTGTTTAGCCATGAATCCAACTTTGCAAGAAATCCTGGATGATTTGCACGCCGCCGAACGCGAGTTGCAAGGCTGGGAAAAGAAGTACGGCCTGCGTTCGGAATTTTTTCATGACTGCTTTTTGGCCGGCTTGATTGAAGACGCCGGTAACTTTGATTTTCAAGTCTGGGCCGGGCTCTTTGAAGCCAAACAGGACCTTGAACGGCGTTACAAAGAGCTTATTTTGACTCAGCAGCCGTTTCGTGAAAGTGTTAAAGCACTGATCCCTCATGGCGTGGTCGCTGAATAGCTACCAAGAGTATATCTATTCGATTCCGAATCTTTCTCCTCACATTCAAGCCAGCAACTTGGTTCTCATTCGCCGCGGCAAATTTTTAGCTGAGATCGAGGGGAGCATTGCATTCGCTTCGAATATCACGCTCGAAGTGAGAGAGTTTCTGTATTTTCTCTCTACCGAGTTCATTCGGCGCTATGGCTATCTTGTGAAAAGAGA
>Ga0247727_10001123_pt1 | contig 65218 bp, 59 predicted proteins | sample WisWelCaveWW1625_FD_202498 | JGI IMG/M metagenome (GOLD analysis project Ga0247727, IMG submission 202498) | Biofilm microbial communities from Wishing Well Cave, Virginia, United States - WW16-25 | ecosystem: Environmental > Aquatic > Deep subsurface > Groundwater > Cave microbial mat | place... | reverse complement strand
CACTGCCTTTGACTTGCCGATGCGGCCCAAGGCGGTGGCGGCGCTGCTACGGACATCGGGGGCGGAATCTTGCAGGCAGTGGAGCAAGGCATCCACTGCCTTTGGCTTGCCGATGCGGCCCAAGGCGGTGGCGGCGCTGCCACGGACATGGGCAGCGGAATCTTGCAGGCAGTGGAGCAAGGCATCCACTGCTTGTGGCGCGCCGATGCGGCCCAAGGCGGTGGCGACGCAGCCGCGGACAGCAGGATCGGAATCTTGCAGGCAGCGGAGCAGCGTCGGCACCCCATCCTCCGCGCGCAACAGTCCAAGGGCCGTGGTACAGTGCAATCGTCGCCAGGCGTCGTCCGATGCGCTGAGTATGCCAGCAATCCGGCCGGCCACTGAGGCGCTGCCTGTCCTGCCAAGCAACCACGATGCCATCGTGAGCGCTTTGCCCTGTCCTTTGCTTAGGATTCCGAGCAGAAGATCGTGAACCTCCAGGATTCCCTTCTTCCCTTTCCGCTTAGTGAGAAGTCCAGCAACTTGCCCGTATATCTCTCTGGCTTGCTCCTCCCGTCCGGACCTGTCGAGGGCGTACGCGTAGTCGAAGAGACTCTCCAAGTCTGTCTCGTTCAGGAGGCTGGCCGCGTGGAAGGCCTCCAGCGCGGCCTCGTGCATACCCAGATCCTTGGCCAGGAAGTAGCCTTTGTAGCGCAGGTAATCCGCATTCGTTCCGTACCTCTCGTCGAAAAGCTCTAATGCGCCCAAGATCGCCTCAGGCAACTCGACCTGAGCGAGGCTGCGAAGGCGGTCAAACTCCCGTTCCCACCGCTCACGGCCTCTGGACAGGTCCATGATGTAGCCCATGTACTCGTCCAGTTCATTGATCCGATCGGCGTCAGACGCGTCTAGTCCCTGTTCGAACTTGGCGGTCAGTTCCTTCCAGACCTGGTCCCGCTCCCAGCGGGTGGCGTACCAACTGGTGAAGAACTCCAGAAGGTATTGGATCCGCCCCCGTGCCGCCCGGGATTGATTCATCTGGTGCCAAATCCGGAAGAACCGTTCCGGAATGATGTACACGGTCCGCTTGCGGCGGCGCTCTTCGCGGCGCACGTAGCCGGCGCGCTCCAGCCGCGTCAGGTGGGCGCGGGTGATCTTGGGTGCGATCCGGGAATGTTTCGCCAGCTCGGTTGGTGTGCACCCTTCCGGCAGGAGGGCCATGGTCTCCAGAACCTTCCGCTCCTGCTCGGCGAGATCCGACATCCGGTGCTGGTAGAACGGCGTCAATTGGTCCAGCAGCAGATCCAGCTCGGTCGCGACGTCCGTGATGTTGTGATTGGCGACCAGATCGTAGAGCATCACCGCAAGACGCGGGTTGCCGCCCGTGAAGTGGTAGAGCGCCTGGATCCTGGACCTATACTTCTCCAGATACGCCTCGAAATCGGTGTTTCGTTCGAGAGCTGCCTTCTTGCGCAGCATCAATTCCTGCTCCTCCTGGGTTAGCTCGGCCAGCAACTTTACTTGAAAGAACTCGAAGAACGGCTCCTCGGCTCGGGTCACCGCGTCCAGATACGTAGGAGATGTACAGACGGTCAGGAGCCAGTCTTCCTCGGTCAGGATCTTTCGCAGCAGGTGAACCTCCGACGGCCGTCGCATCTGCTTTTCCAAAACACGGTCGACGTTCTCCACCATCAGCAGGACTCCTTGCTTGCTCATGCGGTGAAAGCGCCGGAAGGCATCGAGAGAAAGGTCAACTATCCGGCTCTCCTCCCCATCGAACCGCAGGCGCTCGTAAGCGCGGTTGAGCTCCGGGTCCTCCGTTTGCTCCGCCAGAATGCGCAGGGCCTCCACGAGCAGGTCGCCGACGCTGGTGATCTTGTAGGCGTCTTCGGCGAACAGGACAGGCGCCCACTTTTTGCGCAGGGTTTCGCTGCGGCGGATGCGGTGCTCGATGAGGACGAGCAAGCAGGTCTTGCCGATGCCACGAGGTCCGATCAGGAGGTAGTGCTGGCGGCTCGCCCCGGGGGTCCAGTGCTGAAGGCGACCCAACACCTCCTGTAGCAGGGGCTCGCGGCCCACCAAAATGGCCTCCAGGTCCTCCGGCGGGGTGCGTTGTGGGCGGTAGATGCGGATGGGATTGGTCACGCCTCAGTCCGCCTGGAATCCAAAGTGGGTCTTCCACCAGAGCCGCAGAACCCGGCTGAAGAAGGCATAGCCGCCATCGTCGGTTACTATGTAGAAATCGTTGTCCAGCTTCTGCATCAGCCGTGTGAATCCCTCTTCGCTCTTAGGTTCGGGGGGCTGGTTGACCGTTTTCAGGTAAACGAAGTAGAGGGTGTCGTGCTTCACCGGGACGTCCGATCGCGACAAGACCGCAAGGGTGGCCTTGGCCGCCTGGCCTTCCGGTCCCGGATAATACTCGTCGATGCGAGACCGGTAGTGGCGAAAGACAGCCGACGTCGCTCCGCCGAGCAGGTCATCCTCGAAGGCCGCCCTAACCATCTCTTCCGAGACTGGCCCCTGCTCCAGTCGTTGACGATCCAGGATTGCCGTCAGCAGGACCGCCAGCAGGTAGGGGATGGGGGCGCCCACGCAGTCTAGAATCCTGTCGACGATCGCGCTGGTGACCTCCACTTTCTGCGTCGTGAGGATAGCTTGGACAAAGCTGCGCGCCACCATTGGATCGAAGGGCCGGATCCGGACGACCGCCAGGTCGTTGATCGTATCGACCAGGCCCATCCCGTCGAGGGTGGATATCAGGTTGACCGACCCGCCGATCACGAAGCGCGTTTGCGTGTTAGGAGCAGTGCGAGCACGCCGGAACCATCGAAGCAGTTGCTGCGCTTCCGCCGTGTCGCGTTTGCTGATATGACCGACCATGACCGCGAATTCGTCAATCAGCAGCAGCAAGGGAGGGTCGCCCTTGGCCAGGACCGACATCACGCGCTCACCATAGGAAGCCCAGTTCTGGCGGACGTCGGTCCTCTCGCGAAGCTCGACCTTCAACTCCCCAATTTCGAAACTGGAGGGAAGGTCGCGCACAAACCGCCCAAACTCCTTCGCTTCCTCCCAAAGAGCGCGCCCGATACGGGCGAAGTGGTGATCGCGCAAGAGGGTGGCTAGCAACTCCACCATGAAATCCCCTGCCGATTCAATGTCCTCGACGTCCATATACAGGGGCCGGAAGGGCGGACGAGGGTCATCCAGCAGGCGACACATGGCGCCGGTCTTGCCGAAGCGCCGTGGAGCCACCAGCAGAATGTTATCGCGAGCGAGCTTCTGCCAGAGGCTTTGGACGAGATCTTCCCGCCCGAAATAGTCGGTGCCACGGGGCACGCCGCCGACAACGGGGTGAATCGGCACAGGTTGCTGAGCCATGGAACAGTTGCGCAACGCTTTTGTTGCGCAACTAAAGCATAGCACAACTCACAGCCCGGTACCCCGAACGGCGTACAAGTGGCAGCTTGCTCCCGCGCGCGGTTCTGTGATGGAGTGCATTAGAATGATCAAGCTTCTTCTCACGCTCCTGGCCGCGTCCGGTCTGGCGGCCGAGCGCTACGACGTGGTCGTCTACGGTGGCACGGCCGGCGGCGCTATCACGGCGGTCACCGCCGCCCGGGAGGGACTCACAGTGGCGCTGCTCGAGCCGCGGGACCACATCGGCGGCCTGATGTCGGGCGGCCTGGGCTGGACCGATTTCGGCAAGAAGGAAGTCATCGGCGGGTACGCGCTCGAGTTCTTCTTCCGTGTGGGCCGTCACTACAACATCCGGCAGTACGGCCAGGAGGCCTCCTGGAACTTCGAGCCCAAGGTCGCCGAGAGGATCTTCCGCGAGATGCTCGAGGAGGCCAAAGTCCGTGTGCTGTTCCGCCACCGGCTGCGCGAAAAGGGCGGCGTCGAGAAGTCCGGCCGGCGGATCACGCGGATCGTCATGGAGAATGGGGCAACGTTCGAGGCCAGGATCTTCTCCGACTCCACGTATGAAGGCGACCTGATGGCGCAGTCCGGAGTCAGCTACACCTTGGGCCGCGAAGGCGTGTCGCAATACGGCGAGTCGCTGGCCGGGGTCCGCGACGAGACGCCGAAGCACCAGTTCCTGTTCAACGTTTCCGCGCGCGCGAGCGACGGCAAGTTGCTGCCCGAGATCTTCGACGGCCCCTACGGCAAGCCCGGCGAGGCCGACCGGAAGGTGCAGGCCTACAACTTCCGCATGTGCCTGTCGAGCGATCCGGCCAACCAGGTCCCGTATCCCAGGCCCACCGGATACAGCGCCGCGCGTTTCGACCTCTTCGCACGGTACCTGGAAGCCTTCGTGGCGAACAACAGCCGCGCGCCGCGCATGAACGAGGTGCTCAAGCCCGATCCGATCCCAAACAACAAGCTCGATGTCAACAATAACGGCCCATTCTCGACCGACTACATCGGCGGCAGTTGGGAATATCCGGAGGCCAACTACGCCCGGCGTGCTCAGATCTGGCAGGCGCACATCGACTACGTCGCCGGGCTGTTTTACTTCCTCGCGCACGACTCCCGCGTCCCGGCAACGCTGCGCGACGAGGTCGGCCGCTGGGGACTGGCCAAGGACGAGTTCCAGGATACCGCTCATTGGCCGCACCAGCTCTACGTTCGCGAAGCGCGTCGCATGACCGGCGAATACGTCATCGTGCAGAAGGATTTGCAGACCGAGCGAACCAAGCCCGACCCCATCGGCATGGGCTCCTACAACAGCGACTCGCACAACATCCAGCGGATCGTCACGCCCGAAGGCTGGGTGCGAAACGAAGGCGACATGCAAGTGTCCGTCCAGCCGTATCAGATTCCATACCGGATTCTGACGCCGAAGCGCGGCGAGGTCGAAAACCTGCTGGTACCAGTGTGTTTTTCCGCCAGCCACGTGGCGTACTCCTCGGTACGCATGGAGCCGCAGTACATGATCCTCGGTCAGGCCGCCGGTCTGGCGGCGAAGATGGCCATTGCGTCGAACGCCCCGGTGCAGTCGATCGACACGAAGGCGCTGACGGCGAAGCTGCGCGAGCAAGGCGCGGTGATGGAGTACGTGCCGGCATCGTTCTTCCAGAACTGGAACCTGTTCCGCCGCCTCCCGGCGCCGCGGTGAGGCCGGTCAACGGGGAGCGCCTCCTAAGTTCACCGTTTCAGAATTACGATGACGTATGTTCCCAGACGTGGCGCAGACACTCGTGTCTGCCGCGCCGAGACTCATCTCGGCGCACGGGGCCGCCCAACCAGGCGTCGGCAGGAGTGCCGACGCGGCAGGCTGAGAGCCTGCGCCACGCCACGCTGCTCGCCGATACGTCATCGTAATTGCGAAATGCAGTACTAAGCAAACGGTTTGACCGGTTGCTCCCAACATTGCGGGGCGCCACTCCGCCGCCAGGCGGGGGCAGTCCCTGTAGGGGCTCGCGGGCGCGATCGTTCGCCGACAGGTCCGGTTTCTTCCGTGTCCTGGTTTCCGGCGCCAGCTTCGCGAGCTCCTGCGCCAACCCGCGCGGCACGCGCGCCGAGGTCGCTTTGCCGTGAAACACCCGGCTGACTAGCGACGCATCGACGCGGCAGCGCCGCGCGGGCTAAAACTCCTTGCCGTTGTACAGGTTCGTCACCCACTTCTGGTAGCCGTTGTAGAGCTGCGTGGGGCGGACCTCCATGCGCGGGATGAGTTGTTCATGCGCCTGCGACCAGCGCGGATGCGGTTTGCCGGGATTCACGTTGGAATAGAAACCATACTCGGCCGGGATGGTGTCGTTCCAGAACGTGCGCGGCTGGCGGGCGGTGAATTCGATGGTGACGATGGACTTCGGGTTCTTGTAGCCGTATTTCCACGGAACAATGATGCGCACCGGCGCGCCGTTCTGCCTCGGCAGCGGCTTGCCGTAGAGGCCGGTGACGACCATCGCCAGCGGGTTCATCGCCTCGTCCATCCGCAGGCCCTCGAAGTAGGGCCACGGATACCACGGCGCCATCTTGAGACCGGGCATCTGCTGCGGCCGGTGGGCGGTGACAAAGCGCAGGTACTTGGCCTCGGGCTTCGGCTCCAGCCGCTTGATCAACTCCGCCAACGGGAACCCGGTCCAGGGAACGGCCATCGCCCACCTTTCGACGCAGCGGAAGCGGTACAGCCGCTCCTCGAACGGCATGGTCTTCAGCAGATCGTCCAGGTCGAGCGTCTGCGGCCTGGCGACCAGTCCCTTGACCTCGATCGTCCACGGGTGGGTGACGAACTTGCCTACCAGGTCCTTGACAGCTTCCTTGTCGGTCGGGTGGAACTCGTAGAAATTGTTGTAGCCGGTAGCAGCCCACTCCTCGGTGATCGGCCGGTCGAGTGTGAACTCCGGATTGCGCCTGGCCGGATAGGGGCCTTTAGACTCGACCGGGCCCGCCAGCAGCCGCCCGGCGCCCAGCAAGCCGGCGGCACGCAGGATCTGCCTGCGGTTCCAGTACACGTGTTCCGGCGTGGCTTCCCGCTCGGGGATCTCCCAGCCCCGGGGAGTCTTGATCAACATCGACGCACCCCTCTTGCTTTTATCCTAGCAAAGAGGCGCGCCCTCACGAACGCGGCTCGGCGGGCGCGGGCTGGGCCTCGCGCGATTCCTGGTACTTATACTGAAGCTCGTACAGCTTCCAGTAGATACCGCGGGCGGCGAGCAGTTGCTGGTGGGTGCCGGATTCGCGCAGCCGTCCTTTGTGCATCACCAGGATGCGGTCGGCGCGCTGGATGGTCGACAGCCGGTGGGCGATGACGATCGAGGTGCGGCCTTCGATGAGACGGCCAAGCGCCTCACGCACGCGGAACTCGGTCTCGGTATCGACGCTCGAAGTGGCTTCGTCCAGGATCAGGTAGCGCGGATTGTGCGCCAGCGCTCGGGCGAAGCTGATGAGCTGCTTCTGTCCGGTGGAGAGGCTGGCGCCGCGCTCGAGGACCTCCTGGCGGACGCCGTTGGGGAGCGAGTCGAGAAACTCCTTCAGGTTCACCTGCTGGCAGGCGGCCAGAAGCCGCTGATGGTCGATGCCATCAGTACCGAGCCGGATGTTTTCCTCGATGGTCCCTGTGAACAGGTACGGATCCTGGAGCACGATGCCGAACCGGCGCCTGAGCTGGCGCGGCTCGAACTCGCGAACGTCGACGCCGCCGATGCGGATGGAGCCGCGCTGCACGTCATAGAACCGCAGCAGCAGGTTGGTGAGCGTGGTCTTGCCCGCGCCCGTGTGTCCGACGACGGCGATGGTCTCGCCCGGGGCGATGGTGAAGCTGACATCGCGCAGCACCCAGTCCCACTGGTCGTCGGCCGCGACTTCGCGGCGCGCGCCGTCGCCGGAGGTCTTCGCGCCGTCGCCATTCAGCGCTTTGTATGCGAACCAGACACGGTCGAACTCGATCGCCGCGGCGCTCTCGGGAAACTTCCGCGGAGCCGCCGGGGCGCTCACGGCCGGCTGGGTATCCAGCAGCTTGAAGACGCGTTCGGCTGCGGCCATCGCCGATTGCAGGATGTTGAACTTCTCGCTGAGGTCCTGGATGGGGCGGAAAAACCGCAGGCCGTATTGGAAGAACGCCACCAGCACGCCGAGCGTGAGCTCGCCGCTGCGGATGCGGAAGCCTCCGTAGGCGAGTAGCGATGCGATGGCCGCCATGCTCAACAGTTCCACCACCGGGTAGAACCAACCGTAGGCAAAGATGGCGTCCTTGTACGCCGCCATGTGGTCGCGGTTGATATTGTCGAACTCCTCGCGGCTGCGTTGCTCGCGGTTGAACAACTGCAACACGGTGATGCCGGAGACGTGCTCCTGGATGTAGGCATTGATCTTGGCCACCGCGATGCGGATGCGACGGTAGCTCTGCGCCACCGAGCGGCGGAACACCAGCGTCGCGACGATCACCAGCGGCATGGCCGCCAGCAGCAGGCCGGTCATGCCCGGGCTGAGCTGGAACATCGCCAGCAGAACCAGGCTCAGGACGAGCACGTCGCCCAGAATCGTCACCAGCCCGGAGGAGAACAGCTCATTCAACACGTCGACGTCGGTGGTGACGCGCGTCACCAGCCGGCCTACCGGGTTGCGGTCGTAGTAGGCGATGTCCAGTTTCTGGAGATGCGTGATCAGGTCGCGGCGCAGGTCGAACATGGCGAGCTGGCCGGTGCGCTGCATCAGGTATCCTTGCGCCACCTCCAGCACCATCCCGAATCCGATCGCCACCAGAAACACGGCCGAAACCTGCGTCAGGCCGATCCAGGGATCGCTCGACAGGTAGGGGTCGAGCGGCGTTGGAACCGGGGGATTCACCGGCGCCAGGAAGCGATCCACCGCCAGCTTGGTGAGCAGCGGTCCCAGGATCTGGAGGACGGAATTGATGAGCAGGAAAACCAGGGAAACGGCCACCGTGGCGCGATAGGGCCACATGTACACCAGCAGGCGTCGCATCAGCCTGCTGTCATATGCTTTGCCGACTACTTCCTCTTCCACTCCCCTTCAGTGTAGCGTGGGGCTGCTACTCCTTCTTAAATAGGGAGGGTGGATTCTCGTGCGTGGCGTAGGATTCACCCGGACAGCCGGGCTGTCGGCTAAAACTGATTTCCGACATTTCGTAGCGGTGCTCGCCCTTGTCCCGCACGAGGAAGTAGAGGGTCAGCGGCTCGGGCAGCTCCCGATCGCCGATGCGGCTTATCTCCACAGCAACCTGCGTAATCTCGGGGCGTTCCTTACACTGCTGAACACGCACGTGCTCGCCACCGAAAGGATCTGCATGGAGGAAGGTGTGCCACTTGGCGACTGCGGGAGAAGAACGCGATTGCATCTCGCTCCAGGGGCGGATTAACCATTCGTGAACGAAATCCTGCGGCTGAAGGGCGACGGGATCGATGCGGTGGACGGATTCGGGTCCAATGTTGTAGCGCAGCACGTAGGTTCGCCGGAATCCGGGTACCATGTCCCCCGCCGTCAATTCCAGCAGCAGTTCCTCGGCGGTCAGCTTCACGTGGGAGTCTTCGTCGGTCATAAAGCTGTGTTTATCCGATAACAGCTCTACGGCTTTGTCGGTGTTGGCGTCAATGCGCCACAGCCGGTACTTGAGCCCGTTCCACACCGAGACACAACTCACCCCGAGCCAGGAGACATAGAATATGCGGCCCCCCGAGGCGTTCGGGGGCGAGAACTGCGTGTCAACAAGATCGTTGCCGTTTGGACTGCCGCCGCTGGCTTCAAACAATCGATCGCGGCGGCTGGGCGTGAACCGATAGAAATAGATGGAAACATCGGAGCCGCAGGGGATGGTGATGCCCGCCTCTACCAAAAGCGCCCCACGATACCCTTCCAGCCGCGAAAACTTCAGCGACGAGATGTAACCAGCCTCGGCGACAGGCTTCTGGGGTTCCAATAGACCCGCACGCCGAAGCTCCGCGGTCAACCGCGCCTCCATTCCCGCGTAACCGGCGTCCAGGGCCTCAACGCTCGTAGGAAGGCGCGACTCGATCCAGTCACGAAGGAGTTCCCTGAGACGGCTCCAACCGGGGCGCTTGAACTTGCCGAAATAGTTGTCGTCCCGGTCTGGCGTTGAGGCGGTGATTTTCCGAACTCGGGCCGACTCGGCTACGAGGCGTTGCACGTCCTGTCGCTGGGCAAGCAGAACGGGCGCAGCGGCCACGAAGACCAAACACCAGTACTTTGCCATTCGGTTCCAACAACATTGTAGCCCCAGGCAAAATCACGTGGTGATTCGAGAACCGCTTGCTCACGCGCGCGGCTCAGTTTGATGCAAGACACTACGGCCAATGCGATAATGCAGTCATGAAACGAGCCCTCTTGTTGATCCCCCTTTGCGCCCTCCTGTCGAGCGGCGAAACCCGCCTGGGCAAGCCGCTGCGCCTCGCCCGGCCGACTTCGATTGCCGACCTGGTCGCCCGCGCCGACTCGCTGGTCGGCAAAACCGTGCAGGTGAAGGGTAAGATCACCGAAGTCTGCCAGAGCATGGGCTGCTGGATGCAGTTGAAGGATCCCGACGGCGACGCGTCCATCCGGATCCAGTCGCACGACCACGAGATCGTCTTTCCCCAGGAAGGCGCAGGCAAGCTGGTGATCGCGGAGGGCAAACTGACCCGCACGGAGCTGAACCGCGATCAGGCGATCGCGCGGGCGCGGCACGAGGCGGAGGAGCAGGGCCGGGCGTTCGACCCGAAGTCCGTGAAGGGCCCGGTGACGATTTATCACATTCAGGGAACCGGCGCCGTGGTTCTGGACTGAGCAGGAGCTTTTTCCAATCCGATGAATCCCGCTTCCGGCTCCACCGCTGGTGAAAAATTCCAGCGCCTGATCGACATCATGGCCCGGCTGCGCGCGCCCGGCGGCTGCCCGTGGGACCGCGAGCAATCCTTCGACACCATCAAGCCGTACCTGCTCGAAGAGACCTACGAGGTGATGGACAGCATCGACGCGCGCGATTGGAGAGGCCTGGCCGAGGAGCTGGGCGACCTGCTGCTCCAGCCGGTGTTTTTCGCCCAGATGGCCTCCGAGGAAAACCTGTTCCGCATCGAGGACTCGCTCGACGCCATCAACGGCAAGCTCGTCCGCCGGCATCCCCACGTGTTCGCCGATGGCGCCGCACGCACGCCGGGCGAAGTGAAGGAGCGCTGGGACCAGATCAAGGCGTGCGAAAAGGAGAGGACCGGCCTGCTCGATTCCATCTCGCGCGCCGCGCCGGCGCTGGTCGAGGCGCAGCAGATCTCCTCCCGCGCCGCCGGGGCCGGCTTCGACTGGGAAAACCCCGCGCAGGTTCTCGACAAGCTCCACGAGGAGCTGGCCGAGCTGGCCGCGGCGCGCGCCGGCGGCCGTCGTGAGGAGGTGGAGAACGAGTTGGGCGACCTGCTGTTCGTGGTGGTGAACCTGGCGCGGTTCTTCGATGTGGACCCCGAGCAAGCACTGCGAGGGACCAACGCCAGGTTCCGCGCGCGGTTCGCGCATCTGGAGCGCCGGCTCGCCGCGCAGGGCAAGCCGCTCGCCGAGGCCACGCCGGCGGAGATGGAGGTGCTGTGGCAGGAAGCCAAGCGGGCCGAATGATCGAGGCGCGCTCTCTCACCGCGCACGAGGAATTCCGCGAAGCCCTGCGGCTCCAGCAGCAGATCTGGGGATTCGCCGACGTCGAGCTGCTGCCCGTGCGCCTGTTCGTGGTCGCCACCAAGATCGGCGGCCAGGTCTTCGGCGCCTTCGACGGCGGCCGCATGGTCGGCTTCTGCCTTTCGATTCCCGGCCTGAAAGCGGGAGGCAGAACCTACCTGCACAGCCACATGCTGGGGGTGGTGGCCGAGTATCGCGATCGCGGCGTGGGGAGGATGCTGAAGCTGGCGCAGCGGGAGGAGGCGCTGGCGCGGGGCGTCGACCTGATCGAGTGGACCTTCGATCCGCTGGAGATCAAGAACGCCTGGTTCAACATGGAGCGGCTGGGCGCTGTCGTGCGGCGCTTCGTGCTCAACCAGTACGGTGTTACCTCGAGTCACCTGCACGGCGGGCTGCCCACCGATCGCTGCGTGGCCGAGTGGTGGCTGGCCTCGCCGCGCGCCGAAGCCATCGTCGCCGGCCGGCCCTTTCCGCGGACGGCGGTGGAGGCGCGCATCGAAGTGCCGGCGACGATCGAGACGCTGCGCACAACCGAGCCCCAGAGGGCGCGCGAGATTCAGAAAGCCGTCAGCGATCAGTTCCAGGAGCACCTGGGCCGCGGCCTGGCGGTGATCGGCGTGGAACGGTCGGCGGAGGCCGGCACATATCTAATAGGTCGATGGGAATCCAAATAGAACAAATCGTGTTGCGGCAGATCCACATGCCGCTGGTGCATTTCTTCGAAACCAGCTTCGGGCGCACCACCGAGCGTCACATGCTCCTGGTGGAGGTGGTCGCCGGGGGCGTCTCCGGCTGGGGCGAGGTGACCGCCGGGGAGAACCCCTTCTACAACGAGGAGTGGACCGATTCGGCGTGGCTGATCCTGCGCGACTACGCCGCCCCGCGCGTGCTCGGGCGTCAGCTCGCCAGCGCCGCCGACGTCGCGGCGCTCACCGCGCATATTCGCGGCCATCGGATGGCGCGCGGCGGGCTGGAAGTCGCTGTCTGGGACCTGGAAGCGCGGATGGCCGGGGTGCCGCTCTACCGCCAGATCGGCGGCGGGGCGCGCGTGGAAATCCCGTGCGGGGTGAGCATCGGCATCCAGGAATCGGTTCCCGAGCTTCTGAAGAAGATCGAGACCGAGCTCGCCGCCGGCTACCAGCGCATCAAGATGAAGATCAGGCCCGGCTGGGACGTCGACGTGGTGCGGCAGGTGCGCCGGGCTTTCCCTTCGATCAAGCTGATGGCCGACGCCAACTCGGCCTACACGCTGGCCGACGCCGAACACCTGAAGCGGCTGGACGAGTTCTACCTCATGATGATCGAGCAGCCGCTCGGCCATGACGACATCATCGACCACGCCGCGCTCCAGGCGCGGCTGGAGACGCCGATCTGCCTGGACGAATGCCTGCGCTCGGCGCATCTGGCCGGGCAGGCGATCGCCATGCGCGCCTGCGGCATCATCAACATCAAGCTTGGCCGTGTCGGCGGGTTCGCCGAAGCCAAAAAGCTCCACGACGTGGCGCAGGCCGCCGGGATTCCCGTCTGGTGCGGCGGGATGCTCGAGTCCGGCATCGGCCGCGCGCACAACATCGCGCTCTCCACGCTCCCCAACTTCGTTCTGCCCGGCGACGTCTCGGCCAGCCGCCGCTACTGGGCGCGCGACATCATCGAACCGGCCGTCGAGGTCACCGCCGCCGGCACCATCCGCGTGCGCGAGGAGCCGGGCTTCGGCTACGCGCTCGACCACGACTTCATCGACAGCATCACCGTTCGCCGGGAGTCGATCGGTTGACCGGTTCCACGGCGCCGCCGCGCGCACGCCTCTACGGCCTGATCCTGCTGATGACCCTGCTGTGGGCGATGAACTTCGTGATCGGCAAAGTGGCGCTGCGCGAGTTTCCCGCCCTGCTCGCCGGCTCGATGCGCACCGCGCTCGCCGGCGTCCTGGTGGCCCCTCTCTACTGGTGGGACAGCCGGCGGAGAAGCCTGCCGCGCTGGAGCCGCGCCGACCTGCCCCGGCTCCTGTTCCTCGGCCTGGTGGGTGTGGCGCTGAACCAGTTGTTCTTCCTCATCGGACTCGGGCGCACCAGCGTGGCCCACTCGGCGTTCCTGCTAGCCATCACTCCGGTGCTGGTGCTGCTGCTTTCGGCCGCCTTCGGACACGAGCGGATCAGCGCGCGCAAGCTCGCCGGCATGGGGGTGTGCATCGCCGGCGTGCTGGTCCTTCAGGTCACGGGCGGCGAGGCGGGCGGCGTAACGGTTGCGGGCGACCTGCTCACCTTGCTCGCGGCCGTGTTTTTCTCGCTGTTCGCCGTGGTGGGCAAGGGCGCCGCCACGCGCCATGGCCCGCTGACGGTGAGCGCCTTCGCCTACATCGGCGGCGGGCTGATGCTGGCGCCCGTGCTGGTCTGGGAATCGCGGCGATTCGCCTTCGCGGCGGTGAGCGCGGCTGCCTGGGCGAGCATGGTGTACATGGCCGTGTTTCCGTCGCTGGTCTGCTACCTCATCTACCTTTATGCGCTGAAGCACCTGTCGCCGTCGCGGCTTTCGGCGTTCTCCTACTTGCAGCCTCTGCTCGCCAGCCTGCTCGCTATCGCCGTGCTGGCCGAGCCGCTCACCGGCTCGGTGCTCACCGGAGGCGCGCTGGTGCTGGCCGGCGTGTTCGTAGCGGAGCGCGGCTGATGGCGGCGTTCGCCCACCTGCTGCGCGAGAACCGGAACTATCGCTGGACCTGGTGCGGCCAGGTGGTGAGCGAGATCGGCGATCACTTCAACAACATCGCCGTCTTCAGCCTGGCGCTGGCCAACACCGGCTCGGCCATGGTGGTCAGCGGGGTGATGCTCTCCCGCGCCATCCCGATGGTGCTCGCCGGGCCGCTGGCCGGCATCGCGCTGGACCGGCTGGATCGCAAGCGCATCATGATCGCGAGCGACCTGGCCCGCGCCGCCATCGCCGCCGGCTTCATCCTGACGATCGATCGCGGCCACACCTGGCTACTCTACCTGTTGAGCGCGCTGCTGATGTTCGCCTCGCCGTTCTTCACCAGCGGCCGCGCGTCCATCCTGCCGACCATCGCCAGCAGGGCCCAACTGCACACCGCCAACTCGCTCACCCAGACCACGCAGTGGACCACGCTCACCATCGGCACGCTCGCCGCCGGCGCCAGCGTCGCGCAGTTCGGATACCGAGGGGCGTTCCTGTTCAACGCGCTCTCGTTTCTGTTCTCGGCGGCCTGCATCGCGCGCCTGCGCGCGGCCTCGAGCTTCCGCGCCGAGCGGCGCGACCTGGGCGAAGACCGCGTCCTGCGCCCCTGGCACGAGTACGCCGAAGGCCTGCGCTACATGCGGACCACGCCGCTGGTGTTCGCCATCGGGTTGGTGCACGTCGGCTGGGCCACCGGCGGCGGGGCCGCGCAGATCCTGTTCTCGCTGTTCGGCGAGGTGGTCTTCCGCCGCGGCGCGGCCGGCATCGGCACCATCTGGGGATCCGCCGGCGCCGGGCTGTTGGTCGGCGGCGCGTTCGCGCACAGGCTCGGCCGCCGTATCGGGTTTTCCGGCTACAAGCGCGCCATCTGGATCTGCTACATTATCCACGGCGGCGCCTACGTGTTGTTCAGCCAGGTGGAGCAGTACTGGCTCGCGCTGGTGTTCATCGGCCTGTCCCGCGCCGCGGTGGCCGTCAGTTCCGTGCTCAACTTCACTCAGCTCCTCCGCCACATCCCGGACGCCTACCGCGGCCGCGTGTTCGCGACCATCGAAACGCTGACGTGGACCACTATGATGGTGTCGATGACCGCAGCCGGGCTGGCCGCGGGAACCTGGGGACCACGCGCCATCGGCGCCGCGTCGGGCCTGCTCAGCTCCTCGACGGCGGCGCTGTGGATCTGGGCCAACTGGAAGGGACGGATGGGAGAGCCGCCCGCGGTCGGCGTCGGCCCCGAGGAGGTGGAAGTACATGGAGACCCCACCGTCTGAGCTGCGCGGCCGGGTGGTGCTGGTCACCGGGGCGGCCAAACGAATCGGCCGCGCGATCGCACTGCGGCTGGCCAACGACGGGGCCCGCGTGGCCATTCACTACCACACCTCGCGAAGCGAGGCGCTGGAGACGGCGCGGGCGTGCGGCGATGCGCCGGTGTTTGCCGCCAATCTGGAATCGGTGGCCGAAATCGAGGCGCTGTTCACCGCCGTGGCGGCGCATTTCGGGCGCCTCGACGGGCTGGTGAACAACGCGGCGCGCTTCACGCGCCTGGATCCGCTGGCGCTCACCGAGGCGGACTGGGACTTCATCCATTCCGTCAACCTGAAGTCGGTGTTTTTCTGCTGCCAGCAGGCTGCGCGGCTCATGCACGGGCGGGGCGGCGGGCGCATCGTGAACCTCAGCTCGCTCGGCGGGCTGCGTCCCTGGCCCGAGCACGTCCCCTACTGCGCCTCCAAGGCGGGAGTCATCATGCTCACGCGCGCGCTCGCCAGGGCGTGGGCGCCCCAGATCACGGTGAACTCGGTGGCCCCGGGAGTGATCGATTTCGACGACCTCACCGACCGCGCCCGGGCCATGGTGCGCGAGACGCCGGCGCGGCGCGCGGGCACGGCCGAGGAGGTCGCCGACGCGGTGGCTTACTTTCTGGCCGCGCCGGGTTTCATCACCGGCCAGGTGCTGGCGGTCGACGGCGGTCTGAGCCTGCGGTAACATGGTCCTGTCCTCGCCGGTCTATTTTCTTTTTCTCGGCCTCCTGTTTTTTCTCTACTGGCCGCTGGCCCGCTACCGCCTGGCCTCGCTCGCGCTGCTGTTGTTCGCCAACTGGTTTTTCTACGCGCGCTGGGACCTTGCCTACCTGGCGCTGATCCCGGTGGCCGGCACGGCTGACTTTCTCATCGCCCTGGGCCTGGGCCGCTGGCGGCGCCCCGCGCTGCGGCGGCTGCTGGTCGCGGCGAGCCTCGCGGTGAACCTGGGCCTGCTGGCGACGCTGAAGTACACGCCGTTTTTCCTTGAGAATTGGGCGCACCTGGCGGGCCGGGCGGCGCCGCAGTGGAACTGGACGCTGCCGCTCGGGCTCTCCTTCTACGCTTTCCAGGCGCTGACCTACACGCTCGAGGTCTACCGCCGCGACGCGCGTCCCACGACGAGCCTCCTCGCCCACCTCACGGCCGTTTCCTTCTTCCCCACGACGCTGGCCGGGCCCATCACGCGAGTCGCCACCCTGCTTGCGCAACTGGAGAGTCCGGTCAAGTCTCTCGCTCCCACCGAGGGCGGCAGCGCGCTGTTTCTCATCGGACTCGGGCTGCTGAAGAAGTTCGCCATCGCCGACTATCTCGGCGCCAACCTGGTCGACCGCGTCTTCGACTTCCCGAATCTCTACACCTCGGCCGAGGTGGTCGCCGCGGTGCTCGCCTACACGCTCCAGCTCTACTACGACTTTTCCGGCTACACCGACATCGCCACCGGCTCGGCGCTGTTGCTCGGACTGAAGCTGCCGGCGAACTTCAACCGCCCCTACGGCGCCGGGAACATCGCCGATTTCTGGCGGCGCTGGCACATCACGCTCTCCAACTGGCTGCGCGACTACCTGTACTTCTCGCTCCCCGGCCTGCGGTCGAAGTGGAGGATCTTCACTTACGCGAACCTGCTGGTGACGATGACGCTGGGCGGGCTGTGGCATGGGCCGGGCTGGAACTTCGTCCTCTGGGGCGCGCTGCACGGGCTGGGGCTGGCCGTCACGCACGCCTGGCAGGGGTGGCGCGGCCGCCGGCGACCCTCGACGAGCGCGCTCGCCCGCGCCGGCCGCGTCGGCGCCACCATGCTGTTCGTCAGCTTCGCCTGGATCTTCTTCCGCGCGCCGGATCTCGACGGGGCCCTGGCCGTGCTGGCGCGCATCGGCTCGCTGACATTCTCGCTGGAAAATGTTTCGGGCCCGCTGGCGCTGACAGGAGCGATCGCCGCCGCGGCGCATTATCTGCCGCGCCACTGGCTCGAGCGCCTCATGGATCGCTATTCCGCCGCGCCCTTCTACATCCAGGGTCCGGCGCTGGCGGGGCTGGTGGTGGGGCTCCACTACGTGGTCTCGACCGGGGCGGCGCCGTTCATCTACACGAGATTCTGATGCCCTACCGCACCGCGCTCGCCATCCTCGGTTGTTTCGTGGTCCTCCAGTTGCTGCCACAGGCCCCGGGCTTGCGGAAGTTCCCCACGCTCGGTCGCGCCACCCTGGACGAGCTGGTCGATCTCGCCCCCAAGCGACCCGCCGTGGTAACGGAGGAGCAGCCGGGCGCCGTGCCCGAGACCCCGCGCGCGGGGCAGGCCGTTTTCCCGATCGAGGATCCCGGGCGCGGGCTCGACTCCTTCTACGCGGCGCTGCGCGAAACCGAGCTGCGCCGGCCGGACGCCGTCACCGCGATCCTCCATTACGGCGACTCGCCCACCACCGCCGACCTGATCACCGCCGACGTGCGCGATCTGCTCCAGAAACAGTTCGGCGACGCCGGCCACGGCTTCTGCCTCATCGCCAAGCCTTGGGGATGGTACCAGCACCGCGGCGTGGACATTTCCGGATCCGGCTGGACCATCGATCCGGCGACGCAGAGCAGCGTCCGCGACGGCCGGTTCGGCCTGGGCGGCGTCAGCTTTCGCGGCGATGAGGGAGCCGCCTCGCGACTGACGCTGCGCACCGGGGGCCACACCAGCCTCGAAGTCTCCTATCTGCACCAGCCGGGCGGTGGGGTGATCGACGTTCTCTTCGACGGCGCACCGGCGCACGAGATCCCGACCGGCGCCGATTCGCCCTCGGCCGGCTTCACGCGCCTGGAACTGCCGCCGCGAGCGCGGCGCATCGAGCTACGCGTGCGACAGGGGCCGGCGCGGCTGTTCGGCGCTTATCTGGGCAAGCCTGGCGCCGGCGTCGTCTACAGCAGCCTCGGGCTCAACGGCGCCTACGTCTCGGTTCTCGCGCGCTTTTTCCAGGAGAAGCACTGGAGCGAACAGTTGCGCCGCTACCGGCCGAGGCTTGTGATCGTCAACTACGGCACCAACGAAAGCGTCAGCCAGGCATTCGTGGATTACGTCTATGAGAAGGAGATGAAGGAGATCGTGCGCCGGCTCCGCGCGGCGCTGCCGGAGGCCTCCATCCTGGTGATGAGTCCCATGGACCGGGGCCAGCGGGGCGAGGACGGCGAAATCCGCACCGTCGCCGTGCTGCCCGCGCTGGTCGGCCGCCAGCGGCGCGTGGCGATCGAGACCGGATGCGCCTTCTTCAACACCTTCCAGGCGATGGGCGGGGAGGGCACGATGGGACGCTGGTTCCAGGCCCGGCCGCGGCTTGTGGGCTCCGACTACATGCATCCGATGCCGGGTGGAGCGCGGCGCGTGGGCTCGCTGTTGTATCAGGCGCTGCTGGACGGGTATAACAGGTATAAGTTGCGTCGCATGCAAGAAGAGATCTCAAACCGGGGGGAGCGATGACGATTTCGCTTCGACTCGCTTCGGTAGTGGCAGCCATCGCCCTCCTGGTTGCCGGCCTCGCCGGGGCGTTCGCCCAGTCCACCGCCGGTAACGCCGTCGGCGCCCCGTCGAAGAAATCACCAGCGCGGAAGCGCACCGCGAAGCGACGACCACCGGCGCCCGCGGCCACCGCAAAACAGAAAAAGGAGGCTGTCGAGCGCGTCTCGGAATACGTCGCCCAGGCGGCCCAGCTTCCCATCGAGAACCCGGCCACGCTGATTCCGTTCTTCGAGCAGCTCTACCGGCGTCAGAGCGGCGAGCTGGCCGGACCGGTCCGCATCCTGCACTACGGCGATTCTCACACCGCGGCCGATGAATGGACCGACGCGGTGCGCACCGCGCTCCAGGGCAAGTTCGGCGACGGCGGCAGCGGCTACTCGCTCGCCGGCAGGCCGTGGAAAGGCTACCGTCGCTTCGACCTGCGCGGCGGCGCCAGCCGCGGCTGGCGCACCGAAGGAACCGCCGGCCGCCTCGGCGACGGCCTGCACGGGATGGGCGGGGTCAGTATCTGGACCACCCGCGCGAGGGAGTCCGTTTTCCTCCAGGCCGAATGCGAGCTGCTGGAGCTGCACTACCTCCAGCAACCCGGCGGCGGACGTTTCCAGCTTTCCGACAACGGCGAGCTGGTCGATACCATCTCCACCGACGGGCCGCTGCTGCCCGGCGTCTTCCACTACGTCGCCGAGGCCGGCAAGCACCGCTTCGAGCTGGCCACGCTGGACCGCGCGCCGGTTCGCCTGTTCGGCTGGGTCGCCGAGAAGGAGGCCGGCGTGACCTACGAGGCGCTCGGCATCAACGGCGCGCAGGCTTCCATTGTTCTCACCTGGGACGAATCGGCGCTCGCCACCCAGATCGCACGCCGCGATCCCGCGCTCATCGTGCTTGCCTTCGGCACCAACGACGCCAGCGACCGCAACTGGAACTTCGACAACTACCGGCGGATGTTCACCACGCTGCTGCGCCGGATGCGCCAGGCCGCTCCGGCCGCCTCGCTGCTCGTGCTCGGCCCGCCGGACCGCTATTACCGCTCGCGCGGCCGCTGGCTGCCGTTTCATAACCTGGACCGCATCGTGGACGCCGAGCGCGAAGCCGCGCTCGGGGAGCGCTCGGCCTTCTGGGACACCCGCGCGCAGATGGGCGGCAGCGGCGCCATGCGCTCGTGGGTGATCGCAGGCCTGGCCCAACGCGATCATGTCCACTTCACCGCCGGCGGTTACCGGCGGCTCGGGGAACTGCTCTTCCGCGGCCTGATGACCCCGTACGACGCGTACCTGGAAGCGCGCGCGAAAATTATGGAGGCGCCCGGTCATGGCGCATCGCGATAAGATCCACGACATCCTCCGCCAGGTCTCGGGAAAGGAGATCGCCGCCGGCCCGGAGGAATCGCTGTTCGACTCCGGCGCGCTCGACTCGTTCATGCTGCCGGACCTGGTGGGGGCGCTCGAGCAGGAATTCTCGATCCGCATTCCGGACTCCGACCTGAACCCGCGCAAGTTCGAGTCGGTGGCGCGGATCGAGGACTACCTCGCGACGCGGCTCTGATCCCGTGGCCTTCCTGAAAGCCTTCGGCGCCTGGCTGCCGGCGCGCCGCGTTTCCAACGAAGAGATCGCCGCGCGCGTGGGCTGCGATGCCGCCTGGATCCGCACCGTCAGCGGGATCGAGGAGCGCCGCTTCGCCGGCGATGAGGAGACGGTGGCGCAGATGGCGGTGAACGCAGCGCGGGATTGTCTGGACCGCGCGGGGGGCGTGGCCGCTTCCGGTCTCGGAATGATTCTGGTGTCGAGCGGTTCCGCCGAGCGGCGCTTCCCCGGGCCGGCGGCGAGCGTTGCCCACGGGCTCGGTCTGGCGGGAGTTCCCGCGATCGACCTGCCGATCGCCAGTGCCGGCTCTCTGTTCGGACTCGCGCTGGCGGCGCAGCTCACCCCGGCGTATGGAAATGTTCTGGTGGTGGCCTCGGAAAAGATGTCCCCCCTCGCCCTGCGGGAGCCCGTCGACCGCAACGTCGCCGTGCTGTTCGGCGATGGCGCCGGCGCCTGCCTGGTGGCCCCCGGCGATGGGGCGGGGCGGATCGTCGATTCCGCGCTCTACTCGGACGGCGCCTTCGCGGCGGACCTCGAGCTCGCCTTCGACCAGCCGATCCGCATGAACGGCCTCTCGGTCATCCTCCAGGCGTCGCGGAAACTGCCGCGGGCGATCGCCGATCTGCTGGCAGCGAACGGGCGCACCGCCGCCGAGGTCGACGCCTTCCTGCTGCACCAGGCCAATCGGAATCTGCTGGTCAAGTTGGCGCAGGCCCTCCAGGCGCCGGAGTCGCGGTTTCCGTCCAACATAGCGCGGTATGGGAACACCTCGTCGGCCTCGCTGTTGATCGTCGCCGCCGAGTGGTCCGCCTCGGCCGGTTTCCGTTCCGGCGTCCCGGTGGTGATGGCGGCCTTCGGCGCCGGCTTCCATTGGGGTGCGATCCTCGTTGAGGGGTAGGAGCATTGTGTATGCGTGAGCTTTTCTTTTTTGCGTGGCTGGTGGCAGCCTGTCCGGCCGCCCTGTGGGCGCAGGGCGCGCTGGGTGCGTTTGAGAAGTCCGGCGATGTGGGCGCCGTCGAGCGGAAAGGCTCGGTGGAGTACGACTCGGGCGCAAGCACGTACCGCGTCACCGGGAGCGGAGCCAACGTGTGGGGCGCCTCCGACGCGTTCCACTTCTTGTGGCGAAACGCCTCGGGAGATATCAGCATCACGGCGGACCTCGAATGGGTCACGGCGGGCGGAAATGCCCACAAGAAGGCGGGACCGATGCTGCGCGCCGGGCTCGATCCGGACGACCCTTACGCCGACCTGGTGGCACATGCCGACGGGCTGATCGCCCTGCAATACCGCCGGATCAAGGGCGGGCTCACCCACGAAATCCGCACGAGCGTCCGCGCGCCGGCCACGCTGCGCCTGGAGCGCCACGGCGACGTCATCTCCGCCGAGGTGGCGCCGATGGGCGGCGCGTTCCAGCCGATCGGCGCGTTGACCATAGCGCTCCCCGAGACCGTCTATGCCGGCCTCACGGTCTGCTCGCACGACGCCAAGGCGTCGGAAACGGCCCTGTTCTCGCGCGTAGCCGTGCGCAACGACGGTCTCGCCGATCCCAAGACGCGCGTGGTCGAGAGCACGCTCGAGACGATCGACATGGAAACCGGCCAGCGGCGCATCGTCCATCGCGAGTCGAGGCACTTTGAAGCACCCAACTGGTCGCCGGACGCGAGCCACCTGTTCTACAACGGCGGCGGGAAGCTGTACCGCATTCCGGTGGGAGGCGGCACGCCGCAGCTCATCGAGACCGGCTCGCTGCGGCTGAACAACGACCACGGCCTGTCGCCCGACGGGCAATGGATGGCGATCAGCGGGGCTGCCGCCGGGCAGTCGCAGATCTGGATCGTCCCCGCCACCGGAGGAGAACCGCGGCTGGTGGTCCCCGCGCGGCCGTCTTATTGGCATGGCTGGTCGCCCGACGGCAAGACACTGGCCTACTGCGCCCAGCGCGGCGGCGAGTACGACCTCTACACCATCTCCGTCGAGGGTGGGGAAGAACGCCGCGTGACCACGGCGCCGGGCCTCGACGACGGACCCGACTACTCGCCCGACGGGCAATGGATCTACTTCAACTCCGAGCGCACCGGGCTGATGCGTATCTGGCGCACGCGCCCCGACGGATCCGACCAGGAGATGGTATCGACCGGCGCGCCCAGCGCCGACTGGTTCCCGCATCCCTCGCCCGACGGCCGCTGGATCGTGTATCTCTCCTACGATGCGGGCGTCAAAGGACACCCGGCGAACAAGGACGTGCAGTTGAGAATCATGCCGCCGGGCGGGGCGCCGCGCGTGCTCGCGTCGCTGTTCGGCGGACAGGGCACCATCAACGTGCCCTCGTGGTCGCCCGACAGCAGGCAGGTCGCGTTCGTCTCCTACCGTCTGGTAGCGGGTCCGGCGCGCGCGGCTCCGAGCCGGTGAAAGATCTGGCGGGTGCTGGGGCAAGCAGGCCTGTTATCGAAGTCGAACGGCAAGCCGTCGAAGAAGAGCGCGGGCTTTGAGTAGCCGCTGGCGGCCACCAACACTGGCACATCGACGTGTCGTTCATTCGGATCTCGGGCATGACCCACGCCGAGAGGGTTCGAAAGCTGGAGGCGATGTGATTCCCAACTAGACTCTTGACGGGCCACCCCAAAGAAGGCTACGATGGAATCGTCCCTGGAACTGATTTCCATGGTTAGTATTGCTAGGCGGTGGCCCTGTTGGTCGCCGGTCGAAACCCATGCCGAGAATTTACGAGGAGATCAAACAAGACAAGCCGGAGCGCATGCCTGGCCAAGTAGCCGTGATCACGATCTTTCGTACCGCCGATGTCCTTCGCCATGCCGTCGAGAGATCGCTCTCTGTGTTCGGCCTGTCGCAGGAGCAGTACAATGTCCTCCGGATCCTTCGAGGTGCGGGAGAAAGCGGACTGCCGACCCTCGAGATTTCCAGTCGCACGCTTTATCGCAGCCCCAATATTACGAGATTGATCGACAGGCTGATCGCCAAGAAGCTCGCCCGGCGCAGCCCGTCCAAGGTTGACCGGCGCGTCGTTCTTGTATTTGTAACCTCCCAAGGGCTGGAACTCCTGGCGCATTTGGACGGGGTGGTGGACAGAGTGTTTGACAACTTCCCTTCGACAACAAACGCTGAAATGGAGACGTTGCTGGATGTCCTTGACCGTATTCGCGAGCACATGGCCGTGAAAACGGCCGCGGAACTTGCTCTCGAGAAGGCCAAACCGGGCCGCACGTAAGAAATCCAAACCAAACTCTTGACAGGCGTATCAGTTCAGAGTACACGAGCTTCCATGGAAACTATTACCAAGGTATGTATTAGATGCCATGGCCCAATCTTAAGGGTCCGGGGCGGCCTGGCAGGCTCCCCTGTGAAAAAGCGGGACTGAAAGGATCATCACAGTGGCACACAAAAAGATCATTGCGGTACTGGGCGCTACAGGCTCTCAGGGCGGCGGCCTCGTACGCGCGATTTTGAGCGATCCCAATGGGGCCTTTGCCGCGCGGGCGATTACGCGCGACGTCAACTCCGATAAAGCGAAAGAGCTGGCAAAGCTGGGCGCTGAGGTCGTCGCGGCCGACGTCGATGATGCCGAGAGCATCGAGAGGGCGTTTCAAGGCGCCTATGGGGCGTTCTGCGTTACGTTCTATTGGGCGCACTTCTCGCCCGAGAAGGAGCTAGCCCAGGCCACCGCCATGGCCCACGCCGCCAAGCACGCCGGCAACCAGCACGTCATCTGGTCCAGCTTGGAAGACACACGTAAGTGGGTGCCTCTCAGCGACAATCGCATGCCCACCCTCATGGGTAAATACAAGGTGCCGCACTTCGACGCCAAGGGTGAAGCCGACCCGGTATTCATCGGGCTCGGCCTGCCCGTAACTATTCTGCTTGCTTCGTTTTACTGGGACAACTTCATCTACTTCGGCATGGGCCCGAAGAGGGGCCCGGACGGCAAGCTGGCTATCACGCTACCCATGGGAGCCAAGAAGCTTGCCGGGATCGCCGCCGGGGACATCGGCAAGTGCGCCCTGGGCATCTTCAAGAACGGTCGCGAGTACATCGGCAAGACGGTCGGCATCGCCGCCGAGCATTTAACCGGCGCGCAGATGGCCGACACGCTCACCAGGGCGTTGGGTCAAGATGTTCGCTACAACGATGTGCCGCCGGACGTCTACCGCAGCTTTGGTTTCCCGGGAGCCGAGGATCTGGGCAATATGTTCCAGTTCTATCGCGATTTCGAGGAGTATTTCTGCGGCGCGCGCAATCTTGAGACCTCTCGCGCCTTGAACCCTTCTCTGCGGACATTTGAAGCGTGGCTCGCCGAAAACAAGAACCGCATTCCGCTCGAATAAGTTAGACGTGGGGGCCTTGCCACCCTTCTTGCGAAGGTCGGACCGGATTCTGAGCTACTAGGCAAGCGCCCTTAAGGAGGGCCAAATGAAAACCCGTCAAGTCTTCTCCACTGTCGCGACAATTCTCGCGGCCCTTAGCCTCGGCTGCTCCACACAAAGGGCCGCGCGTGTCCTCGGCACGCCGTCCAGCCTCGGAAACGGCACCGTGGCGAGCTATGCCGAACTTGACGGGGCCGGCGCCCCGAAGGCGATCGGCGTGGTCTTCTCGGCCGGCGCCCTGGACGCCTTGCCGACGGCGCCGTCCGACGGGCGTCATTGTTTCGACGCCAACAACGACGGCGTGATCGACCTCGCCACGGAATGCTCGGCCTGGCACGAGCGCGTCCTTCCCGTTCCCAGCGAGGCCAGCCGTCGGCCGGATGTCCCGTTTAAGTGGGCTCTGCTCAACTGGAACGCCAAGGGGCACATACCGACGGGTGTGTTCGACAAGCCTCACTTCGACGTTCATTTCTACATCGAGCCGATCGAGAATATCTTCGCTCTCCAGCGGGGAACCTGCGGCCTCGAATTCCTTCGCTGCGACCAGTTCGCACTGGCACGCAAGCCCGTGCCGAGAAACTATGTGCCGCCGAACTTCCAGGACCTGGGGGTAGCCGCGCCGGCCATGGGCAATCATCTTGTCGACCCGACGACTCACGAGTTCCATGGCGCGCCGTTCACGCGCCACTGGATCTACGGGGTCTACGACGGCCGGGTCATCTTCTGGGAGGAGATGGTGGCCCTCAGCTTCATGATGTCAAAGCCCGACGCGTGCTTCCCGATCCGGTCGCCCGACGCCGTCGCGCTGACCGGGTACTACCCGACCTGCTCGTGCGTCCGCTACGCGCCCGGGAAGGACGAGTACACCGTCTCCATGGAGGACTTCGTGCTGCGCCAGGCGAGCCCTCCCGGGCCGGTTCGCGAGGCGGGCGCGCTTCCGTGATCCATTGCCGTTAGCAGGGCGGTTCATGTTTCCGCCGGCCAGGTCGATAAACGGAGTCCCGATACGGTTGACTGACGAGCGTTGGCTCCACATCACGGAAGAGCACTCCGAGATGGCGGGATACTCCTTCGACGTGCTCGGTGTCTTGGAGAAACCGAAATTCGTCTTTGCCGGCAGCGGTGGAGAGATGCTCGCGGCTTGTGAGATCGAACCGGGCAAGTATCTCGTTGTGGTATAGAAAGATCAGGCGCCCGAAGACGGGTTTGTCATCACTGCGTTTCTTACGAGGAGGTTTCGGCGGACTTGGCCCCTCGGCTCATGAGACTACCCAGCCGCAACGTCTGGGCCAGATTCGATGCGGAAGCCGACGTGCTCTACCTGAATTTCAAGAAGCCGAGTCATGCGGACGATAGCGAACTCACCGATCAGGATGTCCTCATTCGCTACGAAAAAGGTGAAATCGTAGGCGTCACAATTCTCCGCGCGAGCCGGCTATCGCAAACACCCGACTCCGCCCAACCGCTCTGAGAGGGCCCCTACAGGGGGTGCGCCCGCCTGGCGGCAGAGTAGCGCCCCACAACATAGAGAGCAAACGGTCAAACCGTTTGCGTAGAAGCATCTGCGGTAGAATCAGGCCTGGCGGGCAGGCCCACAGGAGGAGCAACATGGCTGTGATGGTACAGGTCGAAGGTAAAATCAAGGTGGACGCGGTTGGCCGGTTCCAGGCATCGCTGCCGGGTATATTCCCCGATACGCGCGCCTACGATGGATGCCGTGGCGTCACCGGCTACCTGAGCAGCGACGACGGGCAAACTTTCCAGTTCGTCGAGTTTTGGGACACGAAACCGCATTACGAGCGCTACCTCGCCTGGCGAACGGAAACGGGCGCCGTGGCACAACTGGTCAGCCTGCTCGAAGCGGATCCCACGATCCGCTACTTCCAGCAGATCGACGATTGAGGGCGCCCACCGCTACCGCAGCAGGCCGAACACCACCCAGCAGGCGGCGGCGGCGACCACGGTCATCGACAGCCCCCACGCCAGCAGCTTGTTGAACAGCGCGCGGTAGTCCTCGTGCGCCGGCGCCGAGGCGATGCACAGCGCGCCGGTCGTGGAAAGCGGCGAAATATCCACTAGGTGAGCGCCGACGCACATCGACCAGGCGATGCCCAGCGCATCGGCGCCGCCGAGCTGCGCGGCCAGCCCCGGCACGGTCGGCAGAAACGCCGGCAGCACCACCCCCGACGTGCTGCTGTACACCGAGATCAGGCCGGTGACGAAGGCCACGGTCGCGGTGACGGTCTCGCGCGTGGAAAAACGCGCCAGCATCGAGGTGAACAGGTCCATACCCTGCGTCTTCTCCAGCAGCGCGATCAGCACCGTGACGCCGGAGACCATCAGGATGGGACCCCAGGGCATCTGGCGGATCGGGTCGCTTCCGCCGTCCAGTCGCAGCGCCGCCAGCAGCACCGCGCCGGCCATGGCGCCCATGCCGACGTTGATCTTGAAAAGGATGACGGCCAGGATCAGCGCGCCGATGACTCCCATCGTCAACAGGTGCTGCCGCTCGAACGCCATCGCGGGCTGATCGCCGGCGGAGGCGGCCGGATCGCGGTAGCTGCGCCGGAACAGGCGCAGGCCGCCGAACAGGAAATAGCCGGCGAAGGCGACCCCGGCGTGGCCCAGCAGGACGCTGAAGTAGGTGGGCCATTCCACTCCGGTGAAGCCGGCCTTGGCCATCAGGCCGCTGACGATGATCCCGGTCGGGGCGATCGGAGAGAGCGAGCCGGCGTTGGCGCCGTTGCCTACCATGATCGTCATCAGGAACGCCGAGATGCCCGCGCGCCCGGCCACTTTCATCGCCATCGGGCCGATCAGCGCCGCCATCGCGATGCTGCCCGGGCCGATCGAGGCCAGCCCGGCGGCGAGGAAGAAGAACATGATCGGGATCAGCCCGACGTTGCCGCGGCAGCTCCGCACGGCGTAGTACGCAATGCGGTCGAGCGTACCGTTGGCCTGCGCCTGTGTGAACAGCAGCGTCACCCCGGTCAGCATCAGGAATAGTTGCGCCGGGAAGCCGGCGGCGACGTCGGCGAAGCTCATGCCGCCGATCAGCACGCCGACCACCCAGGCGAGCGCGATCGCAAGCACCCCGACGTTCACCTTGGTGGTGAAGCTGAGCACGATCGTCACCACCAGCGCGCCGACCGAAATCACGGCCAGGTTCATGACTTGGCTTCTCCGTTCTCCAGCAGGGACCGTAAAAGAATAGCCGGATGCACCGCCCGCACTCGGGTGAAGTGCTCCACCTGGTGCCGGCAGGAAGTGCCCGCCGCCGCCAGCACGTCGCCCGGCGACATGCCGCGCGCCGCCGGCAGCAGGCGGCGTTCTCCGATGCGCCGCGAAACTTCATAATGCTTCCGCAGGTAGCCGAACGAGCCGGCCATGCCGCAGCAGCCGGCGTCCAGCTCGGTCACCTCCGCGCCCGGGATACGCGCCAGCAGCGCACGCGCCGGCTCGATCCGCCCCATCGATTTCTGATGGCAGTGGCCGTGAAGCAGGATCTTCGCCGGACCGGCGCGCAGCGTGAGCCGGGATGCGCCCTCGCGTTCGAGGAACTCCTCCACCAGCAGGCACGCCGCGGCCACCGCGCGCGCTTTGCGCTGCAACTCGCCGCCGAGCAGAGCCGGGGAGTCCTCGGCCACCGCCGAAAGACAGCTCGGCTCGCAGAACAGGATCTTCCGCCCGCGTTCCACCAGTGGGAACAGCGCCTCGGCGTTGGCGGCGGCCCGTTCCCGGGCCTCTTCCAGCAGGCCTTGGGAGATCAGCGGCCGCCCGCAGCAGGTGTTCGGAGCAAGCTGGGCGGCGAAACCCGCGGCCTCCACCAACTCGACCGCGGCGATGCCGATCTCGGGCTCGTAGTAATCGGTGAACGTGTCGCGGAACAGCATCACCGGCCCATCCGCCGTGGCCGGGGGATGCGAACGCCGGCGGAACCAACCCGCGAGGGTCCGCCGCCGCCACGCGGGGGGCAGGCGCCGCCGGTCGATCTCCAGGATGCTCTCGTTCATCCGCCTCGCCGGCAGGCTCCGCAGCAGCCAGTTGGAAACCGGCGCGAGCCGGCTTCCCCAGGCGCTCACTTCGTGGATATGGCCGAGCGCGCGGGTTCCGAGCGGCACCCCGTGGCGTGCGTGATAGCCGGCGAGAAACTCGCTCTTGAACCGGGCCATGTCGACGCCCACGGGGCATTCGGCCTTGCACGCCCGGCACTCCAGGCACAGGTCGAGCGCCGCGTAGAGACCTTCCTCGCCGAGTCCCTCCGCGGCCAGCTTGCCGGTCATCGCCAGCCGCAGCAGGTTGGCGCGGCCGCGCGTGCTGTGTGTTTCCTCGAGCGTCGCCATGTAGGAAGGACACATCGTGCCCTCGGTCGTCTTGCGGCACGCCCCCAGGCCGCTGCACATCTCGACCGCCCGCCCCATCCCGCCGTATTCGGAGAAATCGAACCAGGTCGGCGGATCCGGTGTGCGGTACGCGGGGCCGTAACGGAGGTTGCCCGCCAGCGGCGGCGCGTCGACGATCTTGCCCGGGTTGAGAATCCCCTGCGGGTCGAAGGTGCGCTTGATGGTGCGGAAGGCTTCGTAGAGGGTGGGCCCGTACATGCGGCACTGGAACGGACTGCGCACCAGGCCGTCGCCGTGTTCGCCCGAGAGCGCCCCGCCGTACTCGAGCACGAGCCCGGCGATGTCTTCGGCGATCGCCTGGAACTGGCGCACGCCGTTTTCCGTCTTCAGGTTCACCACGGGCCGCACGTGCAGGCAGCCGACCGAAGCGTGCGCGTACACGCCGGCCACGGTCCCGTGCCGCCGCACGATCGCGAGGAATTTTTCGATGTAGTCGCGCAGCTTTTCCGGCGCCACCGCCGTGTCTTCGACGAACGCGAGCGACTTGGCGTCACCCTTCATCGCCATGGAAAGACCGAGCGCCGCCTCGCGCAGGCTCCAGATGCGCGCCTGTTCGGCCGGATCGGTGGCGCGGTGGAAGTGGTAACCGTATCCGCGCCCGCGCAGATCGCTCTCGAGCGCCTCCACGCGGGCAACCGCCGCCGCGGTTTCCTCGCCGTAGAACTCGACCACCAGCAGCGCGCCGGGATCGCCGCGGACGAACTGGCGCAGCCGCTCGAACGCCGGGTTCTCGCGCGTGTGATCAAGGATGAACTTGTCCATCACCTCGACAGCCGCCGGGTGGTGCTCGAGGATCGCGGGCGTGGCGGCCAGCGACTCGAGCAGGTCGGCGAAGTGAATCGCCAGGACGGCTTTTGCCTTGGGCAGCGGCACCAGCCGGATCCTGGCCTCGAGAACCACGGCGAGGGTTCCCTCCGAACCCACGACCAGATGAGCGAGGTTGAACGGGCGGCCGGGCACGAACGAATCGAGATTGTAGCCGCCCACCCGACGGAGGACTTTCGGAAAGCGGCGCTCGATCTCCTCGGCGTGCCGGGCGGCCAGGTGGCGCACCACACTGTAGGCGGCCGCCTCCAGACCGGAGCCTCCGCACCGGGCCTCCACCTGTTCGGGCGCGAGCGGCGCCAGGTGCGCGAGCGAGCCATCGGCGAGCGCGACGTCCAGCTCGAGCACGTGGTCGATGGTCTTGCCGTAGAGCACGGACCGGGCGCCGCTGGAGTTGTTGCCGATCATCCCGCCCAGAGTGGCGCGGCTGGCGGTGGAGATGTCGGGCGCGAAGCGCAGGCCGTGCGGCCGGAGGGCGGCGTTCAGCTCGTCGAGCACGATGCCCGGCTCGACGCGCGCCCAGCGCTCTTCCGGATTCACCTCGAGCAGGCGGTTGAGGTACTTGGAAGTGTCCACTTGCAGGCCGGCGCCGACGGCCTGCCCGGCCTGCGAGGTGCCGCCTCCGCGCAGGGTGAGCGGCGCGCCATGGCGGGCGCAGATACGCACGGCGGCCACCAGGTCTTCGCGCGTGCGCGGCACCACCACTCCCATCGGCTCGATCTGGTAGACGCTGGCGTCGGTGGAGTAGAGCGCGCGCGAAACGGCGTCGAAGCGCACCTCGCCGAGCAGTTGCGCGGAGAGGTCGCGGCGAAGCGCCTCGCGATCCACCTTCGAGGGATCGGCTTGCGAAAGAGGACTCATGCGGCCATCCGCCGCAGGCCGTCGCGCAATCGTTCCAGCCCCCGTTCCAGGTTCTCGCCGCCGCTGGCGAACGAGACGCGCAGCGTGCCTTCGCCGCCCGGCCCGTAGGCGGAGCCGTGAGCCACCACCACGCCGTGCTCTTCGAGCAGCCGCCGGCGGACCTGGTCGGATGCGGGAGATCCCTCGCCAAGGTCCACCATGGCGAAGAAACCGCCCTCCGGGGGCAGGACGCGCGCGGAGCCGGCGTCCTGGAGCATATCGATCACCCGCGCCCGCCGCCGCTCGTACTCGGCGCGCATGGCCTCCACGCACTCCCGCGGGCCGTTCAGGGCGGCCGTGGCAGCGTCCTGTATGAAGGTCGCCGGACCGCGGCTCGATTGTTGCAGCACCAGGTACATCGCGTCGATCCACGGCTTCGGCCCGGCGCAGTAGCCCGCGCGCCAGCCGGTCATCGCGTAGGTTTTCGAAAAGCTGTTCACCAGGATCGCGCGCGCGCGCAAGCTTGGGGAGATCGCCGCCGGGGAGAGGTGGCCGTGACCTTCGTAGGTGATCGCCTCGTAGATCTCATCGCTCACCAGCATCAGCCCGCGCGCTTCGACGAACGCCGCCACCTGTTCCAGCTCGTCGCGTGTGAAGACCGTGCCGACGGGATTCCACGGCGTATTGAGGAGCAGCAGCTTGGCGGCCGGAGTCCAGGCCTCCTCGAGCGCTTCGCGACCGATGGCAAACCGTCCACCGGCGCGGCTCGCGCGCACGGGCCGCGCCCGGCCTCCGGCGAGCCGGATCGGCGACTGGTAGGCGTCGTAGACCGGGTCCGGCAGCAGCACCTCGTCGCCGTCTTCGAGGATCGCCGTCAGCGCCGCCCAGATGCCGAACGTGGCCCCGGTGGTGACCAGGATCTCGGAGCCGGCGTCGTATTGGAGCCCGTTCTCGCGACGCAGCTTTTGCGCCACCGCATCGCGCAGCGCGGGCTCGCCGCGATTATCGGGATAGGATGTACGCCCGTCGCGCAGGGCCCGCGCGGCGGCATCGACGATGTGCCCAGGCGTGGGAAAATCCGGCTCCCCGCGCATTAGCGACACCGGGTTCTGGCCTCTGGCGCGCGCTTCGCGCACCTCGGCCAGGATCGCGTTGACCGCCGTGGGCTCGAGCCGTGCGATGCGGCCCGAGGGCGCCAAGCCGGCGACACTCATCCTGTCGGTATAACACGCCGTGTTACAGTGGCGCTGGTGATTGCGGTTCCCAGGTGGATCGGCTGGCCGCTGGTGGGCGTCTCGGCTTGCGGGATTTTCGCCTTCCTCGCCAACCGGGCCGTCTATTATCCACTCAAGCACCCGGCCGGATGGTGGGAGGCGCAGGCGGAAGTCGGCGCCGTCGATGTGTGGCTCCGCGCCGCCGACGGCGTGAAGCTGCACGCCTGGTGGATCGCGCCGCCCCGCGCGCGCCTGGTGACGCTGTTCCTGCACGGCAACGCGGGCAACCTGACGTTTCGCGTGCGTCACGTACGGGAGCTCGTCGCCGCCGGCTCCGCCATGTTGCTGGTCGATTATCGCGGCTACGGCAAGAGCGAAGGGCGGCCCACCGAGCGCGGCCTCTACCAAGACGCCGACGCCGGCTACGAGTACCTGCTCGCGCAAGGCTACCGGCCTCAGCAGATCCTGGTGCACGGCGAATCGCTCGGAACGGCGGTGGCGGTCGAGCTGGCGGCACGACGCACGGTCGGCGGCGTGTTGCTCGAAGCCCCCTTCCCTTCGGCGCGTGCCGTCGCCGCGCGGCTTCTGCCGTGGATCGGGCCGGCCGTGGTGTGGGGCTTCGACTCCCGCTCCCGCATCGGCCGCCTCCGCGCCCCTTTGCTGGTGATGCACGGCGACCAGGACGAGATCATTCCGTTCGATCTCGGCCGGGCGCTGTTTGACGCCGCGCCGGAGCCGAAGGAGTTCTGGCGCGTCCCCGGCGCGCATCACAACGACCTGCTGGAGACCGCCGGCGCGTCGTATCGGGAGAAGCTGGAACGGTTTTACGCCAGTATCCGATGAGACGTTTTCATGACGACCCTCCCGCCCGGCGACTCCAGCAGAACTGGACAGGCAGGACCAATAGAACCACGAGTACAAACGTAGCGCGCTGGTCGACACCAAAGAAAACCAGCAGGCCGCCTGTCAGGCCGACCGTGGCGGCGATCAGAATATAAACGATTCGCGTCCACGGACGAGCAAGATCGAGCATTCCAGGAAACATGTTCACCCCCTCGAGGGCAGGTGGAATTATTGATGTTCTCGCACCAATTCTCGCACCACTGGATGGCGCAATCCTCGGCCGCCGCCCTGCCGGTGTCGCGTAAGGTGCATTCCACCTGCCGGCCGAAGATGGGGCGGCTTTGTCGTTCTCCCCGATTGTGGTAGATCGCCGTCGCGTATCCCGTATCCACGTCCGCCACGACCGGCACGGCCAAAGCGGCGATGAAGGCGAGTCCACAAACCCTTAAGCCGTTCATGCTCATCGCAACGATACTGTCTCACACGGTCGAGCCCTGTCAAGAGAAACCGGATCCCCGCACCACGGCCCGTTGAGCGCCGGTGTAGGATGGTAGGAAATGAGACTCCGTATGGCCGCGCTTGTGTCCCTGGCCGCCGCTGCCTGGGCCGGCGACTGGACCGACTATCGCGGGCCGCGCCGCGACGGCACCTCGCCGGAGAAGAACCTGCCTTCGCAATGGTCGCCCGCCGGCGAAAACCTGGCGTGGAGGGCGCCCTACGGCGGCCGGTCGACGCCGGTGATCCACGGCGACCGGCTGTACCTGTTCAACGCCGCCGGCGAGGGCGCCACCATGCAGGAGCGCCTGGTGGCACTGCATGCCGAAACCGGCCGGCTGCTGTGGGAGCACCGCTTCAACGTCTACCAGAGCGACGTGCCGTGGCATCGCATCGCCTGGTCGGCGCCGGCGGTGGACGCCGCTACCGGGCACGTTTACGTGTTCGGCGTCGGCGGGGTGCTGAAGAGCCTCACACGCGACGGCAAACAGCTCTGGGAGCGATCGCTCGGCGAGGAGTTCGGGCTGGTGACCACCCACGGCGGCCGCACCGTCTCGCCGGCGATCGAGGGCGACCAGGTGCTGCTTAGCGGCGTCACCACCGGTTGGGGCGACCAGTCCCGCGCGGGGCAACGCTTTTTCGCCTTCGACAAGAAGACCGGCGAGACGCTGTGGGTCAGCTCGCCCGGCGGCCGGCCGTTCGACACGGTCTACTCGCCGCCGATTCTGGCCGACGTCAAAGGCCTGCGCCTGCTGCTGTCCGGCGGCTCCGACGGCACCATCCACGCGCTGAAGCCGCTGACCGGCGAATCGGTCTGGAAGTACGTGATCAGCAAGCGCGGCATCAACACCGGGGTGGTGCTGAACGGCGCCACCGCCTTCGTCAGCCACAGCGAAGAGAACCTCGACTCGAGCGAGATGGGCCTGCTGGCGGCGGTGGACGCAGGCGCGCGCGGCGAGATCGGCAAGGAGCAGATCAAGTGGTCGCTCAAAGGATTTCAGGGCGGCTTCTCCTCGCCGCTGATCGATGGCGACCGCATCTACCAGATCGATAACGGCGCCAACCTGTTCGCCTTCGACGTGGTCACAGGCAAGCAGGTCTGGACGCACAACCTGGGCACGGTGCAGAAAGCCTCGCCCGTGCTCGCCGACGGCAAGCTCTACGTGGGCGAGGAAAACGGCCGCTTCTGGATCCTGCGCCCGCGCGCCACCGGCTGCGACGTGCTCGACCAGGACCAGTTGGGCACGGCGGCCACACCGGAGCTGATTCGCGCTTCGGTGGCGGTCTCCAACGGCCGCATCTTCCTGGTCACCAGTGAAGCCACCTACGGCATCGGGAAAAAGTCGGTCTCCCCGGCGCCGGCGGCGCCCGCGGCGGCTCCGGCGCCTGCCGACTCCGCGGTGGCGCACGTTCTGGTGACTCCCACCGAGTTGATCCTCGCCCCCGGCGAGAGCGTGCAGTTCCATGCGCGGCTCCACGACGCGCAGGGACGCTTCCTGCGCGAGGACCAGGCCGCCTGGTCGCTCGAGCAGCTCCGCGGTGGGCTCGCCGCCGGACGCTACACCGCCCCGGCCGAAGCGGCCGCCCAGGTGGGGCTGGTGAAGGCCGCGGTGGGAGGAGTCACCGGCGCCGCGCGCGTGCGCGTCATCCCCCGCCTGCCGCTGGCCGACGACTTCGACGCGATGGCCGCCGGCCCGCCGCCGCGGCATTGGATCAATACGACCGGCAAGTTTGTCGTACGGGAGACGAGCGACGGGAAGGTGCTCGTCAAACTGGCCGATAATCCGTTCACCAAGCGCGCCCGCGCCTTTTTCGGCCACACCGGCGAGCACGACTACACCGTGCAGGCCGACGTGCGCTCCACCGAGAGACGCCGCCAGATGGGCGACGCCGGCGTCATCGCCCAGCGCTACGCGCTGGTCCTGTTCGGCAACCACCAGAGACTGGAACTCCAGCCGTGGCAGCCGGAAACCACGCGCACCGTCACGGCGTCTTTTCCCTGGAAGCCGGAAACCTGGTACCGGATGAAGCTGCGCGTGGAGAACCTCGCCGACGGGAAAGTGCTCGCACGGGGCAAGGCCTGGCCGGCCGCCGAAGCGGAACCGGCGGCGTGGAGCATCGAGCGCGTGGATCCCATCGGCAACCGCGTTGGAACTCCGGGCATCTACGCCGACGCTCCGGTGGAAGTTTTCTTCGACAACATCAAGGTGAACCCGAACCGATGAATACCCGAACGCTCGTGTTTCGCGGCGCGGTGGCGGCCCCCCTGGCCGCCCTGCTGGTCGCGCTGCTTTCCGCATCCGATCCCGGCACCGGAGACTGGCCCATGTGGGGCGGCACGGCCGATCGCAACATGGTCTCGGCCGCCAAGGGCCTGCCGGTGAGCTGGGACGTGGCGGCCAGGAAGAACGTGAAGTGGATGGCCGCGCTCGGCTCGCAGACTTACGGCAATCCGGTGGTCGCCGGCGGCAAGGTCTTCGTCGGCACCAACAACGAGGCGGTGCGCGATCCCAAACAGGGCGGCGACCGCGGCGTCGTGATGGCCTTCCGCGAGTCCGACGGCGCCTTCCTGTGGCAGCACACCAACGAGAAGCTCGCCGCCGGGCGCGTGAACGACTGGCCCTTTCAGGGTGTGGCCTCCTCGCCGCTGGTCGAAGGCGACCGCCTCTACTACGTCAGCAACCGCGCCGAAGTCATCTGCCTGGACACCGAGGGCTTCCGCGACAAGGGAAACGACGGCCCCTTCGCGCAGGAGGCGCTCACCGGCGTGGAGAACGCCGACATCGTCTGGAAATTCGACATGATGGAGGAGGTCGGGGTGCACCCCCACAACCTCGCCAACTCCGCGCCCGTCTCCTGGGGCGACCTGATCTTCCTGATGACCTCCAACGGCCACGACGAAAGCCACGTCAACATTCCCTCGCCGCGGGCCCCGGCGCTGATCTCGCTGAACAAGAAGACGGGCAAGCTGGTGTGGGAAGACAACTCGGTGGGGGAGCGCATCCTCCACGGGCAGTGGTCCTCGCCGGCGGTGGGCGCCATCGGCGGCGTAGTCCAGGTGGTTTCCGGGCAGGGCGACGGCTGGGTGCGCGGCTACGAGGCGCTCAGCGGAAAGAAGCTGTGGGAGTTTGACTCCAATCCCAAGCAGTCCGTCTGGCCCAAGACGCGCAACGAGATCATCAGCACGCCGGTCATCCATGAAGACAAGGTGTACATCGCCAACGGCCAGGATCCCGAGCACGGCGAAGGCCTCGGACACCTCTACGCCCTCGACGCCACCAAGCGCGGCGATATCACCAACACCGGCGTGCTGTGGCACTACGAGAAGATCCGCCGCTCCATCTCGACCGCGGCCATCCACGACGGGCTGGTCTACTACGCCGACTTCAGCGGGTTCCTGCACTGCCTGGACGCCAAGACCGGGCAGGTCTACTGGGTGCACGACATGCTGGCCGCCGTCTGGGGCTCGCCCATGGTGGCCGACGGCAAGGTGTACCTGGGCGACGAGGATGGCGACGTGGTGGCGCTGGCCACCGGCAAGGTGAAAAAAGTGCTCGCCGAATCGAACATGGGCAGCTCGGTCTACGCCACCCCGGTGCCGGCGCGCGGCACGCTGTTCATCGCCAACCGCAACCAGCTCTGGGCGCTGGCGGAGATCAAAAAGTAAGGGCGAGGGCATGCCTCGTCCGAACGGCTTCGACTTCCCCGCGCGCACCCGCCTGGTCTTCGGCGAAGGCCGGATCGAGAGGCTCGGCTCGCTGGCTGTGGAGTTGGGCTTCCGGCGGACGCTGCTGGTGGCTGACCGCGGCCTGCTCGTCACCGATCACCTGGAGCGGGCGGTGGGCCTTCTGCGCGAGGCGGGCATCGACGTGTTCCGCTTTCACGACTTCCATACCAATCCCGACTCGGCGATGGTGGAAGCCGGGCGCGCCTTCGCCACGCCGCTCGGGGTCGATTCGATCGTCGGCCTGGGCGGCGGCAGCTCGATGGATTGCGCCAAGGGGATCAACTTCTTGCTGACCAACGACGGCCGCATCCAGGACTACTGGGGATACGGGAAGGCCACCCGCCCGATGCTGCCGATGATCGGCATCCCGACCACCACCGGCACCGGCAGCGAAGCGCAAAGCTACGCCCTGATCTCGGACGCCGAAACGCACGCCAAGATGGCCTGCGGCGATCCCGGCGCGGCCTTCCGCATCGCGCTGCTCGACCCCTGCCTGGCCCTGTCGCAGCCCGCCGGCGTCCGCGCCACCGCCGGCTATGACGCCATTGCCCACGCGGTGGAGACTTTCGTCACCACGCGTCGCAACGCGTTCTCGGAGGGTCTTTCGCTCCAGGCATGGCGGCTGCTGGAGGGCGCTTACGAGCGCGCGCTGGCACATCCGGGAGAACAGGAAGCGGTGGCGTCGATGCAGATGGGGGCGCACCTGGCCGGCCTGGCGATCGAAGTCTCCATGCTCGGCGCCACGCATGCCTGCGCCAACCCGCTGACGGCCCGCTACGGGACTCCCCACGGCGAGGCCATCGGCCTGCTGCTCGGGCCCGTGGTGCGATGGAATTCGGCTGTCGCCGGCGAGCTGTATCGTACGCTCCACGCCGACCTCCCCGAGCGGCTCGAGGAGCTGGCGCGGGCCGGTGGTCTGCCGCGCAGGCTCCGCGACGCCGGCGTGCGCGAAGACGATCTGCCGGCGTTGGCCCAGGACGCGGCCGGCCAGTGGACGGGCCGCTTCAACCCGCGGCCGCTCGATGCAGCCGGCGCGATGGAGGTGTATCGATGCGCGTACTGATCGCTCTGGCCGCGCTGGCGACGGCGCTCGCGGCCCAGGACTGGCCGCAGTTTCGCGGCAATCCCCAGCTTACCGGCGTCACCGCCGCCGCGCCGGCCGGCTCGCTGAAGCTGCTGTGGTCCTGGGAGGCGGGCGATTCCATCGAATCCTCGGCTGCCATCGCCGGGGGTGTGGTCTACGTCGGCTCGCAGACGGGCGAACTGGCGGCGCTGGCGCTAGACACCGGCAAGCTGCTGTGGAAGTACAAGGCCGCCGGGCCGATCGGCGAGTCGTCGCCCGCCGTCGCCGCCGGCGCGGTCTATGTCGGCGATCTCACCGGAGTCCTGCACGCGGTGGGCGCACGCGACGGCAAGCCGCTGTGGACCTTTTCCACGGGCACCGAGATCAAGTCCTCGCCGGTAGTCGCCGGCGACCGCGTCCTGGTCGGCTCCTACGACGAGAACCTCTACGCCGTTTCGTCGCAAACCGGCAAGCTCGTGTGGAGCTTCCGCACGCAGGGACCCGTCCACGCCACTCCCGGGGTGCTCGACGGGATCACTTACGTATCCGGCTGCGACGAGAACTTCCGCGCTATTCGCGTCAGCGACGGCGCCGAGGTGTTCCACATCGCCTCCGGCGCTTACACCGGCGCGTCGCCCGCTCTCCTGGGCGGCTTTGCCTACTTCGGCACCTTCAACAACGAGGTGCTCGCCGTCGACCTGCGCCAGCGCAGAATCGCCTGGCGCTACGAGCACCCGGAGCGCAAATTTCCCTATTACTCCTCCGCGGCGATCAGCGGGGACAAGGTGGTGCTCGGCGGCCGCGACAAGATGATCCACTGCCTGAACGCAAAAACCGGCAAGCCGTTGTGGACCTTCACCACCCGCGCGCGCGTCGAATCCTCGCCCGCCGTCGCCGGCGGCCGCGTCTACTTCGGCTCCAACGACGGCCGCGTTTACGCGCTCGACCTCGCCACCGGCGCCAAGGTGTGGGAATACGAAGCCGGCGCGCCGCTTTCGGCATCGCCGGCCATCGCCGGCGGGCGCATCGTCATCGGCTCGCAGGACGGCAAGCTCTACTGCTTCGGGGCGGATGGACCTTCCCCGTCCGGAGGCCGGTGATGACGCCCGTGGCGGCCGCGCGAAGGCGCGCGAACTGCTCGAGACCGCCGCGCGGCCCCAGGTCCAGGTGGCGCCGCGCGCTTCAGGACCCCGCTGCCGGGGTCTCCACCTGGCGCGCGTGCCTCCACAGACGGTCCAGGTCGTAGTAGGCGCGGGCCTGGGGCGAGAAGATATGGACGAGGAAGTCGCCGTAATCGGCCAGGATCCACTCGGCGTTGTTGTAGCCTTCCAGGCTGTTGGGCAGCTCGCCGCGCTGCTTGAGCCGGCGGACCACCTCGTCGCCGATGGCCTGGACCTGCCGCGGGTTGGCGCCGGTGCAGAGCACAAAATGATCGGCGAACGAAGTGACTTCGCGCAGGTCGAACACGCGGATGTCGGCGCCCTTCTTCGATTCGGCGGCGTCGACGGCAATGCGCCAGGAGGGAACCAGGGGTGCTAGCGGTTGCTCTGGCGGGGAGGCCTTGAGGGCCGGTTTGCGTCTTACTCGGGTCGCGGGAATGATCTCCTGGAGGGTATCGTACTACAATCGAAGTGGATGCGTCACCTGATCCTGGCCGCGCTGGCAGTATCGCTGGCGGCACCGCTCGCGCTGGTGGCCCAAACGCCGGACGAGCCGCCGGAGCTGGCGCGCGCGCGCCAGGAAGTCGAGCGGGTGCGGTCGCTGGTGGAGGCCGGCGCGGCCCCCGCCCGCGCGCTGGAGGACGCCGAAGCGGCCCTTGCCGAGGCGCGGGACGGGGTGGAGTTGCACCGGCTGCTGTACGGGCAGATCGCGGTCGAGGAGCTGACCGAGGAACAGGCCGGACGCCTGGTGTCGGCCGCCGAGCGGCGCTGGGAGACGCAGAAATTGAAACTGGAGGAGGCCAGGGTTCTGGTGGAGCAGGGCGTCGTGGCGCGCACCAGCCTGACGCCGCACCTGGAGGAGTTGGACCGCGCGCGGAAGACGCTGGACCTGGCCCGTTCCCGCGCGCGATTGCTCAAGGAGCTCGCCGAGCTGGTGAAGGCCGAGGAGGAAGTGGAGGTGAGCCTGGAGGTCGCGCCGCAGGTCTCCGGGCGGTTCGCCGAACGCTATGACGGCGACGGCGTGTTCCTGAGCGAGCACCTGCGAACGATCGTGCTGGGGTTCGAGAAGACCTTCGGCCGCCCGCTGCCGGTCAGCGCGCGCGGCGACACGGCGCTGCACCGGGCGATGCGGTTCGATCATCGCGGGCGCGTGGACGTGGCGCTGAATCCCGACACATCCGAAGGAGTGTGGCTGCGGCAGTTGCTGGAGGAACTGCGCATTCCCTATTTCGCCTTCCGCGGCTACGCCCCGGGCCGGTCGACGGCGGCGCACATCCATATCGGGCCGCCGAGCGGGCGGCTGCCGGGCGCCGATTAGTCGACATCCCGCCGCCATGCCCTCCAACCTGCGCGTGCTGATCGCGGCCGACCAGATCCAGGCGCGCATCCAGGAGCTGGGGGCGCAGATCGACGGCGACTACCCGGAGGGGCCGATCTACCTGGTCGGAATCCTCAAGGGGGCGTGCATTTTTCTCTCCGACCTGGCGCGCGCCATTCACCGGCCGGCGCGGCTGGACTTCATCGGCATCTCCAGCTACGGCAGGAGCAAGACCACCTCCGGGGAGGTGAAGGTCACCAAGGACATCGACGTGTCGGTGGAAGGCGCCGACCTGCTGGTGGTGGAGGACATCGTCGACACGGGGGTGACGCTGACCTACCTGATCCACGTGCTGGAGCAGCGCAAGCCGCGCTCGATCCGCATCGCCGCGTTACTGGACAAGCCGGAGCGGCGGCTGCGGCCGGTGGTGGTGAACTACGTCGGCTTCACCATCCCGGACCAGTTCGTGGTCGGCTACGGGCTGGACTACGCCGAAGACTTCCGCAACCTCAAGGACATCTGCGTCCTGGAGTGAGCGGCGGTGACCTGCGCTTTGGCGCGGCGTCGGCGGGGGGCCTTCGGCGGTCCGAACAGGCGCGCGATGGAGCGCTGGAGCAACTGCTGGATGGCCTCCTGCGAGCGGGTGGCGTCCAAGGTGACGAAGTTGTACTTCTTGGCCATGCCGTCCATGGCGCGGATGAGGCGGGTCTGGTAGCGGACGAAGCTGCTGTGCATGTCGGGGCCGAAGCGCACGTCCATGCCGCTCTCCCAATAGTCGAAGGCGCCGCGGCCGAGCACGACGCGGGAGACCAGGTCCTTCACCTCGGCGCGCAGATAGTAGACCACGTGGGGCACCAGGGCGAAGCTGGACACCTGCTCGATCCAGCGGCGGTCCTCGCCGCGGGCGATGGCGCGCGCCATGAGGGAAAAAATGTAGCGGTCGGTGAGGACGACGAAGCCGGCGCGCAGCGCGGGAATGATCTCGTTCTCGAGCCGGTCGCCGAAGTCGGTGGCATAGAACAGCGTCATGGTGACCGGGCCGAAGGTATTCCCCTCCTTGGCCTTCTGGATGCCCTTGCCGGCCAGCGGCGAGCGCGCCATGCCGGTGTCCATGACGGCGTGGCCCTGCTGCTGGAGCCAGTTGCGCAGCCAGTTGATTTGCGTCGTGCGGCCGACCGAGTCCGGGCCTTCGATGGCGATCAGTTTGCCGTGGAGCTCGGAGGTGTCCACGCCGGGGAGGGGTTCCCCGTAGAACTCAAGCGGCTGTTTCGGTTCCATTGGCGGGAGCCTCATGGCTGCGCAGGACGCCGGTGCGGAGGCTTTCGCCGAGCTCCTCCATGACGATGCGCCGCATTTCACGCTGCTGCTGCTCGATGGAGCCGGTGGCGTCGATGACGTGGAAGCCCATCTCGGCCGTCATGGCCTCGTACTCCTCCAGGATGCGCCCCTGAAAGAGGCGAAAGCTCTCCACCACGTTGCGACTGAGGCCGAGGTCCATGCCGGCCTCGTAGTACTTGATGGCGTTGCGGCCGCCCAGGATGCGGCCGAGAGCCACCTCCAGCGGGACGTGGAAATAGAAGGCCAAGTGGGGACGAGCGGCGAAGCGGTAGAGATTGCGGACCCAGCGGCGGCTGACCCCGCGGACGACGTCGCGGGCGAAGGCGGTGTAGGCGTAGCGGTCCGCGCAAACGACGGCGCCGGCGCGCAGCAGCGGGATGATGTAGCGTTCCAGGCGGTCGGCGAAGTCGGTGGAGTGGATCAGGCTGAACGTGGTGGGGGTGAACATCTCCTTCTTCTTGCCGCGGCGCGTGGTCTCGCGCACCAGCGGCGAGGAGTTCCATTCGCTGAAGGCGACCGCGACGCCTTGCGAGCGCAGCCACTGGCTGAGCAGCGAGATTTGGGTGGACTTTCCCGATCCGTCGATGCCTTCGACGACGATCAGCTTGCCACGGAAGCGGTTGGGGCCGAACAGAGCCATAACAAGGGGTGACGCGGAACCCCACTATTATAGCCATATATGCCCCGTTACGCGGCCATCGATATCGGATCGAATTCCCTGCGGATGCTCGCCGGGGAGGCGCAGCCGGGCCACCCGACGCGCATCCTGGCCGAGGAGCGTCAGGTGACGCGGCTGGGAGAAAGCGTGTTCCGCGGCGGCTTCCTCAGCGAGGAAGCGATGGAGCGGGTGTGCGAGGCGCTGCGACGGATGGCGGACACGTATCGAAAACTCGACGTTGTGGCCGTGCGCGCCGTGGCCACGGCCGCCGTCCGGGACGCCAGCAACCAGAGCGAGTTCATCGAGCGGGCCGCGGAGGCGATCGGCGCCCCGGTGGAGGTCATCTCCGGCCAGGAGGAGGCGCGGCTGATCCACCTGGGCGTGCACAGCCGCTGGCCGCATCCCAAGCAGCGGGTGTTGATGGTGGACGTGGGCGGCGGCAGCGCCGAGATCATACTTTCCGAGCAGGGCCGGATGACGGAGTCGTTCTCGAAACCACTGGGCGCGTTGCGGCTCACGGAGGTGTTTCTGAAGCACGACCCGCCCGAGCAGCAGGAGATCCACCGGCTGCGCGAGTACCTCGAGGAGAAGCTGGCGGCGGCGATCCGCCGCATCGGCGCCGGGCCGTGGGACCGCGGGATCGCGACCTCCGGGACGGCGGCGGCGGTGGTGTGCGCCGCCAACCGTGTGCCGCGGGCGCGGCGGGAGGAGGCGGACCGGCTGCGGGCAAGCGGCCCGCAACTGCGCAAGCTGTTCGCGAAACTATGCGGGCGCGACCTGGCGGGACGCCGGAAGATCCCCGGGATCGGTCCGAGCCGCGCCGAAATCATCATCCCCGGCGCGGCCGTGCTGCTGCGCGTGATCGAGGATTTTCGGCTGCCGTCGTTGTACTACTCGGCTGCGGGCGTCCGCGACGGCATCCTCGCCGACCTGGCCGAGCGCCGCGTGGGGCGGGAACGCTCGCGGTTGACGCGCGAGCAGCGCCATGTGGTAGAGCAGATGGCGCAGCGCTACGGGGTATCGTTGCAGCACGCGCGGAAGGTGGCGGCGCTGGCGCGCGGGCTGTTCGAGTCGCTCGAGCCGCTGCACCGGCTGGCGCCGGAGTGCGGGCGGCCGCTCGAAGCGGCGGCGTATTTGCACGACATCGGCCACTACGTCAGCGATACCGGTCACCACAAGCACTCCCACTACCTGGTGGCCAACTCCGACCTGGCGGGCTTCACCGGCGAGGAGCGCCGGCTGGTCGCGGCGCTGTGCCGCTATCACCGTAAGGCGATGCCGGACGCGCGCCACGACGCCTTCCAGGCGCTGGCGGGCGAGGAACGGCGCACGCTCGAGCTGCTGATCCCGCTGCTGCGACTGGCCGACAGCCTGGACCGCAGCCACCGGCAGCGTGTGGAGGATATGGAGTGCCACATCCGCGACGGCAGCGTGGTGGTCTACCTGCGCTCGGGCGTGGACACGGACCTGGACCAGTGGGCCGGCGAGCGCGCGGCGGAGATCTTCCAGCAGGTCTACGAGCGGCCGCTCGCGTTGGTGAAGACGCGTACAGTGGGATAGGCCTCCTGGCCTGTCCGCCGGGCTTGGATATATAATTGAGTCCTTTGCCGAAATGGACCCGATGCGCCAATACGTCGACGAGCAGGTGCGGACGCGGCTAGGCCGGCTGGTGTTCGAAGTGCACCGTTGCGCCAAGTCGCGCGAGGTGGAGGCGGTGCACGACCTGCGGGTAGCGATCCGGCGATTCAACCAGAGCCTGCGGACGTTTCTCTCGCTGCTGCCGCGGCGGGAAGCGGTCCGGGTCCGTAAGCGCACCCGGCGGCTGATGCGGCAGTCGGCCGAGATCCGCAACCGCGACATCGCGTTGCAGTTCCTGGCGCGCGGCGGATTCCCCCAACGCTCCACGCTGCGGTCGCGGCTGGAGCGCGAGCGGAGGCAGGCCGAGACGCTGCTGGCGGAGATGTTGCAGCGGTTCACCAAGAAGGACTACTCGGCGCGCTGGCGCGCGGCCCTGGAACTAAACCACTCGTGAAACGAGCCAAGAAGATCGCCTGGGAGGACGCCAAAAGCGTTGCGGAGAACGCCCGCCGGGAGCTGCCGCGTCGAACGGCGCCATACTTCCAGGCGGGGCGCAAGCTGGTGACGTCGAAAATGTCGACCAAGGCGCTGCATCGCTTCCGGCTGGAGACCAAACGGTTCCGCTACTCGCTGGAGCTGTTCGTGCCGGTCTACGGCCCGGGACTGGAGCGAAGGCTGGCCTCGCTGCGCTGGATCCAGGACTGTCTCGGGGAGATCAACGACTGCGTGACGACGCGGCGGCTGTTGATGGCCGGCCGCAAGCAGGCGCGCGGTCCGCTGGCCAGGCTGCTGGTGCGGCTGGACCGCCTGGTCGAGACCAAGCGCCGGCAGTTCGCGCGGCACTGGCAGACCAGCTTCGACGCGCCCGGGCAGGTGGAGAAGTGGGAGCAGTATTTGAGCCGGTTCGCCGGTCGAGTGGGCGGCGCGCAGCGGGCGCCGGAACCGGAACCGGAGGCGGAGGCGTGACACGCGCGGGAATGGCGTTTCTGGTCCTGGCGGGGATGGCGCTCGCCCAGGAGACCGCCGACACCGTCTACCATAACGGCAGGATCGTGACGATGTGGGAGGCGCGCCCGCAGGCGGAAGCGCTCGCGATTCGCGGCAACCGGTTCCTTGCCGTCGGCACGAACGCGCAGGTGCTGGCGAGGGCCGGACCGGCAACGCGGAGAGTGGACCTCCGCGGGCGCACGGTGGTTCCGGGGCTGATCGACAGCCACACGCACCCGATCGGGGCGGCGCTCAGCGAAAAGGACGGCCCGGTGCCGGTGATGAACTCGATCCCCGAGGTGCTGGCCTACATCCGGCGGCAGGCGACGGCGCTCGCCGCGGAGCGGATCATCTTCGTTCCCAAGATCTACTCGACGCGGCTGAAGGAGCGGCGCTACCCGACACGGTGGGAGCTGGACCAGGCGGCGCCCGGCCGGCTGGCGATGACCGACAACGGCTACGCGTCGGTGCTGAACTCGGCCCTGCTGGCCAAGCTGGGCATCGCGCGCGGCGCGCCGGAGCCGGCCAACGGCAAGATCATCCGCGACGAGCACGGCGAGCCGACGGGCCTGATCCTCGGGGCGGGGCAGCTTCTGGGGGCGCTGCGGGCGAGCCGTCCGGATACGCACGCCGATCGCATCCGGGCGCTGCGCGGCATGCAGCGGAAGTACAACGAGGTGGGGATCACCAGCACGATCGACCGCGGGCAGCGCGCCGAGGGCTTCCGCATCTACCAGGAGCTCCAACGCGCCGGCGAGCTGACCGTGCGCAGCTACGTGACGTTCAGCATCGGCGCGCAGGGGACGCCGCAGCAGGTGCGGGAGGAGATCCAGCGCATCCCGTTCGTCACCGGCTGGGGCGACGACTGGGTGCGTGTGGGCTCGCTCAAGACGGTGATCGACGGCGGCATCCTCATCGGCACTGCGTACCTGCGCGAGCCGTACGGGATGGAGACCGCCATCTACGGCTACAAGGATCCGGATTATCGCGGGGTGCTTTCGGTGCCGCGGGAGAACGTCTTCGCAATGGCGCGGGAGGCTGTCGAGCTCGGCTGGCAGATGACCTCGCACACCACCGGCGGAGGCGCCACGGACCTGCTGCTGGAGGCCTACGAGGAGGCCAACAAGGTGAAGCCGATCCGTGAGCGGCGCTTCACGGTAACGCACGGCAACTTTCCCAACGAGGCGGCCATCGCGCGCGCCAAGCGGCTGGGCGTGGTCTTCGACGTCCAGCCCGCCTGGCACCACCTGGACGGACCCGCACTCCAGCCCGTGTTCGGGCCGGCGCGGATGGGCCACTTTCTTCCGCTGCGCGCGATGTTCGACGCCGGCATCGTAGTGGCGGGCGGCTCGGATCACATGATACGGTTCGATCCGCGGAACGCGATCAACCCCTTCGATCCGTTCTTCGGCATGTGGATGGCGATCACGCGTCAGACCGCGGACGGGTCGGTGCTCGAGCCGGCGCAAAGGATCAATCGCCAGGAAGCGCTGCGAATGTGGACGCTCAACGCCGCCTACCTGTCGTTCGACGAGAAGGTCAAGGGCTCGATAGAGCCGGGCAAGCTGGCGGACTTCGCCGTAATCTCGAACGACTATCTCAACTGCGCGGTGGCCGAGATCCGGGAGATCGAAACCCTGCTGACGGTGGTGGACGGCAAGGCGGTCTTCGAGCGCTAGCAGCCCGTGGCAGAAGTCAACGAATGCCGAAAACGACAGGCCAGGAGGCCTGTCCGTGGACCGACGTGGCGCAGGCTCTCAGCCTGCCGCGCCGAGACTCGTCTCGGCGCCTGCGGTCCGCTGGCTCGCGCTCGACTAGGGATAGGAATGTCTCCCCTGTCCGGCGCAGAACCCGGCTCGCCTCCCGTTCAGCGACGCGTGCCGGGCAGTGTCGAGGTAGCGATCCATCCAGACAAAGGCTTTCCCGCCGGAAAGTTTGTAGGGCTCAGGATACAAGGCCTGAGGCAGGCTGCCATGCAGATGCCAGGTGACAAAAAGCCAACTTGGGTACGTACATATAGTTCGTTGAGCCGCTGGAAATTCATTGGCGTCGAGACGAGTCTCGACTCGGCAGACACGAGTGTCTGCGCCACATCGTTGGCTCGGAGGCCGCCAAAATGTACAAACTTCTGCCACAGGCCACTAGGGAGGTTGTGAGCCGTGGCTGCGTTCACCGAGCTGGTTGACCTGGCCTCCGAGCGCGTGGGCGGCGCGGCGATCGCCGCCAACGACGAGTTCTTCGCCGCCAGGGAAAACCTCATCAAGGTGTCCCGGCCGGTCTTCGTCGAAGGCAGGTACACCGAGCGCGGCAAGTGGATGGACGGCTGGGAGACGCGACGGCGACGCACGCCCGGTTCCGACTGGTGCCTGCTGCGGCTGGGACTGCCCGGCGTTGTGCACGGGTTCGTGGTGGACACGACGCACTTCCGCGGGAACCATCCGGAGTACTGTTCCATCGAAGGTTGCACGGTAGCCGGTTCGCCGGACCTGGAGCATCTCACCGGCGACGCCGAGGTGTGGGAAGAGATCCTGCCGAAGTCGCCGCTCGAATCCGACAAGGAGAACCTGTTCGAGGTGGACAGCGCGCGGCGATTCACGCACCTGCGCCTGCACATCTACCCCGACGGCGGCGTGGCGCGACTGCGGGTCCACGGGGAGGCGCTGCCCGATCCGAAGCAGCTCAGCGGGCCGTCGGAGATCGACCTGGCGGCGATGGAGAACGGCGGGCTGGCGCTGGCGGCGAGCGACATGTGCTTCGGCTCGCGCAACCACCTGATCCTGCCCGGACCCGCTCTGAATATGGGCGAGGGATGGGAAACGCGGCGTCGCCGCGGCCCGGGACACGACTGGATCGTGATCCAACTGGCGGGCGCTGGCACCATCCGGCGGCTGGAGGTGGACACCACGCACTTCAAGGGGAATTACCCGGAGAGCTGCTCGATGGACACCTGCGAAGTGGATGCGCCAACGGCGGACGTGGAGGCCTGGCCGTGGCGGGAGGTTCTCTCCCGCGTCCGCTTGCAGCCGGATTCGCGCCAGTTCTTCGAAGGAGAGGTCCGGACGACGGGACCGGCGAGCCACATCCGGTTCCACATCTATCCCGACGGCGGCGTGGCGCGCCTGCGCGTCTGGGGGAGGCTGAGCGAGCACGGCCGTTGGAACGCCGCGATCAGGCGATTGAACGCGCTCTCGGCGGTGGAAGCCGAACAGGAGCTGCGGCGCTGCTGCGGATCCCAGCGGTGGGCGCAGGCGATGACCGGGCATCGCCCCTACGCGCTCTCGCGGGAGATCCTGGAGACGGCCGACCGCGTGTGGGAGGGGCTGGAATCGGCCGACTGGCTGGAGGCGTTCTCACATCACCCCCGGATCGGCCAGCAAAGCGCCGATCGCTGGGCGCGCGAGGAGCAGGCGATAGTCGCGCAGGCGGGCGGGAGCGTGATGGATGCGCTGCTGCGGGCCAACCGCGAATACGAGGGGCGGTTCGGTTACATCTTCATTGTCCAGGCGACGGGCAAGAGCGCCGAGGAGGTGCTGAAGGTGCTGAGCCTGCGGCTGGAGAACGAGCCCGCTGTCGAACTGGAGGTGGCGGCCGAGGAGCAGCGCAAAATCAACCACCTGCGCCTGGAGAAACTGCTGAGCCAATGAGCGGCATCAGCACGCACGTCCTGGACACGGCGCGCGGCCGGCCGGCCGCCGGTGTGGCTGTGTCGCTGGAACGCCGCGGCGTGGACGGGGAGTGGACCATGGTGGCCCAGGCCACCACCGATGCTGACGGCCGCGCCCTCGCGCTCGCCTCCGCGCCGGAGAAGGCCGTCTACCGGCTGCGCTTCCGGACGGCGGGTTTTTCGCCGTTCTATCCGGAGGTGGTGGTGGTGTTCGCGGTCGAGGATGCCGGGCAGCGCTACCACGTCCCGCTGTTGCTCGGGCCGTTCGGCTACACCACCTACCGCGGGAGCTGAACATGTCGGTCGAGCTGCGCTGGAACCAATACGGTAAGTCGCGCGTGCGGCTGGCGCGTGTGAGCCGGCACGGCGACCGGCACGACTTCCGCGACCTGACGGTGGGCGTGCACTTCCAGGGCGATTTCGCGGCCGCGCACACCCAGGGGGACAACACCGGCGTCCTGCCGACGGACACCATGAAGAACACCGTCTACGCGCTGGCGGCGGACCGCGAGCCGGGCGAGATCGAGGAATTCGGGCTGCGGCTCGAGGCGCACTTTCTGAAATCCAATCCGCAGGTGTCGCGGGTCCGAATCGATCTGGTGGAGCATCCGTGGACCAGGGTCGCCGTGGGCGCCGGCGCGCATCCGCACGCGTTCCTCAAGACCGGACCGGAATGCCGCACAGCCACGGTGACGGGCACGCGGGAAGGGGTGATTGTGGAGGCGGGGATTGGGGACCTGACGATCCTCAAGACAACGCGATCCTCCTTCGCCGGTTTCCACAAAGACGCTTACACGACCCTGCCCGAGACCGAGGACCGGATCCTCGGCACGGTGGTCCAGGCGAGCTGGATCTACGCAACGGCGGAGGTGGCGTTCGGTCCCTGCCGGCAGGCGGTGCGGCGGACGCTGATCGAAACCTTCGCCGGCCACGACAGCCGCTCCGTGCAGCAGACCGCCTACGCCATGGGGCAAGCGGTTCTGGAGAGCCACGAACAGATCGAGGAGATCCGGCTCTCGCTTCCCAACAGGCATTGCCTGCCGGTGGACCTGCGGCCTTTTGGTCTCGAGAACCGCAACGAGGTGTTCATGCCGGTGGAAGAGCCGCACGGGTTGATCGAGGTGAAGCTCGGCAGGCGGGCCGGTGGATCGGGATAGAATTGTGGGAAGTGGGACAGGCCTCCTGGCCTGTCAATCATGACTGGGAGAGGAATGCGAAATGCTCGGACTGATGTTGGCATTGGGGATGGCGGCGAGCGGGCCGGCGACGTTTCATAAGGACGTCCTGCCGATCTTGCAGAAACGCTGCCAGGGTTGTCATCGGCCGGGAGAGATCGGAAAAATGCCGCTGATGACGTACAAGGACGCGCGTCCCTGGGCGAAGGCGATACGCGAGGCGGTGCTCGCGCGGAAGATGCCGCCGTGGTTCGCCGATCAGCAGCACGGCAAGTTCTACAACGATCCGACGCTTTCCCAGCAGGAGATCGACACGCTGGCGGCCTGGGCCGCGGGCGGCGCCGTCGAGGGCGATCCGGGCGAGGCGCCCAAACCGGTGGAGTTCGTCGCCGGATGGAACATCGGCACGCCGGACGTGGTGTTCGAGATGCCGAAGGAGTATGTCGTTCCGGCCCAGGGAACCATCGAGTACCAGCACATCGTGGTGCCCACCAGGTTCACCGAAGACAAATGGATCAACGCTGCCGAGGTGCGGCCGGGGAACCGCGCCGTGGTCCATCACGTGATCGCGTACGTGCGCGAGCCCGGCTCCAACTGGCTGCGCGGCGCGCGGCCGGGCGAGCCGTTCGTGCCGGAGCGAACCGTCGCGGGCGGCGTCGAGGTGCTGCCTGCGGGCATCGTCGCCGGCTACGCGCCCGGACTGCCGGCGACGCACCTCGGCGAGAACCAGGGGATGCTGGTCAAGGCAGGCTCGGACCTGGTCGTCCAGATGCACTATACGACTACGGGCACCCGGCAGACGGACCGCACCAGGATCGGCCTGATCTTCGCCCGCAAGACCCCCACCGAGCGGGTGGTGAACCTGGCGCCGCACAACCGCGGCTTCGTGATTCCGGCGGGCGCCGACAATCACCGTGTGGACTCCTCGGTGACGCTGACCGCCGACGTGAACCTGGTGGGGTTGATGCCGCACATGCACTTCCGGGGAAAATCGTTCGAGATGCGGGCGCACTACCCGGACGGACGCACCGAGATCCTGCTGCGCATCCCGCGCTACGACTTCAACTGGCAGCTTGTCTACGGGCTGGAGAAGCCGCGGCGGCTGCCTCGCGGTACCCGCGTGGAGTGCACGGCGTACTACGACAACTCGGCGAACAACAAATACAACCCGGACTCGAAGATCGAGGTCCGCTGGGGCGACCAGACCTGGGAGGAGATGATGATCGGCTGGATGTGGGTGGGATCGGACGTGCGCGCCAATCCCTCGCGGCTGGTCAAGGAGAAGGGCGCGGCGCCGGCGGGAGAATAGATTTCACGCCGGTGAGTACGTCCAGCGGCAATTCCGTGCGGGCGGCAGCTTCGTCGCCCGTGATAGCGCCGCAGTCGAGGGCGCGGCGGAAATAGGTGAGCAGGCCGAGCCCGGTGGCTGCGTCGTCGAAGACTGCGCCGAGACGAGTCGCCTGCGCCGCCTGCCGGTTGAGGTTGCGCAGCCTTGCCGAGGCATCCTCCAGGCCTTCCAGGAAAAACGAGTACACCGCGGCGAATCGCGAGGGAAGCTGCGCCGGGTGCAGATCCCAGCCCTGGTAGAAGCCGTCGGCCAGCGAGCGGCGGATGTGCCCGAAGTGCAGCTTCCAGGAGGCCCCGACCGCCGCACGGTTTTCCTCGAGCTGGGCCGGCGTCAACGCGACGCCGCGATGCACAGGCGTCGGCAGGATGTTGGTGCCGCCATCCACCCAGCGAACGCCCGTGCCGGCGAGCGCGGCGCGCATCGTCTGGCGGGCGAAGTCGCAGGCCGGGTGCGTCATTAACTGGTTAGCGGCGGTAATGTCGCAGGCGGCGGTGTAGTCGTAGGCGCCGAAGTGCGCACCGCGGCAGCGCCCGCGCGCGGCATCCAACAGCGGCCCCAGCGCGGAGGCGCCGTTCTCCCCGAGCAGCGCCTGCGTGGTCTCGATCATGATCTCCAGTTTCAGCGCGCCCGGCGCCAGCTGGAGCCCTCCCTCGAGCTGCTCGAAGGCATCGACCAACGCGCTCACCTGTTGCGGAAATGTGATCTTGGCCAGCGTGACCACGAAGCCATCCGGGAGGCGGCCGCCGGTCGCTTCGACGAGCGTGGTCAGAAAGATGTCGAGCGTGCGCAGGCTGCGTTCGCGCCACTGTGCGGTAAGGGGCTTGAGGCGGATACCGAGAAAGGGAGGCAGCGAGCCGGCGGCCATCCCCGCGGCTGCTTCGCCGGCGGCGGCGGCGGCATGCGCGTCTTCTTCCTCGTCCGGGCGGTTGCCGTAGCCATCTTCGAAGTCGATGCGGAGATCCTCGACCGGCTCGCGGCGCAGCTTCTCCCGGACGCGATCGTAAACCGCGACGGCGTGCAGGCCGTCGAGGTCGAGGGCGCCCGCGAAGGCGCCGGGATCGGGAGCGTACCGGTCGAGCGCATCGAGGGCCAGCTCGCCGAGCCTGCGGGCCGAATCGGCGCGGAACAGGTGCGCGCCACCGTAGAAGACGTGCACAGGCTGCCGGCGGCCGCCCTCGCCCGGGTAGCGGCGGCGGAAGTCGGCCTCCGGCGCATCGAGCCGAGCCAGCAGATCGCGACGCGCCGTGGAAGACAAGGTGGTTTTCGGCGCGCTCACAGAAGTTCACTATACCGGATCGGGCAGCGGGTACAATCGGTGGGATGCATCCCCTGCAAGCCACCGGCGAAGAGACGGCGCGATATGCGGCGCGATTCCCGGAAGCGGTCGCCAACGGCTTCTATCGACAGGCGCAGGAGTGGACCGTGTCCAGCCTCGGCATCGGGACTTACCTGGGCGCCATGGACGAGCCCACCAGCTCCGGCTATCGCGAGGCGATCGGGGAAGCTCTTCGCGGAGGCATCAACTTCATCGACACGTCGCTCAACTATCGCCACCAGCGCTCCGAGCGCGACATCGGCGCGGCGGTCGGTGCGCTGCTCGAATCGGGTAAGGTGCGCCGCGAGGAGTTCGTGGTCGCCACCAAGGCGGGCTACCTGGTGCCGGGCGCGGTGCCGCCGGACCTGGTGGCGCTCCCTGAAGTCGCAGGAGGAATGCACTGCCTGGCGCCCGGGTTTCTCGCCGACCAGCTCGAGCGCAGCCGCGCGAACCTGAACCTGGAGACGATCGACCTGTTCTACCTGCACAATCCGGAGACGCAGTTGAGCTACGTGTCGGCGGAGGAATTCTACGAGCGCATACGAAGGTCGTTCGCCGCGCTCGAGGAGATGGCCGCCGCGGGCAAGCTGCGCTACTACGGCGCAGCCACCTGGGACGGCTTCCGCAAGCAGGCCGGCGGAGGCGGCGGGTTGTCGCTGACGCGCCTGCTCGAATTGGCCGAGCGCGAAGGCGGCCCGCGGCACCGCTTCCGGTTCATCCAGTTGCCGCTGAACCTGGGGATGGCCGAAGCGTTCCAGATCCAGCGCGAGACCATCGACGGCGAGCGGATGAACGTGCTGGAAGTCGCCGCGCGGTTTGGTGTGACCGTGGTGGCGAGCGCCACCCTGATGCAGGCGCGGCTGGCACGCAACCTGCCGGAGGAGATCGCCGCGCGCCTGGAGGGGCCGACCAGTGACGCGCAGCGGGCCATCCAGTTCACGCGCTCGACGCCTGGCGTCACGGCCGCGCTGGTGGGAATGAGCCGTGCGGCGCACGTGCGGGAGAACCTGGAAGTCTCCTTTTTCCCTCCCGCCAGCCGCGAGCAGTATCTGCGGCTGTTCGAGTAGGGCCCGCCTGTGCGCCTACTGCCGGAAGGGGTCGCGATCGAGGCCGGGGGCGACCTCGCCGGGCTGGATGCGAAGCTGGCGGGCGTGGAGGATCGGCCCGCGGTGTTCCTGGTACGGGCTGGAGACGGCGAGCCGTACCTGGGGCGCACGAGCGTGCTCGGGCGGCGGCTGCGGCGGCTGCTGGGCGAACGGGCTCGCGCGACGCGATTCCTCAACCTGCGCGCGGTGGTCGCCCGGATCGAGTACTGGCCGGTGGGGTCGAAGCTCGAAAGCGCGATCCTCTCCTACGAGCTGGCGCGGCGGTTTTGGCCGGAAGAGTACGCGCGGCGTCTGAAGCTCCGCATGCCGGCTTACGTGAAGCTGATCCTGACGAACCGGTTCCCGCGGACCCAGGTGACGGCGCGGCTGCGTGGAGGTTCGAACCGGTTCTACGGCCCGTTCCGTACCCGCGCGGAGGCCGAGAGCTTCGAGAGCCAGTTCCTCGATCTGTTCCAGCTTCGCCGCTGCCAGGAGGACCTCGATCCTTCGCCCGCGCATCCCGGCTGCATCTACGGGGAGATGAACATGTGCTTGCGGCCGTGCCAGCAGGCGGTGGGCGTCGAGGAGTATGCGAGCGAAGCCCGGCGCGTCGAAGCGTTCCTCGGCTCGCGCGGGCGGTCGCTGGTGGAGATCGTGGCGGTCGCGCGCGACCGGCTGAGCGAGGAGATGAACTTCGAGGAAGCCGCGCGGCAGCACAAGCGAATGGAGAAGATCCAGCAGATCGTGAAAACAGGCGGGGAGCTGCCGCGCGAGGTCGACAAGCTGTACGGGGCGGCGGTAACGCCCTCGGCCCAGGCGGGCGCCGTCGAGCTCTGGTTTCTCGCCGAGGGAGTGTGGCAGGCGCGGCGGCGGCTAGCCGTGTCCACCCCCGATGCCGCGGCGGTCTCACTCGATCATCGGCTGCGGGAAGTGGTGGCGTCGCTGGAGCCTGTAAAAACCACGGCGCGGGAGCGGCAGGACCACCTGGCGCTGCTGGTCCGCTGGCACTCGTCGAGCTGGCGCGACGGCGAGTGGCTGCCCTGGGAGACCTCGGCGACGATCCCGTATCGAAGGCTGGTGAACGCGATCCACCGTGTGGCGGTCACCGGCGGCGCGGGTGGAGTAGGATGAGGGGTATGAGCTCGAAGGTCCTGGTTCTCATGGAAGAGTATCTGCGAACCAGTTACGAAGGCGTGGACCGCGAGTACCTCGATGGCGAGGTGGTGGAGCGCAGCTTGCCAACCTATCTTCATGGGAAGACCCAACTCCGTTTGGGCGCTTTGTTCTCCAGGCTGTCGCCGGAATGCAGGCTGTACCCCTGCGCCGAGACACGGATCCGAATGGGATCGGTTCGTGTTCGCGTTCCCGACGTGGCTGTTTTCGGCGGCGAGGAGCCGGACGAAGCGGTGCCCGGTCACCCGCCGTTGATCGTGATCGAGATACTTTCCCCCGATGACCGGCACTCAGAAGTGCACGCGAAGCTCGAAGAGTATCGCCGGTGGGGAGTACTTCACGTTTGGCTGGTCGATCCCCAACTGCGCAAGTTGTACGTGTACAACGGCGGCCTCAGAGAAGTTGCCGCGTTCGAGCTGGCCGATCCCGCCGTGAAGTTCACGGTCGCCGAAGTGTTCGGCTGAGGCCCCTCAGCGGTTGTATTTCGGCGTAACGCCGCGCAGCTTCGTCCACACCGCGTCGCAGGCGGCGAGTGTTTCGGCGGCGAGCGGCCCGTCCCCGGAGGCGTGCACGTTCTCCTCGAGCTGCTCGAGGCGGCTCGCGCCGAGAATCACGCAGGCGGTTCGCGTGTGGTGAAGCAGCCAGTTGAGCGCCAGGCTCACCAGTGAACGGCCGGCCGCGCGGGCGGCGGCGGCGAGATCGTCGACGGCATCGAAGTAGGCGGGGTGCCAGTAGCGGTCCAGGTACATCTGGTTGTTGTCGAAGCGCGAGCCGGCCAGCGGCGCCGCGCGTTGCTGTTTGCCGGTGAGCAGGCCGCCGGCCAGCGGATTGTAGACCACGCTCGAGACGCCGAACTCGGCGCCCATCGGCAGAAACTCCTGCTCGATGCCGCGCGCGAGCAGGTTGTACATGGGCTGGGCGACGACAGCCGGCTTGTATCCGCGCTGGCGCGCGAGGCCGAGCATGTGGCCGAGCTGCCAGCTCGCGTAATTGGAAGTGGCCGGGTAGCGCACCTTGCCCTGGCGCACCAGCTCGTCGAGGGTTTCCAGGGTTTCCTCGACGGGAACCGCGTAGTCGGGCTGGTGGAGGTAGTAGATATCGAGGTGGTCGACGCCGAGCCGGCTGAGCGACTCGTCGATGGCGCGCAGGATCGCGGCGCGGGAAAGGCCGCTATGGTCGGCGCCGTCGCCCATCTTCCCGCGCACTTTGTTGGCGAGGACGACACGGTGCCGGCGGCCGCGCAGCGCCCGCCCGAGGATCTCTTCCGAGACTCCCTTGTTGTAGACGTTGGCGGTGTCGAAGAAATCGATGCCCGCGTCGAGCGCGCGGTCGACGATGCGGCGCGAATCGGCCTCGGCGGTCTGGCCGCCGAAGGTCATCGTGCCGAAGCAGAGCCGGGAGACCTCCAGATCGGTGCCGGTGAGACGGATACGCTGCACGGCTCAGTGGGGCAGCGAAACCTGCCGGACGGGTTTGCGGCTGGGGCGAGGCTGAAGCAGCTTGTCGAGCTCGGCTTGCGGAATCGTGAGCGAGAACCGGACCGCGGCCGCCTCGGCGCGCAGATCGAGCGAGTCGAGCAAGGAAGTGGCCGGGCTCTGGGCGCCGCGGTTGGACTGCACCATGCCGGCGAGGAAGCGGATGACGTCCACCAGAGCCGTGGCGTCCTTCTCCGAGCGCGTGAGCGCAACGCCGGACAACTCGACGGTCGGGCCGAAGCGCAGCCCGGCGGTGGCCTGGCGGACGGCTTGCATCAGCTCGCCATGCATCGCGGCGCCGACGGTGCGGTCGGGCGCCCTGGCGGCCAGCTCGGCCGGCGATCCCAGAATCATCAGCCAGACGTCGTAGCGCCCGCCCGCCTCGGCGATCCGCGACGCCAGACCCGGCTCAAGACGATTCCCGGCGAGGTGCCGGTCGAGGGCGGCCCGCACGTTCTCCTTATCCCCGGCGGCCGCGATGGTGCCATTCAGAAAGGCCACCCAGCCGGCGTTCCCGGTCTTGCCCGCAAGAACTTTCACGCCGCGGTAGTCGATGAGCGAAACAGCGTGCGCAGCCCCCGCCTGCGCGATGCGGTCGCGGTCAAAGCTGCCGCGGGCCAGCACCAACCCGTGGTTTCCGTTGGCCGACCCCGAGGCGATCAGGATCTCGTGCAGGTCGCGCCGCGGATCGAAGCCGGTTTCGGTGAGGAACCGCTGGAAATCCTTCTCTTCCGCGCGCAGCCGGTCGAGCACGGACTGGCCCAACGGCGTGGTGCGGATGCGGTCGACATCCACACCGGCGAGGTACCGCGCCTCGGGCGGAACCAGGTCAGCCAAAGGGGCGTCGGCGGCGAATGCGGCGACGGCGGCCAGCAACGCGACAGCGATTCTTTTTGCAAGCATGGGGTCTTCCTTTATTGTAGCTACGCTTGAGGACGCGGGAAAGTTCCACGCGTTGTGGGACAGGCCTCCTGGCTTGTCGTTTTCGATCAGAGACCGCGCAGGAACAAGTTGTACCGCTTCTCGTGGCCGATGGTGGTCGCCGGGCCGTGCCCCGGGAAAACCAGCGTCTCCTCCGGAAGCGGGAAGAGCTTTTCGTGGATCGACGCCAGGATCCGGCGGCCGTCGCCTCCGGGCAAATCCGTGCGGCCAATGCTCTCGCGGAAAAGCGTGTCGCCGGCCACCAGCTTGTTCTCCGCCGGAATCCACAGGCACAGGCTGCCCTGCGTGTGTCCCGGCGTGTGGAGCACGGTGAATTCCGCCGCGCCCAGCCGCAGCAGATCGCCGTCGCGCGCCGCGGAGTCGATCTCGGTCCGCTCGGGAGCCGGTATGCCCAGCCACTGCGCCTGCATCTCGATTTGATCGTAGAGCCCTTGGTCGTTGTCGTTCATGTACACGGGCGCACCGGTCCTGCTTTTGAGCTTGTGCGCGCCGCCGATGTGATCGATGTGCGCGTGGGTCACCACGATCGCGCGCACCTTCAGTCGGTGCCGTTCGAGCACGCCGAGGATCGCATCGATCTCGTCGCCCGGATCGACGACGAAGGCTTCGCCGCCGGCTTCATCGCCGAAGATCGAGCAGTTGCATTGCAGCATGCCGACGGGCAGGATCTCGTGGATCATTGTTCGATTGTACGGCGTGCACGGCGGCTGCGGCGCGGTGATTGTATACTCGTTGAGGAAACGTATGCTGGAAACCGTGGTGGGACTCCTCTCGCGCTGGGTGCATATCAGCTCCGTCGTGGTGCTTCTCGGCGGAGTGCTCTACGCGCGGTTCGTGCTTGGACCGGCGACCGCGGCGCTGGCCGCCGAAGGGCGCCGCGCCATGGCTGAGCAGTTGGCGGCGCGGTACCGCCCGTGGCTGTTCGCCGCGCTCGCGGGCCTGGTGGCAAGCGGCCTGTACAACCTGTTCACCAAGCCCAAGCTGCCCGCCGGCTATCATGCGTGGTTCGGCGTGAAGATGCTGCTGGCGATGCACATCATCGCCGTCTCCGTGCTCCTGTGCAAACCGGGCGTGGACGAGGCCAAGCGCGCGCGATGGATGACCGGCATCGCCGGGAGCGGCCTGGCGGTGCTGCTGCTTTCGGCCTGGCTGCGGCAGCTCTGGCAGAACCCGTGAGCCCCGGCTACCAGGCCTTACGCGAAGGCGCGGCGTGGCTGGATTTATCGGGGCGCGGCAAGATCCGCGTGCTCGGCGAGGACCGTGTGCGGCTCCTACACGCCATGACGAGCAACCACGTCGAGCAACTGGCGACGGGCGCGGGCTGCTACGCGTTCTTCCTGAGCGCGCAGGGTCGCATCCTGGGCGATGCCAACATCCTGCGGCTGGAGGATCACGTGCTGCTCGACACCGAGCCCGAGACGCGCGAAAAGCTCTACCAGCACCTGGACCGCTTCATCATCGCCGATGACGTCACGCTCGAGGACGCTACCGAAGCCATGGCCACGCTCGACGTCGAGGGGCCGCGCGCCGCGGAGGTTCTCCGCGCAGCGGGCGCTCCGGAGCCGCCCGTGCCGCACTCCTCCATCGCATGGGGCGATGGGCGGATCGCCGGATTCACCGCCACCGGCGCCGCCGGCTGGCGGATCTTTCTGCCGGCTGAAGAAAAGCCGCGCTGGATCGCGGATCTGGAAGCGGCTGGAGCGACGGCCGCCGCGGCGGGCGAGATCTCCGCGGTGCGCCTGGAGAACGCGCGGCCGCGCTATGGCGAAGACATCGGCGAGCACCAGATAGTGCAGGAAACGCGCCTCGCCCACGCGCTCCACTTCTCCAAAGGATGTTACCTGGGCCAGGAGATTGTCGAGCGGGTGCGGTCCCGCGGCCACGTCAATCGCCTGCTGGTGCACCTGCACATCGAATCGAGCCAACCGCCGGCGCCGGGAACCAGGCTGACGGCCGGGGGCAGGGAAACGGGCGAGATCACTTCGGCCGCGTTCTCGCCGGCGCTGGGAAAATGTGTGGCGCTGGGCTATGTGCGCACGGGCGACTCCCAGCCGGGGACACGCCTGGAGGCCGGGGCGTCGGCCGTCGAGGTGACGCCGCTCGCGCCCGCCTGATTCAAGGAGGTGAACATGGCAAACCCCTACAGGGGCTGCTCCCGCCTGGCGGCGGAGTGGCGCCCCGCGATGCAAGAGAGCAATCGGCCATACCGTTTGCTTAGGAGCAGGCTTCGCCTGTGCGGCTGTCTCGTGGCGGCCGCGTTGATCGCGCCGGCGCGCGCGGAAAACTGGCCTTCCTGGCGCGGCGCGGAGGGCATCGGCGTCTCGCGCGACTCCAACCTCCCCACACGATGGAGCCGCACGGAGAATGTAGCCTGGCGCGTCCCGCTCGGAGAACCCGGCAACTCGACGCCCATCGTTTGGGGCGACCGCATCTTTCTCACACAGGCCCGCGCCAAGGAGAACCGGCGCACGGTGATGTGTCTGGATCGCGCCACCGGAAAACTGCGGTGGCAATCCGGCATCACCTACACCGGCGAGGACCCCACCCATCGCACCAACCCGCACGGCTCCGGCTCGCCGGTGACCGACGGTCGTTCCGTCTTCGCCTGGTTCGGCTCGGCGGGCATGGTGGCTTATGATTTCGATGGGCGCGAGCTTTGGCGCCGCGACTTGGGCAGGCAGCGCCACGTCTGGGGCTACGGCGCCTCGCCGGTGCTGTACCGCGACTTGGTCATTCAGAATTTCGGACCCGGTGAGCCTTCGTTCCTGATCGCGCTCGACAAAAAAACCGGGAAGACCGTGTGGAAAGTCGACCTTCTCGCCCGGAAGCCCTCCGCGGAGGCCAACGAAGCCGGCGTGGACGGCCGCGGGCCGAAGGTCGGGGTGGCCGGCAACTCGGGCGCCATGTGGGACGACTATTTCGGATCCTGGAGCACGCCGCTGGTCATCCGTGACGCCGGGCGCGCCGCCGGCCGCGACGAGCTGGTGCTGCTGGCGCCGCAGCGCGTGGTCGCCTTCGATCCCGCCACCGGCCGGGAGCTGTGGAGCTGTCGCGGGCTGGGCGACCTGGTTTACACCTCGCCGATGCACGCCGGCGGCATCGTCGTCGCCCTGGGCTCCTTCGGCGGGGCCTCGCTCGCCGTGCGGGCCGGAGGCAGCGGCGACGTGACCGCCACGCATCGCCTCTGGCACACGCCGCGGAGCAAGATGTGGCTGGGGACCGGCGTCATCCGCGACGGGCACATCTACGTCGCCGATCTGGGCGGCGTCGCCCAGTGCCTCGAGCTCGAGACCGGCAAGGTGGTCTGGACCGAACGCCTGCGCGGCAACGCGGCCGCGGGCACCACCTGGTCGTCGGTTGTGTTGAACGGCGAGCGGCTCTATCTGCTCAACCAGGCCGGGGAAACTTTCGTGTGGCTGGCCAGGCCACGGTTCGAGCTCCTCGGCATGAACGCGCTCGAGGAGGTCACCAATTCCTCGATCGTCACCGCGCCGGGGGAGATCTTCATCCGCACCCACGACAGCCTGTGGAAAATCGCCTCACGGGGCAATTGAGGCTGCCGTTCACAAGAGCCGAACAATCCGGCGCCCCGACCCGTTATTATTCCTTGATCCTGCTGCTGGTGACCGCGTTGCTGGCCGGGCGAGCCTTTGCTGCCGCCGTCGATCCCAGGGACCTGTCCGTCTTGCTCGATCGCATCGTGGCCGAAGAGATGGAGCGTCTGGGTATTCCGGGCGCGGTCGTTGCGGTGACCACGAATCAGAAAGTGCTTTACGCCAAGGGGTACGGCTACGCGAGCCTGGAGAAGAAGATTCCGGTCGAGGTCGAGAGGACGCTTTTCTATCTCGCATCGGTCACCAAAACATTCACCGCCCAAGCCGTGCTGCAACTTGTCGAGGAGGGACGGCTGGACCTTCAGGAGGACGTCAACCGGCGGCTGCGGACTTTTCAATTGCCGGCGAGCTATCGGCAGCCGATCACGCTGGCGCACTTGCTGACGCACACCGCCGGGTTCGATGACCGCAATATCGGCTACGTGGCGCGCACGGCCGAGGGGGCGCTGCCGCTCGGGGAGTACCTGGCGTGCTGCTTGCCGCCGCCGGTGGCGCCGCCGGGCCGGGTGATCAGCTACTCGAACCATGGCTATGGGCTGGCGGGGTATCTGGTGGAGCGGGCGGCCGGCATACCCTATCCCGAGTATGTTCAGACGCGCATCCTGAGGCCGCTGGGGATGACGCGCTCGACGGCGCGCGTGCCGCTGCCGCCAGAGCTCGAGCCGGACCGGGCGACCGGCTACGAGTACGAGCCGCGGGCCGAGCGGCTCGCCCCGCAGCCGCTCGGGTTCCGCAAATTGCCGCCGGCCGGATCTGTCAGCGCCACCGCCGCCGACATGTCGCGTTTCCTGATGCATCATCTTTCTCGCGCGCCTGGCGATCCCATGCACCGCCGGCAGTTTACGCATCACCCGCGCTTGCCTGGTTTCGCCTACGGCTTTTATGAGCGCGAGCAGAACGGGCTGCGGGCCCTCATGCACGCCGGCGACTACCCGGGTTACTCGACGCTGCTGTTGCTGCTGCCAGAACAAAAGATCGGAATCTTCACGGCCACCAACATGCGAACCGGCAGTTTTCGCGAGCGGCTGGTCAGGGAGTTCTTCGACCGCTACTATCCTTTTCCGAAACCGGCGGCGCTCTCCGACACGGACCCGCCGGCCCAGGCCGCGGCCCGCGCGCGGAGACTGGCCGGCAGTTACCACACCACGCGCTACAGCCGTCACTCGGTGGAAAAGATCGCCGTCTGGGACTCGACCTACCGGGTGGCGGCGACCTCCCAGGGGCGGCTCAACCTGACGCCGACGCGGGCGCCCTCCACTTCTTGGGTTGAGGTCGAGCCGATGCTGTATCGACGCAGCGACGGCGTCGAGCACCTGGCGTTCCGCGAGGATCCCGATACCGGCAAGACCTACCTGTTTCTGAGCGGGGCGGGCGGCGCGCCGCAGGCGCTGGAAAGGCTCGCCTGGAAAGACGACGTGATGGTGCAACGGCCGCTGTTGCTGGTCCTGGCGGCGGTGTTCGCGTCGAGCTTCACCGTCTGGCCGTTGGCGTGGCTGGTGTTCGGGCGGCGGCGTCCGCCATGGCCGGCGGCGATCGGGGCGCTGAACGGGCTGCTGGCGATCACGTTCATGGCCGGCCTCGACATTCTGATCGGCAACAGCTTCTATCGGATGCGCCTGGTCTACGGCATGACTCCGGAGATGATCGCGATGCTGTGGGTGCCACTGGCGATGATCCCGCTGACCGCGGCGCTTCTCTACTGGGCGGCGCGGATCTGGCGGCGAAGCCAGTGGTCGGTATCAGGACGGATCTACTACTCGGCGCTGGCGGCGGCCTCCGTCGCTTTCCTGGCGTTTCTGGCGGAGTGGAACCTGATCGGATTCCGCTACTGATCAGGAGCTTCTCGGCGTGAGCGCGCTCGAGGAGGTCATCGCGGCGCGCATATGGTCCAGTACGGAGAGCGGCACCGAAACGTTTCCGTTCTTTCCCGTGCCCAGCGCCACGTGCGGCTTGGCCGCCCCGTGAAAATCCGAGCCGCCGGTGATCGCCAGGCCGAAACGCCGCGCCAGTCCTTTGTACCGTTCCACGTCCTGCGGGCTGTGGTCGGAGTGGTAAACCTCGATGCCCCCGAGTCCCTGGTCCACCTGCGCCGCGATGAGTTCCTCTTCCTGCCGCGGGTCCTTCCTGCCCAGCCGCACCGGGTGCGCCAGCACCGGCAGTCCGCCGCCTTCGAGCGTCTTGCGGATGCTCTCGGCCAGGCTCGGCGATTCGTGCGTCACAAACGCCCGCGCCGACTCGTCCAGGTAGACGTCGAAGGCCTCCTGGAGCGTCTTCACGTAACCCTTCGCGACCAGCGCCTGGGCGAAGTGCGGGCGCGCCGTCATGTTGCGGCCGATCGCCACGACTTCCTCCAGGCGAATGTCGACACCCACCGATTGCAGCTTGTCGATCAGCCGCAGGTTGCGGTCGCGGCGCGCGTCGTGGAGCTCCTTCATCCAGGTTCGAAAGCCCGCCGACGCGTGGCCGCTCAGAAAGTAGCCCAACAGGTGCACGGTTTTGCCGCGCGGGCTGCCGTCGGACAGCTTCGTGCTGATCTCGATGCCGCAGACTAACTCCACGCCCAGATCGCGCGCCAGCGGCACGGCCTCGTCATAGCCGTCCAGCGTGTCGTGATCGGAGATCCCCAGGGCCTCCAGGCCCAAGTGCCGGGCTGCGTTCAATAACTGAGCCGGTGAGAAAGTGCCGTCGGATGCCGTGGTGTGCGTGTGAAGATCGATCAAATCGGACTGCGCCCCTGCCTTAACCAGTCTACCGCAGGACCGGCTCCAGGGCCGATTCCACCTCGGATGCCGGCGGGGGTAGAGGCACGCCCGCGGGGAAGCCCGAACGCGTAGCCGCCCGCACCTCCTCCAGCAGAACGTCGAACTGGCGCCGCGCCTTGCCGTTGGGCAGGTAATGGATGCCGCACTCTTTCGCCGCGCCCTGCTCCCACCACCAGCGTCCGGCGCGTTCCTGTTCATCCGCCCGCGTCGCCCGCGTGCACGGCGCGCAGCCGATGCTGGTGTAGCCCCGCCCGTAGAGCGGATGCTGCGGCACATCGTGCCTGCGGAGATAACCTTCCACTCCCGCGGCCGTCCAGTCCGCCAGTGGGCTCAGCTTCAGCCGGCCATCGTTGTCTTCCACCTTGCGCAGGTCCGCGCGCGAGTCCGACTGCGTGCGCCGCAAACCGACCACCGACGCGAGAAACTCGCGCATCTTGCGCTCCAGCGGCAGCACCTTACGGACATGGCAGCACAGCAGCCGGTGCGATACGCCCTGGTAGAACACGTTGGGGCCATGCAACCGCACCATCGACTCCACATCGGCCGCTTCCGGGAATACCGTTTCCACCACCACGCCGTAGCGCTGCCGCACCAGCTCGATCATGTGATGCGTTTCCTCCGGCAGCCTTCCTGTGTCCAGCGTGATCACTCGCACCGAGGGATCGATGCGAGCGGCCATGTCCAGCAGCACCATGCCCTCGTTCTGAAAGCTCGTGCAGATGGCCATCGAGCGGCCAAAGGTGGAGATCGCCCAATCGAGCAGCTTCTCGGCCGTCAGTTGTTCGAGCGTGTGGCGACCAATCGCCATATTCTCTATCAGGATACTCCAGATTTCCTGGGAATGTCAACGGTCCGCGCGTGGACCGTGTCCAATACTACAGTAAAATTTTTTCTTGATTGCTTTACTGCTTTGAGCTAGAGTGAAATTTACCTATGGACCGCCAAGTGTTCACGAGTTCAATGCCGGGAAACCTTGTTCTTGTTCCAAACGGACCACCGGACGTTCAAATCGCCTTTGTGCCACACCCGCTTCCTCCTAAGTGGTTGTGGCCAAATCGTTTATGGAAGCTGCTGTTGGAGGCCAGAACGGGCCTGTCGAGACTCGATGGGACCGGCAAGCATCTACCGAACCCGGAAATCCTACTCAGGCCGCTACAAGATAGAGAAGCACAACTTTCGTCCCAACTAGAGGGCACAATTACTGATCCGCAGCAGCAGGCCCTATTCGAGGCTGATCCTCGTTACCCGGTATCCGATACCGATCCAGTCAACGCTTACCGCGAAGTGTTCAATTACCGACGCGCCCTCAGGTTAAGGCTCGATGGCGCTAACGACCTACCTCTTTCCCTGCGTCTGATAAGGGAACTTCATGCCGTGCTCATGGATGGCGTAAGGGGTGCGGGTCAAAGGCCGGGAGAGTTTAGAGCCATACAGAATCAGATCGGCAGGCCGGCGCGATTCGTGCCGCCCCCGCCGGAGCACCTGAACGAAACTCTAGATGCTTTTGAAAAATATCTGCACGCCGATGATGGCTTCGACCCGCTCGTTAGATTCTTAGATCGAAGGTATTTGTTTACCGCGTGAGATCTCCGCGTAGCCGTTGCCGGGCATCACGCACCAGTGGATAGACGTAGATATCTTTGACCACTTGACCGTGAGCTTTGTGCTTCCGGTCCATACGCCCGCGCC
>Ga0247727_10001122_pt1 | contig 65278 bp, 67 predicted proteins | sample WisWelCaveWW1625_FD_202498 | JGI IMG/M metagenome (GOLD analysis project Ga0247727, IMG submission 202498) | Biofilm microbial communities from Wishing Well Cave, Virginia, United States - WW16-25 | ecosystem: Environmental > Aquatic > Deep subsurface > Groundwater > Cave microbial mat | place... | reverse complement strand
TGTGTGGCGCAAGGGCGGGAGCGTTCTGAGCGGCCAGACCAACAGCGCTTTGAGTTTGGTCTCGGTTACATCTGGCGATGCGGGTGTTTACAGCGTGGTGGTCAGCGGTGCGTGCGGGAGCGTGAGCAACGCGGCCACGCTGACGGTGCTGACGAGTGTGAACGCGACGGCGTTGACCAGCCTGACGAACTGTCCGGGCACGGCCGCTCAATTCAGTACGACGCCGTCCGGGACTGGGCCGTTCAGTTTCGTGTGGCGCAAGGGCGGAAGCATCTTGGGTGGCCAGACCAACAGCGCTTTGAGTTTGGTCTCGGTCATATCCGGCGACGCGGGCATTTACAGTGTGGTAGTAAGTGGTGCGTGTGGGAGCGTAAGCAACGCGGCGACGCTGACGGTGCTGACGAACGTGAGCGCCACGGCGCTGACCAGCGTGACGAACTGTCCGGGTGCGGCTGCGGTGTTCAGCACGACGCCGTCCGGGAGCGGGCCGTTCGGCTTTGTGTGGCGCAAAGGCGGGAGCGTTCTGGGCGGCCAGACGAACAATTCGCTCAACCTTGTCTCAGTGACCGCCGGGGATGCGGGAGTTTACAGCGTGGTGGTGAGCGGCGCGTGCGGGAGCGTGAGCAACGCGGCCACGCTGACGGTGCTGACGAACGTGAGCGCGACGCCGCTGACCAGCGTGACGAACTGTCCGGGCACGACTGCCACACTCAGCACGACGCCGTCCGGGAGCGGGCCGTTCGGCTTTGTCTGGCGCAAGGGTGGGAGTGTCTTGGGAAGTCAGACGAACAGTACGTTGGACCTCGCTTCGGTCGCTGCCGGGGACGCGGGCGTTTACAGCGTGGTGGTGAGCGGGGCTTGTGGGAGCGTAAGCAACGCGGCGACGCTGACAGTGCTGACGAACGTGAGCGCGACGCCGCTGACCAGCCTGACGAACTGTCCGGGTGCGGCTGCGGTGTTCAGCACGACGCCGTCCGGGAGCGGGCCGTTCGGTTTTGTGTGGCGCAAAGGCGGGAGCGTTCTGAGCGGCCAGACGAACAATTCGCTCAACCTTGTCTCAGTGACCGCCGGGGACGCGGGCGTTTACAGCGTGGTGGTGAGCGGCGCGTGCGGGAGCGTAAGCAACGCGGCGACGCTGACGGTGCTGACGAACGTGAGCGCGACGGCGTTGACCAGCCTGACGAACTGTCCGGGCACGACTGCCACATTCAGCACGACGCCGTCCGGGAGCGGGCCGTTCAGTTTTGTCTGGCGCAAGGGTGGAAGCATCTTGGGCGGCCAGACCAATAGCACTTTGGGTTTCGCCTTGGTCACATCTGGCGATGCCGGCATTTACAGCGTGGTGGTGAGCGGCGCGTGCGGGAGCGTGAGCAACGCGGCGACGCTGGCGGTGCTGACGAACGTGAGCGCGACGGCGTTGACCAGCCTGACGAACTGTCCGGGCACGACCGCTACCTTCAGCACGACCCCATCGGGGACTGGGCCGTTCAGCTTCGTGTGGCGTAAGGATAGTATCATCCTTGGCGGCCAGACCAACAGCACTTTGAGTTTGGTCTCGGTCATATCCGGAGATGCGGGTGTTTACAGCGTGGTGGTGAGCGGCGGGTGCGGGAGTGTGACCAACGCGGCGACCCTAACGGTGCTGACGAACGTCGGTGCTCCACCACTGGCCAGCCTGACGAACTGTCCGGGCACGACTGCCACATTCACCACGACGCCGTCGGGAAGCGGGCCGTTCAGTTTTGTCTGGCGCAAGGGCGGGAGCGTTCTAAGCGGCCAGACGAACAATTCGCTCAACCTTGTCTCAGTGACCGCCGGGGATGCGGGCCTTTACAGCGTGGTGGTGAGCGGCGCGTGCGGGAGCGTAAGCAACGCAGCGACGCTAGACGTGGCGGTAGCGACAACAATAACGCCTTTGGCGAACCAGACCCATCCGCTGGGCGCATCCGCGACATTCAGCACGACCGCCTCGGGAAGTGGGCCGTTCACTTATCGCTGGCGAAAGGGTGTCGTGCTGCTCGCGGATCAGACGAACAGTGTCTTGAACATCCCGGTGGTGGCGGAATCCGACGCCGGAACCTACACAGTGGAGGTCACGGGTGCGTGCGGCATCGTCTCTTCGAGCGCGATCCTCGCGATTGATGAAAACAGCCTGCGGCCCCGGATCACGGCTCTTACCACGGCGGGATCGAACGTGGCGATCAGCTTCACCAGCCTTTCGGGCCGGTTTTACCGCGTGGAATTCCGGGATGATGTCGCCGCCGGCTCGTGGTTGACCGCGGTCGGCTACGTCGCCGGCACGGGCGGCGTGGTGCAAGCCATCCACCTTGGCGGTGCCGGCGCGGCATCGCGATTCTATCGCGTGCGAATCCTCCACGGCAGTGAGGTAGCCGTGTCCGCCGATTTTGGTGCCAATCCAGTCACCGGGCCGGTGCTGCTGTCCGTGACCTTCACGGATTCCTCGGGTGGTTTCGTCACCAACCGATTCTGGGACTTTGGCGACGGGACGACGACCAACACGACGGAGCCCGTCCTGACGCATACTTACACCACCGCAGCCACGAACACCGTGAAGCTGACCGTCATGGGACCTTTGGATGCGAGCACTTTGACGCGCACGAATTACATCGTCGTCACATATCGGTTGATGATTACGGCCATTGAGGCTTCGGGTTCGAACGTGCTGGTCAGCTTTACTTCCCAGGCGGGTAAATGGTACCGCGTGGAGTATGCGGATGGACTCGCCGCTCCGGCGCGGGCGGCGGTTGATTTTGTGCCAGGCACCGGCGGCATCGTGCAGGCCGTCCACATTGGCGGGGCGGGCGCAGCCCAACGGTTCTATCGTGTCAGGTTGTTGTTCGACGCCGAGCTTGTGCCTGTGGCCGGTTTCGACGCCGGGCCGAGGATCGGGTCGCCGCCAATGACCGTCACCTTCACCGACACTTCAAGCGGCCTCATCACGAACCGCTTCTGGGAGTTCGGTGATGGCAGCACGACCAACACGACTCTCAAATCGCTCACGCATGCCTACACCGCGGCATCCACGAACACCGTTCGCCTGACCGTCAGCGGCCCCAACGGCCTCCATACCCTGGTCCGGCCAAATTACATCGTGCTCATGGATCAACTGGTCATCACGGCGCTTGAATTGTCCGGGTCGAACGTGCTCATCGCCTTCACGTCGCAGGCTGGTAACTTTTACCGGATCGAGTACGCGAGCGCGTTGGGAGGCGGGTGGATGACGGCGGTTGATTTCGTGGCGGGCAAGGCCGGCAGCACCCAGGTGACGCATGTCGGCGGCGCGGACGGGGTCGTGCGCTTCTACCGGGTCCGGCTGCTCAATGCCGGCGATCTGGTGCCGGCGGCCAGTTTCATCGGCGACCCGACGATCGGCTCGGCGCCGTTGACCGTCTTGTTTTCCGATACTTCGGGAGGGTATGTCACCAATCACCTTTGGGATTTCGGAGACGGCGCCACCACCAACACGGCGTTTGCCACGGTGGCTCATACCTATCTGACGATTTCGACCAATACGGTGAGCCTGACGGCGACCGGCCCGTTTGGCTCCAGCAGTGTAACCCGGACGAATTATGTCGTGGCCGGGCCCGCGATCCGGATCACGTTCATCGCGCGGGGCGGGACGGATGTCACGCTCCGGTTCCAGACCCTTGCCGGGCGGAGTTACCGGTTGGAATCCACCACCGCCCTCACTGCTGCGGCATGGACGACGGCTGTGGACAACGTGTCGGGAACCGGGGGCGTCGTCGAAGTCACTCACGCGGGTGTGACGGATATGCAGCGCTTCTATCGGGTTTCGCAACTTCCCTGACCGTCCGGGAAAGACCCGGGTTGCCCGGGTTTTCACCGCATTTCGTTTGCGGAGCCCGGTGGTTTCTGTTACATGTTGTGCCATGAGCCAGCCCCGTCCCGACTCAAGGACAGTGTAGTTTCAAGGAAGAATCCTCCAAAGTCTTACGCCATGATGTTTCAATCACGCTTTGCTCGCTGGCAGTGTATCACCCGGTGCCGGCAGGCGCCAGCAGTCCGGCGCGACCCGGCGGGTTGGGCGGATCCTTCGCCGCTTTCAGCGCTTCTGTGCCTGGTCGCAGCCGGCCCGATGGTCCTTTGTCCATCCGCTCAATCCCAGGACATCGTGTCAACCCCGCCTCAGTGGGCGACGAAGGACGGCTCAACAGACTGGTTGCGGAACATTCCGATGCAATTCGAGCCTAATCGCGGGCAAGCTGGCGAACCGGTGAGATTCCTGTCGCGGGGACAGGGCTATGCATTGCTGCTAACTCCGGCGGAGGCGGTTTTGGCGCTGCGGACCTCAAGCCATGAGATTCATGAACGCGGGAAGCGCACGGGCCGAGGCCTCGCACAAGTGTCCGGCGCCACCCAGACGGAACTGCGGATCAAACTGCTGGGCGCCAATCCGTCCACGCGTCTCGAAGGCATGGATGAGCTTCCGGGCACCGTAAACTATTTCCTCGCCGGCCATCCGGAAGATTGGCGGCTCTCGATCCCGACGTTTGCGAAAGTCCGGTACCGTGACGTTTACGCGGGCATTGACCTGGTTTACTACGGCAACCAGCGGCAATTGGAGTATGACTTTATTGTCCAGCCCCGGGGGGCCCCCGGCGACATTCTCCTCGGCTTTTCCGGTTACGATCGGTTGGAAGTGAATGACCAGGGACAACTGGTGGCGCACATTCCGGGCGGCGACGTTCGTTGGAACAAACCATTCGCGTATCAGCAGAACGGAATCGAGCGCGAGCCGGTCCAGGTGAGGTTCGATCTCAAGGCCGGAGGGCGGGTTGGCTTCGAGGTCGGGAGTTACGACGCGGGCAGGCCGTTGATCATTGACCCGGTGCTGGTGTATGCGACGTACCTCGGCGGAAGCGGTTTGGAAACAGTTTGGGGAGTGGCCGTGGACCCAAGCGGCAACGTTTGTGTGGCCGGCGACACCACCTCGCTCAATTTTCCGACGGTCAGTGCCTATCGGGCCACGCCGATCGGCTCGAACGATGTCTTCGTGACCAAGATTCGGGCGGGCGGCAGCAACCTGGTTTATTCGACGTACCTTGGAGGGACCCGGGATGATTTCGCTGGCGGCATCGCGGTGGATTCCGCCGGCAACGCTTATGTGGTCGGCACGACGGAATCCACGGGATTCCCGACCACTGCGAACCCGATCCGGCCTTCGAATTCAGGATTCTACGATGCTTTTGTTTCCAAGCTGGGGCCGTTCGGCACGAACCTGCTCTACTCGACCTACCTTGGCGGCGAAAACGACGACAGCGGTTACGCCATCGCGGCGGACAACAGCGGCAACGCCTACGCGGCGGGCGAAACGTTCTCCACCAGCACCGGAAACCCGAAGTTTCCAGCCACGCAAGGAACCTACCAGGGAGGCAACGGCGGAGGCCGCGACGCCTGGGTGGCGAAGATCAACACTGCCGGCAGTTCGCTGACCTACTGCACCTTTCTCGGCGGCAACTCGAGTGAGCGGGCCAACGCCATCGCCTTCGATTCCACGGGCAACGCTTACGTTGCCGGCGAAGTCCGGGACGACGCGGCTGTGCCCCCGGATTTCCCGAGTTCAAACTTCCCGATGCAAACCCCGTTCCAAGCCACTTTCAACCCGGGAGCCACCGATCCCTTTCTCGCCGGGAACAGTGACGGCTTTGTGACCAAGCTTAACGCCGCGGGAACGGATTTGATCTTCTCAACGTTTCTCGGCGGCGGCAGCGATGAGGCCGCATGTGGGATTGCCGTCGATTCGAGCAACCGCGTTTACGTGGTCGGCGAGACGACTTCGACGAATTTCCCCGTGACCGCCAACTCCATTCAGCCGGCCATCGCCGACCCTGAGAACACCGGATACCCCGCGCCAGACGTTTTCGTAACGGTGTTTCAGAATTCCGGGACCAGCCTGTTTTATTCGACCTATTTGGGCGGAAGTGACTATGAATCGGGTTTCGGCTTTTACCGCATGGGGATTGCTGTGGATGGTTTCGGGGACGTTTACGTGACGGGACAAACCACATCGTTGGATTTCCCGCTGACGGGAGGCGCCGACCAGACCAATGCGTATGGCTCAAGCGACGGGTTCGTGACCAAGATCAACCCGGTGGTGCCCGGGCCGGCGGCGCTCATCTATTCCACGTTGATCGGCGGCAACGACAATGATCGCGGAGTCGCCATTGCGGTGGACACGAACGGCAGTTTTCACGTCGCTGGCTTGACGGCTTCGACCAGTCTCTTCCCGGTCACGCCCGGCGCGTTCCGCTCGACCAACAGCGGCGGTTTCGGCGATGCGTTCGTGGCCAAATACACCTCGCCCCCTGACCTCTCTGTGGCTGTGACGCCGTCCGTGGAGCCGACGGTCGTCGGCAGCAACGTGACCTACACGATCCGGATCAACAACAATGGCCGGTCCACCTTCAACAACGTCTCCAACTTCGTCCAGTTCGGCGCCTACGTGCAACTCGGCGCGATCACGACCACGAGGGGCAATTACTCCACCAACGCGGGCATGGTGGTCTTCAACGTCGGCACGATGACCAACAACGCAAGCGTCCTCCAAACGGTTTCCTTCACCAACACGGCCGCTGGCGTGACTACCAACACCGCCGCGCTCACTTCCACGGAGACGCCAACGCTCGAGCCGAACACGACCAACAACACCGCCGCCCTCGTTTCGACGGTGCGCGGCATTGCCGATGTGTCCATCGCCAAATCGGCCGCGCCTAATCCCGTCATTGCAGGCAGCAATCTCACTTACACGGTCGGCGTGACCAACAAAGGCCCGTGGCCGGCCACCTCCGTGGTTGTGACGGACGCGCTGCCGTCCGCCGTGGGTTTCGTCTCGGCCATCGTGGGCCAGGGAAGTTGCACCACAAACGGCGCGATCGTGACTTGCAGCTTGGGCACGCTCACCAACGGAGCGGGAGTGGTAATCACCCTGACGACGTTGGCGATCAACCCGGGCAACGTTACCAACGTCGCCACGGTCACCGCCTACGAATTGGATGCGAACCTGGCAAACAATTCCGCCTCGGCGACTGCAACCATCAATGCCCTGGCGGATCTGACTTTGGGCAAGAGCGCCTCGCTCAATCCGGCGCTCACGGGCTCGAATCTGGTCTATACGCTGCTCATCACGAATCGCGGCCCCTCCACCGCTACCAGTGTGGTGTTGACTGATCCGCTGCCGCCGGGGGCCCTGTACGTTTCCGCATCGGCGAGCCAGGGAAGCACCGGCACCAACGCCGGCGTGTTCACCTGCAACTTGGGAAGCATGAGCAACAACGCCACGGCCACGGTCACACTCACCGTCCGGCCGACCATTGCCGGAAGCCTGACCAACACGGCGAGCATTGCTTCCGCCGCCAGCGACCCTGTGCCGGCGAACAATTCCGCTTCCGTGGTTACGACCGTCAACCCCGCCACCGACCTCTCGGTTTCCCAGATCGCCCAGCCCACGACCACGTTGGTGGCCAGCAATGTTACGTTCACTGTTACGGTGACCAATCGAGGTCCTGTAACGGCAAGTGGAGTGACCTTGACGGATGCACTACCGTTGCCATTCACGCTGCTCTCCGCGGTACCCAGCCAGGGCAGTTGCACCCTGTCGGGAGGAATCCTTACGTGCAACCTCGGCAGTCTCGCCAACGGCACGGCCGCCACGGTGAGCATCCTCACGCGGGCCGGGCTTGATGGAGTTTATTCGAACGTGGCCAGCGTGACTGCGAATCTGACGGAACTGAACCCCGCCAATAACACCTCGACGGTTTCCGTGACCGCGAATGAGAATCCCAACGTCCCTGTGCTGCGCCTCACTAGAGCCAACACCAACGTGGTGCTCTCGTGGCCCACCAACGCAACGAACTTCACGCTCCAGGCCAAATCCAGCCTCGACACCAACCTCACCTGGTCCGCCGTGACAAACGTCCCGGTTGTCGTCAGCAACCGTTATCAGGTCACGAACGCCATCGCGCCGACCAACCGCTATCATCGCTTGTTTAGGTAAACCGGGCCGGGTGCCGGCCAACGATGCCAGGCGGTGCCCGAATCGCCACGTGCTCCATTGCGATTGCGGATTCCGCGCGCCGGCTTACGATGCAATCCATCCGTGCTGAACCTCCAGCAACTGTCTGATCTCTGGCAGACCCATCGTCCTGAGGCGACGGCGGCGGTGCGGGAGTTCTCCATTGGCGATCGGCCATTCCCGTTCAATTCGAAGCCGGCGATCATGGGTGTGATCAACCTCTCGGCGGATTCATGGTATCGCGAGAGCGTGTGTCTGACGGCGGAGGCCGCCGTGCGCAGAGGGCTGCTTCTGCAAGCCCAGGGAGCCGACCTCGTAGACCTCGGCGCCGAATCCACGCTGGCACAGGCGGCGCGCGTGGAGGACGCGGTGCAATGCGACCGACTGCTGCCGGCCATCAGGTCGCTTCGGGAGCGCGGGGTTTTGGTTTCGGTGGAAACCTACTCGCTGTCCGTGGCGCGCTCATGCCTGGAGGCGGGAGCCAATATCCTGAACCTGACAGGGACGGAGGGAGAGGAGGAAATCCTTCGGGCAGCCGCCGATCTGGGCGCCGCGGTGGTCCTTTGTTACGTGCAGGGCCGGAACGTGCGGGAGGTGGGCGATTTCGATTTCGGCAAAGACCCCATGGAACTGATGCTCAAGCATTTTTCCCGGCGCGTGGAAATTGCGCAGCGGCAAGGGCTGGACAGAATCATTCTCGATCCCGGGTTGGGCTTTTACTACCGCAATCTGCAGGACAGCGCCGTCCGTGTCCGTCATCAGATGAACGTCTTCCTGAACACCTTCCGGCTGCGGGCGCTCGGTTTTCCGGTCTGCCACGCGTTGCCTCACGCGTTCGAGTTCTTCCGCGAGGAAGTCCGGTGTGCCGAGCCGTTCTTCGCCGTCCTCGCCGCGCTGGGCAGGACTGACGTGTTCCGAACCCACGAAGTGCCGCGGGTTCGGGCCGTGCTCGACACGATGAAATGTTTTTGAGCCTTGGCCCCGGCTGGCGGATCGTCAGTTTCGAAGGCAAAGGAACACGCCTTCCTCACCCGAGTCCGTGATCCACTGTTCCCGCAGTTCGAAACCGTGCGCGCCAAGCAACCGGCGGACGCGATCCGTCGTGTAGCGATACGAGAAGAACAGTCTGATTGCTGCACCGGCGGAGAGCTCGAAGCGTTCGCCGTCCACTTCGATGCGGCGGGGTTTCGCGAAGTGAAAGAGCGCCGCCACGCGTTTGAGTCCGCCGCCGGGTGGATATTCCTGAATGCCGAACCGCAGTTCGCCATCCGCGCGCTCCATGCCGAGGTCGAGCAGGAAGGTCATCAGCCAATCCCGCGTCAGCGCATTGTCGTATTGCGGCAGAATGCGCTCGACGCCGGCGGCGTAATCCGGGCCGGGCGCAAGATTGGCGCTCACGAGCAGTTGGTCATGCGGCCGGACCAGCCTGGCGAGCGTCGGCAGCAACCGGCCCGGCTCGCAATTCGGCAACATGCCGAAGCAGGTGATGAGGCGCGATGCCTCTGCCGGCCGCTGTTTCTGGAAGAAGTCCGGCAGGTCTTCCGCGGTGGCCAGGTCGCAGACCAACGGCAGGCAGTTTTCGTCCGCAACCACCGCCAGCGCCGCCTGCCGCGCCAACAGCACCATGGCGGTGCTCACGTCACAGGGCGTGTAAATCAATTCCTTTCCCAGGCCGGACAGTTGCCGCAACAGGCGCGCCTCCTTCTGGCCGCCGCCGCAACCGAGGCCGATGACGTGGGCTCGTGAATTCGTGTGGCCCGCGGCGGCGGCGGCGAACGCGGCGTCATAAACAGCCGCGCAGTCGGGATCAGTGCGCGACGGCGAATACACCTCATGCAACGCGAGCCATTTTTGCGTCTGCTTGAAGCTGTCGTAATGAAACTTGTGGTTCACCTGCCGGGAGCGCAGCGATTCCAGCAGGTCGCGCCGGACGCTCTCCGGAAACTGGCTTTCATGGATGGCGACATTCGCGACGGCGGACATGCGGGTTCCGGGCCGGTGCCTTACGGCCTTGGTTGGGGAAAAATCTGGTAGAGCAGCAGATAAATGATCACGCCCGTCACCGAGACATACATCCAGATCGGCCAGGTCCAGCGCGCGATTTGTTTGTGCTTGTCGAACCGCTCACGCAGCGCGCGGCTCAACGTGATGATGATCATCGGCACGATGGTCGCGGCCAGAATCGTGTGCGTGGTCAGCAGCGTGAGGTAAAACGGGCGAAACCACGGCGGGTTTACGAACCGCGTCAAGCCGTGGCCACCAAAGTGATAAGTCAGGTAACCGCACAGAAACAGCGCGGATGAACTGACCGCGCCGATCATGCACCGGGCATGGGCGGACTTGTTTTTGCGCCGGATGAAAATGAAACCGGCCGTCAGAAAAACGGCGGCCAGTCCGTTGAACGAGGCGTTGAACGCCGGGAGATCGTTGAAGCTCATCGCGCGCGCTCGAGTTGCTGGATCAACGCCAGGATTTCGCCGCGCACCCGGGCCGGATCAATCCCCTCGCCCGTGGTTTCGAACACGCCCCGTACCCGGGCCTTCCCATCCACGACGACGAAGTAGGTGCTGTGGATGAACAGGTCGGCGACGTTCTCCCGCTCTTCGGGTTTCTTCTCGATGGCCGTCAGCTTCAGCCCGTCAATGGCGAGCGCGGCGATTTCCTTTTTCGAGCCGGTGAGGAACGTCCAGCGATCCGGGTTGGCACCGAACCTTTCCGCTTCCGCTTTCAGAACCCCTGGCGAATCGAAGTCGGGATCGGTGGTGAGTGTGACGAGTTGCGCCTGGCTGGGCGCGGGCAGGGCGTCTTGCAACGCCTTCATCTGTTGCGTCATGCGCGGGCACGGCCCGGGGCAACGCGTGAAGATGATGTCGGCCACCCAGACGTGGCCGCGCAGCGACGCGAGGTTCACCGGCTGGCCGTCCTGGTTGGTGAGGGCGAAGTCCTGGACCTGGCTCAGAACCGGCGGCGCGCCGGGCCGTGGTCGCGGCGGGTCGAGTTTGGACAGGGCATAGGCCAGGCAGAGGATCACCACCAGCAGGCCGATGCCGATCCACACGGTGCGGGAGAGTTTCTGTGAAAGGTCGTCCATCGTGCGTCCAGGTTGACGTCCCCAAGCTACGCCGCGCGCCAGAGCCGCGGCAAGCGGCAAGTGTCCGCCGCGAAGCCCGGCTCAGACCGTCCTGCGGATCATTCCAGGTTCGTGGCGCCACCGACTTTCGAGGCCTGCCACTTGTCGAACGCCTCCTGGTTTTCAACCACCAGGAAACCCACCGACATGCTGGTGTGGCCGATGCCGCAAAGCTGGGCGCAGTTGATTTGATAGCGCCCCTCCTTGGTGGCTTTGAACCAACAGGGAATCCTCATTCCCGGTATCGCGTCCTGCGTCACGCGCAGCGCGATGATCTTGAACGAGTGGACAACGTCCCTCGAACTGACGTAGCAGATGACCGGTTTGCCGACGGGAACGTGCATTTCGTTGAGCACCGGCACATCGTCATCGCCCTTGGGGTCACCAGGCACGAGACCGAAGACATTGGTTTCCGTCACGAGGCTCATGTCCTGTTTGCCGAACTGGCCGTCCTTGCCGGGGTAGCGCGCGTTCCAAGCGAACTGTTGGGCGACGATCTGAATCGTCAGGGCGTCCTTGGCGTCGGGGATTTTTGTCACATCCGAAGCACGTGCCCAGAGCGGGATGGCGATGAAGACGAGCAGCACAACTTCGACGGCCGCGACGGCGAGCTCGATGTAGTTGGACGCATGGCTGCGAACGCCGTGGTAATCCGCCTTGGGGTGTCGCCGCTCGTGGAAGCGGTACAGCGCGTACACAAAATACGCCAGCCAGCCAACGAACAGCACGATCATCAGCCAGTGCACGTAGATGATCAGGTCGTCCACGGGTTTTCCGTTTTCCCCGGCCAGCACGGGCAGGCCGAGCAATTTCGCGGTCAGTTCCCTCATGAATGTGGTTCAGGTTGATTGCGATCCGGGTCATTGCCGGCGCCGCATTTCGCAGACTGGCGGCCGACATGCACAAAAAACACCACGACGCCGGCCAGCACCGAACCGATCACCCCCAGCAACGTAAGGATGCCCCAGTTCATGCCTTGGGCTAGCGGCGAGTCCGACGCGCCATAGCAGACGGCGCAGGCGAGCGCGGACGGCGCCGCCGCCGCGGCAAAACAGCCGGCGGATAGAATGATTTTTCCGGCGCGGCGGTTCACAGGTAGCTGACTTTCTTCAGCTTCTTCAGGAAGAAGCCTTCATAGACCAGCAGGCCGACGCCCACCGCCAGGGAGACCACGGCCCACACCAGATCGCTCGCGGCGCCTTCCGGCGCCCGATACGCGCGCAACATCCACACCCCGACGCCGAACGCCATCGCGCTCGCCGCGGTGATGAAGACCACATGGAATGCTTTCAGTGACATAACCTCAACGTGTTACGGTTTTGGCGGGAAAGTCGTGAGCGGCGTAGATGGTCAGGAACATCAAGCCGACAAAGAAAAACGCCGTGAACGCGAGCACGACGTAGATCAACTGCTTCTCCGAGATCAGATGCATGAAGAACAGCGCGACGAGCGAAGCCTTGACCGTGGCGATGACCAGGGCCAGCACGATGTTCCAGTTGTGGCCGAGGTCGAGATACGAAGCCCAAACGGTCAGCGCCGTGCCGATGAGCAACGCGGCGCCGACGATCAAGTAGCCGCGGATGTGTTGCGAGACGTCGTGGGTGTGATCACTCATATCAGGTCACAGCAAGTATAGAACGGGGAACAGGAAAATCCAGACCAGGTCAACGAAGTGCCAGAACAGGCCCGAGACTTCCACCCGGTTGGTGAGCCGCTCCGGGTCCGTGAAGAACATCTTGCTCCCTGGCCCGAAGAGGTAACCGATCACAATCGCGCCGCCCAGCACGTGCAGGCCGTGCAGCGCCGTGAGCGTGAAATAGATCGCGAAATAAGTGCTGTGGGCGGGCACGAAGGCCGAAAGCCGCTTGATCTGCGACACGGGAATCTCCTGAGCCTTGTGTTCGGCGTGCGCCTCGCGCCTGACCATGGCTGCCTTGCCTTCCGAATAATGATGCCGGTCGGCGATGAACGCGATCTTCTCCCTGCCCGCCGCCTTGAGCTTGGCCAGCGTCAGGAACATCGGCTTGCCTTCGATATGCCCGGTCACGCGCGTGCCATCGGTTTTCCAGACCTCGTAGTGCGCGAACTTTTCGCGATACTCGAAAGACTTCACTCCGAGGAACGTCAGCGCGCAGAGAACCGTGATCGCCTGAAAGATTTTGAACTGGCCGAGTTTCTTCATCTTCAGCGAAACCCAAGCCATGACGACCGTCACGCTGGAGACGATGAGCACGACGGTGTTGAACGCGCCGATCGGGATGTTCAACAGGCCGTGCGGCCAGTCCGCCGGCAGCGCGCCGACGCGCAGAAGGATGTACGAGGAGAACAAAGCGCCGAAGAGCATCACCTCGGAGGCCAGAAAGAGCCAGATGCCAGCTTTGGCGTTGTAAATGCCCGTGTCGGGGCGCGGTTGGGAGACGTAGGGGATTTCCATGAAAGTCGCGAATCTGGGTCAGGCTTGGTTCTGCGGCGAGAACTCGCCCGGCGCGCCGGGGACGTTGTAGTCATACGGATCGCGACGCACCGACGGCACAGTTGCGAAATTGCCGTGCGGCGGCGGCGTGGGCGCCTGCCATTCCAGCGTCGTGGCCTGCCACGGATTGTCGCCGGGCGCAGGTTTGCCCTGCTTGATGCTGACAAACAGGTTGATTACGAAAGGAATCTGGCAAAGTGCCAGCCCCACCGCGCCCCAAAGAATCATCGTGTGGAGGCTCATGATTGTGTTGCTGAGTCCACCGATGGATTCCAGCCCCTGCTTCTGAAGCGTCGCGGCGGAATAATTCGCGCCGCCATCCGCCATGCGCCGGATCATGCCGGCCATGCCTTGCGCGAACATCGGCTGGAACACGACATTCATGAAAATGAACGAACCCCAGAAATGCACCCGGCCCCAAAACTCGTTCATCATTCTGCCCGTCATCTTCGGAAACCAGTAGTAAATCCCGGCGAAAAGCGCGAAAATCGTTCCGGGCGCGACCACATAGTGGAAGTGAGCGATCACATAGTAGGTGTCGTGCAAATGCAGCACCGCCGCCGAAAAGCCCAGTGGCAGGCCGGTCAGTCCGCCAATGCCGAACATCGGCAGGAACGCGAGCGCGAAGAGCATCGGCGTGTTGAACCGGATCGAACCGCCCCAGAGCGAAATGAAAAAGCAGGTCAGGATGATCACCGACGGAATCGAGATGATCATGGTCGTCGTTTGGAAGAACGCCGAGATCTTGGTGCCCATCCCGGTCAGATACATGTGGTGGGCCCAGACGATGAACGACAGGAAGCCGATGGACAGGACTGAGAAGACGAGAGACTTGTAGCCCCAGATCGGTTTGCGGGTGTTGTTGGCGATGATCTCGCACACGATGCCCATCGCCGGCAGGATCAAGACATAGACTTCCGGATGACCGAGGAACCAAAACAGGTGCTGCCAGAGCAACGGGCTGCCGCCGCCACTGATATCGGCCAGCTTGCCGCCCACGGCCAGGCCGGTGGGCAGGAAGAAACTCGTGCCCGCCACGTTGTCCATCAACTGCATGATGCCCGCGGCTTCCAGCGGCGGGAACGCGAGCAACAGCAGGAACGCCGTCACGAACTGCGCCCACACAAAAAACGGCAACCGGAACCACGTCATTCCCGGCGCGCGCAATTGGATGATCGTGGCGATGAAATTCACCGCGCCCAGCAGCGACGAGTTGATCAAGAAGACCATGCCGACAAGCCAGAACGCCTGCCCATTGGTCGGGATCGTCGTTGCCAGCGGCGAGTAGGAAGTCCACCCCGCCTGCGCCGCGCCGCCTGGAATGAAAAAACTCACGAGCATGACGACGCCTCCCAGCACGTAGAACTGATAGCTGGCCATGTTCACCCGCGGGAATGCCATGTCTGGCGCGCCGATTTGCAGCGGCACGACGTAATTGCCGAACGCCGCGAACGCGAGCGGCACGATGGCCAGAAACACCATGATCGTCCCGTGCATCGCGCCGAAAGAATTGTAGAGGTCCGGGGACACTACGCCGCGGGCTGCGACGTCCCCCAGCATGGCGTGGAGCAAGGCACCGATGACCGGGACCGGCTGGCCCGGATGAGCGATCTGCCACCGCATGCAAAGCATGAGGCCGAAACCCAACAGCAAAAAGACCAGCGCCGTCAGGCCGTATTGAATGCCGATGATCTTGTGATCGGTGGAGAAAACGTATTTCTGCCAGAAGCCCGGCTCGTGGTGGGATGCGGGATGGGCCTCCACGTGCGGCCTGGTTTGTGTCGTTGCCTGCATTTGCTTTGTCGTTGGTTCGATTCAATCCGTCCGCCAAACCGCGGTGGCGGCGCGGTGCTGCCCGCCAGTCGGGCGCGAGAGTGAACTATTTTTCGCCGCCCAGTCAACCGTGGATTCCAGTGCCAGAACCGGAGATTCGTCGTTTGTCTTCGAATCCGAGTCTGGCGGTCACCGTGATCGTGCGTCTCGTCTGCGTCGCCACCCACTTACCCCGCTTTGTCCGCCACAAGGAGTATCAGCAGCAGCGGCAGGTAAATGATCGAGGCGAAAAACAGCCGCTTCGCGCTCGGGAGATCAAGCTGCCGCGCAAACCGGAGCGCGCACCACAAGTAGGCCACGCCCAGCACCAGCGCGCCGGCCAGATAAATCGGCCCGGCGAGGTGGAGCAGAAACGGACACAGGCTGATGGGCAGCAAGCCGAGCGTGTGGCCCACCGACTGTTGCGCCGTTCGGCTGCCATCCGGGTCCACGTTCGGCAACATCTGGAATCCCGCCTTCGCGTATTCGTCGCGGTAAATCCAGGCGATGGCGAAGAAATGCGGCATCTGCCAGAACGCCAGGATCGCGAACAACACCCAGCCGCCACCGTTCAATTCGCCGCGGGATGCCGCCCACCCCATCAACGGCGGCAGGGCGCCCGGGATCGCGCCCACGGCGGTGTTCAGCCAGGTCAACCGCTTGAGCGGCGTGTAGATGAACAGGTAGCTCACCAGCGACACAGCGCCCAGCACGCTCGTCAGCAGATTGACCAGCAGCGCCAGATACATCGTTCCGGCCAGCGAGCAGATTCCGCCGAACAACATGACGGTCACCGGTTGCAAGCGGCCCGACGGCAGGGGCCGGCTGGCCGTGCGCCGCATCTTCGCGTCGTGTTCGCGCTCGAGCAGTTGGTTCAGGGCTGCCGCGCCGCTGGCCACCAGCGCCGTGCCGGCCAACGTGTGAAAGAGCAACGCGTAATCCATCGGCCCGCGCCAGCCCACGTAAAAACCCGCCAGTGTGGTGAGCAGGACGAGTAACGTCAGCCGTGCCTTGACCAGGTCGGCGTACACCCCCACCCATCCCCTTGAGGGGGCCATCGGCTGCACCAGGTCTTGTGTCGCGACTTTCATTCAGGAGTTTGCGCCCGCGGGCGCGCTGCAGATGCCGATGCCTTGTGCGGTCGGAACATTCCGCGCCCCGGGCGCCCCGGAAAAACGGCGGAAACAAATAAGGCAACCGGCCACGCCTGTCACGAGAGAAAGTGCGCCCACCAGCACGTGCGCCGTGGCCACGTCCGCCGCCTTGTTCGACCAGATGGTCCAGGCGCCAAGGGCGGCCTGGGCGAGCAGCAGCCCGAGCCAGAGAAATGCGAGCCGCCGCAGGACTTGAACGTTTGAAGTCCCGCCTTCAGGCGTCTCCGGCTGGCTAAAGCCGGAGTTCCGAACGCGCCAGGCCATCGTACCGGCACAAACCAGAATTACCACTGCCAAGAGCCGGTGCGCCATCTGCAAGCCGACTTGAAACGCCGTGATGGAGTTCGCCGCTGTGGTCTCGATGCGCCGCGCGTTGTAGGCGGCGACCGCATCGGCGTCCATTGCCGGCCAAAGCCGCCCATAGGCCAGCGGGAAGTCGGGAATTGCCAATCCGGCGTGTTCATGGCGCATCGTGGCGCCGAGGATCAACTGGCAAAGAATCAGGAGCGTCGTTGCCAGCACGAGCCGGCGCGCTGGAGCGCTGGCCTCCAGCACGGCGGGTTGCGGCGACGAATCATCGTCGTCCGCCGCGCAGGGCGCGCGTTTCATCCACCAACGGCTCGTGAACAGGGCAATCGAACACACCAGTGCGAAGAACAATTGCGCAAGGGTCGCGTGGAGAATGCCGATCTGGTCCTTGAAAAGCACCACCCTCAAGCCGCCAAGCACTCCTTGAAGCACCACCAAGGCGAACGCGATCACTCCCAGCCACCGCAGCCATCGCCGCGATTCGGCAAACCACAGCCAGACCGCCAGGATCGTGGTGAGCAGGCCGACGCCCGACGCCGCGAGCCGGTGAGAATGCTCGTAGAAGATTCCGCCCGTCCATTTCGAGATCGGGAAGAAAAACATGTTGTAGCCGTAGGTCGTCGGCCAATCCGGGACCGCCATCCCCACGCCGTGGCTCGTCACCAAGCCGCCCACGCCCAGCAGCGCCAGCGTCGCCAGTGCCGTCAGCACGGCAAAACGATGCAGCCAGGGATGATGATGGTCGGTGGGCATTGGGCAAACCGGTCGGCCAGCAAAACGAAAACCGCCGCGGTATTTCCCAGCCGCGGCGGTTTCCCGAGATGCGGTTGCGCTTACTTCGCTTCCAGGGTGAAGTCCGCCTTCGCGCCGTCGGCCTTCACTTCGATCTCCTGCTCGACGCCAGTCAACGACGCTTTGCGGTGTTTCGCCACGAGCGTGTATTTGCCCGGCGGGACGTTCGCGATCTTGAACGTGCCATCCTTGGCTGTGACTGCGAAGTATGGATGATCCACCACGCTCACGTAGGAGAACATCCACGGATGGATGTCGCACTTGAGGCGGAGGAAATCCTCGGCGGCTGGGAACACGAACGGAATGTCCGCGCCACCTGCCATCTGGGCCCTGTTGTCCTCCTTGTTGCCGCCCACCGTGTTGTTCGGCGTGGGATGCACGTTGTGCAGCACCGGGTCGGAATTCTTCGCCAGGATTTTCTGTCCGGTCTGGCAGGCGGCCACGTAGGGAATGTATTCGCAGCCTTTCTGGTCAATCACCAGCGGCGGGGCCGAGGCGCCGGTGGATTTGCCGCTGATGCCCTTGAGACTGACGAAGACGTCGGCCAGTTCCCCACCCGAACCCACGACGTAAAACCGCGTCTTGACTGGTTCGTTGTGCAGCTTGCCGCAGTTGACGTCATCCTTGACCTGCGTGATTTCCTTCTCAGGCGGCGGCGTGCCTTTGAGGGTGACCTTGCCGGTGATATCGCCGGCCCGCGCGGTCGGCAGACCGCAGACGAGCGCGGAGAGGGTGAGTAGGGTGATTGTTTTCATTTTAATTGTCTTTGAGTTGGCAAAATTCAGCAGCCCAGACTAACAGCCGCCCGTGCTGGCCGCAAGCGCTGGCGCACGAATTCAAGCGCGCTCATCGTGGTATTGACGGGGCCTAATCGGCGGCTATTCAGCGGTCAACCCGTTGCAGGCTCGCCATCACCCGCGCCATCGCCATCGCCGTCTTCGCCGCTTCGGTGCCGCGATTGTGTTTCTTTCCGAGGCAGCGGACGCGCGCGTGCTTTACCTTCTCAAAGAGGAACACGCCGTGGATGACGGGGATGCGATCCCGGATTTGAATCTGCGCCAGCGCGTGCGTCACGCCCCAGCCGATGTGTTGCGCGTGGCTGGTCTCGCCCTGGAAAATGACGCCGAGGCAGATGATGGCGGCACAGCGCGACCGTCCGGGCGACCGTTGCGCCAGCTTCGCCGCCGCGGCGGGAATCTCAAATGCGCCCGGCACCCGCACAACACGGACGTGCGCGCCGGCGTGCAGCAATTCCTCCCGCGCTGCGTGCAACATCGCGTCCACGTAATGCGCGTTGTAGCTTGAGGCGACGATGGCAAAAGTGCCGCCGCCGGCACGGGCAGATTTCACTTGGACGGGTCTCAACATGGTTTAGTCGGGTTCGGCCAGTATTTTCTTGTAGCGATCCACTTCCTCGGGCGGCATTTGCTTGAACAGCACTCTCAGCGTGTAATTGCCCACCATGTTCTCGCCGCGGAGGTAGAACCAATCGCTGATGTCCGCTTCGTTGATCTGGATCCCTTCACCCAGCTTCACCTGCTGCACGATGTTGGGATCGTTATCAATCGTGCCGGTGATCTTGCCGTCTTTTCGTTCGATATTCGTGGCCCAGAAGTGCTCCGTTCGGTTCTGGTCTGTAATCTTGACCTTCAGCGCAAAATCAGACTCGCCCCGTGACCGCTGCTCAAGCGCCTGCCAGAACTTCGGCAGGGTATCGCGGGCCTTGGCGATGGCCGCGACCATTTCCGGGTCGTCGTCTTCGACGCTGACGGTTTGGTCACGTCTGGATTGGTCGCGAGAACAAGACGTCAGAAGCGGCAGCAAAACCGCGCTGACGAGGAGAAGGATGGTTGGAATGCGTTTCATGATGATTCAGAAGGCTGTCAACATGGATCGAGCACGCCAATCTTAACTTCAAAGCAAATGCCCCAGTTTTTCGCGTTTGGTTTTCAAGTAACGCGCGTTGTGCGGATTGGGCTTCACCCTGATCGGCACTTGCTCAACGATTTTCAGGCCGTAGCCTTCGAGGCCGACGACCTTCTTGGGATTGTTCGTCAGCAGGCGGATCGTCTTCAGCCCGAGGTCCACGAGAATCTGCGCGCCGAGACCGTATTCGCGCAGGTCCATGTCGTAGCCGAGTTTTTTGTTCGCCTCGACGGTGTCGTAGCCCTGCTCCTGCAATTTGTAGGCCTTGATTTTCGGCGCGAGGCCGATGCCACGGCCTTCCTGCCGCATGTAAACGATCACACCGCGCCCCGCGTCGGCGACCTGGCGCATGGCTTGGTGAAGTTGCGGGCCGCAATCGCACCGGTGCGAGCCGAACACGTCGCCGGTGAGACATTCGCTGTGGACGCGCACGAGCACGCCGGGCCTGCCGGACACGTCACCGTGAACGAGCGCGAGGTGATGCTGGCCGTCGAGCTTCGAGCGGTAGAGCACGAGATCAAACTGGCCGTAATCGGTCGGCATCTGCACGACCTCGACCCGCTCGACGAGCTTTTCGCGCGTGCGGCGGTGCTCGATGAGGTCGGCCATCGTGCAAAGCTTCACGCAATGGCGCTTGGAAAACTGGAGCAACTCCGGCAGCCGCGCCATCGAGCCGTCGTCGTTCATGATTTCGCAAATCACGCCGATGGGCCGGCAGCCGGCGAGCACCGCGAGGTCCACCGCGGCCTCGGTGTGGCCGGCCCGTTGCAGCACGCCGCCGGGCCGCGCTCGCAGCGGGAAAACATGGCCGGGTTGCACGAGGTCTTCGGGTACGGCGATCGGATTCGCCATGATCCTGATGGTGGCGGCGCGGTCGGCGGCGCTGATGCCGGTGGTGATGCCGCGCGCGGCGTCCACGCTTACCTGAAAATCCGTTTTGAAGACTTCGCGGTTCTGTTTGACCATCCGTTCAACGCCCAACTGCTGCAATCGCTCGCTCGTGGTCGGCACGCAGATCAGGCCGCGGCCTTCCTTGGCCATGAAATTCACCGCCGCGGGCGTGATATGCTGCGCGGCCATGATCAAATCGCCTTCGTTCTCGCGATCTGCGTCATCCACCACGATGACCATCCGGCCTCTGCGGACGTCGGCGACGACTGCTTCGATGGAATCAAACCGTGTTTTCATGCAGCCACGGAAGCCTAATGAAGAATGCCTCAAAGGCCAGACGCAAATAACCGAACTCGGTCCTGTTCGTGACCAAGTTGACCGCCTGGTCGAATTCGGAAACGGGGACGAGGAGGACTCAAAGCGGAATCGCCTCGTGCACGAGCATCACCGGAATCTCCTGTCGGATAGGGTAAAGGACATTGCCATCCGCCCGCACGAGGCCTCCGTCCAATTCCGCGGTGACCTTTTGGCCGGCGACGTTTTGCGCGAGGCCAGCGCTGATTCGCTGGTTCAACGATTCCACCAAACCCGTCTCAGCCGCGCGGAGTGTCTGCTGCGTCGCCGGGCAGCGAAGGAGGCTGATCAATTCGGAGGCCATCGTCACTTGGATTTCACGGCGGCCACCGCGGCTTCGTACACCTGGCGCAACGGCACTTTCGCCCGGGCGGCGAGTTGTTTGCACGACTCGAATTCGGGAGCCCACTGGATGACCCGCCCATTCAACCGGCCAAGTTTGACTGCCACTCCGCCGAATTGGGTCTTCACGGTCACGACTTCGCGACGCAGTTTGCGTCGCTCGGCGATCGTGCGGCGCACCCCGAACGCGCTCGTTTCCCGCAAAATCATCTCAGCGAACTGATCCGCGTCAGCTTCGTCGCACAGCACTGTAAGCAACACGGCCGGCCGGTTCTTCTTCATTTGGATCGGCGTGTGAAAGACATCCAGGGCGCCCGCCGCGAGCGCCGTTTCGACGAAGTTGCCAAGAATCTCGGCATTGATGTCGTCGAGGTTGGTTTCCAGGATCGCCACGTGGTCCGTTTCCCAATCGCGCTCCACCGCCCGAACGCCCGTGAGCTTGGGCTTGAGACGCGAGGCGTTAGACCGGCCCAGCACCGCGCGCAGAACATTCGGACGGGTATGATGGTCGCGCGTGCCGAGGCCGAAACCGATCCGTTCCGCAACGAGACCCGTCATCGGACCGAAGCTCGCCGCGAACTCGGCGAGCAACGCCGCACCGGTGGGGGTGACGAGTTCGTGCGGCTCCTCGCACTGGGTGACGCCGATGCCGCGTGCGCCGAGGATGGCGAGCGTGGCGGGCGCAGGAATCGGGAAGCGGCCATGGGCGCAATGCAGCCAGCCCACGCCCTCAACCACCGGTGACGCCAGGATCCGCGGCTTGCCCAGCAACTCCAGCGCGATGCACGCGCCCACGATGTCCACAATCGAGTCCACGGCGCCGACCTCGTGGAAATGAACTTTCTGTGGTGGCATGCCGTGGATTTTCCCTTCCGCCTCGGCGATACGCCGGAACACGCCCAGCGACTTTTGCTTCACCCACAAGGAAAGATTGCTGCGCTCAACAAGGCGACGAATATCCGCGAAGGTCCGTCCGTGGTCATGCGTCTGTAAATGCGCTGGGCCGTGTGAATGCCCGTGGTGGTGGTGCTCCTCAACAAAGTCCGTCTCGATTCTTTCGATTCGAGCGCCACGTTTGATCTTAAGCACAGCCTTGAACTCATGTGGCTCCGGCAATTCCTCGGTTGCTTCGAGATATGCGTCGCATCTCTTGAATCTGAAAAGCTGCCGCTGCCCGCCGCCACGAACCGTTTCCAGCGCGACGTTCCCCTCCGCCATGGGTTTCGTAGTTCGACCGTGCCCGTCAAAGAAATACAGGCGAAACCGCGGCGGCACGTTCATCTCAAAGACGCTCACCTCGATGCGACCAGGTTGAGCTCCAGGGTGGCCTGGTCTGTGTTCGAGCAACGGACCGCCGTGGGGGCCACGCTCATGCTCGTGCCCGTGGCCGGCGTCGTGATGCTCACGATAGTGCTCGTGTTCGTGAGCGTGATGATCGTGATCGTCAGCCAGATGCACGTCGAATTTCACCCCTTCGATGCCCGACTTGCGCCCGCGCGTCACGTGCAGGTGGTAACCATCGAGCTTGAGCTTCTTGAGTTCGCGCTCCAACTTGGGGGCGTCCACCCCCAGATCAATCATCGCGCCGAGAAACATGTCCCCGCTGATGCCGCTGAAAATGTCGAGGTAAAGCGTTTTCATTTCCTCTTACTCTTGATCGTGGTCTTGATCTTGATCCAGGGAGCGTTTGGCATTTGATTGAAAAGGTTGAGAGAATAATAACGATCAAGACCCGGCGGCCAGCGCATTGATCTGGCTCGCCGCGTAACCCGCACCGAAGCCGTTGTCAATGTTCACCACCGTCACACCGCTGGCGCAACTGTTGAGCATGGCCAGCAATGCCGCGAGGCCGCCCAGGTTCGCGCCGTAACCCACGCTGGTCGGCACGGCGATCACCGGCTTGCCGACAAGGCCCGCGACGACGCTCGGCAACGCGCCTTCCATCCCAGCCACCACCACGAGCACGTTTGCCGACTGGAGGGTCCCGATCCGGCGGAGCAACCGATGCAATCCCGAGACGCCCGCGTCCACGATGCGCTCGACGCGGTTGCCCATGACTTCGGCTGTAACCGCGGCCTCCTCAGCCACGGGCAGGTCACTGGTGCCCGCGCAAACCACCGCAATCGTCCCGGGGCGTTTTGACAACGGCCTGCGTTCGATCGTCACGCACCGCGCCAGTTCGTGATGGCGGGCGTGCTTGAATCTCCGCTTGAGCGCTTTCGCGTGGTCGCTGGCGGCGCGTGTGACAAGGACGTTTTGTTCGCGCGCGATCAGTTCAGCAGCGATCCGGACCACTTGCGCCGGAGTCTTGCCGGCACCGAAGATGACTTCGGGAAAACCCTTCCGGAGCGCGCGGTGTGTGTCCACTTGGGCGAAACCAAGCTCCGCCACGGGCGCCGCCTGAAACGCCCGGAGCACGGCGTCACGGCCCACCCCGCCGGCGCGGAAGCGTTCGAGCAGACGGATGGCTTCAGCGGTTGTCACCCGGGGAGCATGGCACTGCGCAGTGCATGGGTCACGCTGGAAATTCCCGGTTGGCGTCGAACTGGATGGATTCCGAAATGAAGTCCGCGGGACCGTGGGAGTGGGGAAAGAAGTGGGAGAGCGGGACTGGGGGCGCCGCCGAGGTTCCTGTGCTGCAGCGGTCCGATTCCTCAGTCTTGAATCTCGTGATTCAGCAGCGCGATCGCCTGGAAGCTTCGAAGTGTGGTTCGAGGTCGCAATGGTTGCCGTGGCGTCAGCCAGCCTTCTCGGCGGTCTTCGCCGGCTGACCGGAGCGCGGCGAGGGCGATGGATTTGGTGCGGCTGTGGCTTCGGAAAGTTTGTTTCGCGAAGCCTCCACCTTGATGTAATGCAACACCACCGGGGCGAGGATCATGCCAGGAATGCCCATCAGCTTTTCGCCGATGACCAGCCCGATCAGCGTCAGCCACATCGGGTTCTTGATGCGGTCGCCGATGATCTTGCTGTTCAGGAAATACTCCAGTTTGTGGATGACGACCAGAAAGACCAGCGAGATGAGGGCCATTCGCGGCGACAAGGTGAACCCGACACCGACGATAAGCGTGTTGCTCAGAATGTTGCCGATGATCGGCAGCAAGCCGAACAACAAGGTCAGCACGAGGATCACCGACATGTAAGGGAAGCCGTTCCAGACCAGAAACACGGAAGTCAGCGCCGTGTTGATCAGGGAAATGATCAATTGCGCCCCGATGACCGTGGCAAAACTCTGGTAAAACGTCGCGACCCGGTCCGCGAGTTCGTGCGCGACGGTGGAGTAAAGGCTGCCCTTGACCACGTTCGGATCGTCCTCAACCTCCCACCGCGCGTTGATGAACATGCTGAGGGCGACGACCAGGCCGATGACCAGCATTGCCAGTTGGAGGACGAACTCCCGCGCATAGCGCCCCAGGTTGGCCAGCCGGTCCTTGACCCCCTCCAGCGCCAGCGTCCGCAGGCTCGCGTAATCGGTGAACGGGAGTTCAATTCCCTGCCGTTCGGCGTAGTTCACGACCGCGGGGATGGATTCGTCGGCGATCTTGGGCAGCGTCTTGTAGGCCTGGCTTGAGAAATAGAACAAGCCGTAACCGATCCCCGCCACCAGAATCAAATAGAGCGTGACACCCAGGAGCTTGCTGCGGCCGCAGCTCAGGAAGTTCAGCGCGAAGTAGCCAAAGAACGCCGTCAGCACGAGCGTCGCGACGTGCAGCCAGCCCACCAGGACGAGCAACGCCGCCATGATGACGTAGGAAATCCGGGCGGAGGTGGTCATGATGGAAAGTCCTGAGTCCTGGGTCCTGGGGCCTCAGCCCGAAATCCTGTGCCCCTCACGAGGCGTTCGGCCAGAGGTTTCGCGTCGCTGGTCTTGTCCGGTTGTGGTTTCAACCTATCCTCTCATTCAACAGCGACAGCAGGTCCGCGATTCTCACGCGATCCTGTCTTCCGTCGTCTCGGTGACGCAGGGTGACCGTGTCCTTCAACTCCGGCCCTTTCTCGCCGAGTGTATCGAAATCAATCGTCACGCAGAACGGCGTGCCGGCTTCGTCCTGACGGCGGTAACGACGGCCAATCGCGCCCGCGTCGTCGTAGAACACGTTCATGTGCGGACGCAACAGGTCGCGAACTTCCAGCGCTTTCTTCACGAGATCGGGCTTGTTCTTGAGCAACGGCAGCACGCCGACTTTGATCGGCGCGACGCGCGGATGAAACTTCATCACCACGCGCGTTTCTGGCTTTCCCTTTTCATCCGGCATCGTGTCCTCGTAATACGCGTTGCAAAGCAGCGCGAGGATGAGCCGCTCCACGCCCGCGCTCGGCTCGATGACGTGCGGGATGTATTGGCCCTTGGCCAGACCGTCGGCGTCTTCTTTCGCTTCCTTCTCGGCCTTCGCCTGTTCGACGCCCGTCTTGGTGAGATATTTCAAGCGCGCGTCGTAGTAGCGCTTCGACAACCCGGACTTCTTCGCATCGTCCAGCTCGCCCCACGCGGCGCGGAGTTCCTCGTCGAACACGCCCATCGGCTTGCCGGAGAAACGCTCGTGCTGGCTCAAATCGAAATCGCTGCGCGCGGCAACGCCTTCGAGTTCCTCGCCCATCAACTCGCCCTTCTCGTCGCGCTTGCTGAACGGGAACTTGAAGAGGATGTCCACGGTGGCGCGCGCGTAATGCGCCAGTTCCTCCGGTTTCTGCCAATACTCGACGAGCGTTGTGCGCGGCAGGCCGATGCCTTCGTAAAACTTGATGCGTTCCTCGACCCAATACTTGTGCCAAGCCTGCCAGCCCCAATCAGGCTGCGGCTCGTTTGGAGTCCCGGCTTTAGCCGGTCCGGAGCCGCCTGAAGGCGGGACACCGAACGCTTCCGCCGCCGTCGCCACGTGACCAGCGATGGCTTCCACCACCTCATCCGGCTTGATAAAAAACTCCAACTCCATCTGCTCGAACTCGCGGGAGCGGAAGGTGTAATTGCGCGGCGTGACTTCGTTGCGAAACGCCTTGCCGATTTGCGCGATGCCGAACGGGACTTTCACCCGGGATGAATCCAGCACGTTCTTGAACTGCGCGAAAATGGCTTGGGCGGTCTCGGGACGGAGATACGCGACGTTGTCTTCGCTCTCGACTGGGCCGACGTAGGTTTTGAACATTAAGTTAAAAGGGCGAGCCGGACTTAACTTAACGCCACTCTCCGGATGAAAATCTGTGCTGTCCTGAATTGGTTCGGTTCGGTCCTCTTCAAGCTTGGGCACAAAATATCCCAGAGCCTCATAGAATTGGCGCGCTTTCTTCCTTGCAGATTCTGGATGTTCCCCCGATCTCAGCAAGACGGCAACGGGCTCGTTTGTGCGGTAATGCTTTCTCCATCCTTCTTTGATAGCCTGGTATAGTTGGCTTGCTATCGCTTGCGCGCGAGGAGATTCAACTTGGCTCAAGAATTTTGCGATTTCCTTAAATGACTGGCTCTGCTGATCCAACTCATCGAAGCGCCCCGACTCAAGTTTCTCTTTTTCTCGGAGGCTCTTAAAAAGTTCGTGTTTTCTTTTTGCCTCCTCGGCGTCGCCTTTCTTGACTGCTTCCAGTATTTCCTCAGACAGAAGATCCATAAATTCATCGATCTGCATTTCGGCACCCGAAAAACAATAGGCAGTACCACCTTGCGGCTCGACTTGGTCAGCCCTAACCCGCTTCTTCGTCAAAGGACATTCCCGCATCATATCCGCGAACGTGTCCACATGCCCGCTCGCCTTCCAGATTTGCGGCGACATGATGATGGTGGCTTCGAGGCCGACGACATCGTCGCGCTGGCGGCTCATGGTGTTCCACCAGAGTTCCTTGACGTTGCGCTTGAGTTCCGCGCCCAGCGGGCCGTAGTCCCAAAAGCCGTTGATGCCGCCGTAAATCTCGGAGGACTGGAAAATGAACCCGCGCCGCTTGCACAGCGACACGATTTTTTCCATGAGCGGAATCTCTTTCGGCTCGGCCATTGGAGGGGAGAGTGTTCTGGATGCGCGGAGTGGTGTCAAGGTAGCCAAACGCCCACGCGCAGTACGGCGCCGGGCGGCGGCCTTGACACGCGCACCTCGGCTGTTAGCTTCCGCCCCCGAGCGCCGGGAACGCATCGGCCCGGCGCAGGCCCAACCCAATCGTCCGTTGAAGACAAAAAGCGCCACCCGCACAACCCGACCCAGCCGGTCGCCCGCGCTCGCTCCCTTGCTCAAGGCCATTCGCTCCCGCACGCGCACGCCGGCGTTCGAGCGTTATTTGCGGGAGACGCTCGTCGAACTGTGCCGGATCAACACCACGCCGAACCCGGACGTGGCCGTGATGCGCGCGGCGGAGGATGGTTGCTTCAAAATCCTGGAGCGGGAGCTGGGCACGTTGAAGCTGCCGGGCCGCCGGTTTGAGCGCCGCGGTGTCAACCCGGTGATTCAGCAACATCGGCACTTTTCGCTGCTGCACTTTACGAAAACCGCTCAACGGCCGAACGGGCTTTCGCCAGAGGAAACTTACGCCGGCCGCGCAAACCTGCTCTGCATGCTGCCCGGTACGAATGCGGCGCGCAGTGGACAATCAGTGGCGCTCAACGCGCATGTGGACGTTGTCGCCCCGTATTTTCCGCCGCGCGTGAAGGGCCGGACCGTGTTTGGCCGCGGTTCGTGCGACGACAAGGGTCCGGTCGTCAGCATCGTTGCCGCACTCAAGGTCCTCTCCGAGATTCTTTCCGAATCCGGACGGCCACTGAACCGCAATATCGTTGCGATGTTCGTGGTCGAGGAGGAAACGGGCGGGAACGGATCGCTTTCCCTGGCGGTGGACCGGGAATTGAAGTCACTCTACGACAGCATCCTCGTCTGTGAATGCACATCCCTGAAGATTTATCCCGCCAACCGCGGCGCGGTCTGGTATCGCGCGACGCTGGCGGTCGCGCGCGACCTGTCGCTGTTCGAGATGTCCGCATTCGTGAACGAGGAGATGGAAAAAGAAGGAGCGGCGATCCGGGCCGAGAGCCGGCACGCGCTGTTTCCTCAACGGCCAGTGCAAACCTGTCACGGCATTCTCGGGCCGTTCGGCGAGCACCCCAGCCGCATCTGTGGCCGGGTCGGGTTCAGCATCCGGTTCGAACGCCCGCCCGACGCGAAAACCGGGCAACTGGTGCGCGACTGCCTCGACTCGGGTCTGGCCAGCTACGTTGGACTGTACGGCGACAAATCCAAGATCACCGATCCGGCCTCTGGCAAACCGATGGTTGCCCGCCACTACGATTGCAAACGCGAGCGAGAGAAATTCATCGTGGCCGTGCATGGCGCCACGGGTCACATGGGCGCCATCCGCGAGCGCGACGGGGCCATCACAAAAACGGCGCATCTGGTACGAGGCTTGGTTTTTTCACGCGCACGCATCGAGGCGGCGGCTGGCGGTGCGGTGCGGCTTGAACTCAACGGTCAGGCAGAGAAATCGAAGCTGATCCTTGAAGGCGGTCAGGGGTTCATTCCGACCCACGACATTGACGAGGTGATGGACCGCATGAGGCGGGCGGCGCAACGGGGCGCGGAGAATTATTTGCGCCGCATCGGGCGCAGCGAGCGCGCCCAAGACGTCGTTCAAGTGGCCTACGAAAAGCTGCACAACGTGGCATTCGACGGCGACCCGGACTCCCGTTCGATGCGCAGCGCCATTGCCGCCGCAAAGACTTGCGGCCTCTGGAAGGATGAGCCGGTGCTCGGGTGGACTGTGTCCTGCGACGCGCGGCTCTTTGCCACCGAGCATCCGGGCATGCAGGTGTTGACCTTCGGCCCCGGGCAACTGGCGTTTGCGCATTCGGACCAGGAGCAGATCTCGCTGGACGAAATGCGCGCGGCGGTCGAGTTCCTCGTGGTGTTCCTGTTGCAACAAACCGGCACGCTCAAAACCGGCAGGACTTGATACCGTGGGCGTCCGGCATTCCCATGAAATGAAAACCAAACTTCGTCTCGGCGTCATCGGCGTGGGCGCGGTCGTGCGCGAGATTTACCAGCACCTTTATTTTCACAGCTACTATTCGGACCTGCTGGAGATCTGCGCCGTTGCCGATCCAAACGAGGAATACCGCGACTGGTTCGGCAACCTCGCGCGCATTCCGGCGGACCGGCGTTTCGCGGACTACAAGTCCATGCTCGGCCGGGTGGAACTTGACGCCATGCAGGTCAACACCCCGGACCACTTGCATTGCGCGCCGACGGTGGAAGCGTTGGAAGCCGGGCTGGACGTGATCGTGCCCAAGCCCACCGCCGCGACCGTGAAGGACGCCCACGCCATGATCCAGGCCGCGCGCCGGACGGAGCGGTTTCTCGGGATTGATTACCACAAGCGCGAGGACCCGCGCATCAAAGAGGCCGAGGCGCGGTATCAGAGCGGGCGTTATGGCACGCTCCAGGTCGGCGTGTTTTACATGCTCGACAAACTGGTCGTGGCCGATCCGAATCACTCGCCGCGATTCTTCGCGTCGCCGGATTTCTGCGAAAAGAACACGCCGGTTTCCTTCCTCACCGTTCACATGGCCGACGCGCTGATGAAGATCGTCAATCTCATGCCGGTCCGCGTGCGCGCGACCGGCTACGCGCATAAGCTGCCGTCGCTGCGGCCCATTTCCGTGAACGGCTACGACCTGGTGGACACGGAGATCGTGTTCAGTTCCGGCGCGACCGCGCACATCCTCACCGGCTGGGCGCTGCCCAACTCAGCGTGGGCAATGACCGTCCAGTCGGCGCGGATGATTTGCTCCGACGGATTGCTAGACCTGGGCCTTGACATGCCTGGTCTGCGGGAGATTCACGGCGACGGAATCTTCGAGGTCAATCCGCTCTTCCGGAATTTCGAGAAGGACAAGACCGTGACCGGCTACGGGATCAGCAGTCCGGGCCGGCTCTACCAACAGGCCCTCGCGTTGCGGAATGGGAAGATGTCCGACGCGGAACGCGAGGCGGCTTTCAACCCGCTGGCCCTCGGCTTTCACACGACGCTCGTCCTCGAAGGCGCCGAGAAAAGCCTGGCGGAAGGCTGCAAACTCCCAGGCGGTGTTACGCTGGGCGGTGAGGTGGAGCTGCGCGCGTTGGCGGCGCAACAACTCGGCGCCAATGCGGCGCGCGAATACGGGCTGGCTTAGTCCGCGCCGGTGTGGGCGTCACGGCGTTCCGTCCGGCGGGGTCACTGCCCCGGCGTCTTGCTCCAACGATCCATGTCGCTCAGGAACAGATGTTCCGGCAGGAAGCCCGGGGATTTGCGCAACGGAAAGGCAGGAGGGATTTCCCGGCGCATCATGCTCTCCAGGATGAAACTGCCCCAACTGTGTTCGCCTGCGCGGATCCATTGCGAGAGGAAACGGCTGTCCATCGTCTGCGGCGACAGGTAGAGACCGCGGATGGGCTTGAGCAGGTCATTGACGGCGAAGAACTCATCCTGCGCGTTCAGGGTGAGCCACATGCATTGGCGGCGGCCATACCACGCCACGGCCCACGGCATGTCGCTCATCAACAACTCGTTCTCCTTCATCCAGCCGGCGGTCCTTTGAATGAGCGGCGGGTTGTAGGGTGGATAAACTACGGGGACCGGTTTGGGCGGCAGGAACGTGAAGAACATCGGCAGGCACATGATGACGCCAAACAGGACCACCACTCCATAGCGCAGGCCCTTCCAGAGCAGGCTCATCTGGTCCAGGAGCAGATAGAACAGGCTGATGCCGTAAATCATTACCAGCGGCACGAGCAACACCAGCAGGTTTTCGGAATTAAGCTCCGGTGTGTCTTCGGAAAGCTGCGTCCGTCCCATGGCCTGGACGACCACCAGGGCCGCCAGACAAATCACGACGAAGTAGCGCAGCCGGCGCCGGGCCACTTCGCGAAAGCCCAGGAGCAGTCCCGCCAGAAATAGCGGCGTGAGCCAGGTGCCGCCGAGCCGCGGCAGGTCGCTCACCAGGATCTGGCGCGCGTTGGCGATGAGTTTGTAGATGAAGGGCGTCAAATAAACCACCGTGAAGTCCGGCTTCAAGGAACGCTCCAGACGGTGTTCCGGGAAAATGCCCGTGCCCTCCAGGGCGGCAAAACTCGCGGTCCCGAATGGAGTGCCGCTCAGGTTGTAAACGCGATAGACCCAGGGGCCCATCAGGATCAGAAACACCGCCACCGCCAGCAGGCAATGCGCCGCGCGGCGCGGGCCGCCGAACAGGATGAAGAACACCAGCAATGGCAACAGCAGCCAGCCGAACGAGTAGCGCGTCAGCGTCCCCAGCGCCAGCAGGACCGCCGCCGCGCCCGTGAGCAGGAATAGCCGGCCCTGGCCCCATTTCGGTTCGCGTGCCTCCCGCTCGATGAACACCACGCACCAGATCAGCCCCATGAAAATCAGCATCAGCACCATCGTGGACAGCCCCGAAGTGCTGAAGCGCCACAACTGTTCGCAGCACAGGAGCAGGATGCCCGACAACCACGCCACGCCGTCGTCAAACAAGCGGCGCGCCAGAAGAAACGTCAGCGCGATGACGCAAAAGAACACGCCCTCGTTGAACAGCGCGATCAGGAAATCCGGCTGGTAACGCCAGAACTGGCCGTCCTTGGTCCAGAACGGTTTGGTGCCTTCAATCGGCCAGTGGAACGGCAGCACTTTCATCAACCCGGCGAGCAGGCACGGATAGACCGGTGGGTTGGCCAGGTCGGGATGCATTCCTTTGAGCTGGGCCGCGTCGCCATCCACGCCGCCACCTTTCGCCTCCGCGCGCTTCTTGACGAGATGAACGCTCAATGGCCGGACAAACAGCGTTGTGTAACCCTTGCCCTCGGCGAGGTTGCGGCCCACCTGCGCGGCATCCATCGCTTCGGCACCGGCCATGTTCCGGAAGGAGCGCCAGTTATAGCCGACCAGCAACAACCCGAGCGCCAGCAACGCCAGGCCGATGCGCAGATAGCGCAAGCCCGGGCCGACCTCCAGCTTGTGAATGGCCTCCTGCAGGTAGGGTAACTTCATTTTCAAAATCCTTCCAGATGGTAGGTGTGCAGCTTGCGGTGGAACGTGCGCCGGCTCATGCCGATCTTGCGGGCGGCCAGGGTGCGGTTGCCTTTCGTCTCTTTCAAAGCGCGGATGATCAATTGTTTCTCGGCTTCCTTCACGGTCAAGTCATTCCGCGCGAGCATCCGCGCCGGATCGGGCGTGGCCGCCGCGCCGCCGGTGCGCACGGAGGGCGGCAGGTCGCGCGCGGAAATCCGCTCGCTGCGGCAAAGCACCACCGCGTGCTCGATGGCCGTGCGCAGCTCGCGCACGTTGCCGGGCCAGTTGTAGTTCATCAACAGTTCCAGCGCGTCCGATGTGAAATCGCCGACCGGCTTGCCATTCTCCTGCGCGAACTCGCGGAGGAAACCTTGCGCCAGCAACGGGATGTCGCCCGCCCGCTCGCGCAACGGCGGCAGGTTGATCGGGACCACGCAGAGCCGGAAAAACAAGTCCTCCCTAAACGACCCCGCGTTCACCAACTCGCGGAGGTTCTTGTTGGTGGCGGTGATGAGCCGCACGTCAGCGGTGAGGGTTTTGTTCGAGCCGACACGCTCGAACGTGCGCTCGCCCAGGAAGCGCAGCAGCTTGATCTGAAGCGTCGAGTCAATCTCGCCGATCTCATCCAGGAACAACGTTCCGCCCTGCGCCTGCTCCACGCGGCCAATGCGCCGCTCATGCGCGCCAGTGAACGCGCCTTTCTCGTGGCCGAACAGTTCGCTCTCGAGTAACGTTGGCGACAATCCCGCCGGATGCACCGTGACCATCGGCAGTTTGGCGCGCGGACTGAGCTGGTGGATGGCTTTCGCGATGAGTTCCTTGCCGGTGCCGCTCTCGCCCTGGATCAAGACGGAGGAACGGGCGGGGGCGACCTGTTTGACGATGTCGAAGACCTCCTGCATGGCGGGAGATTCACCGACGATGTTCTGAAGGCCGAATCTGGTGTCCAGTTGCTGGCGGAGCGAGACGTTTTCGGCCTCGAGATTTTGCGACCGCAGCGCGCGCGCGATGCGCATTTCCAACTCGTCAATCTGCAGCCGGCCCTTGGCGATGTAGTCGTCCGCGCCGCGTTTCATGGCCTCGACCGCCAGTTCCTCGGAGCCGTATGCGGTCATCAGGAGACAGATCGGCGGCTTGGACAGGGATTTGGCGCGCGTGATCAGTTTCAAGCCGTCCTCGCTGGGCAGACGGAAGTCCGTCAGCAACACGTCGAAGCTTTCGCGTTCGAGCAACTCGGCCGCCGCCTTCGCGTCCTCGGCCACGTACACGTCGTAGCGGTCCTCGAGCGCGGCGCGCAGGCCGTCGCGCGTGGGCTTTTCGTCGTCCACGATCAGCAGGGTCGGTTTCAGCATGGCGATTCCCGGGTCAGTCATGTTGCGTCATGCGGGTGGGCATGCTCAATCGTGCAACGGCGCTTCCAGCAGGCGCGGTCTGCGTTCACGCAGCGGCAGCCAGATTCGAAAGGTGGTGCCGCGCCCGACGTGGCTTTCCAGTTCAATGCGGCCGCCGTGCGCCCGGACGATACGCTGGACGATCATCAGACCCAGGCCCGTGCCTTTTTTCTTGGTTGTGTAAAACGGCTCGAAGATGCGGTTGATCTGTTCCTGGGGAATGCCGCCGCCGGTGTCGCCCACGCTCACCCACACGGCCTCGGCGCCCTCGCCGGATTGCAGGGTCAGCGTGCCACCTTTGGTCATCGCCTGCATGGCGTTCTTGATCAGGTTCATCAGCGCCTGGCGGATTTGGGTCGCGTCAATCGGCGTGGCCGGCAGGTGGCGCGCAAACCGGGTCTTCACCACGATGCCGCGATTGTCGAGTTCCGGCTGGAGCAGTTCGAGGGTTTTCTGGACGGAATCGTTGAGCGAACCCAGCGTCAGTTGCGGCGGCGCGGGCCGGATGGCTTGCAGGAACTGCGTGACGATGTAATCCAGGCGGTTGATTTCGCCTTTGGCCACTGAGAGATACTGGTTGAGCTTCTGCGCGACGTCGGTGGTGTCCGCTTCGGCGGTCAACACCTGTGACCGCGGACGCCCCGCCGTCGCCGCCAACCCCGCGCGGGCTGGAATGGGCCGGAGCTTTTTCAACTCGCGCTCCATGAGTTGGAGGTGAATGTGCAGGGCGTTGAGCGGGTTGCCAATTTCGTGGGCGACGCTGGCCGCGAGCAGCGTGAGCGCCTGCACGCGCTCGCTCTCGATGGCCTCGAATGCCTTCTGGCGCGCCTCGGTCGCGTCGTGCAGGATGAGCGCGACCCCGGCGCTGCCCGCCGCCTCGCCGTCCAGCGGCGCCGCATACAGGCGGATGAATCTCGGGCGCGGGTACTGAACCTCAAACTCATGCCGGATCACCCTCTGTCCGCCCGCGGCGTCGAAATGCGAGATTTTTTCCCAGTGCACTTCGGGCAGGATTTCATTGAGATGCCGGCCCTCCGTGCTGGGTTGCAGACCGATCAGGCGGGCCACGGCCTGGTTGAAGTAGAGAATACGGCCCTTTTCATCCACGACCAGGACACCGTCCTCGATCGTGTTGAAGAGGGTTTCCAGGAAACTCCGCTCTCGCGCCAGGCGTTGCACGACTGTTTGCACGCCCTCGGCATCGAGGCGTTTGATGCGGTCGAGGACCTTGTCGAGGAAACTGGTCTTGGCGGCGGGCATGGGCATGGGTCCGGCTCAAAGCCATTTCTTGCGCTTCATCCACCAGATCGTGATGGCCGTCGTGACCACCGTCACGCCCAAGGCCCAATAATAGCCGAGTGGCGACCTGAGCTCCGGCATCTGGTTGGTGTAGTTCATCCCGTACCATGTCCCTACGATCATGACCGGTGTGGTGATGACGGTGATCATGGTGAGGAATTTCACGACCTCGCCCGTGTGGTTGGAGGACATGTTGAGATAAACCTGGAGGATGCCCGTCAACGAGTCCGTGTAGCCCTGCGCCAGTTCGGAGATCTGGAACAACGCGTCATAAACGTCACGGTAATACGGCACGAGATGAGCGCGGATAAGCTTGATCTCGCCGCGCGCGAACCTCGCCAGCACCTCCCGCTGCGGGCCGATGATCTGTCGCAGGTGCATCACTTCTTTTTTCACCTGGAGAATTTTGTTCAGCGTCTGTTTCGTGGGATGCGCGAGGGCCTCCTGTTCGAGGTCGGCAATCTCCAGCGACAATTCGTCCAGCGCCGGCTTGTAGTTGTCCACGATGGAATCGAGCAGGTTGTAGGCGACACGATCGGGCGCGCGCGCGATGTGGGTGGTGGCCTTCACGGCGCGTTCCTCGGTTTGGGACACGCTGCGCAACGGGCCTTCGTGGTAGGTCACCAGAAAATTCTTGCCGAGGAAAAAATTCAACTCGCTCGTCGCGAACACGCCGTCCGTGCGGCTGTAATCCACCGCATGGATCACCATGAACAGATAGGGCGCGAACTTGTCCTCCTCCTTGGGAAGATATTCCTCCACCTTGGGCGAGGCGCTGACCATCACGCAATCCTCAACGGACAGCGGATGGAAATGGAACAGGTCCTCCAAAACGAATTTCGTTTCCTCGGGCGTTGGGGATTCCAGGTCAATCCACAGGAACAGATTCGTGTCACTGAGCAAGGTCGGCATCAGGAACGTCTGGATATCCTTGCTGTGAAGCCGGCCCTGCGTCGTGAATGCCAGCGAGCGGATCATGCGTTCAAACCTTGTCCGGACGGTTTCATCGTGTCAGCTTGTCGCGAGTCTCCGGAATGTCGCGCCCCAAGGCAAGGCTTGTTTGGGCTGAATCGGCACAAGCAGCCGCGGTAAAGGCGCCGCCCACGCGCAAACCTTCCGACGGACCACGACTGCGAAGCCACAAACCTTGTTGCCATCCACGAGACGCATTGACAGCCCTTTGCAGCGGAGCGGGCAGCGTGAGTAGTTGCGCCCTCCTCGCCTCGGAAAAAATGACGATTCAGGGCTTGACGCCTCCGCGCTTCGTGGATAGAGACACGTCAACAATAGAACCGGAGCAACCCATGGCTGACAAAACCATCGAACAACGTGTGAAGGACATCATCGTCGAGCAGCTCGGCGTGAATGCGGACCAGGTGACCTCGGAGGCCAAGTTCATCGAGGACCTCGGGGCGGACTCGCTGGACACCGTGGAATTGGTGATGGCCTTGGAGGAGGAATTCGGCCACGAGATCCCCGACGAGCAGGCCGAGAAGCTCCAGAGCGTGGGCGACGTCATCAAGTACATCGAGGACCAGCAGCAAAAGTAGTTGTGACGCGCAAGCCTTCGGGGCAGTTTCGGCTGGCCACAGCCAAACTGCCCCGTCTTTTTTATGTCAAGCAACTGGACTGAGCGCAGGGTGGTTGTCACCGGCCTTGGGGTCGTGACGCCGCTGGGCCACCAACTCGACGTTTTCTGGAAGCACCTCCTCGCCGGTGAATGCGGCATTGACCGCATCACCCTGTTCGACGCGTCGGCTTTCGATACCCAGATCGCCGGGCAGGTGAAGGACTTCGATCCGGCCCCCGCGTTCCCGTCGCCCAAGGAAATCCGCCGCACGGACCGTTATTCGCAGTTCGGCATCCACGCCGCGTGGCAGGCCTTGAAAGACTGCGGCGCGGAACTCGACCAGCTCAACCGCGACGAGATTGGCGTCATCATCGGCTCCGGCATTGGCGGCCTCGAAACCACTTCCACTCAACTCAAAATCCTGCTCGAACGCGGGCCGGGCCGCATCTCACCTTTCATGATTCCAATGCTCATCAGCAACATGGCCAGCGGGATGTTCTCCATGTACCACGGCCTGCGCGGGCCGAACTACGCGACGGTTTCCGCGTGCGCGACGGCCAACCACGCCATCGGTGAGGCCTGGCGCACCATCAAAATGGGCGACGCCGTGATGATGTTTGCCGGCGGCGCGGAGGCGGCCGTCGTGCCCATCGGCATCGGCGGCTTCTGCGCGATGAAGGCCATGAGCACACGGAACGACGATCCCAAGCGCGCCTCGCGCCCCTTCGACAAGGAACGCGACGGCTTCGTGATGGGCGAAGGCGCCGGCGTGCTGGTGCTGGAAGATTTGGAACACGCGAGGAAACGCGGCGCGAAGGTTTATTGCGAGATCGTCGGCTACGGCAACACTGCCGACGCGCACCACGTCACGGCACCCTCCCCGAACGGCGAAGGCGCCGCCCGCTGCATGAGAATGGCGATGCGTCAGGCCGGCTTGAACCCGCAGGACGTTTCCTACATCAACGCCCACGGCACCTCCACGCCGCAAGGCGACATTTGCGAAACGCAGGCCATCAAGACGGTCTTCGGCGACCACGCGAAGAAGATTGCCGTGAATTCCACGAAAGGCGCCACCGGCCACATGCTCGGCGCGGCGGGCGCGGTGGAGATGACCGTCTGCGCGCTCGCCATCCAGCACGGTGTCGTCCCGCCCACGATCAATTATCAGGTGCCCGACGCCGAGTGCGACCTCGACTACGTTCCGAACACCGCGCGCGAGATGCCGGTCAACGCCATCATCAACAACTCGTTCGGCTTCGGCGGGCATAACGCAAGCATCGCGGCGAAGAAGTTTGTGGGGTAACCAAATGTCGCGTCATGCGTACGGTAGCTCTAATACTACTTGCAGCCGTAGGCCTTCTGACCGGTTGCGTAACCCGTCAGCCATTCACTTACAACTACCCGCCAAAGTCTAATGTAACTGGTTCGGCGTCGCTGGCTGCCCTCCCAGCCACAGATCGTCGCGCCGGAACAAACGAACTCGATAAAGTTTTGTTCATTCCCAGCGGGCTGGATGAAATTTTTATCCGCGAAATCCGAAGCACTGGAAAGTTCGCCGACGTTGTGAGGGTTAATCCACTGGCTCCCGGCAAAGACTTTCTTTTGGAGGCGAGTCTTCTGCAATTGGATTGGGAAATTCCCAAACACGATCAAATGGTCGGAACGGCTTTCGGAGTCAGTCTTTTGACCGGCGGCGTGGGTGGAATAATCTATGGCAGCACAAAGACCACAATATTTGGCCGCGCTCAAATCGCCTTCAAAGTATCCAACCCCGTCAACAATCGCATCATCTTGGAAAAACAATATTCCAGTGAAGTGTCAGAGCGAGTGGCTAAGTTGAATTGCGATACCCCTGCCGCAGGGCGCCGGTTGGCCGGCCTGGCTGTGAAGGCTGTGATGGATCAGTTCAAACAGGATTTGAACAAAACCCCTCTCGACCAGTGAATCGCAACGCTGGATGTACTTTCCTCTCTGTCATCGAATCCAAACGCGAAGGCCGGACACTTACCGCTGACCAACTCAACAAAACTGTCGCGGCTTATACCGCCGGGGAAGTTCCTGATTATCAGATGGCCGCTTTCCTCATGGCGGTCTATTTCCGAAAACTCAACACCGAGGAAACTACAGCGCTCACGCTCGCGATGCGCGATTCGGGCGACGTTCTGAAATTCCCCAGAGACAAGCGCCCGCTCGTGGACAAGCACTCCACCGGCGGCGTCGGCGACAAAGTCTCGCTCCCGCTCGCGCCGCTTCTCGCGTGCCTCGGGTTCCGCGTACCGATGATTTCCGGGCGTGGGCTCGGCATCACCGGCGGCACGCTCGACAAGCTCGATTCCATCCCCGGCTTCAAAACGCTCCTACCGGCCAGGTGCATCACCGAGATCGTCCAGGAAGTCGGCTGCGTCATCTGCGGTCAGACAGATCGCATGGTTCCAGCGGACAAGAAACTTTACGCGCTTCGCGACGTGACCGGCACCGTTCCGAGCATCCCTTTGATCGTCTCCTCGATTCTCTCCAAGAAGCTTGCCGAAAGCCTCGACGCGCTGGTTCTCGACGTGAAATTCGGCCGCGCCGCCTTCATGCAAACCAAAGCCGACGCGCGCAAACTCGCGAAAGCGATGGTCGCTCTCGGCAACAAGTGCGGGGTGAACACGCGAGCCGTATTGACGGACATGAACACGCCGCTCGGCCGCGCGGCCGGCAACTGGCTTGAGATCAAGGAGAGTGTGGCGTGCCTCGAAGCCCCTCGCCCTATCCCTCTCCCCATCGGATGGGGAGAGGGTGGCCGAAGGCCGGGTCAGGGGGAATCCAACGACCTCCGCTCCCTCGTGCTCGAATGTGCGGCGCATCTCCTTGTGCAAACGCGCAAGGCCAAATCCCTCGCCGCCGCCCGCACGCAAGCCGGGGCGTGCTTGGATTCCGGTGCGCCCCGCCGCAAGTGGAATGAGATGCTCGTGGCTCAGGGCGCCGATCTCGACTCGTTCAACAAGAAACTCGCGCGCGACCATACGGCGAAAGTCGTCGTTGAATTGAAAGCGCCGAAGTCTGGCTACGTCTCGAAGTGCGACGCGCGGATTATTGGTGAGGTCATCCGCGAGCTTGGCGGTGGCCGGCTCTCGAAAGATTCCGCCATCAACTACGACGTGGGCGTGGACCGGCTGGCCAAGCCCGGCGAGGCAGTGGAAGCCGGCGGAACTCTCTGCCGCATCCACGCCGCTGATCGAGCGCGAGCAAACTCCGCTGTTGCGCGGTTGAGGTCGGCGTTTGAGTTCTCAACAAAGCCGGTGAAGCCTTGTCCGCGTGTGGTCCAGGTCATCGGAACCGAATAGCATTGGATTCGGACCTCGCGTAGTCACGAAAGTGATTTCGCGATCAACTCGGCAGCGGCGCGCGGGTTCTCAGCGGCGTAAATCGGCCGGCCAATCACGAGCCAGTTCGCCCCGGCGTCGAGCGCCTCGCGCGGCGTCAGCGTGCGCTTTTGATCGTCCGACTTCTCCGCTCCAGTGCGGATGCCGGGGGTGACGAGCTGAATGTGGCCGGGCAACGACTGCCGCAAGGCCACGATTTCGAGAGGCGAACAAACCAGTCCGCGCAGCCCGGCTTGCACGGCAAGTTGCGCCAGCCGTTCAACCTGCTTTCCGACGTTCGAGTCGCAACCGGTTTCCGCCAGTGCCCTGGCGTCGTGACTCGTGAGCACGGTGACACCCAGCACCAACGGCGCGTTGCGTCCGGATTGCAGGGCGGTTTGCTGGGCGGATCGCTCGGCGGCACGCATCATCTCCAGCCCGCCGCTGGTGTGCAGGGTGAGCATCTGCACGTCGAGCCGGACGGCGGACGCCACCCCTTTTGCGACGGTGTTGGGAATGTCGTGGAATTTCAGATCGAGAAAAACCGCGGCGCCGGTGTCGCGAATCCGCCTCACAATGTCCGGTCCGGCGGCGGTGAAAAGCTCGCTGCCAATCTTGAATGCGCCGACGGCCGGCGCGACCTCGCGGGCGAGTTTCAGTGCCTGTTCCGCGGTCGGCACGTCCAGCGCGGCGATGATCGGGTTTTGCATCGGCCCGAAATATCCGGGCTGGCGCGCGGGAGCGAAAGCCGAAATTGCGCGCTATGGTCAGGGCGTCGAAACGGCGCGGTAGTATCGGCGCGGCGAATTGGCGGAAGCCGCGTCGGTGAAATCAAACGATCCGTTCGTCGAGGTCGTGTTCGTGAAAACCGGCGACCAGGCAGTGTGGTTCGTGGTGAATTCGACGACGCACGCGCGGTTCGGGCCTCCGTTGACCCGGAGGGCGAACGGCGCCGCGCAATTGGTGAGCGGCGTGAGTTGAATCGGCGGGCTGAGGGCCTTGCGCAGATTGAGCCGCCCGCCGGTGACGCACTTTCCCGCGAGCGATGGCAACGGGTCGGTGGCGTTCAAAATCCGGCTGATGATCTGCTGATGCGTCTCCGTGGGATACTTCGCCAGCATCAGCGCCACCGCTCCGGTGACGAACGGCGCGGCGAAGGATGTGCCCGAGTTGGCGAAGTAGAAATTATCCTGAGCGGCGTAGGTGGAAAAAATCTGCTCACCCGGCGCCGCCAGGTCCACGTTGGTTGCTCCAAAGTTCGAGGTGGCCGAGAACGTGTCGTTGCGGGTGGTGGAAGCAACCGTGATGATGTTGTCGAAGTCGTAGGTCGCGGGATAGCTCGGAGTAACGTCGAGGTCGGCGGTGTTGTTCCCGCTCGCAGCGACGATGAGGACGCCGGCATTGCGCAGGCTGAGGACCGCGTTGGACAGGGCCAGCGAGCCGGGATTGAAGCCCCAACTGGCATTGATGACCCTCGCGCCATTGGTTCGCGCGTAATCCAGACAGGTGACGGCGTCGGAGATCGAACCGGTGCCGGTTGCGTTGTCGAAACATTGGCCAACCAGAATTTGAACGCGCCAGGCCACACCCGCCACGCCTTTGCTGTTGTTGCCCACGGCGCCCAGGATTCCAGCGACGAGTGTGCCGTGACTGAGACTGAATCCGCCGGCGCCGTCGTAGGGATTGTTCGTTCCGGTCAACGCATTCCAGCCGTGGCCGCCGTCGAGCGGATTCACCCACATGTTGGCCACAAGGTCTTCGTGAGTGTAGCGCACGCCAGTGTCGAGCACCGCGACGACGATGTTGCTGGCCGAGTTCAACACATCCCAGGCTTCTGGCGCGTCAATGTCGGCGTCCGGCGTGCCGCCGCTCTGGCCGGTGTTGTGCAGGCCCCAGAGCGTACCGTCGAGATACTTGGGATCATTCGGCGTCGCGAACACGCGCCCGAGGTAATCCGGCTCGGCGAACGCAAACAATCCGCTCCGCTCGCACTGCGTGATGAAGTCGGGAACCGACTTTCCCGCCGGCACGCGGAGAATTTGCAGCCCGCCCAGGCCGGCGAACCGGCCAATGACGGTTGTCTTTTGCGCGGCGTGGAAATTAGCCAGAGCTGCGGAACTGGCATTGCGGCGAGGCATCGCGAGAATGCGCTCCGGGTGAAATGGAGGAGTTGCGTCTGCCGCACCGGCCAGGGCCATCATCAGCAGGCAGACCAGGATTCGCGAGCGGCAGGATGACTCGGGGAAATTCACTGGCGTGAAGTGGGTTAAATCGCTGGTGGGAACTTCCCATGAATCCTGGGGAAAGCAAACCCTGAAACCTAGTTGGCAACCGGTTCAGCCCGCATCTTCAATCTTGTGCCAGCGATGCTTCGTGAGCGCCGCGGCGGTGCCGAGCGCGAAGAGCAGCAGGCTGCCGGCGAGCGCGAGCACGCCAACCGGCGCGGTCTGGATTTTTGTCACGAGCAGATTCGCCGGACCGGACAGCGCCACGGCGAGAGCAGAACCCGGCACCACGAGCGGTGACCAGCGATGGAAAACAAATCCCCGAGACCAGCACACGAACAAGACCACACCGGCAGCCGTAAACGGTTGCCAGATCACCGCATCTTGGCGCACCCAGATGAGGGAATGGATCAGCCAGCACGCCGCCACGACAATTCGTACAGCAGCCGCACCTTGATGCTCGTAATCCCGCCAGCGCAAACTGTGGAGAAGAAAGAATATGAGGCCGGCTTGCGCCGCCCAATGCCAGGCATCGCCGCTGTGCTCGCGCATGGCGCCGCCCGAGATTGCTGCGGCGATCGCGCCGACAATCGCCAACTTGGGATTGCGCGTGAGCAGTGTCGCAACCATGGCGTAAACCAGCAATGCCAGGACGATAAGATCGGTGCGATCGAACCGGCCGGCGAGGTAATGAAACATGGGCGCTGGCATCGCCGCGACCACACCGGCGAACGTGAGCAGTGTGAGATGCAGTGCCAGTTTGTTTCCGCGCTCTCTCCAGACATGCCACGCGAAGGCGAAGAGGTTGACCACATTGAGCACGAAAAAAACGTTGCTCCCGGTTTCGTTCGCGGCGGTGAGCGTGGCCGGGAGCGGTAAAACGAACGTGAGTTTTCGCGCGAGCGGCGGGAGCGATCCCACGTAATCCGGCAGGCGCAGATGCAGTGTCCACGCCAGCACCCACTGCGCCGGCACGAGCCATTCGCGGCGAAGGTCGAAGTCATAAACGTAACCGAGCGAGTAGAGATGGACGATGCTGCCGAGCAGCCAGAGCGCAAACAAACCGACGGGAAACCAGCGGCCCTGTACCGGCGATTTCCCGCCTGTGCACGGGCGGGGCAGCAGGTTCGCCAGCGCGATCAGAGCCGGGAGCAGCACCACCCAACCCAACCAGTTCGCCTCGTATGCCGCTCCCGACTCAATCTTCGTCCCAAATTTGTTTTGATGCAGCGAGCGATAGATAACCGGCCACGCCGCATTCACAGCCAGAATACAAACACCAACCAACGCCAGCCGCGGCGGAAATCTCAGCGCGCTCACCCCGCGTTCCGCGAGGGCGGAGCGCGCCACGGCGAACAACGCCGCCGCCCCGCAGAAAATCCACACCGCCTTCCGCTCAATGAGGGCTGCCTGGCTGACGAGCATGAACGGCACGAGCACCAGCAGGTTCTCCATCGTCACGAGCAGCTTGGCGTCGTACCAGATCAACCGCCGCGCCAGCAGCATCGCCGTGGCGACGAGCAGGAACTCGTAGAGTTGCAGCGAAGTGAAATTGAAATACAATTGTCCGCTCTCCTGCGGCAGAAAGTTTGGATCAATTGAAATGCGGTAAAGCCCGAACAAGAGCAGCGCCGCGCTGGCCAGATAGAAGGGGTTGCAAACCAAGATTTTCTTCAACCAGTACGACCATGGCCGGTCGCCGAGATGAGTTGGCGAGAGCGGCGAGGGTGGCGTCGGAGTCGAGTTGGTCTCGGTGGATTCGGTTGCGTCATTCATACGGCCTCCGCAATTGGGTGTTTTGCCGACGCGAGGTCTACTCGCATTGGCTGTGCCACTGAAGATTCGCGGTGAAAACGTGGGAGTTTCTGCGGATTTACAAACAGGAGGGACACGGCCGGCGCGGGAGCATGGAGCATTTTCACGCATCGTGCGTGAGATTCGTGCGCTCCGTTACGCCCCTTTTGACTTCATCAGGCGCTTTCCCTAGCCTGCGCGCGTGAGAGTGATTCGGTTTAGTGACCCGGACTATGCGGCGCGGTTGCGCGAGGTTACCGCTCCGTCGAGCCTGTTCGATCCCGTGATCGAGCAACGCACCCGGGCCATTCTCGACGACGTCCGCGCGCGCGGCGACGAGGCGTTGCTTGAACTGACGGAGCGCTTCGACGGCGCAAGGCTCTCCGCGGATCAACTCGCGGTCACGCAGGCCGAACTGATGGCCGCGTCGCTCAAGGCGGACGCCACCCTCCGAACCGCCGTGACGGAAGCGCAACAAAACATCGCAAGTTTTGCAAGGCGATCCCGGCGCAAAGACTGGCGGATGAGGAATTCCCATGGAGCGGAGGTGGGCGAGAAGTTCGATCCATTCCAACGCGTGGGCATTTACATTCCCGGTGGCACGGCGCCGCTGGTTTCGACTGCGCTCATGACCGTGACGTTGGCGCGCGTGGCGTGTTGTCCGGAGATCGTTGTTTGCACCCCGCCTGCCTCGACCGCTGGCAACGCCATCATCAATTCCGCACTCTTGTTTGCCGCGCGAACCGCTGGAGCCACTGAAATATACAAAGTGGGCGGGGCGCAGGCGGTTGCGGCGATGGCTTATGGCACGAAGACGGTCCACCGCGTCCAAAAGTTGTTCGGACCAGGCAACGCGTACGTCGTGGCCGCCAAACGACTGCTGGTGGGGCAGGTCGCGATTGATCTGCTGCCTGGGCCGAGCGAGGTGCTCGTGCTCGCGGACGACACGGCCAATCCGCGATTTGCCGCCGCTGATTTGTTGGCGCAGGCGGAGCACGGCTCCGGGCATGAGCGCGTCTGGTTGGTGACGACCTCGGCCCGCGTGCTCCAGGCGGTGGAACGGGAGATTGCGAGGCAGTTGCCCAAGCTCGCACGGAGGGATTACATCCAGCGGGCGCTCGCCAACCAAGGCTGGTTGGTCCAAGTGCGGACGCTCGCCGATGCGGTGGCGCTGGTGAACCGACTCGCACCGGAACATTGCGAAGTGATGACTCGCCGGGCTCGCGAGGTGAGCCGGGACATCCTGACGGCGGGAGCGGTTTTTCTGGGGCCTTGGTCACCGACGGTGTTGGGCGATTACGTGGCCGGGCCAAGCCACACGTTGCCGACCGGCGGCGCGGGGTCGTCGTTCGCCGGCCTGACCGTGGACCAATTCCAACGCCGCACGAGCGTCGTGGCCTACGACCGGGCGTCGCTAGCCCGGGCGTTGCGAGCCGTCAACAAGTTTGCCAAAATCGAGGGTCTGGATGCGCACGGGACCTCGGCCGCGATGCGAGCGCATTGAATGCGATGAATTTCAGCGGTGCGGACGCCGCGGGGTGTTCGAGTTGGTCTTGGCGTGGGGGAACTCCCCGGGCTGCCTCTGAATTTGACTTGCCGGCGGGAATTCCCTGTGTGAATGAGTGTCACGAGCACCTGAATCGAGTTCGTCGCCGCATGAAGATAACCTCCCATGCCAGCCTCGTCCTGGTCCTGGCCACAATGCCTGTGGCTTGCGCGGCAGAAACCGCCCTCGAGCCACCGCTGCCATCGGTGGAGACGTTGCTTCAGCGGGTGGCGGAGCGCGCGAAGCAGGAGCGCGAAAACGACCGCGCCTTCAACGCCGCCCACAGTTTCACACGGACCAAGGTAACGGAGTACCGGAACGCGCGGGGCAATCTCAAGAAGCGGGAGGAGAAAACGCGACGCCACGTGCCGGTCAGCCGCTCGCCTTCCAGTGCCGGCCCAAGCCGCGCCGGCAATGGTGACACGGATACCACGCAGGAAGGGAATGTCACCGAGGCCGACCACACGAATGCCCACGACCGCGCCTATGAGGAGGATGAATTTCCGCTACAGGAGGATTTGTTCAAACGCTTCGACCTCCAGATCGTGCGGCGGGAAATCCTGAACGGCCGGCCGACGCTCGTGGTGGATTTCCAGCCGGCGCAACGAAAGGTGCCGGAGCGCAGCCTCAAGGAGCGGTTCATCAACAAGACGGCTGGGCGCGTCTGGGTGGACGAGCAGGACTTCGCCGTGGCCCGGGCGAATCTGCGCCTGACCGGCAAAGTGAAAGTCGTCGGTGGCCTCGTTGGTTCGGTTTCGTCGTTCACGTTTTCTTCGACACGGGAGCGGACCGGGGATGGACTCTGGTTCTCGCGAAAGGTGGACTGGCACTTGGAAGGCCGGGAATTGTTATTTCAACGCATTGTGGATTATCACGAGGAAACCCGCGACGTGACGAAAGCCAGGTAGGTCCGTTTGCGCTCGCGCGCGACGTGTCGAAACTCTTCAATTCTTGGCGACAAAATTGCCGCCACCGACAATTTTGAAAAGGCAATCGCCACGGGGGCCAGGAGCGTCCAAGAGTTTTCAAGTGCGGCGGCAGAATTGCGTTGGTTGAAGTCGCAGAAAGAACTAAATCGTAGTGACAAGTCTCCCCGGAAGGGCCCAATCCGAAGCATTGACGCGAAGTGAGCGCCGTTGTAAAGGCAAAGGGGGTGGTAAGGTCGGGAAAGGGGCAGTCAATGGTGATGACAACTGAGAGTTGATGGCTTTAGAGGTTCCAGCGCTTTCCGGTTTGGGCCGGCGGCGTTCAAGGCGCGATTCGAACCTGTCGTTTCTTCTTTGGATGCGGATGCGTTTCCTCCCACCCGGGAGGCAATCCGTTCAATGCCGCGCTTTCGCGTGAATTCCTGGGAGCAGGAACCAGCCGGCCTGCGGCGCACCGGCGATCCCCCGTACTCCTTCCGGCAGCCAAAATTCTTCAAAAAACCTCTTGCACCAACGCCTTGGTTTGCTAGTGTTTGCGCCCTTTCGCTCCCGGGCGAAAGGACAGCATGATTGCGGGCCGATAACCGATCCCCGCCGGGGACGGGAGTGATGGTCCGCCGACTCCAAGCGTAGCTGACTTGGAATTTTTGCTTTTATGCCAGTAAAAACCTTTAGACCGCTCACGCCGTCTCTGCGCTACGTCACGTTCGCGGATTACCGCGAGGTCACGAAGCACCGGCCGGAAAAGGCGCTCGTTGAGACGCGCAAAAAGTCTGGCGGACGCAATTGCTATGGTCGCGTCACGGCGCGGGGTATCGGTGGCGGCCACAAGCAAAAAATCCGCCTCGTGGATTTCAAACGGAACAAGACGGGTGTCGAAGCCACCGTCGCGGCCATTGAATACGATCCGGGGCGCTCGGCGCGGCTGGCGTTGCTCCAATATCAGGACGGCGAGCGGCGCTACATCCTCGCCCCGGCGGGCATCCAGGTCGGCGGCAAAATCATGAGCGGGCCGACCGCGCCGCCCGAGATCGGCAATTGTCTTCCGCTCAAGGCGATTCCGGTCGGGCTGGCGATCCACAACATTGAAATCGTCCCCGGTCGCGGCGGCCAGATGGTGCGCTCGGCCGGCGGCGCGGCGACCTTGATGTCGCGCGACGAAGGTTACGCGCAAGTCCGCCTGCCGTCGGGCGAGATTCGCAGGATCAACGAGAATTGCTACGCCACCATCGGCCAGGTCGGCAACACGGAACACGAAAACGTGATCCTCGGCAAGGCGGGCCGTTCGCGCCACTTGGGCATCCGCCCGATCAACCGCGGGGTGTCGCGCAATCCGGTGGACCACCCCAACGGCGGCGGCGCCGGCAAGTCCAAGTCCGGCGGCGGCTGGCAGCAGTTGACCTCCCCGTGGGGGCTGCTCGCCAAGGGTTACAGGACGCGGCACAAGAAAAAGCAATCGAACCGCTTCATCATTGTCCGGCGCGACGGCCGGCCGATGAAGAACAAGTGACCAGCGGATTAAGATTAAGATTAAGATTTAAGAGCCAGAAACTATGGGACGCTCGATCAAAAAAGGACCGTTCATTGACCTTCACCTGCTGGACAAGATCCAGGTGGCGAAGGATACGAAATCCAAGACCCCGATCAAAACCTGGTCGCGGCGTTCAATGATCACTCCCGACTTCGTGGGGCTGACGTTCAGCGTCCATAACGGCAAGATTTTCAATCCCGTCTTCGTGACAGAAAACATGGTGGGCCATCGGCTCGGCGAGTTTTCGCCCACGCGCACGTTCAAGAAACACGGCGCCCACACAGCCAAGGCCGAGGCGAAGTAACATGCAGGTCCACGCCATTCTCAAAAACGTGCCGATGTCGCCGCAGAAAGTGCGCGAGGTCGTGCGGCAGATTCAGGGCCTGCCCGCGGCGCAGGCGCAGGCCGTGTTGCAGGTCGTGCCACGCAAGTCGGCCCGGTTCGTAGCCAAGACGCTGGCTAGCGCGATGGCCAATGCCGAAAACTTGCGCAACGAGTGGGAGGCAAAGAAGATCCAACAGAGCGTGGGAAATCTGCAATCCCAAGTGGAAAACACGCGCAATCGCAAACGGAAAAACGCGTTGAAGCGCCGATTGGCGCGCTTTGAGAGTCTCCTGTCCTCACCGCATCAACTTGCCCCGGAGAATTTGTGGATCAAGGAAGCCGTGGCGGGCCGGGCGACAATCCTCAAACGCTTCATCGCCAAGGCGCGCGGCTCCGGCGGTCCGATCCTCAAACGCCGCAGCCACATCAAGATCGTTTTGTCGGACGAGTAATCAGTATGGGACAAAAAACCAATCCAATCGGTCTGCGCGTTGCCGTCAACAAGGACTGGCGTTCGAAGTGGTATGCCGGGAAAAAGGAATTCGGCAAACTGCTGGCCGAGGATCGCGACATCCGCGAGTTGCTCAAGAAGAAACTCGAGTCTGCTTCCGTTCCCAAAATCTTGATCGAACGCGCCGCCAGCCGCTGCCGCATCACCATCCTCACCGCGCGGCCCGGCGTCGTCATCGGCCGCAAGGGCGCCGAGATTGACAAGCTCAAGGAGGAATTGAGCCGCATGACCGGCAAGGAAATCTACGTGGACATCATCGAGATCAAGACGCCCGAACTGGACGCACAACTGGTCGCGGAAAACGTCGCGTTGCAGCTTGAGCGTCGCGTCTCGTTCCGCCGCGCCATGAAGAAAGCCGTGCAGACGGCGAAGGATTTCGGGGCGGACGGCATTAAGATCCGCTGCGCGGGCCGGCTCGGCGGCGCCGAACTGGCGCGGGTGGAGATGTATCACTGGGGCCGCGTGCCGCTGCACACGCTGCGCGCGAACATTGACTACGGATTTGCCGAGGCCCACACGCTCTACGGCAAGCTGGGCGTCAAATGCTGGATTTGCTCCGGCGACACGAAGCCGCAGAAGGTCACGGCGACCACGGAAGCCGCCGCCAATTGATCGCCGAAAGGATTTGCCATGCCGTTGATGCCTGAAAGAGTGAAGTATCGGAAGATGCACCGCGGAAGCCGCGCGGGGATGGCGTCGCGCGGCCACACGGTGGCGTTCGGCGAGTATGGGCTGATGTCGCTGGAGCGTTGCTGGCTGGACACCAAGCAGATTGAAGCCGCGCGCGTCGCCATCGCCCGCAACATGAAGCGGCACGGGAAAATGTGGATCCGCATCTTCCCGCAGAAGTCCTTCACGAAGAAGCCGCTCGAAACGCGCATGGGCAAGGGCAAAGGCCCGCTCGAATCCTGGGTGGCGGTCATCCGTCCGGCCAATGTGTTGTTCGAGGTGGACGGCGTGACCGAGGTCATTGCGCGCGAGTCGTTGCGCCTGGCGGCGACCAAGCTGCCCATCCGGACGAAGTTCATTTCCCGGCACCGACACAGTTGAGGGCCGCACGCACGATGAAATTTTCGGAAATCAAAGACATGACGCTGGTGGAGTTGGCGGCCAAAAGCCGCGACCTGCGCCAGGAGCGGTTCAACCTGCGGTTGCAACAGGCCAGCGCGCAACTGGAGAAACCGGCGCGGTTGCGCACGTTGCGCCGCGACATCGCGCGCCTCGAAACGCGCATCTCGCAACTCCGCTCGCGCGGGTCGCAACTGGGCGCGCCGGCGTCGTAAACCGGAACTGGATTCAACCTACTGAGCTACGAATGGCTGACGAGACGACACAACTGCAAACCGCCGCGGACGCGGCGCGCGGCCGGCGCAAGGAACGCGTGGGCAAGGTCATCTCTGACAAGATGACCAAGACCATTGTCGTGCGCGTCGAACGCCGGTTCCCGCACGCGCGCTACAAGAAGGTCGTGACCGCCTACAAGAAGTTTTACGCGCACGACGAGAAGAGCGAAGCCAAGGTCGGCGATCGCGTGAAGATCGAGGAAACCCGCCCGTTGTCGCGGCTGAAACGGTGGCGGCTTGTGGAAGTCGTGGATCGCGCCAGCGGCGTGGAGCGGGTGACGGCCTGATCGCAGGCTCATTATGCTGCAAATCCGCTCACATCTCGACGTGGCCGACAATACTGGCGCGAAAGTCGCCTGGGCCATCGGCGTGCTGGGCCGCAACCAGCGCTACGCCCGGATCGGCGACGTCATCAAGGTCCACATCAAGGACGCCGCGCCGGACGGCCAGGTGAAGAAGGGTGAGGTCCACAACGCGGTGGTCGTGCGGACGCGCAAGGCCATCGCCCGCAACGACGGGTCGTATCTGCGGTTCGACAGCAACGCGGTGGTGATCATTGACGAGGAGTCGAACCCGAAAGGCACGCGCATTTTCGGCCCGGTCGCCCGCGAGCTGCGCGAGAAACGGTTCATGAAGATCATCTCGCTGGCGCCGGAAGTGATTTGAATTTATGGCCAGCGCACACGTGAAAAAAGGCGACGAAGTCGTGGTGATCAGCGGCGCAAACCGGGGCAAGCGCGGCCGCGTGATTGCCGTGCTGCCCAAGAAGCACCGCCTGCTGGTGGAAGGCGTGCGGATGATCAAACGGCATATGCGCAAGAGCCAGCAGCATCCGCAGGGCGCCATCGTCCAGCGGGAAGGCTCGATCCACCTTTCCAACGTGATGAAGGCGGAGGCGTTCGACGCCCGGGCAGCGCGGCGCGCGCCGGCCGAGGCTGCGGCCCCGGCGGAAGCCTGAGCCACCGGATGACGAACAGGATTTGACAACGATGCCACGGTGCAGACCGTGGGCGGAGACATGAAAGCCAGACTCTACAACAAATACACGGGCGAAGTGGTGCCGGCGCTGAAAGAGAAGCACCGGTACACCAACGTCCACCAGATCCCCCGGCTGGAGAAGATCGTGGTGAACATGGGCGTGAGCGCCTCGCTGGAGAAGAGCGCCGTGGACGACGCGGCCAAGGACCTGTCGCTCATCACCGGGCGCAAGGCGGCCATCAGCCGTTCCCGCCACAACATCGCCAACTTCAAGCTCCGCGAGGGCCAGGCCATCGGCTGCCGCGTCACGCTGCGCCGCGACGCGATGTACGAATTCTTCGACCGACTCATTTCCACGACCCTGCCGCGCATCCGCGACTTCCGCGGGCTTTCGACCCGTTCGTTCGACGGCCGCGGCAATTACACGCTGGGCGTTGGGGATCAGACCATTTTCCCGGAGATTGACCTGGACAAGATCAAACGCACGCAAGGCATGGACATCACGATCGTGACCAGCGCGCGCACCAACGCCGAAGCGCTGGACCTGCTCAAGCTGATGGGCATGCCGTTTGCCGAAGGCAGATAACATTATGGCCAAGATTGCATGGATCGAGCGCAACAAGCGCAAAGCCGCGACGGTCAAGAAATACGCCGCCGTCCGCGCCGAACTGAAAGCCAGGCGCGATTACGCGGGCCTGGCGAAGCTGCCGCGCGACGCCAGCCCGGTGCGGCTGGTGAACCGTTGCACCATGAGCGGCCGTCGCCACGGTTACCTGCGCAAGTTTGCCGCCTCGCGCCTCACGTTCCGCGAGGCCGCGCTCAACGGATTGATCCCCGGCGTGGTGAAGGCGAGTTGGTGAGGGATTAGGACCCAGAGTTGATATGACCGATCCGATTTCAGACATGCTGACCCGCATCCGTAACGCCGGACGCGCCTTGCGGCCCGCGGTGGAATTGCCGCATTCCAAGATGAAAGAGAGCGTCGCCCATATCCTCCGGCAGGAAGGCTACGTCGGCGAGGTCACGGTTGCCGGCAATACGCTCAAGACCATCCGCATCCGCCTGAAGTATCAGGGCAAGAAGCCGGTGATCGAAGGCTTGCGCCGTATCAGCAAACCCGGCCTGCGCCATTACGTTGGCGCGACGGAAATTCCCCGCGTGCGCGGCGGCCTTGGCGTGGCGGTGGTTTCCACTTCCGAAGGTCTGATGACCGGCAACCACGCCCGCAAGAAAAACCTCGGCGGCGAACTGATTTGTTACATCTGGTAGTTTTTCACGCCGCACGCACCGCAGAGCACGAACATGTCACGCATTGGAAAACAACCGATTGCCATCCCGCCGAAGGTGAAGGTGGAGATCAAGGGGCAAAGGGTCCTGGTCGAAGGGCCGAAGGGCAAACTGGATTGGGAATTGCCCCGGCGCACCAGCCTCAAAGTCGAGGACGGCAAGATCGTCGTGAGCCGGGTGGGCGACGACGCACAGGCCAGGGCGTTGCACGGCCTGAGCCGCGCGCTCGTGAACAATATGGTGAAGGGCGTGACCGATGGCTTCGTGAAGAAGCTCGAAATCCAGGGCGTCGGCTTCAAGGCCGCCGTGGTGGAGAAGGACAAGAAGAAGTTCGTGAACCTGCTGCTGGGATATTCGCACCCGATTGATTACGTGATCCCCGACCAGATCAAAGTCACGGTCGAGGAAAACACCAAACTGACCATCGAAGGCCCGGACAAGAAAGTCGTGGGCCAGGTCGCCGCCGAGTTGCGCGGCTTTTATCCGCCCGAGCCATACAAAGGCAAGGGCGTGCGCTACGTCGGCGAACACGTCCAGCGCAAGGAAGGCAAGACCGTCCAGTAACCGCTGGATGCGACAGCACCGCCACATGAGCCAAATGGGTTCACGGCCATTCCGTGACCGACTGAAATGAGAACGGACAAGAAACAAAAGCTCTCGCAACTGCGCCACTGGCGCGTGCGCAAGAAGGTTTCCGGGACGAAGGACCGTCCGCGGATGAGCGTCTGCTTCACCGGCCAGCACATCTACGTGCAGTTCATTGACGACCAGGCCGGCGTGACGCTTGCGGCGGCTTCCACACGCGCCAAGAGCGCGTCCCCGGATGCGAAGCTGGCCGCCAACGTCAAGGGGGCGCAGGCCATCGGCAAGCTCGCGGCTGAAGCCGCCATCGCCAAAGGGATCAAGCAGGTGGTATTTGACCGGGGCGGCGCCCGCTACCATTGGTCCGAGGGCAAGCAGGGCAAAGATGGCAAGGATGGCAAGGAGGGCAAGGAAGTGAAGGAGGGCAAGCCCGTTCTTGGCAAGCTTGCAGCGCTGGCCGATGCCGCGCGGCAGGCCGGGCTCCAATTTTAACCGACATGGAGAAAAAAACTGTGGCTGAACCCAACCGAACCCAAGGTGACACCGCGCGTCTGCCGCGACCCGCGCGGGGCCGGCGCAACCGACCCGCCTCCGAGACGACCGACGCGTCGCTCGACGGGCAGGGCTCCGAGGAGTTGACCGAGAAGGTCGTCTTCATCAACCGGTCGGCCAAGGTGGTGAAAGGCGGCCGCCGCTTCAACTTCAGCGCGCTGATCGTCGTGGGCGATAAAAAGGGTCGCGTCGGCGTCGCGCTCGGCAAGGCGGGCGAAGTGGCCGACGCCATCCGCCGCGGCGGCGAACTGGCCCGCACCCAGATGGTTTCCGTCTCGCTGAAGGGCGCGACCATCCCGCACGAGATTTACCAGCAGTACGGCGGCGCGAAGATCCTGCTCCGCCCGGCCTCGCCCGGCACGGGATTGATTGCCGGCAAGAGTGTCCGCGCTGTGCTGGAATCCGCCGGCTTGAAGGACGTGCTCACCAAGTCCCTCGGTTCGAACAACGCCGCCAACGTCGTCAAGGCGACGCTCCACGCGCTGCTGCGCCTGCGCCTGCGGGAGGATATTTTCAGGGCGCGCGGGCTGGAGATTCGCAAGCGCGAAGTGCCGCCGGTGATCGAGGGCGGCGCGGCCCCGGCGACCGCCTGAGTTTTTTATGCGACTACACACTCTCAAACCGCGGCCGGGGGCCAAGCACCGGACCAAGCGGGTCGGCCAGGGCGAGTCCAGCGGCCATGGCCGGACCAGCGGTCGCGGCGGCAAGGGCCAGACCGCGCGTTCCGGCAGCTCCATCCGCATCGGGTTCGAGGGCGGCCAGATGCCGCTCATCCGCCGCATCCCCAAGCGCGGATTCAACAATGCCCGCTTCGCCACGCGCTGGCTGCCCGTCAACGTCGAGGCCTTGAACCGCTTTGACGACGGCGCGCGAGTGGACGAAACCGCGCTGCGCGCCGCCGGCCTGGTCAACGGGCGCGGTGACGGCCTGAAGATTTTGGGCGACGGCGAATTGGGCAGGAAACTCACGGTCTGCGCCAACGCCTTCAGCGCGTCGGCCCGTGGAAAAATCGAAGCGAAGGGTGGTTCGTGCGAGGTGGTGGGCCGCAAGTCGCCCGCTCCCGCAGCGGCCTGAAGGGCATCGTCGCCATGCTGGGAGCCATCACCAACACGTTCACCAACTGCTTCAAAATCCCCGAGCTGAAATCGCGGATTTGGTTCACGCTCGCCTTGTTGGGCATCTGCCGGCTCATCGCCTACGTGCGGATTCCGGGTCTGGACGGCGCGGCGTTGAGCAAGTTCTTTGAGAGTCAGACCCAGGGTGGAGCGTCGGTGTTGGGCCTTTACAGCCTGTTCACCGGCGGAGCGCTGGAGCACTGCGCCGTGGGCGCGTTGAGCATCATGCCCTACATCAGCGCGACCATCATCATCCAACTCCTCACGGCGGTCATTCCGCAGTTGAGCAAGCTTGCGCGCGAAGAGGGAGGCCGGGCCAAGATCATCCAGTACGGAAGATACCTGACCGTCGTGCTGTGCCTGGTCCAAGGCACGGCCATGACGATCGGTTGGGAGCGACCCGAGTCGGTCTTTGGCCAGGGCATCGGGCGGTTGGTGCTTTATAGCGATGACTGGATTTGGTGGTACCGCATCCAGACTGTGTTGATTCTGACCACAGGAACGATGTTGTTGATGTGGCTGGGCGAACAGATCACGGAGCGCGGCATCGGCAACGGCGTCTCTCTCGTCATCACCATCGGCATCGTGGCACGGCTGCCGCGCGGCGTGACGGCATTGGGCGACATGTTTTTCCCGGCCGGCGGGGTCGAAGGCAAGAACATCGGTCATGCGATCGCGTTGATACTTCTCCTGGTGGGCGTCATCGCCGGTGTGATCGCCATGACCCAGGCGCAGCGGAAAATCCCGGTGCAGTACGCCCAGCGTGCCGTGGGGCGCAAGGTCTATTCCGGCGGCACGTCGTTCATGCCGTTGCGGGTCAATTACGCGGGCGTCATGCCAATCATTTTCGCCCAGGCCATTCTGATGTTCCCCGAGAAAATACTCTTGTTTCTGGGACGAAGCTTCGACGTGAAACTGTTCGCCGACATCGCCCGCCATCTGGCCGAGGGCGCGTTGCTTTACATGGCGTTGTATGGGCTGATGATCCTGTTCTTCTCGTATTTCTGGGTCGCGACGCAGTTCAACGAGTTGCAGATCGCCGACGATCTCAAGAAGAACGGCGGTTACATCCCCGGGGTGCGGCCCGGCCAGGCGACCAGCGATTATTTGCACAACGCGATGAGCCGCATCACGCTCGCGGGCGCGGTCTTTCTGACGGTGATTGCAATCATCCCCATCTGGCTGGCCCAGAAACTCGAAATCCCGTACGACGTCGCCCAGTTTTTCGGCGGCACCAGCATGTTGATCACCGTGGGTGTCATGCTCGACACGATGCGCCAGGTCGAGTCGCATTTGTTGATGCGGCACTACGACGGGTTTTTGAAGAAAGGCCGGTTGCGCGGGCGGTTTTAGCCGGGAGCGCGGACAGCCTTGTCCGCGGGTTCCTTGACCTGCGAGTGGAGACTCGCGGACAAGGCTGTCCGCGCTCCCAGGCAGTTGACGATGATCATTTTGAAGAGCGAACGGGATCTGGAGGCGATGCGTCCGGCGTGCGCCGTGGCGAGCATCGTCCTGAACGAGATCGCTGCCTTCATCCAGCCGGGTGTGACCACGAAGCAGGTGGACGATTACGCCGCGGCGCGCATGAAGCATCACGGCGCCCGGAGCGCGTTCCTCGGGTACCGGAAGTATCCGTGCCAGACCTGTATCTCGGTGAACGACGAAGTCGTCCACGGCCTGGCTGATGAGCGCGTACTGCGATTTGGCGACATCGTGAGCGTGGATTGCGGGGTGTTTTACAAAGGCTACGTCGGCGACACGGCGCGGACGGTGGCGGTGGGCGGCTGCGGCGTGCTGGCCCAACGGTTGATGGACGTGACGAATCAGGCGCTTTACGAGGGCATTGCAGCGGCCGTGGTGGGCAACCGGGTCACGGACATCTCGCGCGCGATCCAGAATTACGTCGAAGGCAACGGCTTCAGCGTGGTGCGCGAGTTTGTCGGGCACGGTGTCGGCCGTACGATGCACGAAGAGCCGCAGGTCCCAAATTTTGTGGACGCGAAGTGCAACCAGAAACTGCGTCCCGGCATGACCCTGGCCATCGAGCCGATGGTCAACGCCGGCCAGCCCGGCGTAAAAATCCTGAATGACGGCTGGACAGTGGTGACGCAAGATGGTTCCCTCTCCGCTCATTTTGAGCACACGGTGCTGATCACCGAGGGTGAACCGGAGATTTTGACATGGCCGGAACAGATGCCTTCCAGGTTGAAGGTGTCGTGAGGGAAGTGCTGCCCAACGGCACCTGCCGCGCGGAACTGGCGAACGGGCACCGTCTGATCGCGTTCGTGGCCGGCCGGGCGAAGCGGACGTTTGCCGGAGTCTCGCCGGGAGACCGCGTGAGACTGGCCTTGACGCCCTACGATTTGTCGAAGGGCCGGATTTTGGTCGAGCCGAAAAAGATTTGATATGAAAGTTCGAGCGTCAGTGAGGAAGCTCTGCGAGCACTGCAAGATCGTGCGGCGCAGGGGCGTCATCCGTGTCATCTGCACCAACAAGCGCCACAAGCAGCGGCAGGGATGATCGTCCATTTCACTTTGCAACCTTGTAACCGTGTAACTACTTAACGACCTATGGCCCGCATCATCGGAGTGGAAGTTCCGCCGAACAAGCGCATCGAAATCGCGTTGCGCTACATCTACGGCATCGGCCCGACCAACTCGAAGGAGATTCTCGAGCGCGCCAACATTGATCCCGGCATCCGCGCCAAGGACCTGACCGAGCAGCAATTGTCGCAGATCGTTCATGCGATTCAGGACGGCAAATACATCATCGAGGGCGACCTGCGCCGCGAGATCGGCATGAACTTGAAACGGCTGCAGGCCATCAAGTGCTACCGCGGCATCCGGCACCTGCGCGGCCTGCCGGTGCGCGGCCAGCGCACGCAGACCAACGCCCGCACCCGGAAGGGGCCGCGCAAGACCGTCGGCGTCCAGCGCAATCCCAACGCCAAGACCGGCATTCACTGAGCGCGCTCAAACCGTAAACGACCCACAACCCTCCGACTCATGGCTGACGAAGCAAAGAAGAAGGACGCACCGAAGAAAGAGGCGAAGCCCGCCGCACCCGCGGAGAAGCCCGCCAAGGCCGGCGGCGAAAAGCCCAGGAAGGACGCACCACCTGCCGCAGCAGCTCCTGAAGCGGGGAAACCCGCTGATGTCACTGCCGCAGGCGCCCCCGCAGCGGCCGCTCCAGCGGCTGGCGCGGGTCCAGTTGCCGGCGTCGCTCCCACCGCCGCGGAATTGCTCGGTGAGGATGCCGCCGCGAAGAAGATCATCAAGGCCAAGCACGCCAAGAATGTTTCCGCCGGCGTCGCCAACATCCTGGCCACCTTCAACAACACGCAGGTGACGATCACCGACATGCACGGCAACCTGATCGGCTGGTCCACCGCCGGGCGCGTTGGGTTCAAAGGCTCGCGCAAAAGCACGGCCTACGCGGCCCAGCAGGTCGCCCAGGATGCCGCGCGTCAGGCGATGGCTCACGGCATGAGGGAGGTCGAGGTCCGCGTCAAAGGCCCCGGCTCCGGTCGTGAATCCGCCATCCGCGCCTTGCAGGCCATCGGGCTTGAGATTAGCACGATCAAGGATGTCACGCCCGTGCCGCACAACGGCTGCCGCCCGCGCAAGAAGCGCCGCGTTTGATCCTCAACTCTCAACTCTCAACCCTCAACGCTCAACCTGTCAAATGGCTCGCTACACCGGTCCCCGCGTTCGCATCAGCCGCCGATTCGGCCTCCCGATTTTCGGCGAAACCAAGTACCTCGAGCGCCGCAATTTCCCGCCGGGCGTTCACGGCCCCAAATCCCGCCGCAAGAACACCGACTACGGCCTGGGCCTGATCGAAAAGCAAAAGCTTCGTTATTACTACGGCCTGCTGGAGCGGCAGTTCCGCGGGGTTTATGAGAAGGCCCTGAAACGCCGCGGTGTCACCGGGGAGCAGATGCTTCAGATCCTGGAGACACGGCTCGACAACGTCGTGTATCACCTCGGATTCGCCAACACCCGGGCCGCGGCGCGCCAGATGGTCGCGCACGGCCACGTCACGGTGAACGCGCGCAAAGTCAACGTGCCGTCCGCCGCGTTGCGCGTGAACGACGCCGTATCCGTGAAGAGTTCCAACGTGTCGCGCCAGTTGGCCTCGAAGAACCTGGAGATGGCCACCAGCCGCTCCGTGCCCGACTGGCTGTCGTTGAACAAGGATGAGTTCAAGGGCGTCGTGGTGCGCATCCCGACGCGCGACGAAATCAATCCCATCGCCAACGAACAGGCGGTCGTGGAATTTTATTCCCGTTAAACGAGAACCAGACCACGAATGGATACTACTGGACACGAATGGGGCTTCGCGGGCGGCGCGCGCCGTGCGGCGCGCCCTGCCACGGCTTTGTGTTTATTCGTGTTCATTCGTGGCTAGAAACAATTATACGGGCTTTGTCGCCGCCGGGAATAACGGCACAGGGTCAGATTAAAATTGTTGAAAGGAAACCATGCCAGTACGTCTAGGCCGATTCGAAATGCCCAAACGGTTGCAGAAGGACGACGCCTCCGCGACCGACACCTACGCCCGGTTTTTGGCCGAGCCGTTTGAAACCGGTTACGGCCACACCATCGGCAACTCCGTGCGCCGCGTGCTCCTCAGTTCGCTGGAGGGCGCGGCCATCACCTCCATCAAGGTGGAGGGCGCCATGCACGAGTTCGCGACCATCGAGGGTGTCGTCGAGGACGTGACCGACATCGTCCTCAACCTCAAGAAAATCAAGTTCAAGGCCCACACGCGCGATCCGCAGACACTGCTGCTCGCTGTGAACAAGGAAGGCTCCATCACCGCCGCGGACATCCAGCTCAATCAGAACATCGAACTGGTCAATCCCGACCAGGTCATCTGCACGCTCGACAAGAAGCGGAAGTTCGACATGGAGCTGGAGGTCAAGGTGGGTCGTGGTTTCTGCCCCGGCGACGAAAACAAGAAACCCGGCCAGGCCATCGGCGTCATTGCCATTGACGCGCTCTTTTCCCCCGTCACCCGCGTGCGCTACTCGGTCGAGAATGCACGCGTCGGCCAGCGGACCGATTACGACCGCCTAATCCTCGAGGTCTGGACTGACGGACGTCTTTCGCCCGACGACGCGCTCACGCAGGCTTCCGCGATTCTGCAACACCACCTCGATGTGTTCGTCGGTTACGACAAGAACGCCGTCGAGTTCGAAGAGGTCGTGGACAAGCAGGACGAGGAAAAGAGCAAGTTGCGGAAGCTGCTTAACATGAGCGTCAATGAAATCGAGTTGAGCGTGCGCGCGGCCAACTGCCTCAACAACGCCAACATCACCACCGTCGGCCAGCTCGCCATGAAGACCGAGCAGGAGATGCTCAAGTACCGCAACTTCGGCAAGAAATCGCTCAACGAGATCAAGGAAAAGCTGGCCGGCCTCGGGCTGACCCTCGGCATGACGTTCGAGCCGGGCCTGCTCGACGGCCCGAAGGAAGAACCCCAACCGCAGCCCCTTTAGCCGTATGCGTCACCTCAAGCGAACCGCCAAACTCGGGCGCACCTCCGAGCATCGCAACGCGATGCTCTCCAACCTGGTTTGCAGCCTCATCAAACACAAGCGTGTCACCACCACGCTGGCCAAGGCCAAGGCCGCGCGGTCCGTGGCCGAGAAGGTCGTCACGCTCGGCAAGACCGGCACGCTTCACGCGCGCCGGCTGGCCGCCGCCCGCCTGCACACGCGCGGCCCGCAGCCTGGAATTCCGAAAGCCGTACGCCGCAAATGGCGCGAGCAGGAGGACGTCGTGCGAATCCTGTTCGACGACATCGCCCCGGCGTTCAAGGACCGCAACGGTGGCTACACTCGCATCGTTAAATTGGGTGGCACCAAAGGCCCTTGGGCTGGCTTGCGGCAGGGCGACTCCGCGCAACGGGCCATTCTCGAATGGGTGGACGTCGTTGCTCCCACTCCCGCACCCGCTGCGGCCGAGGCAGCGCCTGAGGGTGAGACCAAGCCCGCGGAAACCAAAGAGGAGTCGAAATAATCCGGCTTCCAAGATTCTCCAGAAAGCCCGTCCGATGAGGACGGGCTTTTTGTTGGGATCGTCCTGATGGACCGGGAGGAAACTCACCAAGCCGCTCTGCGTTTTCGTCTTTGAGCCGGCGGTCAATCTTCCGGCAGCGGCTTGCCCTTGGTTTCCGGCGCCCAGATGAGCGCGACGATGCCAATGAGATAAACCGAGCACATCAGCATTGCGGCCACACGGAACGACCCGACCCACGCGCTCACGTGTCCCAACAGGGCCGGTGCTGGGGCGGCCAGGTAGCGCACCGTGTTGTAGCAGAATCCCACGCCGGTTCCGCGCAGCCGTGTCGGAAACAATTCCGGAAAATAAATCGAGTAACCCGCAAAGGCCGACAACGTGGCGAACCCCATCAGCGGCAGCATCCAATACGCCTGCGCTTCCGTTTTCAGTCCGAAGAAAACAAACGCCACGATGAAAAAGCACAGCAGGAACGAGCACAAAAAAGCCAGCCGCCGGGTCAGCAGCGTGGCCACCGTCGTAAAGGTCAACATTCCGAAGAACGCGCCGACGTCTTGCAGCATGGTGCCCAGGGCGCGCGTCCGGTTCACCTTTTCCACCGGCTCGCCCTTGAGCGCCTCCGTGATGAGTTCGGGCGAGAAGAAGGCGATGCCCCACAAGCCGATCATGCCGGCGACGCCCAACAGCAGGCCCACAGTCGCGTGCCGCCGCCAACGCGGATTGCCAAACAGATCGCCTAGCGAACCGACCTGCTTGTGCTGAATCCCTTCCTTCGCCACGGCCTTGGCCTTCTTCCAGGCTTCCGGCTCCCTGAGCACGAACAGAATCGGCACGGCGAGCAGCGACGGCACGATGCCGATGAAGAAGAGGATCCGCCAGCCGGAGAAGCTGCCCAGGAATTCCGCCTGATTGGGCGGAATAAGATAACTGACCAGTGAGCCGATGATGTTCCCCGTGGCCGAGAGCGTTTGCAGCGAACCGAGGGCGACGGCCCGGAATCGTCCGGGGACACTTTCCGCCACCAATGTGGTTGCGGCGCCGAACATGCCGCCGACCCCCAATCCCACCAAAAACCGGTAGGCAATGAATTCCTGCCAGCTATGGGCGATGCCCGACAAGCCGGTGAAACCCGAATAGACCAGCAGTGTGGCCACCATTGTTTTCACGCGGCCCCACTTGTCGCTCATCATCCCGAAGAAAATGCCGCCGGTGGCCCAGCCGATCATCATCGTCATGGTGGCATAGCCGCCAAATTTCCTGACCGTTTCGCGCGCCGTCTCGCCGCCGAGCAGTTCCGCCAGCGCCGATTCGCGCGCCAGCACGAACAGCCGCTGGTCCATGCAGTCGAACAGCCAGCCGCACGACGCGATGATCACCACCAGCCAGTGATAGGGCGTCACTTTCTCGATTGGGCTGTTCGGGTTGGATTGAGGGCGCGCGGCGTCTGAGGTGCCAGTTGTGATCACGCGCGCATTGTCAATTTCGACTCCGGGCTGTCAAGTTGCGCCTTTGCGCCCGGCTGGCTAAAGTCCTGCCGAAATATGCCCAAGCCGGTCATCCGCTGCGCCTGGCCGAAGTCCGAACTGGACGTCGCCTACCACGACGTCGAGTGGGGCGTGCCGGTTCACGACGACCGGACGCTGTTCGAGTTCCTCATCCTTGAAGGCGCGCAAGCCGGTTTGAGTTGGTCCACGATCCTGAAGAAGCGTGACAACTATCGCCGCGCGTTCGATGGGTTCGATCCCCGCAAAGTGGCGCGTTACGATTCTCGGAAAGTCCGCAAGCTGCTCGCCGACCACGGCATCGTGCGCAACCGGCTGAAGGTGCAGGCCGCCGTGCAGAACGCGAAGGCCTTCCTGGCCGTGCAACGCGAGTTCGGCAGCTTCGACGCCTGCGTGTGGCGTTTCGTTGGAGGCCGCCCGATCCAGAACCGCCGCCGGTCGCTCAAGGAAATCCCCGCACGTACTCCCGAGTCCGATGCGATGAGCAAGGACCTGCTCCGCCGTGGATTCCAATTCGCCGGCTCGACGATTTGCTACGCATTCATGCAGGCCGTGGGGATGGTCAACGATCATACCGTGGATTGCTTCCGCCACGCGCAACTCGGACCGCCGTAGCCGCCGACGTCAGGAGGCGCTTTCATTCAACTCAGTTTCTGGTTTGCTCCTGAACGAAAGCCTGTGCGCGAGCCAGGGCCGCCGCGAGATCAGCTTCGACCGGGAAGGAGTTCTGAAACGTCTTTCCATTCCATCGGCCAATCACCCGCACCTCCGCTGCGTTCCGGTCGTAGATGACCTTCACGGCATCAGCCTTGGCCAGCCAGTTCGTTTCCCATGCCTGCAGCAGTTCCGGCTTCGTGAATGAATTCATTCGCGCCTTGGCCCAAGTCCGTTGCAGCAGCGCCACTTCGTTTGTTTTCCAGCCGCGCGTTTCGCCGGCGACATCGAGCATGGCCAGTTCGATCACCGGCGCGCCTGGTGGGCGAAACATCGGCAACGCCACAAACAGAACCACCACCGCCGTCGCCGCCAATCCCAACACCCAGCGCCAGCCCCACGCCAGAGGGCGATCCGGTTTTTCCTCCACCGCTGGGCGACCCAGCGTTTGCCTCACTTTGGTTTGCAAACGCCCGCGCGCGTAAGCGGGAAGCTCGCCCGCCGTTGCCTGCGTCGCATCCACGAGCGGCAACGCCTCCTTGGCGACACGCACGTCCGCCTGCAACCGCTCAAACTCCGCGCGCAAATCCGGATGGCGCGCCAGCAGCGCCTCCAGTTCCGTGCGCTCTGCATCCGTGGCCTGGCGGGCGATGATCTTCATGGCCAGATCGAAAAAGCGTTCGTCATTCATTGAGTTCATCGCAAATGCTCGTTCGTTTGTTTCAACTGTTTTCCTCCCGCTCCCAAATCCGCCGCATCGCATCAAGCCCGCGCTTTAGATAAACCCCCACCGAGCCGACGGCCACGCCGCGCTTCTTCGCAATTTCCTCGTAACGCAGACCGTGAAGAAAGAAATCTGAAAGGATTTCACCGAGCGGCGGCTTGAGTTCCGCGAGCGACTGGCTGAGTCGTTGCGCCAGTTCCCTTTGCTCCAAGTCCGACGGTGGAGAATCACTTGATGGCGGGTCATGCGGGTTGCCGCCGTCAGTGGTCGGCGCGTCCAGCGATTCCGTCTTTCCTTCGCCCCGCTTCTTGGCGAACCGCTCCCGGAGCAGACTGACCGCCCGATGATGCGCGATGCTCGCCGCCAGCGGCTTGAGTTCCTCCACCGAGTTGACCGCGCGCACCTTCTCCACCAATTCCTCCAACGCCTCAATCGCCACGTCCTCGGCCTCGTTCGGGAGATATGGCTGAAGTTTCAGTTGCGCCACCGCAAACACCGTCGGCCACAGCCAGTCAAACGCCGCGTTCCAGGCGTCCGCATCGCCGGTTTGGAGAGCGTTGAGGTCGGGTGCGCTCATCGGACCGGCCACGCCGTGGATTGCGGAGAACGTTGTTTTGTCCGCCACCAAAGCACGCCACCGTCGTGAACCCGCGCCACGACGCCCATCCGCTTCGCCTGAGTGTCAAACTCTGGATGCCGCAGAAATCGCCGGATGAATTCCGCCGCATGATCGTCCGCCACATTGAGCCAGACCAGGCAGTATTGCGTGTGCGCCCAGTCCCGGCGGAAAAAGTCCCGGTCCAGTGAGAAGAAAGTCGGACGTGGCAGGTGGTGCAGATGGGGAATCAGATTCTCATCGCCGTCGCCGAACGCGGCGATCTCCACGCCCACGCAGCGAAAGCGCATCCGCCACTTACGCAGCAATTGCTGCTGGCCGGCGGGCAGGTTTTCGTCGAGCACCAACATGGAATCCCCGGAACGGTTCGTGTTTCTCCACCAGTGGAGCGATGGCGATGGCCTCGGCGATGGCTTCCTCACCGACGCGCCCGTTCCACTCCCGCGAAACCTCCGCCCACGTCAAGCCACGCTCCAATTGTTCGAGAACGATCCACACCATGATGCGCGTGCCCTTGAACGTGGGCTGCCCGCCGCAGATCGCCGAATCCGCGACGATGTGCCGGCCCAATTCAACGCGCGTGTGATGTCCGTTTGCCTTCGCCTTCATGCCGATGCGCCAGACTATGCGCCCCGCCCGACGCGATTGCAAGCCAACCATTCGCCGCAAGAGAACGCACAGAGCGCAAAGAAATTGACCGCGGAGGACGCGGAGGACGCGGATTCGCGCGGCAGTCTTCATACCCTCTCCGCCTCGGCCGGGGAGAGTCCGACGCCACCCTCGCCCATCGGATGGGAGAGGGGCTGGGGGTGAGGGCAACTCGTGAGGTGTCGCCTTGTCAACCGCCGAGACGCGATGAGAGCGGAGAAAAGCCCCGGCTGAAAATCTCTGCGGACATCGCGCCTCTGCGGTTTTATCGGTTTTCCTTTGGTTTGAGGCCCTGCCGCTTTGCGTTCTGTGCGTTCTCTTGCGGCAATCCCATCCGTGTTCATCCGCGTAATCAGTGGTTCAAAAAAGTTGTAAGAAGGAATAAGCCGTTTGCGATGTAGCCGGTGAAGACCGTTCAACCTCAAAAATGCGTGTGGAGTGTTCAGGATGCATAAAAGAGCCCGTCAACATTGAATGCGTGTGCAAGCTTCACTGACAAATTCAGATTTTTTGGCGCACACGCAATTTCCGGATCGCCCGC
>Ga0247727_10001121_pt1 | contig 65284 bp, 51 predicted proteins | sample WisWelCaveWW1625_FD_202498 | JGI IMG/M metagenome (GOLD analysis project Ga0247727, IMG submission 202498) | Biofilm microbial communities from Wishing Well Cave, Virginia, United States - WW16-25 | ecosystem: Environmental > Aquatic > Deep subsurface > Groundwater > Cave microbial mat | place... | reverse complement strand
TGCGCATCACGGAGGGCGCCCCCGCGGTCGAGGCCGTGGCGCTGCGCTGCCAGGCCGTGCTCGAGACGCTGCGCGGGCGCAGCGACGCGGCGCGGCGCATGATCGCGTCCTCGCGGCGCATGGTCGAAGAGCTCGGCATCACGCAGCGGCTGCTCGAGGCCGACCAGTTCGCGGGGCTGATCGAGCTGCTCGAAGGCGACGCCGTCGCAGCGGAGCGCTGGCTGCGCGCGGCGTACGAGGGCTTCCGCGAGCACGGGCTCGGCGTCGCCGCGGCGCAGGCCGCCGCGCTGCTCGGCCGCGCGCTCCTCGCAGAGGGCCGTGCCGTCGAGGCCGAGGCGCTGAGCCACGAGAGCGAGGCGCTCGCCGGCGACGACTTCAAGGCGGCGATCGCCTGGCGCGGCGTGCGCGCCGAAACGCTGGCGGGGCGCGGCGAGAGCGCCGCCGCGGTCGACCTCGCGCGGACCGCGGTGGAGATTGCAGCAGCCACAGACGACCCGCTCGACCACGCCGACGCGCGGAGCGCACTCGCGGTCGCGCTGCGCGCCGCGGGCCGGAGCGGCGAAGCGGACACGGAGGCCCTGCGCGCGCTCGAGCTGTGGGAGCAGAAGGGCGCGACGCTGCTCGCCGAGCGCGCGCGGCGCGGTGTGGCGCGGGTGGCGCCCGCGGAGCGCGCGCCGGGCGCTCGCGTCGAGCGGCCGCGGCCCGAGCCTCGAAGAGTGGGAGCGAACCGCGCGACCGAAGCCGTGGCTCGCCTGGACGCCGCGATCGCTGCACGGGATGCCGACGCACTCGACGCTCTCATCGCCGCGGGCTCGCAAGCCGTGCAGCATCCGGTCGGCTTCTCCGAGACGATGCTCTCCTTGTACAGCACCGCGCTGGGCCTTCGCAATCAGACCTGGCTGCACGAACCGCTCGGAACCCTCGGCGACTCGCTGGCGCTGTTCGGCTCGTCAGTGTCGGGAAGCGAGGTGGCTCGCGGGAACTTCGATGTCGGTGCATACGACCTCGAGAACCCCGTGTTGATCGAGGTCGATGCGGACGGGCGCTGTAGCGGGGCCGAGTTCTTCGCCGCCGAACGGCTCGGCGCCGCCATCGCCCGCCTCTACGAGCGCTACGCCGAACAGCTCCCCGACGGGTCCGAGCGCGCCCGCGCCGCGGCGACGGCACGCTCCGTCGAAGCGCTGATGGGCCCACCTGAGCATTGGCCGTTTGCGCCTGACGCCGAAGCCACGGATCCCCGCACCGTCGGGTTCGGGTCCGTGAGCGGAAGAAGCGATGTGATGAAGGTCATCCGCACCTTGACGATCGACCTCACGGAAGGCTTTGCCACCCGCGCCGACGACATCCTCGGGCTGCGATCGGGTGCGCTCCTCGTGCGCTGGACGACCACGGGCATCGTCCGCGTCAGCGGCGGTGCCTTCGAGCGGAACACCCTCATGCTCTGGGTCTTCGGAGCGGATGGCCTCATCTCGCGCTGGGAGCAGCTCGACGCCGAGCGCGAGGCCGAGGCGCTCGCCCGCTTCGACGAGCTGACCGCAGCGCCGCCGACGGTGCGCCCCGTGCGCCGCCGCGTACGCGCGAACGCCGGGACCGAGTGGTTGGCGCGCGCGAACGCAGCCATCCGAGCCGGCGATCTCGACGCCATCTCCTCGCTGCATGCCGAAGCCCTGCGAGCCGAGCACCACCTGACCGGCCTCGCCCTCGACCGAGAGGAGGTGCTCGCGTATTGGCGCCTCTTCTTCGTGGATCGCGGCACTGCGTCCCCGCCGGAGCCGATCGCCGTTCTGGGAGATGCGCTCGTGCTCTACCGCGACATGTGGACCGGGGGCTCGCCCGCCGCGGGGCTCGACGTCGGCCCCTTCGAGCACGACGTGTTGGGATTGGCCGAGGTCGATACGACGGGCCGAGCGGTGCGGATCGATGTGTTCGCCACGAACCGCCTCGCGGACGCCGTAGCGCGTCTCTACGAGCGCCGCGCTGAGCTCGTCACCGACGACCCCGAGCGCGGCCGCGCGGCGGCGATCGCGCGCTCGGTGGCCGCATGGAACGGACCGTTCGATCTCGATCGCGTCGCGGCCTGCCTGGCTCCGTCCGTAGAGCTCGTGGACCACAGGATCCTGGGGACCTGGTCCGTCCGAGGGGCGGAGGAATTCCTGCGGCACTGGCGGGCCCAGCTCGACGTCTCGGACGTCCACGTGCGCGACCATGAAGTCCTCGCCCTCGAGCGCGCTGCGTTCCTCGTCCGCAGAAGCTGGTTCGGCACGGCCCGCGCCCGCGTCGGAGGCGGGGTGTTCGAGAACGTGAACCTCGATATTTTCGTCTTCGGAGCCGACGGTCTCCTGGCGCGGATCGAGGTGTTCGACCCCGACTCCGAGGCCGTCGCCCTCGCGCGTTTCGAAGAGCTTGCCGCCGAGCCGCCGCCCACCGCCCGCCGCCGCGTGCGGCCGAACGGCGGGACCGCGCACGCGGATCGTGTGAATGCAGCTCTTCTAGCCCGAGATGCCGACAGGCTCGCTGCGCTGCTCTCCGACGGCGTACAGATCGCGCATCACCCGACGGGCGCCGCCCTTTCGCGGCAGGAAACCCTGGACTGGTGGCGGCTGCTCTTCACGCGGGACCGGGACTTCGCGTTCCAGCTCGAGCCTGTCGCCACGCTCGGGCCCTCGCTCGCGCTCTGCCGTCAATGCTGGTCGGGGAGTGGGTACGCCGATGCGGAGTTCGATGTCGGCCCCTTCCAGCGGGACGCATTCTCGTTGATCGAAGGCGACGCTGAGGGGCGAGCCGAGCGAATCGAGGTCTTCGCTCCCGACCACCTCCGCGACGCCGTCGTCCGCCTCTACGAGCGCTACGCCGAGCGGCTGCCCGAAGGCGCGGAGCGTGACCGCGCCGCGCAGGTGGCGCGCTCGGTTGCGCACTCGGTGGGCCCGTGGGACCTCGAGCGCGCGGGCGCGACGCTCGCTCCGGTGGTCGAGTCGGTCGATTACCGCACTCTGGGTACCTGGTCCGCGCAGGGGAAGCAGGCGTGGCTGGAGCAGATGCGCGCGCTGGCCGCGGTCGCCGAGGGCATCGTGCTCCGCGACGACGACGTCCTCGGCCTGCGGTCCGGCGCGCTCCTCGTGCAGCGGGTACACCTCGGCACGGATCGCGCGAGCGGCGGCGTCTACGAACGGCCGTACCTCATGCTCCAGGCCTTCGACGCGGGCGGCCTCGCGGTGCGCTTCGAGTGGTTCGACGCCGACCGCGAGGCCGAGGCGCTCGCCCGGTTCGACGAGCTGACGGCGGAGGCGCGCCCCGTCCGCCGCCGCGTGCGCGGGAACGCCGCGACCGCGAACGCCGCACGTCTCGATGCGGCGATCGCACGGCGAGACGCCGATGCGCTTCTGATGCTGATGGCCGAGGACGGAGAGACCATCGACCATTCGAACGGCACCACCTACGGCCGGTCGGGGACGTTGGCGTTCTATCGCAGGCAGTTCCGAGTCCCGGATCTGAGGGTCCGGCACGAACCCCTGGCGACGCTCGGTGACGGGCTCGCGCTCTTCCGCCAAGCAGTGTCGGGGAGCGGGGCTGCCGGCAAGAGCTTCGACGTCGGCCCGTTCGAGTTCGACAACATCATGCTGTTCGAGGTCGACGCGCGCGGGAGCCGCCGGCGGCTCGAGATCTTCGCCACCGACCGCCTCGGCGCCGCCATCGCCCGCCTCTACGAGCGCTACGCCGAGCTGCTGCCCGCAGGCCGGGAGCGCACCCGCGCCGCGGCGACGGCGCGCTCGGTCGCGGGCTGGCTGGGCCCGTTCGACCTCGAGCGCTTCGGCGCGGCGGTCGCACCCGCCATCGATGTCATCGACCACCGGACTCTGGGTACCTGGTCCGCGCACGGGAAGGAGGCGTGGCTGGAGCACATGCGCGCGCTGGTCGCGGTCGCCGAGGGCATCGTGCTGCGCGACGACGACGTCCTCGGCCTGCGGCCGGGCGCGCTGCTCGTGCAGCGGGTGCATCGCGGCACGGATCGTGCGAGCGGCGGCAGCTACGAGAGGGCGTACCTCCAGCTCATGGCCTTCGACGCCGACGGCCTCGTGACACGCCAGGAGCTGTTCGACGCCGACCGAGACGGCGAAGCGCTCGCGCGCTTCGACGAGCTGACCGCCGAGTCGCCGCCGACCCCCCGCCGCGTGCGAGCGAACCTCGCGACCGCGAACGCCGCCCGCCAGGACGCCGCGATCGCCGCGCGCGATGCCGGCGCGCTCGCCACACTGGTCGCGGGCGAGTGCGACGTCTTGGACCACACCATCGGCATCCCCTACGACCGCTCGGGACTCCTCGCCTCGTGGCAGTCCCTGCTCCGCGCGCGCGAGCCGCGCTACCGGCACGAGCCCCTGGCGACCCTCGGCGACGTGCTCGCGCTCTGCCGCCTGTCGGTGTCGGCAAGTGGCCTGGCCACCCAGAAGCTCGACATCGGCGCCTACGAGACGGAGAAGATGACCCTGCTGGAGGTCGACGCGGAAGGACGACTGCGTCGGACCGAGGGCTTCGCGCTCGACCGCCTGGGCGACGCCATCGTCCGCCTCTACGAGCGCTACGCGGAGCTGCTTCCCGAAGGCCCCGAGCGCGCCCGCGCCGCGGGGGCGGCGCGCTTGGTCGCGGCGTGTCGGACGCTCGATCTCGATCGCGTCGCCGAGTCGATCGCAGCCGACGTCGAGTTCGTCGACCACCGGGCGCTCGGCTTTCCGCGCACGGTGGGAGCCGAGGCCTACCTGCGCCGGCTCGCCAGCTTGGGCGAGGTCGCCACCGACGTCGCGGTCCGCATCGAGGACGTCCTCGCGCTCGGGGCCGATGCGTTCCTCGTGCGCTGGGTGAACTACGGCATCGATCGCGCCGGCGGCGGCGCCTTCGAGGTGCCCTTTCTCCTCCTCTTCGTCTTCGGCGCCGATGGCCTCGTCACGCACAACGAGGCGTTCGAGGTCGACCGCGCGGCCGACGCGCTCGCGCGCTTCGACGAGCTGACGGGAGCAAAGCCGGAGACGCCTTTCGCGAATGCGGCGTGGCGGGTCTTGGAGGAGGAGGACCGCGCGATGGAGCGGCGCGACTGGGAGGGCCTCGTCGCACGCTACGCGCCGGGGTACGTGTTCGACGATCGGCGCTCACTCGTGCGTACCCGAGTGGACGGCGATGCCAGCCTTGCGAATCTCAGGCTCCTCTTCGACGCCCGGCGGGGTCTCTCGCGCCAGCTCCTCGCGACGCGGGGCGAGCGGCTCGAGCTCGACCGCCAGCTGCGCACGAGTGTCGACCGCCACGGGGGTCTCGCCGAGTTCGAGTACCTCTGCCTGAACGAGGTGGATGCGACGGGCCGCATCACCGGCAGCGTGGTGTTCGACCCGGGCGACCTCGACGCCGCCTACGCCGAGCTCGACGCGCGCTATGCGGCCGGCGAAGCGGCGCCCTACGCACGCACCCTCGCGTCGATCGGGCGCTTCCGCGCCGCGCTTGCCGCCCGAGACTGGGCGGGGCTGGCGCAGCTGATCGCTCCGGATCTCGTCTGGGGTGACCACCGTCTCCTCGGCTTGCACGACCTGCGCTCGCGAGGCGAGTACCTGGCGCGGGTCCGCTCCCTGATCGATCTGGCGCCCGACGCCGCGCTGCGGGCCGAACACATGCTTGCTCTCGATGAGCGAGGCGTACTCGCGGTCCTGTGTTGGGTGGGCAGCCGGGACGGCGGAGCCTTCGAGATTCCCGCCGTCAGCGTGATCGGATCGGGCGCCGACGGTTGGGTCCGAGCCCTCGACACCTACGACATCGGTCAGCTCGACGAGGCACGTGCCTGCTTCGCCGCACTCGCGGCGGCGCCACCGGCGCCGTGGCTCGACAACGCCGCGACGCGGTCGGAACGCGAGAACGATGCTGCATGGGGGAGTCGCGATTGGGAGCGCTTCGTGGCCCTTCACGCGCCGGGCTTCCGGCGGAGCGATCGCCGGCGCCTGTTCCAACTCGAACTCACGCGTGAGGAGCACCTCGAGATCGCGCGACTCTTGTTCGAGATGGAGTCCACTCAGACCGAGTGGGAGCCGCTCGCGACGCGGGGGGATCGACTCGCGCTCGTGCGCTGGCGCTTCGAGGGCAGCAATCGCGACGTGGGGCCGAGCGTGATCGAGTCCCTCTCTCTGTTCGAGGTGGACGCGCGCGGCGAGTTCGTCGCGCTCGTCATGTTCGACCTCGACGACCCGGGCGCCGCCTACGCCGAGCTCGACGACCGCTACGGCGCCACGAAGGTGCCGGTCCTCGTCCTTCGCAGCATCGACGCTCGCGATTGGGACGCGGTGGCAGCGCTGCTCGCACCCGACTTCGTGATCGAGGATCACCGGCTCCTGGGCTGGGGGACGCTGCACGGCCCGGCAGCGTACATCGAGTCGCTCCAGGCCCTGGTCGAGCTCGCGCCAGACGCCAAGCTGCGCTTCGACCACCGCGAGGATTCTGGTCGCGGGGCGCTGGGCATCACCATGCTGTGGGGCACGCGCGAGGGCGGGGCATTCGAGGACCGTCGGGTCGTCATCACGGAGCTCGACGCGCGGGGGAAGCTCCACCGCCTCGACATCTACGACCTCGAGCAGCTCGCCGAGGCGCGGGCGCGCTTCGACGCGCTGGCTGCGAGCGCGCAGCGCGATCCGCTCGCCGCGCTGATCCAGCCGAACGCGGCGAGCGCGACGCTCGACCGGCTCCAGGCGGCCTTCGACGCGCACGACTCGGCCGCCATGCGAGCACTCGCCGCGGAGGGCGCCCGCTTCGAGGATCGCCGCCGGCACGCGCTGGTCTCGGGCGACGTCGACTGGTGGCTCGCGGATCTGAGGCAGGTCGCCGAGGCCGAGGTCGGAGACGTCCACTACCAGCGAACGCTCTTCGCCACGGCCGGGGATCGCGTCTGCCTCGAGCGCGTGCTCTTTGCGGGCGGGCCGGCCGAGGGCCGCGTCGAGATCGAGTACCTCTGGCTGGCCGAGGTCGACGAGAGCGGGCGGCTCGTCGCCGGCGTGATGTTCGACGTGGACGACTGGCGCGCCGCCAACCGCGAGGCTGCGGCTCGCTGGCTCGCGCGCGACGTCGCTGCCGCGGCCCTCCTGGGGCCGGTCCTCGAAACCTTCGACGGGTGGAACGACCACGATCGGGCTCGCGTGCGCGCCTCGGTCGCGGACGACCTCGTGTCTCACGACCGCCGTCTCGCCGGTGTGGGTCGGCTCGAGGGCGCCGATGCCTACATGGACAGCCTCGCGGTGCTCTGGGAGATGGCGCCCGACATCCAGATCGAGATGCGGTCTGCGCTCGCCCTCGAACGCCACGGCGTTGTCGGGGTGGCGCGGAACTTCGGAACCCTTCCCGAGGGAGGTGCCTTCGAGATCTACGGCATCATCGTGGCGACGCTCGAGCGCGGCCTCGTGACGCGGCTCGAGCTCTTCGAGATCGAGCAGCTCGACGCCGCGCTCGCGCGCTTCGCGGAGCTACGCCCCGATCCGCTGCGGATTCCTCCGAACTCCGCGACGCGCGCGAGCGACCTCCGCCACGCGGCCTGGCAGGCCCGCGACTGGGACGCGCTGCGCGCGCTCGCGAGCCCCGACTTCGTGTTCGAGGATCGCAGCAGGATCTCGCGGGTGAGCGGCGACGTCGAGATGTGGATCGAGAACAACCGCTTCGTGGAGCCGGCCCCGACCGAGCGCGAGCTGATCGGTACGGCCGGCGATCGGGTCGCGCTCGAGCGGGTGCTGTGGAGAGGCGAGCCCGACGGCGCCCCGGTGGAGCGCGAGCACCTGCGCCTGACCGAGGTCGATGCGGACGGGCGGATCCGGGCGTCGCTCCGCTTCGACCCCGACGACCGGGCGGCTGCGTTCGCCGACGCCCACGCGCGCTTCGTAGCCGGGGAGGCGTCTGCGGTCGGAGGGCAGGAGCCCATCGTCGGATTCTTCGGTGCGTTCGCGCGCCACGACTGGGACTCCATGAGAGCTTGTCTGGCGGAGGACGCCGTGATCTGGGACCGCCGCGCCCTCGGCATCCTGGGCACGCTCGACCGAGAGGGATGGGTGGAATCGCTGAGGGCCATAGCCGATCTCGCGCCCGACTGGGGCGCAGAGGTGGTGCGGATCCTCACCTGGAACCCCCTCGGTCGCGTGCACCTGTCCCGAACGTTCGGGACGCGCGATGGAGGACCCTTCGAGAACCTGTTTGCCGGCGTCTTCCTGATCGAGGGCGATCGCATCCAGCGCTACGAGTTCTTCGATCTCACCGACGCCGACCGCGCGCTCGCCCGGTTCAGCGAGCTCTGCGGCGGCGGCGAGTCGCAGGAAGGGTGAAGCGGGAGCGACGCCTCGTCGACCTGATCCGGCCCCGCGCACTGTCCTCCCGTCGGGCCTCGTGCTAACAGCCCGCCATGATCGTTCGCTACCGCTCACGATCGAGCCGCCTCCAGCGTCTGCGAGCGGAGCTCGCCGAGCTGCTGCCGCGCCTGATCGACGCCGAGACGGAAAGGGTGATCCTGTTCGGCTCGACCGCGCGGGGGGACGTGGGCTCGACCAGCGATCTCGACCTGCTCGTCGTGCGCCGCGACTCGCGCGCGCCGAGCGATCGCGTGGGCGACCTGTATCGCCGGCTCGAGCCACACATTGCGCTCGATCTGCTGGTCTTCACGCCCGAGGAGCTCGAGGAGGCGCGCCGCACGTCGAGCTTCCTGCGGCATGCGCTGCGAGACGCCGAGGTGCTCTATGAGCGAGGCTGAGCGCTGGCTCGAGCAGGCCCGCCGCGACCTCGACGACGCGCGCTACGCCGCGGCCGGCGCGCGCTGGAACCTGGCCTGCTTCCTCGCACAGCAGGCCGCCGAGAAGGCGCTGAAGGCCTACCTGTTCTCACGCGGGGCCGAGGCCGTCTGGGGACATTCGGTAGCGGAGCTCTGCCACGAGTGCGGCACGCATGACTCGGCATTCGCTGAGCTGGGTCGCGAGGCTGCGGCGCTCGACCAGTACTACATCCCCACGCGCTACCCGAACGGCCTTCCCGGCGGAATCCCGGCGGATGCCTACAACCGCTCGGACGGGGACCGCGCGCTCGCCCTTGCTGCGCGGGTGATCGACGCCGTCGGGCAGCGGGTCGCCAAGGCCTGACTCTGCGCTGATCTGCCATCGCCCGAGGCTCCCTGGGTGGCGCGAACCCTTCACCAGGCCGCCGCGGGCGTCACTCGCTCCCCGGCGCGTCGAGCTTCCCGCCGCGCAGCGAGCGGTAGTAGCGCTCCCACTGGCCGCGGATCTCGTCCTCCCGGAGGCCGAGGTCGTAGGCCGGCGAGTCGATCGGCTGCGCTCTCTCGACTCGCACCATGACGATCGTTCGGAAGGCGCTGACCCGGAAGCCTCGCTTCTCGTAGAAGGCGAGGACCTCGTGGTAGAGGGGGCCGGCCTCGAGGATCGAGGCCACTCCCTTGACGCGACAGCCGCGGCGCGCGCGAGCCAGAGCGTCGAGTAGCCGTTCGAGGTCCCGATCTCGAGCACGCGTCGCGCCAACGTCGCCCCCACCAGCACGGCGAGCAGCTCGCCCGTGTCGCGCGTGATCTCCGGCGCGTGCGGCCGAACGCGGCGACCGCGAACACGGTCCGCTTCGAAGCCGCGGTCGCTGCCCGGGATGCTGACGCGCTCACGAGCCTGCTCGCCGACGACCTCGAGACCGTTCACCATCCCACCGGCACGACGGCGGGCAAAGCGGTCGTGGTCGGCGATCTGACCTCGCGTCTCCAGCAAGATCTCCGCTACCGGTCCGAGCCCCTCGCAACCCTCGGTGACGCGCTCGCGCTGTTCCGCGTCTGGATCTCGGCGAGCCGCACCTCTGGGCGGGATCTGGATGTCGGCGCCTGGGAGTTCGAGGCCGTCGTTCTGCAAGAGGTGGACGCGGAGGGCCGGCGCCAGCGTACCGAGTCCTTCGCCGCCGATCGCCTCGGCGACGCTCTCGCCCGGCTCTACGCGCGCTACGCCGAGCTGCTCACCGAGGGCCCCGAGCGCAGGTGCGCAGCCGCGCTGGCGCGCCTCGTCGCGGCGATGCAGGCACCGCCCGCCCTCGAACGCTGGGGCGCCGCGTTCGCGTCAGACATCGAGTTCGTCGACCGTCGGACCCTCGGGGACGGGCCCGAGCAGGGGGCCGACGCGGTGCTACGGGCCAGCCGCGCCCTCCTCGACCTTTCGGATGACCTCGTCCACCGCATCGACGACATCCTCGGCGCGCGCACCGACGCGCTCCTGCTGCGCACGACGAATACAGGCACGCTGCGCGCCAGTGGCGGCAGCTTCGAAATGCCAAATCTGCTGCTGTTCCTGCTCGGCCCCGACGGCCGTGCCACGCGCCTCGAGCAGTTCGACTCCGAGGGCGACGCCGAGGCCCTCGCGCGCTTCGACGCGCTGACGGGTGCGCACCGGAGGCCGCTGCGCCCCGTCCGGCCGAACGCCGCGACGGCGAACGCTGCCCGCATCGAAGCGGCCATCGCAGCGCGCGACGCCGATGCTCTCTCCCATCTTCTCGCCGACACCTTCGAGTTCATCGACCATCCCATGGCCCTCACGTCCGACCGCCAGGCAATGCTTCTGAACTATCGCTTCCTGCTGAGCGCGCGAGAGCCGAAGCAGCGGTTCGGGCCGCTGGCCAGCCTCGGCGAATCGCTCGCGCTCTTCCACTTCTCCGTGTCGGCGAGCGGGCTCGCGCGCGGGAATCTCGATGTCGGCGTCTACGAGTACGAGGGCCTCACTCTGATCGAGGTCGACGAGCAGGGACGCAGCACGCGGAACGAGCGCTTCGCTATCGACCACCTCGGCGACGCCGTCGTTCGTCTCTACGAACGCTACGCCGAACGCCTGCCCGACGGCTCCGAGCGCGCCCGCGCCGCGGCGACGGCGCGCTCGGTCGCGATGCTGCTCGGACCGCAGACGCTCGATCGCTACGCCAGCGCGCTGGCGCCCGCCATCGAGATCGTGGACCACCGGATCCTCGGAACCGTCTCCTCCTGTGGGGCGGAGGCCGCGCTCCAGACCCTCGGCTCCTTCCTCGCGCTGACGGACGACTTCGCCGTGCGCACCGACGAGATCCTCGCCGTCACGCCCGGCGCGCTCCTCCTCCGCTTGCACAGCTGCGGCACGGACCGAGCCGGTGGCGGAGCCTTCGAACGGCCGAACATCTGTCTCCAACTCTTCGGCACCGATGGCCTCATGACGCGCTGCGAGTTCTTCGACCCCGAGAACGCGGCCACGGCGCTCGCGCGCTTCGACGAGCTGACGGCTCCGCCGAAAGGGCGCGTCCGGCGCGTCCCGGCGAACGCCGCGACCGCGAATGCGTCGCGCGTCGACGCCGCCGTCGCTGCGCGAGACGAGGGGGCGCTGGCCGAGCTTCTCGCCGACTCCTACGAGAACGTCCATCATCCCTTGTCGCTGACCTTCGACCGGCAGCAATCGCTGTCGTCGTTTCGCATGCTGCTGAGCGCGCGAGAGCCGAGGCACCGTCACGCGCCGCTGGCCAGCCTCGGGGACTCGCTCGCGCTGGTCCAGCTCTCGGTGTCGGCGAGCGGGCTCGCGCGCGGGAGTCTCGATGTCGGCGCTTACGAGCTCGAGCACATCTCCCTGATCGAGGTCGACGAGCAGGGGCGCAAGACGCGCGACGAGTCGTTCACGCCCGACCAGCTCGGCGCCGCCGTCACCCGGCTCTACGAGCGCTACGCCGAGCGGCTCGAGGGCGGCCCCGAGCGTGCGCGCGCCGCGCTGACGGCGCGCCTGATCGCAGGGATACAAGCCCCATCCGACCCCAGCCACTGGGCCAGCGCGTGGGCGCCGGCGATCGAGTTCGTCGACCGCCGGACCTTCGGAGTCGGCACCGTGCAGGGAGCCGACGAGCTACTGCGGAACATCAGCCCCCTCCACGAGCTCTCGGACAATACGGGCGCCCGCTTCGACGACCTCCTCGACGCCCGCCAGGGCGCGCTCCTCGTGCGCTGCACGAACACGGGGACGGATCGCAGCAGCGGCGGCGTCTACGAGAGGGTGCATCTGCTGCTGTTCCTGTTCGGCGCCGACGGCCGGATCACGCGCATCGAGCAGCTCGACTCCGAGCGCGAGGCCGAGGCCCTCGCGCGCTTCGACGAGCTGACGGCGGCAGCGACCGTGCGCCCTCGGCGCGTGCGGCCGAACGCCGCGACGGCGAACGCCGCTCGCATCGAGGCCGCAGTCGCTGCGCGCGATGCCGATGCTCTCGGCGATCTCTACGGCGACGCCCTCGAGGCCATCGACCACCGCATGTCCCTCACCTACGACCGGCAGCAGTTGCGCCGGATGCACCGCATGCTCCTCGGCGCCGACGGCCCGGCGCTCCACTACGAGCCTCTGGCGAGCCTCGGCGATTCGCTCGCGCTGTTCCACGATTCGATCTCGGCGGGCGCGGTGAAGGGCGGGGCGCTCGATGTCGCCAGCTACGAGCTCGAGTGCGTCCTGCTGATCGAGGTAGACACATCCGGGCGCGTGGTGAGGAATGAGGCCTTCGCGGAAGACCACCTCGGCGATGCCATCCTCCGCCTCTACGAACGCTACGCGGAGCTGCTCCCAGGCGGCGCCGAGCGCGAGCTGGCCGCGGCGACCGCGTGCTCGTTCGCGACCCAGTTGGTCCGCCTCGCGCCCAACCGCTACGCCAGTGCGCTCTCGCCTGTCGTCGAGCAGGTCGACCACCGGATTCTGGGCACCTGGTCCGCGCGTGGAGTGGACGCCGTGCTGCAGAGCTTCGGCTCCCTCTCCGCGCTCGCTCACGACATCGCCATGTGCATCGACGACGTCCTCTGCCTGGAGCGCGGCGCGCTGCTCGTGCGCGGACAAGCTCGCGGCACGGACCGAGCCGGTGGCGGAGTCTTCGAGACGACGCCGATGCTCTCTCTCGTAGTCGCCGGCGCCGACGGCCTGCTGGCGCGCCTCGAATTCTTCGACATAGGCCGCGACGCCGAAGCTCTCGCGCGCTTCGACGAGCTGCGCCCCGACCCGCTGCGCATCCTGCCGAACGCGGCGTGGCACGCGCGCGATCGACACGTCGAAGCCTGGCAGGCGGGAGACTGGGACGCACTGCGCGCGCTCGCGAGCGCCGACTTCGTCTTCGAGGATCGCAGCAAGCACGTCCAGCTGAGTGGCGGCGTCGAGATGTGGCTCGAGAACAACCGCTTCGTGCGAGCGGGATCGCTCGCGCGCGAACTGATCGGGACGGCCGGCGATCGGATCGCGCTCGAGCGCACGCTGTGGCAGGGCGAGCTCGACGGCGGCCCCGTCGAGATGGAGCACCTGCGGCTGACCGAGGTCGATGCCGAAGGGCGGATCCGGGCATCGATCCGCTTCGACCTCGAGGATCGCAGCGCGGCGTTCTTCGAGGCGCAGACGCGCTTCGCGGCGGGGGAGGCGGCCGGCGTCGGGGGACAAGCTCCCATGTTGGCGCTTGCTTCCGCCTTCGCGCAGCACGAATGGGATGCCGCGCGCGGGTGCCTCGCCGATGACTTCGTGCTCCGCGACCATCGCACGCTGGGCTTCGGTGCCCTTCGCCGCGAGGAATGGATCGGGTCCTTGCGGGCATTCACCGAACTCGCGCCCGATTGGAGCGGAGAGGCGATCCGGACCCTGGCCTGGAACCGGCACGGGCGCGTCGCGATGCAGCGCACCTCGGGGACGATGCCCGACGGCGGCGGTCCCTTCGAGAATGTCATGGTGCAGATCGCCGTGACCGACGGCGCGCGCATCCGGCACATCGAGCTCTTCGACGTCGCCGAGGTCGAGCGCGCACTCGCCCGCTTCGAGGAGCTCTGCGCCGGCCTGCCGTAGCCTCAGGCTGCGCTCTGCCTTCGCCTCACGGTCACGTCGACGTCGCAGCCGAGCACGTGGAGGAGTGCCACGAGCTGATTGATCGATTTCCTCGGGTTCGCCGGATCCAGCAGCCGATAGAGCTGCGGCAGGGAGGTACGCATGCGCCGGACGATCTCCCGCCGGCTCAGGCGAGCCCGCTCGACTCCCTTTCGAGCCTCGACCGTGAGCCGGTGCGTCAGGAGCTCACTCAGGAGGCGCGGATCCTCGTTGTACTCGAGCACATGATCGATGTGGAGCGCCCCCTCGGCCCCCGACGCGAGCACGTAGCTCACTGCTTCGTTGCCGAGCTCCTTGTCGATGAATGCCGTACGCAGTCGATTCCTCGTCGTCGGCCGGGGATCGAGTCGCGAGAACGGGAACGGGTAGACGCGCCCCGAGGAGATACGGATCTCGAGTCGAGCCCTGCGGTAGTTGACGGTCAGCTTGCGGATCTTCACTTACGCACCGCGCCGCCACAGCACCGGATTCTTCGCGCTCGCCGCCGCTTCCCCCGGCTCGCAGCCCGGCAGCCAGGCGTCGCGGTCGAAGCGGCGGTTCGGGTGGTCGAGCGGGCCGACGCGCGTGCCGTCCGCGAAGTAGATCACGGTCATCACCTCGCGCATGCGCTCAGTTTGGTTGGGCGGTGCGCGGTGCAGCGTCCAGCCGGCGTGGAAGGTGGCGTCGCCGGGCGCGTAGCTCTCCGGCGCCGTGCAGGCGAGCCGGTGCTCGTCCACCGCGCGCTGGAACGCCGCCTCCGATTCGTCGCTGATCGCAAGATCGCTCAGCTTGCCGAGCCGCTGCGAGCCCGAGGCGAAGGTCATCGGTCCCATCTCGGGCGTGATCGGCACGAGCGGCAGCCAGAGCGTCACGGTGTGGGGCGTCGCGAGCGGCCAGTAGAACTGGTCCTGGTGCCAGGGCGTGAAGCCGCCGCTCGGCTCCTTGAAGAGCGCCTGATCGTGGTAGAGGCGCACGCCCGGGACGCCCATCAGCTCCGCGGCGGCGCGTGCGAAGCGGCGCGCGCACACGAAGGCGCGCACGCGCTCGTCCTTCGTCCAGAGGTTGAACATCTGGATGAAGGCCTGGCCGTAGGTGTCGCGCTCGGCGAGCGGGCGCTCGTCGTAGCGGCAGCGCGGGCCGGTCTCGAGGATCGACGGCCGGTATGCGGCGACCTCGGCAGGTGAGGCGAGCCCGTCGATGCGCACGTGGCCCTCGGTGCGGAACGCGCGCACGGCGCGGTCGTCGAGGGCGTAGGGCTCGGTCAGCGACGGCAGCATTGCGGCTAGCTTGCCACGGCTCTCGCGCGGGCGCGCTCGCGGGCGGCGGCGAGGCGTGCGCGCGCTGCTTCGTCGGCCGGGCTCGCCGCCTCGAGTACGCGCAGCGCCCGCTCGAAGTGGCGCTCCGCCTCCTCGAAGGCGAGCAGCGAGAGCGCGTGCTCGCCCGCGCGCTCGCAGTAGTCGAGCGCGCGGGCTGCGTCACCGACGGGCAGCGCGGCTGCGAAGTGATGCGCCAGCTCGGCGAGATGAGCGCCGCGGATCGGCAGCGGCTCGCGCGTCGGGACCAGCGGCCGCGGCCGGTAGTGCGCCTCGAGCGCCTCGCCCGTGCGCAGGTGGAGCTTCGCGCGCACGAGGCTCGGCAGGTCCTCGTAGAGCGTCTCGCGAATCAAGGTGTGAGCGAAGCGAAAGCGGCCGGGGCTCCCGCGCACGGGGTCGAGCGCATGCGCGGTCTCGGCCTCGGTGAGCAGTCCGGTCAGCTCCTCCTGCGAGCGTTCGAGCGCGGTTGCGAGCACGTGGGGTGCGAACTCCCGCCCGATCACCGAGGCGGCCGCGAGTGCGCCGCGACAGGGCTCCGAGAGCGCCGCGAGCCGGCGCCGGATCACGTGCCGGATGCCCTCCGGCACCTCGTGCTCGAAGCCGTCGGGCGGCTGATCGAGCGCGCCGCGGCTCTCGAGCCAGTGCAGCAGCTCGAGCAGGAAGAGCGGGTTGCCCTCGCTGCGCGCGTGGCAGACGGCAACCAGTGCAGGCGTCGGCTCCACGCCCGTTCGGCCTGCGATGAAGCGCCGCACGCAGCCGGGCTCGAGCCCGCGCAGCATCAGCTGGCGGCGCGGTGGGTGCGCGCGCGCGAGGTCGGCCAGCGTGGCGGCGAGGGGATGGTGCGCGGAGACCTCGAGGTCGCGATAGCTGCCGACCACGAGCGTGCGCTGCTCTGCGAGGTCGTGGCAGAGCGAGCGCAGCAGCCGCAACGACGGCTCGTCCGCGCTGTGCAGATCGTCGAGCACGAGCAGCAGAGGTGTCTCGGCGGCGCGGCTCCGGATCAGGCGCTCGACGCCGTCGAAGAGCAGCGCTCGCGCACGGTCCGCGTCCGGGTCCGGCGGCGGCAGCTCCGGGAGTCGCTCGCGCAGCTCGGGCAGCAGCGTCGCCAGCTCGGCCGCGGCGCCCTCCCCGACATCGGTGTGCAGCAGGTCGGCACCCCACTCGCTGAGACCGGCGCGCAGGATCTGGAGCCAGGGCCCGTACGCGCGCTCGCCTTCGCCCTCGTGGCAGCGGCCCCAGAGCACGAGCGCGCCGCGCTCCCGGGCGATGCGGCCGAGCTCCGCGGCGAGCCGCGTCTTCCCGATGCCCGGCTCGCCGGTCAGCAGCAGCAGCTGGCCCCGTCCCGCGAGCGCCTGGTGCAAGGTGTCGCGAGCGAGCGCCAGCTCCTTCTCGCGGCACACGAAGTCGCCCGAGGCCGCGAGGCCCGACGCCGGCTCCGCCGTCTCCACGAGCACCGGCACACCGATGCGATAGCCGCGCCCGCGCACGGTGCAGATCACGCGCGCGTCGCGCTCGCCCTCGCCGAGCGCGCTGCGCGCGAAGCTCACGGCCCGCGTCAGGGAGCTCTCGCCGGTCGCGGTGCCGGGCCAGACCGCGTCGAGCAGCTCCTGCTTGGTGACGGTGCGCTCGTGCTGGCGCAGCAGGAACAGCAGCAGATCGAGCACCTTCTTCTGTACCGGCACGGGCTGCCCGGCGCGCGACAGCTCGAAGCGCTCGGCGTCCAGCACGCAGTCGGCGAAGCGAAAGCGCATCGAGGGCGTGCTCCCGGCGCCGAAGTTACGAGAAAGTTAAGGCTCCGGTAAGGACGCCCGCGCCGGCCCCTTCGTAGGCTGCGCTGCGAAGGGAGACCTCGCATGCGCATCGCGAACGACGTGACCGAGCTGATCGGCAAGACGCCGCTGGTGCGGCTCCAGCGGGTGACGAACGGGGCCGGCGCCGAGCTGGTGGCCAAGCTCGAGAGCCAGAACCCGGCGAACAGCGTGAAGGACCGCATCGGCCTCGCCATGCTCGAAGCCGCCGAACGCGACGGCCTCGCCACGCCCGGCAAGACCGTGATCGTCGAGCCCACCAGCGGCAACACCGGCATCGGGCTCGCCTTCGTGGCCGCTGTCAGGGGCTACGACTGCGTGCTGGTGATGCCCGAGAGCATGAGCCAGGAGCGGCGCATCACCCTGCGCGCCTTCGGGGCGAAGCTCGTGCTGACGCCGGCTGCGAAGGGGATGCGCGGCGCGGTCGAGCGCGCCGACGAGATCGCCGCGGAGCTGCCGAACGCCTTCGTGCCGCAGCAGTTCCGCAACCCCGCGAACCCCGACGTGCACTTCCGCAGCACCGGGCCCGAGATCTGGGACGACACCGACGGCCGCGCCGACGCGCTCGTCGCTGGCGTCGGCACGGGCGGCACGCTCACGGGCGTCGCGCGCTACGTGAAGCCGAGGAAGCCCAGCTTCGAGGCGATCGCGGTCGAGCCCGCCGCGAGCCCGGTGCTCTCGGGCGGCTCGCCCGGGCGTACCCGTATCCAGGGCATCGGCGCGGGCTTCGTGCCCGAGGTGCTCGACACGAAGCTGGTGGATCGCGTGATCACGGTGGACGACGAAGACGCGATGGACATGGCGCGCCGGCTCGCCTGCGAGGAGGGCATCCTGTGCGGCATCTCGGCGGGCGCCAACGTGCTCGCCGCGCTCGGTTACGCGCGCGAGCCGCGGAACGCCGGGAAGCTCGTCGTCACGATCATCCCCGACTTCGGCGAACGGTATCTCGGGACCGCGCTGTTCGAGCGCTTCCGTTACGAGGGCAGCGACAAGGTCGGGCTCGAGAGGAGGTCCGCATGAGTCTTCGCAAATGCAGCGCATGCTTCGTACTCAGCGCAGGGCTCGGGATGTCGGCGGCGGCGCAGCCCGCGAGCCCGGCCACGGGCTTCGACATCCACCTGATGGCGCCGCACGTGGTCGAGGGCGTGGTGATGGGGCCGTTCCATCACTACTGCAAGCTGGCGCAGCAGAAGCCGCTGATCCTCGAGTGCCTGCTCTACATGGGCGCCGAGCCGAGCGCGCGGCTGATGGGCGTCGAGTACTTCATCGACAAGGAGCTGACGCGGCCGAACCTGCGGCTCGACGTGTGGAACGAGTACTACCACGATCACGCCATCGAAATCGCCTCCGGCCGCGTCGCCGTGCTCGATCGTCCGGAGGCAGAAGCGAAGGCGCTCGCGGAGGCGGCTGCCCGCACCGACGGCATCATCTGGAAGCTCTGGATGCACCACCTGCCGGTCCCGGACGGCCGCGCGATCCCCGCCCAGTCGATCGGTCATCGCCACCGCACGGATGGCGCGGGGCCGCCGGAGCGCTGAGTGCGCATTCTGTTCACGCTCGGCGCGGGCACTGCGCTGCTGCTCGGCGCGGCGGCGCACGCCGAGACCGACCTCACCCCGCGCGTGCCCGCCGCCGAGGTCGCCGCGGCACGATCCGTCGCGAACCCGCTCGCCGCGAGCGCCGAGCAGCTCGCGCGCGGCCGCACGCTCTACCAGGGAAAGGGATTCTGCGCAGCCTGCCACGGGCTCGACGGAACAGGGCTCGGCGACGACGTGGACACCTCGAAGCTGCGTGGCGCGCTGCCGCGCGACTTCAGCGACGGCGCATGGCAGGCCGCGCGCTCCGACGGTGAGCTTTTCTGGGTGCTCGAGCACGGCCTGCCCGGCACGGCGATGGCAGCGTTCGTGCCCGGCGTGCTGAGTCGGGAGGAAGCCTGGCAGGTGCTGCTCTACGTGCGCTCGTTCGGGAGGTGATGCGCGTCGACTCGGGCGCACGAGTCTGTCGGCGCGCACGAAAAAGGCTTTCGAGGGGGGATCACACGGCCCTTCCCGAGCAAGCTCCCCGAGCTCGAGTACCCCGACGGATTCGAGCTGCGTCGGGTCCAGCGCAACGGCACCTTTCGCTGGCGAAGCCACTCCGTGTTTCTCACCCACTGTCTCGAAAACGAGACCGTCGGCCTTCAGGAAATCGGTCTCCATCGCTGGCACCTCTATTTCGGAAGCATCCTGCTCGGCGTCCTCGACGACAGAAGCGCACTCCCGAGGCTCATCGTGCCACGAGGGAAGAAAATCAAAGAACTGTCACCCATGTCCTCGGTCTAAATCGTCACCCATGTCCCCGGTTGCACAGCGACGGCGGAACACCGAGGGTGAGGAGGCCCTCGAGCCGGAGGGACTCCTTGTCGCGTGGGCCGTAGGCACGACGCTGGATCACGCGGACGGGCGCCCGGTCTCGAAGCAGCGCCGCGCGCCCTCGCGGAAGTGCCTCCTCAGCCCTCCAGACCATCTTGCTCGGCCTTCCAGCTGCACCGCTTGCAGCAAGCCGCCCTCCGACGGCGCGCGCCGGCAGCGACGGTGTGGGGGCCCTCCGGTCCGAGGGCCGCGAATCCGCGGCGCTCAGGGCCGCCTCGCGACGCGCCGTGGAGTGTGGGCTCGGCGCGGTCACGAAAGGCGGAGCCGCAGCGTGCGCGGGCCGAGCGCCCAGAACACGGGATTCGGGTCCCACGTGTAGCCCGGCGCGAGTGCGAGCTTCGGGGCGCGGGCGAGCAGCGTCTCGAGCACGACGCGGGTCTCCATGCGCGCCAGGTAGGCGCCTGGGCAGACGTGGGCGCCCCCACCGAAGCCCACATGGTCGCGCGCGTTGGGGCGGGACAGTCTGAAACGGTCGGGCTCGTCGAAGCACGCCTCGTCGCGGTTCGCCGACGCCAGGTGAAAGAGCACGCGCTCACCGGCTGCGATGCGCACGCCGTCGAGCGCGATCGGATCGCCGCAGGTGCGGGCGAGCAGCTGCACGGGCGAGTCCACGCGCAGCGTCTCCTCGATCAGCGCGGGTACGAGGCCGGGCTCGCGGCCGAGGCGCTCGTACAGCGCCGGGTCGCGGGCGAGGCGGTACACGCAGTTGCCCATCAGGTTCCGCGTGGTCTCGTTGCCGGCCACGATCAGGAACATGGTCTGCGTGCGCACCATGCGCGGCGAGAGCTTCTCGCCCTCGATCTCGGTGAAGAGCAGGCGCGAGATCACGTCGTCGGAGGGCGCGGCGCTCGCGAGACGCGCCTCGATCAGCCCGTCCACGTACGCGGCGAACTCCGGATGCGCGCCGGCCATACCGGTGTGCTCGTGGTCGCTCTGCCCCTGCCGCTCGAGCAGCTCGTCGGACCAGCGCGCGAAACGGGCGTGATCCACGCTCGGCACGCCGAGCACCTGCGCGATCACGGCGGACGGGACTGGCGCGAGCCAGCGCTCGATGGCCTCGACCTCTCCCTGGCGCCGGCTGGTCTCGAGCGCAGCGTCGAGGCGCTCGCTCGCGAGAGCGCGCGCGAACGGCTCGACCTGCGAGGCGTGGTGATAGGCGAGCGCGCTGTTGAAGACCTTGCGGATCTTGCCGTGTCGCGGCTCGGGGATGGCCGCCATCACCTGGTCGTCTTCCGGGCCGGAGCCGGTCGCGCCGAAGCTGCCGGCGAAGTGCTCGACGGCCTTCAGTCCGGCGAGCACCGCCGACATGCTCGCCGCGAGCCACGGGCCGGCCGCGATGCGCGCCAGCGGTGCCTGGCGCCGCAGCTCGGCGAGCGCGGCGTAGCGCTGCTCGGCGGGCATCGGCGCGAACGGGTCGAAGGGCTGCACGGGCCTCACACTGCCACAGGTCCCGCCCGAGCCGCCGCTTCGCCGTGGGCCAGCGCCGTCGCGTTGCGCAGCGCCAGCGCCAGGATCGTGAGCGTCGGGTTCATCGCCCCCGAGGTCGGGAACAGCGAGCCGTCGCAGACGACGACGTTGTCGGCGTCGTGCATGCGGCCGAAGCCGTCGCTGACGGAGTGCGCCGGATCCGCGCCCATGCGCAGCGTGCCCGAGACGTGCCGCGTGTTGTTCGCGGTCGGGTCGGTCGCGAAGCCGAGCGCCGCGGGATAGACCAGCGCGCGCTCGGCGCCGGTGGCGACGCAGATCGCGCGCAGCTTGCGGGCCCAGTAGAGCGAGGCGAGCAGGTCGTGGCGGTGCGGGCTGTAGGTGATGCGCGCCACCGGCAGGCCGTAGACGTCGCGCACCTTCGGGTCGAGGTCCACGCGGTTGGCGAGCTGCGGCAGGTCTTCGGCCAGCATCTGGCAGCCGAGCAAGTGATCGCGCAGCGACGAGCCGCGCATCAGCTCCTTGTGGCGGCTGCGGCGCAGGAAGGGCACCTGCTCGTAGGCCAGCGCTTCGTCGATCAGCTGCGGCGAGCCGCCGATCTCGACCACGCCGCCGCGCAGGTAAGGGAGGCCGGCGCGGCGCGCGAGCCAGTGATCGGTCACGGGCAGGCAGGGCTCCATCATCACGTGCGTGCAGCTGCGGCCGCGGTGTGGGTGGAGGCGTTGTTTCATCACCGCGGTGGCGAAGGTCGAGGCGTGGAAGCAGAGCGTGCGGCCCACGCGGCCACTCCGGTTGCCGAGCCCGTCCGGGTGCGCGGCCGACGCGGAGAGCAGCGCGACGCGCGCGCTCTCGATCGCGGAGGCCGCGAGCACCACCACGTCGGCGTCGATGCGCGCGGGGCGCAGCTCGCCGCCGGCCAGGTACTCGACGTGCGTCGCGCGTCCCTTCGCGTCGGCCCCGATCTTCGTGACCATCGCGCGCGTCACCAGCTTCGCGCCGGCCAAGAGCGCACGGCGCAGGAAGGACACGGCCGCGCCGCCGCGCGCGTTCACCGGGCAGCCGTAGCCGGCGCAGAAGCCGCAGTTGTGGCAGGGCGGGCGACCGTCGTAGGGCACGGAGTTGATCGCCTCGGGAAAGGCGTGCACGCGGTAGCCGAGCTTCACGGCCGCTTGCTGGAACAGCAGGCCCGAGTACATCGGTGGCCCGGGCGGCATCGGGTAGGGCCCGCGCGGTGACTCGGAGAGCACGAAGTCGGGCGTGGCGGCGAGGTCGCCCGCCACGCCGAGCACGCGCTCCGCGGTGTCGTACCACGGCGCCAGCTCGTCGTAGGAGAGCGGCCAGTCCGCCACGTCCGCGCCCTCGACCGGCCCGAAGCGCGAGCGCATCGTGAAGTCCATCTTGAAGAAGCGCGGCACCTTGGCGTCCCAGTGCGTCGTGCCGCCACCCACCGTCGCGGGCAGCATGTTCACGTCGCCCTGGTACGTGTGCGCGACGCCGGCCTCGGCATCGTCCTGCGAGCGGCTCGTGCGCGGCTCGGCCAGCACGTCCATGCCGGGGAAGCCCCGGCGCCGGCGGATCTCGTCACCGCCGAACAAGGGCAGGGCGAGGCCGTTCGGGTCGTCGAGGCCACGAAAGAAGTTCCGGCCCTTCTCGAGGAGGGTGACCTCGAGGCCTGCGCTCGCGAGCACCCAGGCGGCCGCGGAGCCGCCGGCGCCCGAGCCGATCACGACGGCATGCCGAGCGCTCATTCGGGGTCGGGCTCCCCGATCTGCTGGCGCGTGTAGGCGTGCGGCTGGTGATCGCCCGGCCAGCGCGTGTACGTCCAGCCGACGCGCTCGCGATTGCCGCCGTACTCGGGCGCCCCGTAGGTGCCTTCGAGCGTGTGCCCGAAGCAGAGCGTGACGAAGTCCGCCGGCGCGCCCGGCAGCCACTCGAGCACGGCCTCGCGTTGCCAGCGGGCCAGCACGGCGAAGCTGCGCCCGAAGAACCGCAGCGCGCACGCCTCGACGGCGTCGAGGCCCTCGTCGTACTCCTGCTGCCAGCCGCGCACCGGTCCGTTCCACTCACGCTCGACCTGCCCACGGCTGCCCTCGATGCGCGTGCGCCAGACGCGCTCCTCGAGCGCGTCGAGCGCGATGAACTCGGCGAAATGGTTCGTGCCGCCGCCCTCGCGGTGGCTGAAGGGGCCGCCGGCGAAGAGCGGCGGCAGCGCCTGTGTGAAGGCGCCGAGCAGCAGGTCGATGTACGCGGCGGCGCCCGCTTCCGCCGCGCCCGGGTCGGGGTCTTCGGGTGGGCCGGGGATGAAGTGGGCGCACAGCGTGCGCAGCGTCTCGAGGCGCGCGGCCGAGAGGTACCGGCCCGCTGCGTCCGGCGCGGACGATTGCGCGTGCAGATGCTGCGCCAGCACGGGCTCCGGCAGCAGCGCGAGCAGCGCGAGATCGCGCGTGCGACGCAGCAAGTCACGTCGAGAGACCGCCATGCGACCGCAGCGTGGGGGCGACCGCCCCAGCCTGTCAAGCCTAGGAGCCGGACCCGAGCTGGCGCGGGTCGCCCGGACGCCGATGCATCGCCTCCAACTGCGTTGCGCTTCCTGCGCCGTAGCTACAGCTACGGCTCCACGTGGAGGGCGATGCGCGCCGTGGGATCCGGATCGCGCAGCCAGTCCACCGGGATCTCGGGCAGGCCCTGGTGCTGCGCGAGGGCGCGGTCCAGCTCCTCGAGCGTCAGCAGACCGGCCTCGACGAGCGCGGTGCCGAGGCGCCCGCCGAAGAGCACAGTGGCCTGCGTGACCTCCTCGAGCTCCGCCACCGTGACGTAGTCGTGTCCGACCAGAAAGGACGCAAAGGACGCCAAGGAGTCACTCGACCTCGACTCCGTCTCGGCCGGCCGCCGAGTCGCCCTTAGGCCTCGAAAGTGGCGTGGTAGGCTGCCGCGATGCGCGAGCCCGCCGCCCCTCGCTTCGACGGCGCGCGCATGATCTGGCTCACCGCCGCGCTGCAAGCCACGGCCAACCCGCTGCTCGGCGCCTACGGTCTGATCGCGACGCCGCTGATCGACGAGTTCGAGACCGACGCCGCGCAGCTCGGGCTCGGCCTGGCGCTCGCCATCCTTTCGATGGCGCTCTCGGCGCCGCTGCTCGGGCGCGTCTTCGACCGCGGTCCGCTGCGCCTCGTGATGCTGGCGGGCGTGGCGCTGATGCTGGCCGCCGTGTTCGGCCTCTCGCGCGGCAGCGCGCTCTGGCAGCTCGCGCTCTGCCTGCCGCTCGTGACGGTCGGGCTCGGCATGTACGGCATGCTGCCGGCGCAGGTGATCCTGGTGAACTGGTTCGTGCTGCGCCGCGGCACGGCGCTCGGCCGCGCCGCAGTCGGCGCGAGCGTCGGCGCCCTGATCGTGCCGCCCGCCACCGCTTGGCTCGCAGCGGCCTTCGGCTGGCGCCACGCGCTGCTGATCCTCGCGCTCGGCGCCGCCAGCATCGCCGCGCCGCTCATCTTCTTCTTCGTCGTGAAGCGCCCCGAGGACCTCGGCCAGACCCCCGACGGGCTACCGCGCGACTCAGCACGCAGCGAGGCGCAGCCGAGCGAAGTCATCCAGGCACGGAGCGAAGTCTCGGGTTGGCTGCGCGACCCGAACTTCTGGTGGATCGGCATCGGCGCCGGCCTCGCGCTGTGCGTCTCCGTCGCCACGCTCTTCCTGGTGCGTCACCTCGAGAAGAACGGCATCGAAGCCACGCGGGCCGCGTGGGTGCCCTCGCTGATGGCGGCCTTCGGCATCCTCGGCAAGCTCGCGGCGGGCTGGGCGATCGATCGCTTCGACGCGCGCCGCGTCGTGATCGCCGCGCTGGCGCTGCATGCGCTCGGATGGAGCATCGTCGCAACGCACACGAGCGAGACGGCCTTCCTGCTGGCCGCGGTGCCGCTCGGCCTCGGCGGCGGTGGCTTCCTGCCGCTGACGCCCGTGCTCCAGGGCCGCTGCTTCGGCCGCGACGCGATCGGCCGCGTGAGCGGCCTGCACGCGCTGCTCCATCTGCCGTTCCTGCTCGCCGCGGCCCCGGTCGTGGGCTTCGTCGAGGTGCGCACGGGCAGCTTCACGCCCGCCTTCCTGGGCCTCGCCGGCGTGCTGGTGCTCGCGTCGCTGGCCTTCGCCTGCGTACGCGCGCCGCGCTAGCTGTCGATTCCAAGCACGTTCGTCACAGCTGCGCGTTCAGTCGGGCCCAAGAGGCCGCCGGAGACCGGTCCCTGCTCCGGCGCCAAGAATCGGGTTATGCGCCTGCGCAGGGACCGGCCTCCGGCGGCCGGAACTCGGACGCGACCTCGACGCGAGGCGGCCTGAGAGCGGCGGCCTGTCCCGGGGCCCCCGCTCCACCCCCTCGAAAGCTTTCTTTCCAGGCCGCCGCTGGCGACTGGGGCTACGGCACGACGCCGCCGAACTCGAAGGAGCCCGCGTCGCAGTTGCCGACCCGCGCCGCGCCGCGCGCGTCGGTCGCCTCGCAGCTCGCGTTCTGGCCCAGGCTGATCGCCTGGCTGTCGAAATCGAGCGCGTGGGTCGGCACTGGGCCGCCGTTGTCCGCGAGCTCCTCCACGACCCCCGGGTCGCAGTCGGGGCAGTCGCCCGCGCCGAAGCTGAAGTTGCACAGCACGCCGTTCTCCAGGTTGCCGCCCTCCGAGGTGATGCTGCCGCCGCAGTTGTTCTCCTTGCTCCCGGTGCGCAGCAGGGAGTTCGAGATCTCGATCGAGGCGGAGTTGCCGTCGTTGCGGATCGCGGCGCCATCCTTGGCCTTGTTGTTCACGAAGGTAGAGTTGTTGAGCGTGACGATGGCGCCGGACTCGGCCTCGATGCCGCCACCCTCGCCGGCGCTGTTGCCGCTGAAGGTGCCGTTGGCGACGTCCAGCGTGCCGCCGGAGAGCTCGACCGCGCCGCCTTCGTCACTGGCCTTCCCGCCACGGATCGTGACCTGGTCGAGATCCACGTCCGAGGCGTCGACCTCGATGCCGCCGCCGGCGTCCTTCGTCTTGCAGCCGTCGATGAAGGTCTTCTCGAGCGAGCCAGTCGAGCCATCGATGAAGCCGATGCAGCCACCGTCGTCCGGCGACGAGCAGCGCTGGATCACGACATCCTCGGTCTCGAGCATGCCGGCCACGCGTATGCAGCCGCCGCTGATCTCCTCGAACTGCACTGGATTGAGGTCGCCCTTCGCGGCCTTGCCGTTCTTCACGATCAGTTGCTCGAGGCGGAGAGTGCCGCCGACCGCGACGTCGAAGATGCGGTCCTTGCCGCCCTTACCGTCGATGCAGGTGCAGCCGACGCCCTCGCAAGGCGTGGCGTTGCCGGCGCCGACGACCGTGATGTCACTGGTCACGTCGAGATCGCCGGTCTGGGGATCCGGCAGATCCGTATCGCGCCTGAGCGAGAGCTCGAGGAGACCGGCCGGGAGGATCACGTCGTCGGGTCCAGCTAGCAGGTTCGCGGTCTGGATCGCTGCGCGCAGCGTGCACTGCGCGGTGCCGTCGTTGCAGACGCCGTCCCCCGGCATCACGTCGTTGCCATCGGCTGTGGTCGTGACGTTGATGTCGGCGGCGAAGGCGGGAAGCGCGAGACCGAGCGCGAGGGAGGCGAGCCAGGGAATCGGCCGCATGAGAACCTCCAGGTCCCCCACGCCCCCACCGCGGCCCAGCATACTCTCAGCGGGGTCGATCGGGGTAAGGAGTTTCCACCACCACCTTCACGCGCCGGCCGGCCTCGAGCCGGTCGCCCACGTCGAGGCCGTTCGTGAGCGCAATCTGATCGAGGCGCTCGACGTTGCCGCCGCGGGCCAGCACGTCTTCGAAGCGCTCGCCGGCGTGTGCCGCGATCACGCGCAGGCGGCGCACGCGAAAGCCGCTGCGCTCCTCGGCGCTGAGCGGCCGGAAGCTGCGCGCGGCGCCGAGCACCGCTTCGCCGAACTGCTCGAAGCCCGCGGCCGTGCCGACGCTCTGGAGGCGATAGATGTTGCCGCCGAGCGCGAGCCAGAACAGGCGCGCGTAGAGCGGCTCGCCGGGGCGTTGCACCCGCACCGCGGCCTGGTGCGCGGGCACGGCGGCGCCCGCGAGCGGCCCGCTCTCGAGCAGGGCGAAGCTGCGCTTGTTGCTGCGAAGGAAGCGCACGGAGGCCGCCGCGGGGTCGGGGTACTGCTCCTGCAGCTCGAGCACGACCACGAGCGGGCCGTCCGGCGGCGCTGCGATCACCGCGCCGTGCGTGTTCGCGATGCGCCAGCTCGCAGGGAAGGCCAGCCGCAGGTCGAGGTCCGGATGCACGAAGACGCCGTCCTGCACCACGCCCTCGGCCGGATCCTCGCCGACCAGGAGGCCGTCGAGGCGATCGAGGAAGGCGCTGGCCGGCCGCGTCGAGAAGGCGGGCGGCGCGAGGCGGCGCGCCGTGGTGGCGGCGTTCTGTGCGCGCTCGGGCGCGGCGGGATGCGTGTCCAGGTACGTCGGGCGGCGCGGGCGGCCGAGCCGAAAGGTCGTCTCGCGGTCGAGCGCGAACAGGAAGCTCGCCATGCCGCTCGGGTCGTAGCCCGCGCGCGCAGCCAGCACCTGACCCTCGCGGTCGGCGGTGTGCTCCAGCTCGCGGCTGTAGCGCGCCACCAGGCCGGCGCCCTCGAGCTGGAGCGCGTCGAGCGTCGCGCCGCTGCGCGTGCCGCCGAGCGACGCGGCGAGGATCTTCATCAGCGCCGCCGAGCGCACCTGGCTCTTGCGAGACTCGAGGCGCAGCGCGTGGCGGCCCACCACGTGCGCCACCTCGTGCGCGATCACGTTCGCCAGCTCGTTCTCCGAGCGCACGAAGCCGAGCAGGCCGCGCGACAGGTAGACGTTGCCGCTCGGAAACGAGAAGGCGTTCGTCTCCGGCTGATTTGCGATCGCGAAGCGGAGCTTGCCCGACGACCAGCGCGTGACCGAGCCGTTGCGCGGCACCTCGGCTGCGACTGCGACGCGTGCCCCGAGCTGCTGCACCAGCTCGGTCAGGCCGGGATCGTCGAGCGTACCGATCGTGCGCTCGATCTCGCGCTCGACCTGCTCGGCGGCCGGCGCCGGAGTCGACTGCGGCGGCGCGCTGCCGAGCGAGCAGGCGAGCGCGAAGCTCGCTGCGACTACGGCGGCGGCGGGATGAATTCGAAAGCGCCGGAATCGCAAAGGGTCTCGTCGATGCCCTCACCGGGGACATCCGTGCGCGGCTGCGCGCGGGCGTCCGTCGGCTCGCAGCTCGCATCCACGCCGTGATCGAGCGCCGGGCTGCCGGCCAGCACCGGACGCGTCACCACCTCCTGCGGGGAGTAGGGATAGAAGCCGATCGGGAGCAGCTCGGGATCCTGGTTCTGCTGGTCGTTGACGCCGGTGAAGCCGCAGGCGCTCTCGCCCTCGAGGTTGCCGCCGCCCGAGTCGATCGCGCCCAGGCAGTCGGCGCTCTTCGCGCCCCACACGATCGAGTTCGAGACGCTCACCGTGCCGGAGGTCTGGCTGGCGTCGAGGTTGACGCCGCCGTTCGAGGACAGCGTCGAGCTGTTGATCGTGGCGCCCGCGTCGCCGAGCAGGCTGACGCCGCCGCCGAGCTTCGATTTGTTGCCGTCCAGTGTGGCGTTGCGCAGCGTGAGCGGACCGCGCGCCGCGATGGCGCCGCCGAGCCCGGCCTTGCAGGCCGCGACTCCCGTGTCGCCGAGGCTCGCGCTGCCGAGCGCGGTCACCTCGAGCGCTCCGCCCTCGCCCTTGGCCTTGCAGCTCGAGAAGATGCTGTCGTCGACCGTGGCCGACCCGTCGATCACGCTGACGCAGCCGCCGTCGTCACTCGAGGAGCAGCGGTAGAAGAACACCAGCCTGAGCACGAGGGTGCCGGCGCTGCGCACGCAGCCGCCGCTGACCTCGCCGGGGAAGCCCGGGTCGAAGTCTTCCTTCGCGGTCTTCGCGTTGAGCAGCGTCAGCCGTTGCAGCGTGAGCGAGCCGCCCGGGTGCACGTCGAAGATGCGGTCCTTCGCGCCCTTGCCCTCGATGAAGGTCGCGTCGCGTCGGTTCACTTCGCCCCGCACCTCGATCGCCGTGGTGACGTCGAGGTCGCCGGTTGCGGCGGCGTCCTCGCCCGCCCCGTCGAGCGTGAGGGCCCAGAGGGTCGGGGCCAGGAAGATGACGTCCGCCGCCGGCGTCTGGTTCGCTTCCTGGACCGCGGCGCGCAGGCTGCACTGGTCGCCCGCCGCGTCCGAGACGTCGCAGTCGCCGTCGGCGAGATCGGGATCCGCCAGGTCGTCGGGGATGTTCACCGTGATGTTCGCGGCGCCGGCGGGAAGCGCAGGGCCGAGCAGCAGCAGGGCGAGCAGCATGGGCAGGATGCGGATCGAAGCCATGGCGGTGGCAGCTCCAGCATCAGGGCAGGGGAGGCGGGCAGGGCGACGCGGCGGCGCTCCTCACCTGGATCCTGAATCTCTGATCGCCGGACGGGATGATCAAACCATCTTCCGCGACGTGGACCCTGACGTCCTCGGGTCCCTCCTGACCCGCCACCGGAGTCCAGGAGATGAGCCCGCTCTGCGCGTCGATCGTCATGCCGCTCGGCGCCTGCGTCAGCGAATAGTCCGAGCAAGGCTCGCGCGGAGCGAAGGCGGCGTAGCTGTACGCGTCACCCACCCTCGCGCAGGTGACGGGCGTGGACCGGAACAGGAGGGGGTGACCGCTCGAGCCGTTGAACTCGAACGAGCCCGAGTCCACGATCGCGGGACCGACCGTCGTGTCCGAGCCGAGCACGCGCGCGCGGATCCGCGCGTCCGTGTCCGCGCAGATGGCTGCGAGGTCGCCGACGTCGAGGCCGTGATCGATGGCCGGGCTCCCGGCGCTGAGCTGGCGCGTCGGCACCAGACCGTCGTAGAAGTTCAAGGGCAGGAGCAGCGGGTCCTGGCTCTGCTGGTCGTTTCCCGCTGCAAAGGTGAAGCCGCACGACGTCGCGCCTTCGAGGTTGCCGCCAGCGCTGACGAGCGTGCCGAGGCAGTCGGTCTCCTCGGCGCCCCAGACGATCGAGCTGGACACGTTGATCGCTCCGCTGGCGCCGCTGGCGTCCAGATTGACCGGGTCGTTCGACGAGATCGTCGAGTTCTCGAGCGTGAGCGCGCCGGCCCCGAGCACCGCGATGCCACCGCCCAGCTCCGCTTGGTTGCCGTCGATGGTGGCGTTGCGGATCGTGGTGGCTGGGCTGTACGTCGCGATGCCGCCGCCGGTCTCGGCGCGGCAGGCGCCGGCGGTGACGCGCGCGAGCGCGGCGCTGGCCGGCGCTGCCACGAGGAGTCCGCCCCCCTCGCCCTTCGCCCGGCAGGTGGAGAGCAGGGTCGAGTTGAGGCTCGCGCTCCCGTCGATCACGCTGACGCAGCCTCCGTCCCCGCTCGACGAGCAGCGGTAGAGGAACATGCCGTTGAGCTGGAGCGTGCCCTGGCTGCGGATGCAGCCGCCGCTCTCGGCGGGGAGCAGCCCTCCGGAGTCGACCTTCGGGCTCCTGCCGTTCTGGACGGTAAAGCGGCGCAGCGTGAGCGAGCCGCCGGGCAGCACGTCGAAGACGCGGTCCTTCGAGCGCTTGCCGTCGACGAAGGTCGTGTCGGTGCCGCCCGTGATGAGGCTCGAGACCTCGATCGGACTGAACACGTCGAGGTCGCCGGTTGCGGCCCCACCCTCGCCGGCGCCGCGGATGGACAGCGTGTAGACGGCGTTGCCGAGTTCCACCAGGTCGGCGCCGGGATCCTCGTTCGCGGTCTGGATCGCGGCCCGCAGCGAGCACTGCTCGCCCTCGAGGTCGAGATCGACGTCACAGATGAGGTCGCCGGGCATCGCGTCGGCGACGTCGTTCGCGATACCCGCAAAATAGTTCGCCGCCGCGGCCGGTGCGGGATCGGCGAGCTGCAGCAGCAGCACGAGTGCGGCGGGGAGGGCGAAACGGGCGGGCATGCGGGCTCCGGGGCGCAACGTCAGGGGGAAGGCTCGACGTGGACCGCAAAGGCTTGCGTGTCTTGCGCGCCGCCCTCCGCCACACGCACGTTGACGGCCTGCGGCAACTCCTCCTGTTCCGCCGTCGGCGTCCAGGAGATCACTCCGGTGGTCGGGTCGATGGTCATGCCGTCCGGCGCAAGGGCGAGAGAGAAGGTGAGCGCGCAGCCCTCGCGGCCCTTGTTCGTCGCCTCGACGTCGTAGGTGTAAAGGCTCCCGACGGTCGCGCTCGTGACGGGCGTCGAGCTGATGGCGAGCTCGCTGCCGCCCTCCGGCGAGACCTCGAACGCCCCCACGTCGGTATGCACCCCGGGCAGGCCCACATCCACCTCGACCATGTTCACCGTGATGGTGTGGTCCGTGCGCAGCCGCGTGCGTGCATCGCCTGCGTCGTTGCAGACGTCCGGGGCGTCGATCGCGTGGTCGATGGCCGGGCTTTCGGGCCCGAGGCCGGCCGTGGGAATGGGCCCACCGTTGAACTGGAGCGGGAGCAGCAGCGGATCCGTGTTCTGCTGGTCGTTCGTGCCGGTGAAGCCGCAGGAGGTCGCGCCTTCGAGGTTGCCGCCACCCGACGCCAGCGCCCCGAGGCAATCGATCTCGGTGCCCGACACGATCGAGTTCGAGACAGTGACGTTGCTGCCCGGCTCGCTGGCCAGGTTGTCGCTGCGGTTCGACGCCAGCGTCGAGTGCACGATCGTCACGTTCGGCGAGCCGAGCACCGCCAGCGCCCCGCCGAACTTGGCCTTGTTGAGGACGAGAGTTCCGTTCGAGAGCGCCAGCATGCCGCGCGTCGCGATCGCTCCGCCGCTGCCGGCGCGGCAGGCGCCCGCGGTCACGCGCGAGATCGAAACGTCGCCCAGCGCGCCCACCTCGATCGCTCCGCCCTCGTTCCTGGCGCGGCAGCTCGAGAAGATCGAGTCGCTGATCGTGGCGTGGCCGTCGAGCACGCTCACGCCGCCGCCGTCGTCGCTCGAGGCGCAGCGGAAGAAGAAGGTGTCGTCGAGCGTCAGCTCGCCCGCACTGCGTACGCAGCCGCCGCTCACCTCGGTCATCGAGCCGGGGTCGAAGTCTTCCTTGGCGGTGCGGCCGAACAGCAGCGAGGTGTTCGTCAGCGTGAGGTCGCCGCCGGGCTGCACGTCGAAGATGCGGTCCTTCGTCTTGCCGGCGTCGATGAAGCTGGACTGGTAGTGGATGCCTTCGATCTCGATGGCGCTCGTCACATCGAGGTCGCCGGTCGCCGCGGCGTCTTCGCCGGAACCCGCGAGTGAGAGGATGTAGGTTGCGGGCCGGAGCAGGATCCTGTCGGGCTCCGGCGACGCATTCGCGGTCTGGATGGCGGCGCGCAGGCTGCACTGTCCGAGCGGCGGCGTGGCCGGGTCGTCGTCGTGGTCGAAGTCGGGCTCGACGGGGTCCACGTCGCAGAAGTTGTCTGCGAGGTCCGGGTCGATCCGATCGGCCAGGATCGTGGCGGTGATCTCGTTGACGGGCTGGGCGGCGGCGAGCGCGGGAAGCACGAGCAGGAGCCCTGCGAGCAGAGCCGGGGGGCGCAGCATGGAACCTCCGGAAGCCGACCATCCTACCTGTAGGTGGCCCGGCCGGCCCCTCGGGAGACCTCAGGGCCTGGGGCTCCCGGGGCACTACCGCTTCGGGCCCGGGTAGGGCCGCTCGATGACCAGCTTGAGGGGCTGCCCCGGCGCCGGCGCCGCGCCCGGCTCGAGGCCGTTCGCGAGCGCGAGCTGCTCGAGGCTCCAGACATTGCGGCTGCGCTCGGCGAGCGCGGCCAGCGCTTCGCCGCTGCGGGCGGGGGCGATGGCCAGGCGTCGCTCGCGGATGCCGGCCCGCTCCTCGCTCTCGAGTGGCCGGAAGCTGCGCGCGGTGCGCTCGAACGCTGGCGCGAAGCTCGCGAGGGCCTCGGCGGCAGCCATCCCTTGGATGCGGAAGATCGTGCCCCGATGCGCCAGCCAGAACAGCTCGATGCCCGCCGTCCCCTGTTGGAGCGCCACCCGGCCGCGCGCCCGATAGCCTGGCGCCGCGGCGTCCGAGAGGGCGCCTCGATCGAGCAGCACGAGGCTCTGCGCATTGGCGCGCAGGAAGCGCTCGGCCGCTGCCCGCGGGTCGTCGCCCGGCTCCTGCCCTTGCAGCACGACCAGCGCCGCACCCTCGGGCTCTCGCGCTGCGACTGCCTGCTTGCCGTTCTGCACGGTCCAGCCGTCCGGGAAGGCGATCCGCACGTCGAGATCGGGGTGCAGGAAGACGTTCTCGCGGATCACGCCCTCGGCCGGGTCTTCGTCCACCAGGATGCCGTCGAGCTGCGCCACGAAGGCGCCGCGCTCTGCTGCGGGCGCGAGGGCCACGCGGCTGCCGAGCGTGCGGGCGCGCGCGCTGGCGCTCGATACGCGTTCCGGCGTGGCCGGATGCGAGTCGAGGAAGCTCGGCCGGCGCGTCTTGCCTGCGTGGCGCAGCGCCACCTCGCGGTCGAGCGCCCCGAGGAAGGTCGCCATGCCGCCCGGGTCGAAGCCCGCCGCCACTGCCATGCGCTGGCCCACCTCGTCGGCCTGCCGTTCCTGGTCGCGGCCGTAGCTCGCGATCAGCCCCGACCCGGCCAGCTGACCGAGCTGGCCCACCGCGTTCGCCGCTTCGGAGCCGGCGACCGCCCCGGCCGCCAGCGAGCCCAGCATGGCGAGCAGGCCGACGCCGAGCGCGCGCGTCTCGCGCTGCGCGGCGTGGCGCGCGGCGACGTGCCCCACCTCGTGCGCCAGCACGTTCGCCAGCTCGTCCTCGCTGCGCACCAGGGCCAGCAGCCCGCGCGAGACGTAGATGTAGCCGCCGGGCAGCGCGAAGGCGTTCGTCTCGGGCATGCTCGCGATCGCAAACTGGAAGGGGACGTCCTTGCGGGGCGAGTGCGCCGCCACGCGCGCGCCGACGCCGCGTACGTAGGCGAGCAGGGCCGGGTCTTCGACCAGCCCCAGCTCCGAAGCCACCTGGGCCGCGGCCTCTCGCCCGACCGAGGCCTCCCGGTCCGGGGACATCAGCACGATCTCCCCGCGGCCGGTCACCGGGTTCGTGGCGCAGGCGAGCAGGAGCGCCGAGAGCGCAGCGAGAGCGCGGTGCATGACGGGACCCAGCGTCGGGAGTTCCCCGGGGACCGTCAAGATCCGAGCGAGACGGGGCCGATGGTGCCGCTATCGTCCGCCCGCGTCCGATTCCCGGACCTGGGGGGAGACTCGCTTGGCCCGCTTCCGGCTCATCCCGCGCGAGGAACGCTTCTTCACCGATCTGTCCGCCATGGCCGACGCCATCGCCGAGGGCGCCGCCGTGTTCGAAGCGATGCTGGCCGGCGACCCACCCGCGCTCGCGCGCGCCGGCGAGGTGCAGGCGATCGAGCACCGCTGCGACGAGCTCACGCACGGCATCGTCGAGCGCCTGAACCGCACCTTCGTGACGCCGATCGACCGCGAGGACATCCACGCGCTGGCCGACTCGCTCGACGACGTGATGGACGCGATCGACTCCGCCGCCGACAGCCTCTCGCTGTTCAAGATCGACCGCGTCCGGCCCGAGGCGCGCCAGCAAGCCGCCCTGATCCGCCGCTCGGTCGAGCAGATCCGCCTCGCGCTCACGAGCCTCGAACGCCGCGACGGCGCGCGCGAGGCCGTGATCGAGACCAAGCGCCTCGAGCACGAGGCCGACGCCGTGCACCGCTCGGCCATCTCGCGCCTGTTCGGCGAAGAGACCGACGCCATCGCGATCATCAAGTGGAAGGAGATCTTCGACTTCCTCGAGGACGCGGTGGACCGCTGCGACAAGGTCGCGGTCGTGATCGAAGGCGTCGTGGTCAAGCACTCCTAGCCGTGGATGCGACCCTTCTCTCGGTCGTCGCGCTGGTCGCGGTGGCGCTGCTCTTCGACTTCATCAACGGCTTCCACGACGCCGCCAACTCGATCGCCACCGTGGTCTCGACGCGGGTGCTCTCGCCCGGCCAGGCCGTGGCCTGGGCCGCCTTCTTCAACTTCGTGGCGGCCTTCTTCTTCGGCACCGCGGTCGCGAAGACCGTCGGCAGCGGCATGGTCGACCTCTCGGTGGTGACCTTCTCGGTGATCTTCGCGGGCCTCACCGGCGCGATCCTGTGGGACCTGTTCACCTGGTACTACGGGCTCCCCACCAGCTCGTCGCACGCGCTGTTCGGCGGCTACGCCGGCGCCGCGGTCGCGAAGGCCGGCTTCAGCGCCATCATCGTGGCGGGCTGGACCAAGGTGCTCGTGTTCATGGTGCTGGCCCCGCTGATCGGACTCACGGCGGGGCTGCTCCTGATGACCTCGAACTACTGGATCTTCCGCAACCAGGCGCCGCGCCAGGTGGACGGCTGGTTCCGTCGCCTGCAGCTGGTCTCGGCCGCGGCCTACAGCCTGATGCACGGCGCCAACGACGCGCAGAAGACGATGGGCATCATCGCGGGCGTGCTCTTCACCGCCGGCTACCTCTCGGAGTTCAGCATTCCGTTCTGGGTGGTGATCGCAGCGCACGCCGCGATCGCCCTCGGCACGCTCTCGGGCGGCTGGCGCATCATCCACACCATGGGCAACAAGATCACGAAGCTGCAGCCGGTGCATGGCTTCGCGGCCGAGACGGGCGCCGCGATCGCGATCTACACCGCGACGGCGCTCGGCGTCGGCATCAGCACCACGCACACCATCACCGGCGCGATCGTCGGCGTCGGCGCCACGCGCCGGCTCTCGGCGGTGCGCTGGGGCGTGGCCGGGCGCATCGGCTGGGCCTGGGTCGCGACGATCCCGGGCGCGGCCGCGATCGGGTCGCTCACCTACGGGGCGTGCAGCCTGTTCGGGTTGGTCTGACCCACGTCGCCACCGACGAGGAGCGCCCGAGTCATGCGCTGTTCACTCGCGATCGCCGCCTGGCTCGGCTTCGCCCTTGCCGCCGGCTCTGCGCCGGCGGAGCCGCCCGCCGCCGCGCCCTGCACACCGCGCACGGGCGAGCAGGCCGGCATGCGCTTCGTCGAGCTGTGCGGGACCGGCTCCTTCATCAGCGCGACGCCTCTCGCCTGTACGGCCGAGGAGCGCGCGAGCGCGGCCTGCGATCCGGTGACGGCGCTCGAGGTGTCAGCGCTCACGGGGCCGGGCAAGAACCGTCACGTCGACGCGCGAATGACGGAGCGGGACGGCAGCGCCCGGCTCTGCGCGCAGCGCTTCGGCGGCCGGCTGCCGACGCCGCGGGAGCGGGAGCAGGCGCGCCGCTCGCTCGGCCTCGTGACGCTGCAGGTGCGCGAGGAGCCCGGCGAGTTCGCCCGCCTGCGCATGGACGAGCTGGCGGAGTGGGTGGCCGAGCGCGGCCGCGTCACGCGCTCGCCCGCCAGCGTGCCGCGCCCGCGGCGCGCGGGTGAGGTGCTGCTCGGCTGTGTCGCGGAGCCGGCGCTGCCGCAGGCAACCGCGGTGCCGATCGGCGAGGCGTGCGACGAACGCCCCGCGGAAGGCGGCGTGCGCAGCCCGAACTGTGCGGTGAGCGTGCCGGGAACGCAGGGCCGCTTCGAGCTCGGCTGCGATCCCGATCACCCGGTGACTTCGCGCTCGGGCCCGGAGCACGCGGCGCTCCGCTGCGTGCTGCCCGAGAGCGCGCTCGTCCCGCGCTGAGCCACACGCAGGGCCGATTCGAACGCTGCCGATCTGTGCCACGCTGCGCGAATGGGCTCGTTTCTCCGCGTCGCCGGCGCCGGCGCGCTCTCGATCGGACTCGGCCTGTGCTCCGCCGCACTGGCCGTGCGCTCCGGCTTCGCGGGCGGCGAGGTCGAGAACGGCCCCTGGCGCACGAGCCTCGTCACCGGCTCGCCGGACGCCGACCTCTACACGCGCGCGCGCGTCGCCGTGGGCGGCCTGCTCGCGCTCGCGCCCGCCGAGACGGTCTACTGGACCGCGGGCCGCGATGGCGACGGCGAGCCGCTCACTGCGCGCTGCGACTACCGCGTCGACGGCGAGGAGCTGCCCGCGCGCTGGTGGAGCGTGACCTTCTACGCCGCCGACCAGTTCCTGATCGAGAACGACGCCGGCCGCTACTCGTTCAGCCAGAGCACGCTCGCGCGCGAGCCCGGCGGGCCGTGGTCGATCCTCGTGTCGAGCGAAGGCGAAGCCCGAGCGAAGTCCGGGAGCCCCGTGAACTGGCTGCCCTCCGGCAAGCCCGGCGCGACCGGGCCGTTCTCGCTCACGCTGCGCCTCTACAACCCGCAGCCGATCGTGTACCAGCAGCCGGAGGCGATCGCGCTGCCGCGCATCACGCGGGGGGCCTGCCGATGAGGCGCGCGCTGCCCTGGCTGCTCGGCATCGCGCTCGGCGCCGGCGTCGTCCACGTCGCCGCCGTGGCGGCGCTCCCGCGGGCGATCATGAGCCGCGTCTTCACCGGCTTCACGGCGCAGGCCGCGCCGAATCAGTTCGTGCATCCGCCGCTCGCCACGCACGAGTCGCGCACGATCGTGCGACCGAGCCCCGATCTCGCCTACTCGAGCGCCGTGTTCGACGTCTCGGCGCGTCCGCTGCGGGTCGTCGTGCCGCTCTCCGCGCCGTACACCTCGCTCTCGGGCTTCGCCGCGAACACCGACAACTTCTTCGCGCTCAACGACCAGACGGCGGGCGCCGACCCGATCGACGTGGTGATCGTCGGCCCGAGCACAGCGCGCAGCGGCCTCGAGGGCCAGCGCGTGATCGAAGCGCCGAGCGACCGCGGCGTGCTGCTGGTGCGCCGCGTGGTGGTGAGCGCCGACGTCTTCGCCGCCGTGGACGCCGTGCGAAAGCAGGCGCGAACGGAGCCACTGCGCTAGGAGCCTGACCCAAGATGGGAGGTTGAAAGGGATCCTGATGCTCCAGCGCACCTTCGCGGTGCTCGCACTCACCTGGCTCGGCTGCGCCACGCTGCCGGCGCCCGACGCGCCGCCCGCGCTCTCGCCGCCGGAGTCGGCGGGCATGTCGAGCGAGCGCCTCGACCGCCTCACCGCGCGCATGCACGACTTCGAGCAGGACGACCGCATCTCGGGCGTGGTGACGCTGGTCTCGCGCTCGGGCGTCGTGGTGCACAGCGACGCGCTCGGCTTCCAGGACGTAGCGGCGCGGACGCCGATGCGGCGCGGCACGCTCTTCCGCATCGCGTCGATGACGAAGCCGATCACCAGCGTGGCCGTGCTGATGCTGGTCGAGGAGGGCAAGCTCGGTCTCTCGGATCCGGTGGAGCGCTGGTTGCCCGAGCTGGCGCAGCCGAAGGTGCTGCGCGACCCCGCCGGCCCGCTCTCGCGCACCACGCCCGCGCCGCGCTCGATCACCGTGCGCGACCTGCTGACGCATCGCTCGGGGCTCGCATACGCCTTCACCAGCAGCGGTCCTCTCTCCCAGGCGCTCACGCAGGCCGGCCTGCTCGGCTCCTCCTCGGCGCTCTCGCCGGACGAGTGGATGAAGCGGCTCGGCAAGCTGCCGCTCGCCTACGCGCCGGGCACGCGCTGGCACTACAGCCTCTCGACCGACGTGCTCGGCGTGCTCGTCGAACGCGCCTCGGGCATGCCCTTCGCGGAGTTCTTGCGGACGCGCCTGTTCGAGCCGCTCGGCATGCACGACACCGCCTTCTGGGTGCCGGCCGAGAAGCTGGCGCGCCTCGCCACGCTCTACGCCCTCGACCCGAAGACTGGCGCCGTGCTCGCCACGGACACGCCGCCCGCGAGTGGGCTCGCGAGCCCGCCGACCTTCACCTCGGGCGGCGGCGGGCTCGTCTCGACCGCCGACGACTACCTGCGTTTCGCGCAGATGTTGCTCGGTGGCGGCGAGTTCGAAGGGGTGCGAATCCTGTCGCCTCGCATGGTCGAGCGCATGACCACCGATCATCTGAGCGCAGAGCAGCGCAAGCTTCCGTTCCTCGGCCTCGACTTCTGGGCGGGGCAGGGCTTCGGCCTGGGCGTCGCCGTGATCGACGACCCCACGCGCGCGATCGGCAGCGAGCTGGTGTCGAAGGGCAACCACGGCTGGGGCGGCGCGCACGGCACCTGGTACTTCGTCGATCCCGAGCAGGATCTCGCCGCGGTGATGATGATCCAGCTGACGGGCGGCGGGCAGATCGTGCCGATGATCCCGGCGTTCGAGAACGCGATCTATCAGGCGATCGAGGAGTAGGTGATTCCCGTCACGTCACTTCCGGCCCTGGCCGGCATCCAATCCCACGAACCCACGCGGTCTTTCGCCGCGACGGGAAGGAGGCAAGTTCAGTCATGAAGCGTTCAACGTTCGGAGCTCTCGTTGCGAGCGCGGTGGTCGGCCTGGTCGGCGGCACTGCGGCACTCGCGCAGGCCGGCGCCGATGCCAAGGCGTGCTACCGCACGCACTGCGGCAAGAGCGTGTCGGGTCACGAGGGGAAGTGTGGCGGCACGGTGGTCGACGGTCTCAGCGACGAGGCCTCGTGCACGAAGGCCGGCGGCGCCTGGACCACCGGAGCCGACGCCGAGAAGTACAAGAAGAAGATGTAGGACCCGGGCGGAGACGCGGCGTACTGCTGCGTCTCCGCACCGTCTTCGCATGCAGGCTCCGCTCTTCGGCGTCGGCTTCCGCACGCAGCACGCGGGCGAGATCGCGCGCGCGCCCGTTCCGGTCGATTGGTTCGAGGTGCTCTCGGACCACTACATCGGCGTCGGCGGCACGCGGCGCGCCCTGCTCGAGCGCCTGCGCGCGAGTCACCCCGTGGCGCTGCACGGCGTCTCGCTCTCGATCGCCGGCACAGAGCCGCTCGACCGCGAGTACCTGGACGGCCTCGCCGCGCTCGCCGCGTGGCTCGAGCCCGTGTTCGTGAGCGATCACCTGTGCTGGACGGCGCTCGGAGGCCACGAATCGCACGATCTGTTGCCCGTCGCCCGCACACGTGCGGTGCTCGAGCACGTGGCCGCGCGCGTGACGCAGGTGCAGGAGCGCCTCGCCCGCCGGCTGCTGCTCGAGAACGCGAGCGCCTACGTCAGCTTTCGCGCACGCGAGATGGAAGAGGAGGACTTCCTCGCCGAGCTCTGCCACCGCACCGGCTGCGGCGTGCTGCTCGATATCAACAATCTGGTGGTGAACGCAGCCAACCTGGGCAGCGATCCGAGGCGCGCGCTCGCCGTGCTGCCGCAGGGCGCCGTCGGCTACGTGCACCTGGCCGGTCACGCGGTGCTCGAGGACGTGCGCATCGATACGCACGACGCGGCGGTGCCGGACGCGGTATGGACCTTGTTCGAGGCCGCGGCCCTTCGCTTCCCGCAGGCGGGCGTGATCCTCGAGCGCGACGACAACATTCCCGAGTACCCGGCGCTGGTGGCGGAGATCGAGCTCGCCCGGGCGCGCCATCGCGCCGCTTCAGCGAGCGGAGCGACGCACCTCCTCCCGGCCCCGCCGCAAGCCCGGCGCGCAGCGAGCTTCGCTCTCGAAGAGAAGAGTTGGCAAGGGATCCAGCGCGACTTCTTCGCCCGCATCGTGGACCAGCCGCTCGGCCGCGAGCAGGGCGATCTCGGCGAGCTGCTCGACGAGTCGCTGCCGGTGCGCGCGGCGCGTGGGCTGCGCGTCTACAGCGACGCCTACGCGGCCAGCCTGCGCCGAGCGCTGGCGACGAACTTCGCCGCGCTCGCGCACGTGATCTCGCCGGCCGACTTCGATCGGCTCGCGGCCGCCTATCTGCGCGTGCACCCACCGCACGGCTTCGACTACCTGCGGCTCGGCGCGCGCTTCGCCGACTTCGTGGCGGGCTTCGACTTCGTGGCGGACTATGGGGTGCCGCAGGCGCTGCTGGCCGAGGTTGCCGCGCTCGAGCAGGCGCAGCTCGAGGTGCAGGACGCGCCGGACGCCGAGCGCGCCGTGTCGCCGGCCGAGCTTGCTGCACTCACGCCCGAGGACTGGGAGCGCGTGCGCTTCGTCTTCGGAACGGCCTTTCGCGTCGTGCGTGCCACGCACGATGTCGCGCCCGTGATCGAGGCCGTCGCGGTAGGCAAGGACCCCGCACGGCCCGCGGCCGAAGACGTCGCATATCTCGTGCACCGCGCTGGCGAGGGCGTCCGCACCGATCGCCTCGCGCCGCGCGAGGCCGCCGTGCTGGAGGCGCTGCTCGCGGGCCAGCGCTTCGCGGCGGCTTGCGGCGAGGACGATGGGGCGGCGCGGGACGGCGTGCGCCGGCTGGTCGAGGCCGCCGCGGCCGGGCTGCTCGTGCGCGTGGAGCGAGAGCGCATCTCATGAATCACTCCCATCGCCGGGCACGCGCCTTCGGCCGTCTGGCTGCGTTGCGCTTCCTGCGCCGTAGCGAGAGCTACGGCTCGGTCGCGCGCCACGTCCAACCGATGTTCCGCTCGGCTCCGCCTCGCTGCGCGCTCCGCTTGCCGAGCCGGCCGAATTCGCGCGCCGGGCTCGGTCCGGATTCATGAGACGCGCTCTACCGTCGCTGGCGTGAGCCCGTCCGCGAGCGACCGTGACCTCGCACGCGTCGTCGCGGCGGCGACGATCTCGAACCTCGGCTCCATGCTGACGCGCATTGCACTGCCCTTCGTGGCGGTGGACGTGCTCGACGCCTCGGCCCAGGCGATGTCCGGCCTCAACGCCGTGCGCGTGGTGCCGTCGCTGGTGCTCGGGCTTGCCGCCGCGAGCTGGATCGACCGGCGCCGCAAGCGGGGCGTGTTGATCGCGGCCGACCTCGCGCACGCCGCGCTGCTCTGCTCGGTGCCCGCTGCCTTCGGGCTCGGCTGGCTGTCGATGCCGTTGCTCTGGGCCTTTGCGCTCGCCTCGGGCCTGCTCTCGCTCGTCTTCGAGGTCGCGCGCCACGCCTACGTGGCCGCGCTGATGCCGCGCGAGCAGCTGGTGCGCGCCAACGCACGCATCACGGCGGGCAACGCCGCCGCCGAGACCTTCGCCTTTGCCGCCGGCGGCTGGCTGGTGCAGTGGCTCTCGGCGCCCTTTGCACTGCTCGTGGATGCGGCGAGCTACGTGGGCTCGGCCGCCTGCCTCGCCGGCATCCGCACGCGAGAGCCCGAGCCGGGCGCCCGCGTGCAGCGCGAGCGGCGCAGCCGCGGCATCGGCCCGGGTCTGCGCGCGATCCGAGGCGACCCGGAGCTGCGCGCGCTCGCGTGGCTCGGCGCGGCGGGCGTGCTCGCGAACGAAGTGCTGGGCGTTGTCTACATGCTGTTCGTGCGCCGCGAGCTCGGCTTCGCGCCGGGCACGCTCGGCATGCTGTTCGCGGTGGGGTCGGTGGCGGCGCTCGGCTCGAGCTTCCTCGCCGCGCACGTGGGGCGCAGATTCGGACCGCGTGGCGCGATCGGGCTCGGCCTCGGCGGCGCGGGCCTCGCCGTGGGCGCGCTCGCCTTCGCGCCCGGCCCGACGCTGCTCGGCGCAGCGTTGATCGCGCTGCAGCAGCTCGGCGACGCCGGCTTCGTGGTGGCCGAGATCCACGCGCTCTCCCTGCGGCAGGCCGCGGCGCCGGCCGAGCTGCAAGGGCGTGTGCACGGCACGTTCTCGTTCCTGTCGAGCTGGGCGATGCTCGCGGGCGCGCTGCTCGGCGGCGTGCTCGGCGGCGCGCTCGGCCCGCGCGCCACCATCGCGCTCGCCGCCGCCGCGTTCGTCGCGGCCGCGCTCGGCTGGCTGGCCTTCGCGCCGCGGGCCGGCGTCGCTCGCGGCGCGCGCTGAGGTCGGTCATCCTCGCGCACACCTAGCTTGCGGTCCCCGGGATCGCTCATGGCCCAGATGGACCTGCGCTCCGTCCTGCTCGAGATCCACACCGCACTGCGAGAGGCGTCGATCGCGCACGCCTTGATCGGCGGACTTGCGCTCGCGGCGCACGGCGCCGCCCGCGCGACCCCCTCCCTCGACCTGCTCGCCGACGGCGAGCGGGCGGGCGACCTCGATCGCATCCTGCGCGAGCGCGGGTACGAGTGCCTACGCCGGACGGAGAACGTCGCCAACTACGTCGCCGCGACGGCAGAGCGGGGGCGGATCGACTTCTTGTTCGCGCGGCGCGCCTACGGCAAGGCCATGCTCGCGCGCGCGGCCCTCCACACGATCCTCGGTGCGGCGATCCCCGTTGCAGATGCCTCCGATCTCATCGGGCTCAAGGTGCAGTCGTCCTCCAACGACCCGAGTCGGCGCTACGTGGACCTCGCCGACATCGATCGACTGCTGCGCAGCGCCACGCTCGATCTCTCGCGCGTGCGCGAGTACTTCCGCATCTTCGATCGCGAGAAGGAGCTCGACGCTCTGCTCTCCGGAGATCGCGGTCGATGAGTGGGCGCGACGCCGAGCTCGAGTCGATGCGTGAAGACGGGCACTCCGCGGCGATCCGCCGCGAATTCGAAGCCTCCGCCGCAGCGACCGCCCGCTGGGACCGCGCACATCCCATGGATGTGAACGCGGTGCTCGACTGGATCGAAGAGCTGCGCCTGGTCTTCGGCGACCCGCCCGTCGATCGCCGGCCCTGGCGCGGAGACGACTTCCGGCTCTGACCTGCGCGGGGGCACGCAGCGCGCATCCCTCGTTCGGGGGGTGCGTTCGCGCGCATTCCGCCCCATGCTGCCGCCGCGCGGGATGCCGAGGTCGTCATGCGCTTCCAGGTCGGAGGCGCGGCTCGCTCTCGCCCGCGCTCCCGGAAAGGAGTCCCGATGCGGACTCGCCTCTTCGCTGCTGCCCTGGCCTCCGTCTTGTTCGTCGCGTTCGCCGTCCCCGCCGCCAGCTTCGCGGCCGATCAAAAGGTGATGAGCGTGATCGGTGTGAAGGTGACCGGCGATCGTCAGGCCTATCTGCTGAAGCTGAAGGCGCTCCAGGCGATCCAGAAGCGGCTCGGCGTGGCGCCGACGCGGGTCTGGCGCGCCACGCTCGCGGGCAGCGGCACCGACCTCGTCTACATCGTCGGAGAGCACGCGAGCCTCGCCGCCTATGCCGAGTCCACCGGCAAGCTGAACGCCGACCCCGAGGCGAGCAAGCTGCTGAGCGAGCTCGAGGCGAGCGGCGTTCGGACCGTCGTGGACCGGAGCCTGTTCGTGGACGAGACGCCGTAGCGCGAGCTCGAGGCGAGCGGCGTTCGGACCGTCGTAGACCGGAGCCTGTTCGTGGACGAGACGCCGTAGCGCGAAGTCGGGGCCAGGCGCACGAGCGTCTGGCCCGGCGAGGCGCCGGCTCGTGTAGGATGGGCGCGCCGAACTGGGGGCGCACGCGTTGCTGGGTCACATCCGGGTCCTCGATCTCAGTGACGGCGGGGCGCTGATCTGCGGGCAGATCCTCGCCGACCTCGGCGCCGACGTGATCCAGATCGAGCCGCCGGGCGGCGCGGCCGCGCGGCGCCTCGGACCCTACGCGGGCGGCGGCGCCGACTCGGAGCGTTCGCTGTTCTGGTGGTCGTACGCGCGCGGCAAGCGCGGGCTCGTGCTCGATCTCGACAGCGAGGCAGGCCGCAGCGAGCTGCGCGCGTTGGCGAAGAGTGCCGACGTGCTGATCGAGTCGTTCGCGCCCGGTGAGCTGGCGCGGCGCGGCCTCGGCCATGACGCGCTCGCGGCGCTGAACGCCGCGCTGGTGGTCGTCTCCATCACGCCCTTCGGGCAAGACGGGCCGCGCGCGAACGAGGCCGCGACCGACCTCACCGTGCTCGCCGCCGCCGGTCCGCTCGCACTCACCGGCGATGCCGATCGCGCGCCCGTGCGCGTGGCGGTGCCGCAAGCCTTCCTGCACGCGGGAGCCGAGGCCGCCGTGGGCGCGCTGGTCGCGCTCCACGAGCGCGTGGGGTCGGGCCTCGGCCAGCACGTGGACGTCTCGGCGCAGCAGGCCGCCACCCTTGCCACGCAAGGGAACCTCCTCTCGACGCCCGTCGGTACGGGCCCGGTCACGCGCGTCGCGGGTGGCATCCAGGCCGGGCCGCTGCGCGTCGAGCTCACGTTTCCGGCGAAGGACGGCTTCGTCTCGATCACGCATCTGTTCGGCACCACGATCGGGCCCGCCACCCGGCGCCTGATGGAGTGGGTGCACGAGTCTGGCTTCTGCGACGAGGCGACGCGCGACAAGGACTGGATCCGCTACACCGAGCTGCTGCTCAGCGGCCAGGAGCCGATCGCCGAGTTCGAGCGGGTGAAGCGCACGATCGCCGCCTGCACCGCATCGAAGACGAAGGCCGAGCTGCTCCAGACGGCGCTCTCGCGAAACCTGTTGATGGCGCCGGTGCGCACGATCGCCGAGGTGGCGGAGAGCGACCAGCTCGCGGCGCGCGCGTACATGAAGACGCTCCCGAGCGGTGACGGCCGTGAGGCGCGCTACCCGGGTCCGTTCGCGAAGTTCTCGGCGGCGCCGATCCGTTACCAGCGCCGCGCGCCGCGCCTCGACGAGCATGGGGCGGAGATCCGGGCGAACCCGGTCGCGAAACGGCAAGCCGCGGCTCGGCCGCGCCCTGCGGCCGGCCGCCGCCCGCTCGACGGCGTGAACGTGCTCGACTTCATGTGGGCGCTGGCGGGTCCGCTCGCAACGCGCGCGCTCGCCGACCACGGCGCCACGGTGATCCGCATCGAGTCGAGCCACCGCCTCGACGTGTGCCGCACCATCCAGCCCTGGATCCGCGGGCAGATCGGGGCCGAGAACTCCGCGCTCTTCCACACCGCGAACGTCGGCAAGCGCATGCTCACGCTCGACCCGAGCAAGCCCGAGGGGCGCGCGGCCGTGTTCGACCTGGTGCGCTGGGCCGACGTCGTGTGCGAGTCCTTCACGCCGAAGACCATGAAACGCTTCGGTCTCGACTACGCGGCGCTCTGCGAGGTGAAGCCCGACCTGATCATGCTCTCGACCTGCTTGATGGGACAGACGGGCCCGCTCGCGAGCTTCGCCGGCTACGGAAATCTCGCAGCGGCGATGACCGGCTTCTACGAGCTGACCGGCTGGCCCGACCGCGCGCCGGCCGGCCCCTTCGGCGCCTACACCGACTACATCGCGCCGCGTTTCAACGCAGCAGCGATCCTGGCCGCGCTCGAGCACCGCCGGCGGACCGGCGAAGGCCAGCACGTCGACCTCTCGCAGGCGGAGGCTGCGCTGCACTTCCTCGCGCCGGCGATCCTCGATTACAGCGTGAACGGCGTGGTGGCGAAACGCGCCGGCAACCGCGACCGCGAGCTGGCGCCGCACGGCGTCTATCCCTGCGCCGGCGAGGACTGCTGGGTGGCGATCGCCGTGCGCGACGACCGCGACTGGCGCGCGCTCTGCGAGGCGCTCGCTGCGCCCGCCGCGGCGCGCGACGCACGCTATGCCACGGCCGCAGTGCGCCTCGCGCAGCGGGACGCGCTGGACGCGCTCGTAGCCGGTCTGACCGCGCCGCTCGCGATGGAGGAGATCGAGCGGCGCCTGCACAAGGCGGGCGTACCGGCGAGCGGCGTCTACAACAGCCCCGAGGCCGCGCGGGATCCGCAGCTCGCGCACCGCGGCCACTTCATCTCGGTGACGCATCCGACCCTCGGCGAGTCGGCGGTGGAGGCGCCACGCTTCCGCCTCTCGCGCACACCGGGCGCCGTGATCGGCCCGGCGCCGACCTTCGGCGACAGCACGCAGTGGGTGCTCGAGTCGGTGCTCGGCTACGACGACGAGCGCATTGCGGAGCTCGCCATCGCGGGCGCGCTCGAGTAAGCGGCCTCCGCCCGGCTCGACTCGATCCTCCTCCCGCCGCCGACCACGCCCGAGTGCGTGCCCCGCGTGGGGCCGATCTCGATGCGAACGTGGTTTGAAAGCGGGACCGGTTCCATTTTCCATTCGACCTGCCGTGGAGCTGGGCCGACACTGGTGGCGTGCGACGGATGCTCCGCGCCAGGGGGATGGCGGCGGCAGCCTGGCTGCTCGTGGCGAGCCCGTGTCTTGCGCAGTCCGTGGTGCGCGGGCCCTACCTCCAGCTCGCGACACCCAGTGGTGTCGTCGTGCGCTGGCGCACCGACATCCCCACCGACTCGCGCGTGCGCTACGACACGACGCTCGCGCTCGGGCAGAGCGCACAGGACGGCGCGGCGACCGTCGAGCACGTCGTCGCGCTCGGGGGTCTCAGCCCGGACACGCCGTACTACTACGCGATCGGCAGCAGCGCCGGCGACCTCGCGGGTGGTGACCTCTCGCATCGCTTCGTCACGCCGCCGTTGGCCGGCAGCGTGAAGCCGACCCGCATCTGGGTGCAGGGCGACTCGGGCAAGTCCGGCGCGGAACCGCGCGCGGTGCGCGATGCCTATTTCAACTTCACGGGCCAACGCGGCACGGACGTCTGGCTGATGCTAGGCGACAATGCCTACGGCGACGGCACCGACCTCGAGTACCAGACGGCGGTGTTCGAGATGTACCCCGAGCTGATGCGCCAGGTGGCGCTGTGGCCGACGCTCGGCAACCACGACGCGCACAGCGCCTCGTCGGCCACACAGAGTGGGCCGTACTACGACATCTTCACGCTGCCGAAGAGCGCCGAGGCCGGCGGCGTGCCGTCGGGCACCGAGGCCTACTACGCCTTCGACCACGGCAACATTCACTTCGTCTGTCTCGACTCCGAGGGCACTGACCGCACTCCGGGCAGCGCCATGCTGAGCTGGCTCGCGGCCGACCTGCAGGCCACGACACAGCCGTGGATCATCGCCTACTGGCACCACTCGCCCTACAGCAAGGGGAGTCACGACTCCGACACCGAGTCGCACGGCACGGACTTGCGCGAGAACGCGCTGCCGATCCTCGAGGCCTACGGCGTCGATCTCGTGCTCTCGGGGCACAGTCACAACTACGAGCGGTCCTTCTTGCTCGACGGGCACTACGGCCTGTCGACCACGCTCACGCCGTCGATGATCGTGGATGGCGGGGACGGCCGTGAAGCCGGGACGGGCGCATACCTGAAGCCCGGCGGCTTCGCGCCGCGCGCGGGCGCCGTCTACACCGTGGCCGGCGCCTCGGCCTCCACCTACGCGGCGCCGCTGAATCACCCCGTGATGGTGCTGTCGCTGATGCAGCTCGGCTCGGTGGTGCTCGATGTGTTCGGCGAGCGGCTCGACGCGCGCTTCCTCGACGACCTCGGCAACGTCGTCGATCACTGGACGCTCCAGAAGGGAGCGGACCTCACTCCGCCCGCGCTCGCCCTGGCCACGGCGCTCGGGCCGACGACGGTGGCCGCGAGCTTCAGCGAGCCGCTGGACGCGCTGAGCGCCGAGGCGCCGAGCCACTATACGATCGCGCCGCCCGAGGTCGTCACGAGCGCCACGCTACAGCCCGACCTGCGTACGGTCTGGCTCACGACCTCGCCGCTCGCTCCGGGCGCCGTCTACACGCTGAGCGTGGCGGGCGTAGCGGACGCGGCCTTCAACCCCGTCGCGCCCGGCGCAGAGGCCAGCTTCGTCTGGGGCGACACGCTCACGCTCGATCGCCGCATCGCGGCGGGCGCCGACGACGTCGAGCAGGTGGCGAGCAGCGGCGCGATGCGGCTCAGCAGCAGCGATCTCGAGTTCGTCGCGGATGGCGCGGACCTCCAGCTCGTCGGGCTGCGCTTCCCCAGCGTGGACGTGCCGCAGGGCGCGACCATCGAGGAAGCCTGGCTCGAGCTGCAGGTGGACGAGGTGACGACGGGCGCCGCGTCCCTTCTGATCGAGGGCCAGGACGCGGACGACGCGCTGCCGTTCACGACGGCCGCAGGCAACCTGGCGGCGCGGCCGCGCACGGGCGCCGCCGTGGTGTGGTCGCCGCCCGACTGGCCGGCGGTCGGCGCGAAGCAGCAGACGCCCGAGCTACGCAGCGTGGTGCAGGAGATCGTGGCGCGACCCGGCTGGGCCGCAGGCCGCGCGCTCGCGTTGATCGTGTCGGGCGGCGGCCGGCGCACGGCCGAGGCCTACGAAGGCTCGCCCTCGGCGGCGGCATTGCTCCATCTCTCTTACTCGGTCGTGCCCGTGGATGCCGACGCGGACGGCGCCCCGGATGGCGCCGACAACTGCCCCGGCATCCCGAACCCCGGCCAGGAAGACGGCGACGGAGACGGCTTCGGAGACGCCTGCGACACCTGCCAGAGCGGCGCCGACGCGGACCTCGACAGCGTCTGCGACGCGACCGACAACTGCCGCAGCGTCGCGAACCCGGCTCAAGCGGACGGCGATCTGGACGGGCTCGGAGATGCCTGCGACGCGTGCCCGGCCGGCGGCGACAGCGACGCCGACGGCGCCTGCGACGGCGCCGACAACTGCCCGCTCACGCCGAACCCAGGCCAGGGGGACAGCGACGGCGACGGTCTCGGCGACCTCTGCGACCCGTGCCCCGGCGGAGATGCCGATGCGGACGGCGCCTGCGATGCGGGCGACAACTGCCCCGGCGTCCCGAACGCCGGCCAGGAAGACGGCGATGGCGACGGCATCGGCGACGCGTGCGACGCCTGCCTCGCGGGTGCGGACGCCGATCTCGACGGCGTGTGCGACGCGGTCGACAACTGCCCCGGCGTCCCGAACGCCGGCCAGCAGGACGCGAACGGCAACGGCATCGGCGACGCCTGCGAGGCGCCGCCGGTCGTCTTCACCCGGCGCATCGCGGCGGGCGCCGACGATGTCGAGCAGGTGGTGAGCAGCGGCGCGATGCGGCTCAGCAGCAGCGATCTCGAAATCGTCGCCGACGACGCGAATCAGCTGGTCGGGCTGCGCTTCCCGAACGTGGACGTGCCGCAGGGCGCGACCATCGAGGAAGCCTGGCTCGAGCTGCAGGTGGACGAGGTGACGACGGGCGCCGCGTCCCTTCTGATCGAGGGCCAGGACGCGGACGACGCGCTGCCGTTCACGACGGCCGCAGGCAACCTGGCGGCGCGGCCGCGCACGGGCGCCGCCGTGGTGTGGTCGCCGCCCGACTGGCCGGCGGTCGGCGCGAAGCAGCAGACGCCCGAGCTACGCAGCGTGGTGCAGGAGATCGTGGCGCGACCCGGCTGGGCCGCAGGCCGCGCGCTCGCGTTGATCGTGTCGGGCGGCGGCCGGCGCACGGCCGAGGCAACCGAAGGCTCGGCGGCGAGCGCACCGCTGCTACACCTCGTGTACTCGGTCGTGCCCGTCGACAGCGACGGCGACGGCGTGAACGACCCCGTCGACAACTGCCCACTCGTTGCGAACGCGGGTCAGCAGGACGGCGACGGCGACGGGCAGGGCGACGCCTGCGAAGTGCTGCCGCTGGTCGAGCGCCGCGTCGCGCAGGGCGCCGACGACGCCGAAGAGAAGCTCTCCGGCAGCGTCCGCACCAGCAGCAGCGATCTCGAGCTGGTGGACGACAAGGGCATCCAAACGGTGGGCATGCGCTTCCAGAACGTCGCGGTGCCGCAGGGCAAGACGATCGTGCGCGCCTGGCTCCAGCTCAGCGCCGCCGCGTCCAACTCCGGCGTCACGAATCTCTCGATCCAGGCGCAAGACGCCGACGATGCAGCCGTCTTCACCACGGCCTCCGGCAACGTCGCGTCGCGCCCGCGCACCAGCGCGCTGGTGGCCTGGCAGCCGGTAGCCTGGAGCTCGGGCGCGAGCGGCTCGGCCCAGCGGACGCCGGACCTCACGGCGCTGATCCAGGAAGTCGTGAACCGCCCGGGCTGGGCCTCGGGCCGCGCGCTCGCGCTGATCGTCACCGGCAGCGGCCGGCGCAACGCGACCTCCTTCGAGGGAGGCAGCGCAGCCGGTCCGCTGCTCCACATCGAGTTCGCGCCGTGAGGGCGTTCGCGCACGTGTCGCTCGTGCTCGTGCTCGCCTGTGCGCCGCTGGCGCTCTCCGCCAACCCCGAGCTGGGCTGGCGCATCGCCGAGCTGACACGCCGGATCGCGATCGCACCCGAAGACGCGACGCTCTACCTGCGGCGCGGCGAGCTGCGGCGCAGCGGGCACGAGCTCGAGGCCGCCCGCGCCGACCTCGACGAGGCACGGCGCCTCGCGCCCGGCATGCCGGGCCTCGAGCTTGCGTACGCACGGCTCTGGCTCGATGCGGGCCGCCCGGAGCGCGCCGCCGGCCCGCTCGACGCGCTGCTCGCAAGAGAGCCGCAGCACGTGCAGGCGCTCGTGCTGCGCGGGCGCGCACGCGCGGCGCTCGGGGATCCGCTCGCAGGCGCGGAAGATCTCAGCGCGGCGCTCCGGTACAGCGCGCGGCCGACACCGGAGCTCTACCTCGAGCGCGCGGCGTTGCTGCAGAGCCGCGGCGATGCGCAGCTCGGCGCGGCTCTCGCCGGCCTCGACGAGGGCGTCGCCAGGCTCGGCCCCGCCTACGTGCTGGTGCGCGCTGCGCTCGAGCTGGAGGTCGAGCGCGAGCGCTACGCCGGCGCGCTCGCTCGCTTCGAAGCGCTGCCCGAGGCCGTGCGGCAGAGGCCCGCGTGGCAGGCGCGTCGCGGCGACTGGCTCGTCGCCCTCGGCCGCGAGGCCGAAGCGGACGAGGCCTACCGCGCGGCCCGCGCCGCGCTCCACGCGGACGATGCTCGGCGCCGCAGCAGCGCGGAGGCCGCCGACCTCGAGCGCCGCATCGCGGCCGCGCTCGCGACCCGCTGACGGATCCCTACCCGCGAGTTGCCGTGATCCCTCGCACGCTCGCGCCTGCCGGGCCGGTCGAACCGAGATGCAGGAGGGCGCACGATGGAGGCGTTCTATTTCTGGCCGGAGCGGCCGGCCCTCTCGTGGCTCGCGCTCTGGGCGATCAGCGTGGCCGCGCTGTGGGCAGCGCGCGCGCCGCTGTTCGAGCTGATCGAACGCCTCGGCAAGAACCTCGAGGAGGTGTTCGCGGCGGGCGGTCGCTCGTGTCAGGCCGCGGCCGAGAAGCTCTGCGAGCGCTCGCGCACGGCGCTGCTCGCGGCCGGCGGGCTCGCGCTCCAGTCGAAGCTCGAGCAGGAGTTCCAGCGCATCGAGGGCGGCTTCTCGGAGCGGCTCGGACAGTACTCGGGCCTCCAGCGCCGGCTCGACGACGTGCTCCAGGCGCTCGAGCAGGACTACCGGCAGAGCGGCGAGTCGCCGCCCGAGGTGCCCGGCTGGGCCGCGGCAGTGGAGTCGATCGCCGGCGTGCCGAACGCCGACGACCCGAACGTGCACATGATCCTGGAGAACGTGCGCAAGGCGCTCGATGAGGCCCAGAAGAAGGCCTTGCACCTGTACCGCGCCGACACCGCCGAGCGTCACGGCATCCTCGACCGCATGCGCTCGCTCTGGAAGGAGGTCGTCGTCCTCCAGCAGCGCATGAGCGAGACCCTGGCACGCGCGCTCGAGACCGCGTCCCGCGTGAACGGCTACATCGACGAGTACGCGCGCGTGCGCAACGACGACCGCGCCGAGGCGCGGGCGCTCTCGTACTCGGCGAGCAAGACCTGCGCCGTCGCGCTCTTCGTGGTGGGTGTGGTGTGTGCCTCCGGCTTCGTGAGCTTCCAGCTGCTCGTGGTGCCGCTCGCCGGGCTGATGCCGGGGGCCACGCTGCTCGGCGCCTCGCTGGCGAAGCTCTCGGTGGGCGTGATCGTGCTCGTGCACCTCGCGCTCGGCGTCTTCGTGATGGACGGGGTCGGGGTCACGGAGCTGCTGCCGCGGCTCGCGGCGCTATCCGGCCAGCGGCGGCGCCGCCTGCTGGCGGTGGCGATCGGCGGGCTCTTCGTGTTGGCCGTGATCGAGGGCGCGCTCGCCGGCGTGCGCGAGGGGTACGGTCTCGCTGAGCAGGGGCTCGGCTTCGTGCTGCCCTGGCTCGGCGCGCTGGCGGCCGTTCCACTCGGGACGCTGCTCGACAGCGGGCGCCACGTGGGAGTCGCGCTCGCCGCGGGGCTCGTGAGCGGCGTCGGCTCGCTCGCCTTCGGGCTGGGTCACATCGCCCGTGCGACTGCGAGCGTGCTGCCGAGCCTCATCGACGTGTACGTGAGTGTGCCGCTGCGCATCGAGCGCTGGCTCGCGAAGCCCCGGGCGGGCGGGGTCACGCGGCCGCACTCGAGGTCCTCGGCGGTGTAGACTCGCGGCGTGCGCGAGCTCCTGCCCGGCATCTTCGTCTGGTCGCGCTTGTCCGAGCGCCACGGCTACGACTTCAACGGCAGCCTCGTGCTGCACCCGGAAGGCAATCTCTGCATCGACCCCGTGGCGCCCGACGCGAAGTCCCTCGCGCGTCTGGCCGAGGTGGGCGTGGCGCGGATCCTGCTCACGAACCGCAACCACGCGCGCGCGGCGAACGCCGTGCGCGAGCGCACGGGCGCCCGGGTCGCGATCCACGCCGCCGACGCCGCGTACGCGCGCGAGCAGGGCGCGACGCTCGACGACACGCTGGGCGCCGACGAGCAGGTCGGCCCGTTCCGCATCGTCGCTGTGCCCGGGAAGTCGCCGGGCGAGGTGGCGCTGCACGACGCCGCGCGCCGGCTGCTCGTGGTGGGCGACGCCGTGATCGGGCATCCCCCCGGCCGCCTCGCGCTGCTCGTGGAAAAGGTGATGGACGATCCCGCGCAGCTGCGCACGAGTGTGCGCGCGCTGCTCGGCCTCGACTTCGACGCGCTCGTCGTCGGTGACGGCGTCCCGATCCTGGCGGGCGCGCGCGAGCGACTGCGCGAGCTGGTGGACGGCTTCCCGGCCTAGCGATATCGGACTCGTGCAAGGAACACGCGGCGCACATCCGGCAGACGCTGGTTGCGAGCCAGCACGCCCACACGAGGTCGAGCGGCGAGGAGTAGGAAAGCTCGCTCGGCTGGCGACCCGGACCCGGAACGTCGCGCTACGAGCGACCGCCAAGCTCGCGCAGCAGGGTGGCTCCGTCGATGAGCGAGCCTTCTGCTTCTTCGACGGCGGCGAGCAACGCGGCCTCTTGCTCGGGGGTCACCTCGAAGGACTGCCCGCCCTCCGGTGCGAGGACGGTAACGGTCGCCCCTTCCTCGAGAGGCTCCCCTTCCACGACAACCTTGCCGGAGACGACCTTGCCCGTTGCGATGCGCATGCGCAGGCAGCCTACTGCCCGGGCTGGGCGATGGCATGCCCAGAGGTCGCCGGACGCCGTTCGAAGGCGTGCGTTGCCGTCAGCCCCGAGCGCCTGCTAGCGCCGCTCCTTCCCGCGTGCACACGTGATGCAGAGCGACGTGCCGGGCAGGGCGCGCAGCCGCGCCAGCGGGATGCGGCCGCCGCACTCGTTGCAGATCTCGAGCAGGCCCTTGTCGACGCGCTCGAGCGCGTGATCGAGCGCGCGCAGGCGGCGGATCGCAAGCGCATCGAGCGCCTCGGTCACGTGCAGCTCGGTGAGGTCGCTGCCCGCGTCGGCTTCGTCGAGCGGCTCGCGGCTCGCATGCGTGGCGAGGTCGCGCTCGAGCGCGTGGTACTTGTCGAGCTTCTTCGCCAGCGCCGCGCGCTCGCGCGACAGGTCTGCGATCAGGCGCTCGAGCTGGGGTTGCGGCGCCATGCGGCGTTCGCGGGCGTGGTCAGTCCAGAGCATCGAAGCGAGGGCGTGCAGCAGATCGGTCTCGCTGAGCAGTCCCACCAGACGGCCCTTCGCGTCCACGATCGGCAGGCAGCCGATGCGCCGCTCAGCCATCTGCTCGGCGGCCACCGCGAGCGAGTCGCCTTCGCGCAGCGTCACGGGCGCGTGGGTCATCAGGTCGCCCACGCACCACTCGCGCGCGCTCTCGGCCTGCACACAGCTGGCGGGGGTTCGAAGGCTCACGTCGAAGGGCAGGGCGGCGCGCAGGTCGTCGATCGAGAGCACGCCGATCACACGCTTCGCCCCGTCCACCACCGGCAGGTGGCGGATGCAGCGATTCTGCATGCGCTCGAGCGCCTCGAGCGCGGAGGCGCCCGGCGCCACGCTGATCGGGTCGCCGCTCATGCATTCCTTCACCGTCTCGGACATGGCATGCCTCCTCGGGTTGCTCTCTCCTCGGCTGCATGCGGCGGGCCAATGCGAGGGGCGCGCCGAGCGCGCCTCGCGGGGGAAGGGTCAGGCACTCCGCCCCACTTCGGGGCGCGGAGTCACGCGGCCGGGCGCGGCCCGGGCGCCCCCGCGCAGCACCGGCGCTGCGCATCAGACAGCGGGCGGGTCGCCCCGCCGCGCAACGCGCAGGCGCGCCGAGCGTGCGCCGCGCGGGCGGCGCTGCGCGTCAGGTGCGCGGGGTGCGGCTGCGCCCGGATGCGGTACATCACGATGCTCATGGGCTTCCTGCGCACCATCTTGGTTCTGGCGGCCGTGCTGCCGAGCCTGCTCGTCGGCCTCGTGCTGCTCGCGCTGTGGCGCGACCGGCAGCGCGCGGCGAACGCCATGATCGGCTTCTGGGTGCGCATCGCGCCGCCGCTCGCGGGGCTTCGGCTCGCGGTGAGCCACGCCGAGCGCATCGACGCCAGCCGGCCGGCCGTCTTCCTCTTCAATCACCAGTCGTCCGCGGACATCCTGATCCTGTGCATGCTGCTGCGCCGCGACTTCACGGGCGTCGCCAAACAGGAGCTGCGGCGGCACCTGGTGTTCGGGCCGGCCATGGCCCTGGCCGGCGCCGTGTTCATCGACCGCTCCGACCGGCCGAAGGCGATCGAGGCGCTGAAGCCCGCCGCGGACGTGGTGCGCGGCGGCCTCTCGATCGGCATCGCTCCCGAGGGCACGCGCAGCACCGGGGCCGCGCTCGGCCCCTTCAAGAAGGGCGCCTTCCGGCTGGCGCTCGCCGCGCGCGTCCCGATCGTGCCGATCGTGATCCACGACTCGTACCAGGTGATGCCGCGCGGCTCGCTCCTCACCCGGCCCGCGACCGTGCATGTGGACGTGCTCGAGCCGGTGCCGACCGACGACTGGACGCTCGAGTCGCTCGACGCGCGCATCGCCGAGATCCGGCAGCACTTCGTGGCGCAGCGGGCGGTGCGAGCGGGAAGGGGGAGTTCGAGCGGGAGGGCGGGGCAGCTCGTATGATCGAGCCGTGCCCACCGCCCCGTCAGGAACGGCTGCAGGGTCCGACGAACGCGACCCCGTCGTGCGGGCGTACCTCGCTCACGTCGATCGCACACTGATCGCGAAGAACCTCACGCTCTCGATCGAGGAGCGCTTTCGCCAGCTCATGGCGCTCCAGCGGATGGCGGCGGAGCTACAGCGTGCGGGGCGCGAGGCGGCGAGCCGTTGATCGACTACCCGGCGCTGCTCCGAGCTCTACACGAACACGGCGTGCGCTTCATCATCGTGGGCGGTGCGGCGGCCACCGCCCATGGTTCAGCTCGGCTCACGCAGGACCTCGACATCGTGTACGAGCGCAGCCGAGAGAATCTGGGCCACCTCGTCGCCGCGCTCGCGCCTCACCAGCCCTATCTGCGCGGAGCGCCGCCGGGCCTTCCATTCCAGTTCGATGCGGAGACCCTGAGGAACGGCCTCAACTTCACACTGACCTCCAAGCTCGGCGACGTGGATCTGCTGGGAGAGATCGTCGGGGGTGGGGGGTACGGTGCGCTCGCGCCTCATGCGATCGAGATCGAGCTTTTCGGCGTGCACTGCCTGTGCCTCGGCCTCGACAAGCTGATCGAGGTGAAGCGAGCGGCAGGCCGCCCCAAGGACCTCGAGGCGCTCGCGGAGCTGATCGCGATCCGCGAGCGCCGGGGGTAGCGGACACGGCCCGGGCCCGAGCCCCGGGTGCTCAGCGTGCCCCTCTGCGCGCGGATGCGTTCGAGAGCGTCCGCGTCATGCGCGAAACCTCTGTTCGGCCGGGCTCCGACTGGAACCGAACGGGTCGGTGCCGTATCGGAGGTTGCAGATTCGCCGGACGCGCTGGCGACTCAGCCCATGCCGCGGCTCACGCGTGACGAGATCGAGCAGCTCAGCGTGTAGGAGCGTGTGCAGCTCGCCGAAGAGATCTGGGACAGCTGCGCAGCGCTGCGCTGTGAAGCAGCGAGCGCCGCTCGCTACGGAAGCGGCGCCGTCCTCGGCATCGGCATCTGCCTCTTCATGCCCTCCGGCACCACGCGCTCCCGGCTCTGACGCATGCTGAAGCTGAGCTGCTGCTCGAGGATGTCCGGCGTCCAGCAGTACATGCCGTCGTCGGAGCGGGCGCTCTTGGGCTTCTTGCACATGCTGTCGCGGCGGCCCCAGAGCAGTACGTAGGGCTTGTGCTCGGCCTGGGCGATCGCGAGCTCGGCGCTCACGTGCGGCGATTGGTCCGTGTGCTCGCCGCAGATCACGATCACCTCGTCGGCCTCGGCGATGCATTCGCGCACGCGCTCGGTCCACTCTTCGGTGATCGCACCGCCTTCGGAGCGGCTCGCGATGGCGAAGCTCGCGGGCTTGCGCGCCTGCTTGCTGAGCCGATCGTGCAGGTCGCGATCGTGCGCGAGGTCGAAGCTCATGTAGACGCGCACGTCGCTCATCGCGGATCGTCGAAGGTCTGGAGCACGCCGTAGCCCTCGAGATCGGAGCGCTCGGCGACCCGGCCGCCGGCCGGGCGCTCTGCGCCATCCGGGCGTTGCCGCGTCACGCGCTTCAGCTCGGCCTGCTCGGCCTTCTTGCGCTCGCGCAGGCGCTTCTGCACCGACATTCGATTGGAACGCGCCATCCGGTCTCCTTCGCCTTCGGGTGGAAGAACACGAGGCGGGAGAGGGCAGCGCCCCCTCCCGCCCCGCTCCGCTGCTGCTAGTAGCGGTCGTTGCGACGGAAGCCGCCGCCACCGCCTCCGCTGCCACCGCTGCGCTGCTTGTCCTGGGCTTCGTTCACCTTCAGCGCACGACCGCCGAGCTGGGTGCCGTCGAGTGCCTTGATGGCGTCGGTGGCCGCGCTGGGCTCCGACATCTCCACGAACGCGAAGCCGCGCGGGCGGCCGGTCTCGCGATCCGTGATCACGTTGACCGACTCCACGCTGCCGTGGCGCCCGAAGAGCGCGCGCAGCTCCTCTTCGGTCGAGGTGAAGGGAAGGTTGCCGACATACAGTTTCTTGCTCATCAGAAGAATGATCCTCTGTCGCCGACCCAATTGGTTGGGCGCGACCTGCTCCGTCTTCGATCCGGCACGTCCGGACGCGAGAGCGCGGGGCAATGGGTGACCCTTGGTGGGTCGAGAGGTGGATTCGGCGGGAAGACAGAACCAGGCGGGTTAGGCGAGCGCCTGCTAGCCGATCGAATGTCTCTCGGGCGCGGACCCTAACAGATGACGCACAGAAGAGCCCGTGCGCGCCGGAGCCGCGGTACCCTGCCGCGACCGTGCGGACCTCCACCCCCCTCCTGCTGCTCCGGATCGCCCCAGCGCTGGTCCTGGCCTGTGGCGAGTCTCCCGCCGAGGTACCGCAGGGCCCGCCGCCCGCGGCCGTCCAGGTCGTGCTGGCCGAGGCGCGCTCGCTGCCGCGCACGCTCTCGGCGGTCGGCAGCCTCGAGAGCCCCAACATGACGGCGATCGCCGCCGAGATCCCGGGCACCGTGCTCGCGGTCGATGTGCCGGAGGGGAAGCGCGTCGAAGCGGGCCACGTGGTGGCGCGGCTCGACGCTGCGGAGGGGCGCGCCGCGCTCACGGTGGCGAGCGCGCGGCTCGAGAACGCACGCGCACGTCTCGCGCGGCAGGGGCCGCTGCACGAGCAGGGCGTCGCCTCCGACCAGTCGCTCGACGACGCGCGCGCCGAGCTGCGCGGGGCCGAGGGCGCCTTCGACGAGGCGCGCACGCGGCTCGACAAGCACACGATCCGCGCGCCGATCGGCGGGGTGCTCGGGCTGCGCCAGGTAAACGTCGGCCAATACGTGCAGGCCGGGCAGCCGATCGTCGAGATCACGCTGGTGGACGCGCTCGAGCTGCGCTTCCACCTGCCGCAGAAGGATCTGCCGCGGCTCGAGCCCGGCCAGAAGGTGTACGGAGTGGTGGGCCGCTGCGAGGCGCGCTTCGAAGGGCAGGTGGCGGCGGTGGATCCGCGCGTGGATCCGGCCACGCGCATGGTGGGCCTCCAGGCGGTGGTGAAGGGCGAGCCCGGCGCGCTGCACCCGGGCATGGCCGTGCGCGTGCGGCTGCTCGTGGACGAGATCCCGGACGCGATCCTGCTGCCGCAGGAGGCAATCGTGCGGCAGGGCACGAAGTACGTGGTCTACACGGCGGACGCCGAGAGCCTGGCGCAGCCGCACGAGGTGACGCTCGGCGAGTTCTTCGTGGACGGCGTACACGTGACCAGCGGAGTCGCGGTGGGCGACCGCGTGATCGTGTCCGGCCAGCTGAAGCTCCAGCCCGGGAGCCCGGTCGCGCCGCAGCCCTTCACCCCCACACGGAATCCGAACGTGGACGTGGGCCGCTACGGCCCGGCCGACTGCGAGCCGTCGTGACGCTCTCCGAGCTTGCGATCCGGCGGCCGGTGCTCGCGACAGTGATGAACCTGCTGATCGTGGTGGCGGGCGTCGCCTCGTTCCTGGCGCTGCCGGTGCGCGAGCTGCCCGACGTGGACAACCCGCTGGTCTCGGTCTCGACGGTCTATCCGGGCGCGAGCCCCGAGACGATCGAGGCCACGATCACGCAGCCGCTCGAGGAGGGGCTGAACGGGATCGAGGCGATCCGCAGCATCGAGTCCACCAGTGCCTTCAGCGTTTCGTCGATCACGCTCGAGTTCGAGGCCGGGCGCGACGTGGACGTCGCCGCCACCGACGTGCAGAACGCCGTGCAGCGCGCGCTCGGTCAGCTGCCCGACTCGGCCGAGCGCCCCGTGATCCGCAAGGCCGGCGCGAACAGCTCGCCCATCATCTTCCTGAACGTGCTCGGCACCGACTACTCGGCGGTGGATCTCACCGACATCGCCGACCGGCTGGTGAAGACGCCGCTGCAGCTGCTGCCCGGCGTGGCGCAGGGCGTGATCTTCGGCGAGCGCCGCTACGCGATGCGCATCTGGCTCGACCCGGCGCGCATGGCCTCGGAGCGCGTGGACGCGCTCGACGTCCGGCGCGCGCTCTCGGAGAGCAACCTGCAGCTGCCGGCCGGGCAGCTCGAGGCCGAGTCGCGCAAGTTCATCATCAACGCCGACGCGCAGCTGGTCGAGCCCGAGCAGTTCGCGGCGATCGTGATCCGCGAGACGGGCGGCGTGCCGGTGCGCATCCGAGACGTCGGCTGGGTCGAGCTCGGCTCGGCCGACTACCAGTCGGTCACCCGCTACAACGGGCAGGACGTCGTCGGCGTCGGCGTGGTGCGCCAGTCACGCTCGAACGAGCTCGAGGTGTCGCAGCGCGTCCGCGACGCCGTGGCCACGATCCTGCCGACGCTGCCGCGCGGCGTCGACATCACGATGGGCGTGGACTTCACGGTGTTCGTGCGCGAGTCGATCCAGGAGGTCTACTTCACGCTCTGGATCGCCTTCGCGGCGGTGGTGCTCGTGAATCTGTTCTTCCTGCAGTCGAAGACGACCACCGCGATCGCCAGCGTGGCGATCCCGGTGGCGATCGTCGGCACCTTCGCCGCGCTCGAGGTGCTCGGCTTCACGCTGAACGTGCTCACGCTGCTCGCGCTGGTGCTCTCGATCGGCCTGGTGGTGGACGACGCGATCGTGGTGATGGAGAACGTCTACCGGCGCCAGGAGCACGGCGAGGAGCGGCTGGCCGCGGCGAAGCGGGGCTCGCGCGAGGTGAGCTTCCCGGTGATCGCGACGACGGCGGCGCTGGTGGCGGTGCTGGTGCCGCTCTCGCTGATGAGCGGCGACACCGGCCGCCTGTTCCGCGAGTTCGCGATCTCGCTCGCGGTCGCGATCGTGATCTCGATGTTCGTGGCGCTCTCGCTGGTGCCGATGCTGTGTGCGCGCTTCCTCACCGCGAAGGAGCGCTCCGGCGCGCTCTCGCGTCGCATCAACGCCGGCCTCGAGGGCCTGCGCGCCGCCTACGACCGCGCGCTCGCCGCGCTGCTCGAGCGGCCGCGCCTCGTGGCCGTGCTGTTCGCCCTCGTGCTGCTCGCCTCGGTCGTCTTCTACCGGCTGCTGCCGAGCACCTTCCTGCCGATCGAGGACCGCGGTCGCTTCGTCACGATCATCCGCACGCCCGAGGGTGCGACCAGCGCGTACACGAAGCGCGCGCTCGAGCAGGTGGAGAAGCTCTATCTCGCCGAGCCCGACATCGAGGGCTTCTTCGCCACGATCGCGATGGGCTTCGGCTCGGCGCCGAGCTCCTCGCTCGGCATGGTGTTCAGCCGCTTGCGCCACTGGGACGAGCGCGACGTGAAGCAGCAGGCGCTGGTGGCGAAGCTGTTCCCACGATTGCAGGAAATTCCCGAGGCGTTGGTGTTCGCGATCAACCCGCCCGGGCTCTCGCGGCGCAGCCAGGCCGACGTCGAGCTGGTGCTCAAGAGTCCCGGCGCGAGCCTGGACGAGCTGGCCGAGGCCTCGGCCAAGGTGGTGGCGCGCATGCGCGAGCTGCCCGGCCTCGTGAACGTGGACAGCGACCTGCGCGTCTCGAACCCGCAGCTCGACGTGAGCTTCGATCGCGAGCGCGCGGCCGACGTGGGCGTGCCGATCGCGGCGCTGGCCGACAGCCTACGGCTGCTGATCGCGCAGAGCCCCGCCGACGAGTTCGTGCTGAAGAACGAGCAGTACGACGTGGTGATGGCGCTCGAGGCGCCCTATCGCAGCGTGCCCGAGCAGCTCGGCGAGGTGCACGTGCGCACGCTGCGAGGCGAGATGGTGCCGCTCTCGGCGCTGATCGAGACGCGGCCGCGCACGGCGCCCTCGACGCTCAACCACTACAACCTACAGCGCGCGGCCACGCTCACCGCGAACCTGGCGCCCGGCGCCACGCTCGGCGAGGCGCTCGAGCGTGTCGAGCAGGTGGTGGCCGAGGAGCTGCCCGCCGGCTTCGCGACCGCGCTACGCGGCACCTCGCGCGAGTTCCGCGAGTCGTCCTTCCAGATCTATCTCACCTTCGCGCTCGCGCTGGTGATCATCTACCTGGTGCTGGCGGCGCAGTTCGAGAGCTTTCTGCACCCGTTCACGGTGCTGCTCGCGGTGCCGCTCGCGGCGCTCGGCGCGCTCGCCGCGCTGCTGGTGACGGGCGAGACGGTCAACCTCTACAGCCAGATCGGCATGATCCTGTTGATCGGCCTCGTCACGAAGAACGCGATCCTGCTGGTGGACTTCGCGAACCAGGAGCGCGCGCGCGGCACGGAGCTGCTCGAGGCGCTGCGCCGCGCCGGCCACACGCGCTTCCGGCCGATCCTGATGACGAGCGCTACCTCGATCCTCGGCGCGCTGCCGCTCGCGCTGGCGGGCGGGGCGGGCGCGGAGAGCCGTCAGGCGATCGGCATCGCGGTGGTGGGCGGCCTCTTGTTCTCCACCGTGTTCACGCTGCTGATGATCCCGGTGCTGCATCTCGCGCTGATCCGCTTCGCGGAGCGGCTCGGCTGGAACACGATCCCGCCGGCGATCGAGCTCACGGACGCTGCGGAAGGCGCTTCATCCCTTCCGGCACGTGGGACTGCCGGCTCCGGCGCAGCACCGAGATGATCTGCTGATCGAGAATCTCGGCGGTCCAGCTGTACATGCCGTCGTCGATGCGCGCGCTGCTCGGCTTCTTGCACATCAAATCGCGGCGTCCCCAGAGCAGCACGTAGGGCTTCTTCTCTTCCTGGGCGATGCGCAGCTCGGTGCTCACGCGCTTCGCGCGGTCCGTGTGCTCGCCACAGATCACCACGACCTCGTCGGAGGCGGAGATGCGGTGGCGCACGCGCTCGGTCCAGGGCTCGTCGATGGCGCCGCCTTCGGAACGGCCCGCGACGGCGAAGCTGGCGCCGCGCCGCACGTGGTCGAGCAGCAGCTCGCACAGGTCGCGGTCGTGCTCGAGGTCGTAGCTCAGGAAGACGCGGACGGAAGACACGCGCGGCTCAGTCTTCTTCGGAGTCGCCGCTCGGCGCGACGATCACGCCGTACCCTTCGAGGTCGTCACGCCCGGCCACCTGTGCGCCGGGCTCGCGCCCTTCGCCGTCCGGCTGGCGGCGCGTCTCTCGCTTCAGCTCGGCCTTCTCGGCCTTCTTGCGTTCGCGCAGCCGCTTCTGCACGGACATCCGACTGGAACGGGCCATGGCGGCCTCCTCTGCGGTTCGAGTGCGGAGGGGCAGGCGGCGGGGCGGGAGGCTGGCTCCCGCCCCGCCGCCGCTCGCGCTAGTAGCGCTCGCGCCGGCCGAAGCCGCCGCCGCCGCCACCACCGCCACCGCCGCCGCCGCCGCGCTGCTTGTCCTGGGCCTCGTTCACCTTCAGCGCACGTCCGCCGAGCTGGGTGCCGTCGAGCGCGCGGATGGCGTCGGTCGCCGCGCTGGGCTCCGACATCTCGACGAACGCGAAGCCACGCGGGCGGCCGGTCTCGCGATCCGTGATCACGTTGACCGAGTCCACGCTGCCGTGGCGCCCGAACAGATCGCGCAGCTCGGTCTCCGTGACCGAGAAGGGAAGGTTGCCGACATAAAGTTTCTTACCCATTCAGAGATTCCTCGTCGCAAGACCCACTTGTTGGGAGCGACCTGCTCCGGTCTTCGGTCCGGCACGTCCGGACGCGAGAATTCCGTCGCTTTGTTGAACCCACGGTGAGAGCCTCGGCTCTTGCTCGAGGGCGAGAGGTGATTTCGTCGGGGCAGCAGATACAGGCGTGTAAGGCGAGCGCCTGCTGGCCGGTCGGAAGCCTCTCGGGGGCGGACCTTAGCAGCGGAATCTCGGGAGAGCCCGGCGCGCCCGGGGCGGTACTATCGGCGCCCCGCACGGAGGACTGGCGATGCCGAAGACGGTCGCGGACATCATGCAGAGGCAGGTCCGGACGATCCACCCCGACAAGACCCTGCCCGACCTGGAACGCGAGCTGCTGCGCCACCACATCGGGGCGATGCCGGTGGTGGAGCGCGGCGGTCAGCTGGCCGGCATCGTGTCGCGCTCGGACGTGGTGCGGCAGCTCTGCCTCCAGCGCAGCCTCGGCGAGGCGATGGCCGACGCCTACCGCGACCAGACCGATGCGAGCTTCGCCGACCGCTCGCAGAGCGCGATCGCGGGCGAGATCGGCCAGCGCATGGAGCGCTCGCGGGTGCGAGACGTGATGATCCGCGACGTGCTCACCGTGCCGCCGGACCTGCCGGTGGCGAAGGCCGCGCAGCTGCTCGTGGAGCGCCGCATCCACCGCCTGCCCGTGGTCGAGGACGGCAAGCTGGTGGGCATCGTGTCGAGCCTCGACTTCACGCGCCTCGTGGCCGAGGCACCCTAGCCCCGGGCTGGGCGTCAGTCGGAGACGACGTCGATCACGACGTCCGCGCCGAGCGAGCCGTCCGGCCCCTTCGCGCCGCAGCCCTTGTCGCTGATGCTGCCGTCGGGGTTCGGATCGACTCCGCCCGGCCCACGCGGACAGACGTCGTCGCCGGGATGCGAGTCGGGCAGGCCGTCGAGAGCGCCGTGGTCCACGCTGGCCTCGCAGCGGTAGTCGGTGAGCGCGCACGAGATCGTCACGGTGAAGTTCAGCTTCAGCTTCTTCTTCGGGGCCAGCTCGAGTGGCAGCTTTTTGGCCGAGCCCGGGTCGAGCGCGACCGCGGCGGCCGGGCAGCCCGCGCCGGTGGGCGTCACAGCGAGCGCCACGAGTGCAGTGAGCGTGCCGAGGTCTTCGATCCGCTCGGCGTGGCTGCTGCGGTTCTGGACCTCGACGCTGACCTCGGTCGTGGCGGGAGAGCCGGACGCGAGGCGCAACGACTTCGGCGCCTTCAGCGCGGAGATGGTGAGGTCGTGCGCATCCGCCGACACGCAGGCCGCGGCGCGCACCGTGTCGGCGCCGGCGGCCGACAGCTCGGCCGACTGCGCGAGGAATCCGCTCGCGACCGGCGTCACCACGACCGTGACGCTGGCCTCGGCGCTCGGCGCGAGCGCCCCGAGCGCGCAGCTCAAGACGGGCGCCGCGAAGGAGCAGCTGCCCTGGCTCGGCGTGGCCGAGCCGAAGGCCAGCGCGGGAGAAAGGTCGAGGCTCGCGCTCACGCCAGCCGCTGCCGCGCTGCCGGCGTTGCGGACCGTGAGCGCCGTCGTGACCGGGCTGTCCACCACGGCGGGGTTCGGCACCGTGACCAGGCTGGCGACGAGCGCGGGCTCGATGGCCGGCACGGCAGAGAAGACGGAGACGAAGCCGTCGGTCGAGCCCTGGTACTCGGTCTGGAAGGCCGTGCCCGCGAGCGGGAAGTCGTTGCCACCGGCCGAGCCGCCGAGATGGACGCGCAGCGCGCCGCCGAGCGCGACGGCGTTGCCGACGTCGTCGTTGTTGCCGCCGAGATAGCTGGAGTAGACGAGCCGCGCGCCGCCCGCGCCGAACTCGCTCAGGAAGGCGTCGGCGCCGCCGCCCTTGTCGCTCTGGAACGCGTCCGGCGTGAGCGGAAATTGGTTGTCGCGCGTGAAGCCCGTGACGTGCGCGTGTCCGCGCTCGTCCACCGCGACCCCGCGCGCGGAGTCGCTGTCGTCCTCGCCGAGGTAGCTGCCGTAGAGCAGGCTGCAGCCGTCGGGCGAAAGCTTCGCGGCGAAGGCATCTCTCGCCGAGCAGGCGCCGTTCTTGCCGCAACTCGTGTCGAAGGCATCCAGCGTCACGGGGAAGTTCTTCGAGAGCGTTTCGCCCACCACGTATACGTTCTCG
>Ga0247727_10001120_pt1 | contig 65285 bp, 53 predicted proteins | sample WisWelCaveWW1625_FD_202498 | JGI IMG/M metagenome (GOLD analysis project Ga0247727, IMG submission 202498) | Biofilm microbial communities from Wishing Well Cave, Virginia, United States - WW16-25 | ecosystem: Environmental > Aquatic > Deep subsurface > Groundwater > Cave microbial mat | place... | reverse complement strand
CCATCCCTGCTTGAGGAGCCCGCGGGCGAGCACACCGATCGGTGCTGGCGCCTAGAAAGGTCATAAACCACCCTGAAACGCCTCGTCAGGCCCGCCGACGTTCCTACCCCTCTCAGCGATCCTGCCGGAAACAAATAAGCGACTGTCCTGCTTGCCTGATCAGCGTGCCGCGGCGAGCTTCAGCTCGCCGAAGGGCGGCGGTGAAACCACGCAGCGTGGGCTGAAGCCCACGCCGGCACGCTGAAGCGTGCGCCACCAGCGCCACATGACTATACAGCTCCTTTAGCGTGCCGCGGCGAGCTTCAGCTCGCCGAAGGGCGGCGGTGAAACCACGCAGCGTGGGCTGAAGCCCACGCCGGCACGCTGAAGCGTGCGCCACGAGCGCCACATGACTGTACTTCTGATACTACGCACGCACTACGCCGGCACCTTCGCCCGGGTGGCCCAGGCCTGGCGCCAGCGAGGACATCGGCCCCGGCTGGCAGCCCTGGTGGCTGATCACGCTTCGCTCGCCCGCTTCGACGAGAACGCTTTTGACATGGTATGGCGGCTGTCGGACCTGGTGGCCCGCGCCGAGCAGGACCCGGCGGCGACCGAGCAAGGGCTCGAGCACATCGACCAGGAGGTCGATGGCCGGCTGTGGGAATTGCTTTACGCTGACCGCACCCTGGCCGGATGGACCGCGCGGCCCATCGAGCGCCGGGCCGCGGCGCTCTACAGAGTGCTCGACGGGTTGTACCGCCAGTTGGATCCCCAGCTGGTCCTGGTCTCCGAGACGGCGTTGTTCTACGAAACGCTGGCGGTCCAAATGGCTCGCCGGCGCGGCATTGCCGTGCGGGTCCCGGTGATGGCGCGGCTGCCGTACCACCGGCTGGCGCTGGTCGAGGGGCTCGATGACCGGTGGCTGGACCTCGAGGAGAACTACTGCCGTCTGCTGGCGGATGGTCTGGGGAGCGAGGATCGCCGGGGGGTGGACAAGCTGCTGGAGGACATTCGGGGCCGGCGGCTCGAGCCGGTCTACAAAGCCGCGGACCGGGTCTGGTCGACGCTTGAGACGCGGGCGCGGGAGTTCGACCGGTTGGGGGAGTTCCTCCGGATGCTGTACTGGTACGCCAGGGGCGACCGGGCCGGCTGCCACTGGGACCTGGGGGCGGTGGCGAGGCGCAAGGCGTTCCGGAGTTTTGGATACTACAGAGACAAGTGGGCGGCGCCCTTTGAGGCGCCCTGTCCGGGCGAGCGCTACGTTCTGTTTCCGCTCCAGGTGGCGGCGGAGGTTTCCGTCACCCTGCTGGGGCGGTATCTGGGCGACCAGGCGGGGGTGGCGGCCAACATCGCCCGGGCGCTCGGGCCGGGGGTGCGCCTATACATCAAGGAGACCCAGGGAGCGCTGGGGACCCGGCCGCCCGGGTTCCACCGCCAACTGGCCCGCCTGCCCAACGCCCGGCTGATCGACCCGGGGGCCGACATGCACCGGCTCATCGAGGGATCGATCGGGGTGGTGACCATCAGCAGCACCGCCGGCCTGGAGGCTTTGATCTTCGGCCGGCCGGTGGCGCTGCTCGGCCGGGCCTGCTACGGGGCCTTCGAGGAGGTGGCGCGTCCGGGAAGCTTCGAGGAGCTGGGGCCGCTGGTGCGGCGCTGGGCCAGGGGCGGGTTCGGGTACTCCCCGCGGCGGCTGGTGTTTTTGGCGGCCCTGCTCGGCTCCACGTGGCCGGGCCAGGTCTATGATCCCTTCTACATCCCCTACACGCACTCGGAGGAAAACATCGGGCGCCTGGTCGATCTGATGGAGGCCCAGATCGACCGGCTCGGATCGAGGAGGACAGCCAGCGTATGAGAGACATCCGGATCGGCAGCCGCGCGATCGGCGAGAACCACCCGACCTACTTTGTAGCCGATATCTCGGCCAACCACGACGGCCGGCTGGAACGGGCCGAGATGCTGATCGAGCTGGCGGCCGAAGCCGGCGCCGAGGCCGCCAAGTTCCAGCATTTCCGGGCGCCGCGCATCGTGAGCCAAGAAGGATTCGAAAAGCTGGGATCGCAGCTCGGCCACCAGGCGGGGTGGAAGCGTTCGGTGTGGGAGGTCTACCAGGCGGCCTCGCTGCCCTGGTCCTGGACCGAGCCTCTGGCCGAGCGCGCCAGCCGCGCCGGGATTCATTTTTTCTCGACCCCCTATGACCTGGAAGCGGTCCGGATGCTGGCCCCGCTGGTGCCGGCCTTCAAGATCGGCTCGGGCGACATCACCTGGCTGGAGATGATCGATCAGGTGGCGGCCCAGTCCAAGCCGGTGCTGATGGCCTGCGGGGCGTCGACCCTGGCCGACGTCGCCCGGGGGGCCGATCGGGTTCTGGCGGTAAACCCGGATCTGTGCCTGATGCAGTGCAACACCAACTACTCGGGTGAGGAGTCCAACTTCGACTCCATCGAGTTGCGGGTGATCGAGACCTTCCGAGCGCTCTACCCCGAGGTGGTGCCGGGCCTGTCGGACCATACCCGGGGGCCCTCGACGGTGCTGGGGGCGGTGGCCCTGGGGGCGCGCATCATCGAACGCCATTTCACCGACGATCGGGAGCGGGCGGGGCCGGACCACGGCTTTTCGACGACTCCGGTCGAATGGCGTCAGATGGTGGACCGGACCCGGGAACTGGAGCGCGCCTTGGGGGGCCGGCAGAAACGCATTGAGGCCAACGAGCGCGAGACGGTGGTGGTGCAGCGGCGCTCGATCCGGGCCGGGCGGGACCTGGAATCGGGAAGGCTGATTGAACGAGCGGACCTCGAGGTGCTCCGGCCGGCGCCGGAGGGCTCCATGGCGCCGTTCGAGATCGAGCGGGTGATCGGTTGCCGGCTGCGCCGGTCGCTGCCCAAGGGCGCCGCCATCACCTGGACGGATTTGGAAGCCCGGGAGACGGCCGGACGGGCGGGCGTGTGAGGGTGTTGTACATCAGCCCGTCCTACACGGTTCACGATCGCCGGTTTCTGGAGGGGATCATCGAGCTGGGCGACCAGGCCGTGTTCCTGCCCGAGGCAAGCGACGGTTGGCCGGAGCAGCGTCCGCTGCCCGCCGGGATTGAGCGGGCCGGCTGGAACGGGAATCCGTTGCCAGAGCTGGCGCGCCGCCTGGGATGCGACCTGGTGCATGCCGGGCCGCTGTCGAGCTGCGCGGCCAGGGCGGCGCGGGCCGGCTGCCGGCCCTTGGTGGCTGTTTCGTGGGGGTTTGACCTGCTCGAGCAGGCGCGCTCGGACCCTAAGGCCAGACTCGCGGTCGAGCAAGCCATCGGGGCGGCTCAGGGGGTTCTGGTCGACTGCCGGACGCTCGAGAAAGAAGTTCGGGCCTTGGTTCCCGACTGGCAGGGCGTCGTCGAGTGCCTGCCGTGGGGGGTGGATCTGGGGGCCTTCCGGCCGCGGGGGGCCCGGTCGGCTGTGCGGGAGCGTCTGGGGTGGGACTCGATGGTGGTGGTGATGGCGACGCGGAATTGGGAGCCGCTCTACCGGGTGGACTGGGTAGTGGAGGCCTTCGCGAGGGCCAGCGCCCGCGAGGCGCGCCTAAGACTGATCCTGGCCGGATCGGGCAGCCAGCGGGACCAGATCAGGCGGCTGGTCGAGGAGCGCTGCCGTGCCGGCTCGGTCGATCTGGCCGGGGCGCTCGACCCGACCGCGATGGGAGCGTGGCTGGAAGCGGCGGATCTGTACTTGAGCGCCTGCCCGGTTGACGGGACCTCGGTTTCGCTGCTCGAGGCCATGGCGACCGGCCTGGCGCCGGTGGTCGCCGATACGCCCTCCAACCGCGAATGGGTCGAGGAGGGCCGGACCGGGTGGCTGGCGGGATCGATCGAAGGACTGGCTGGCTGTCTGATGGAAGCCGCCGCGGCCGGCCCGGAAACGCGGGGCCGAATGGGGCGCTCGGCGCGGCTCGAGGTCGAGCGGCGGGCCGACTGGAGACGCAACCTGCCGCGTCTCGGGGAGCTGTACCGGCGGGCGGCGCAGGCCGCCACTCGAGTTTCTACATTTTCTCAGGCCGGGAACGGGCTTGGTGGGGCGGCCCCCCTGGGCCGCAGCCGGGGGCGCCCTCTGGGCCCTGGCCGGCTCCTAGCCAAGGGAACCGTTTCGTGAAGATATTGATTGTAGGGGTGGGCTCCATCGGGGCCCGGCACGCCTCCAACCTCCGGCGGCTGGTGGCGGGCGCCGAGCTGCTGGTGGCCGAGCCGGACCCCGGGCGGCGGGAGCGGATCGGGGGGAGCGGGTTCGAGACCCTGGAGGCGGCGCTCGAGGCGCGACCGGAGCTGGCCGTCATCGCCTCGCCGACGGCGCTGCATGTCGAGCAGGCCCGGGCGGCGATCGAGGCCGGCTGCCACGTGCTCATCGAGAAGCCGGTGAGCCACCGGCTGGACGGCATTGCGGATCTGGAGCGGAGGGCGCGCGAACTGGGCCGGGTGGTGGTGGTGGCGTCGAATTTCCGGTTCGACGCGGGGCTGGCGCGGATGGCGGGCTGGATCCGGGAAGGGGCCATCGGACGACCGGTGTCGGCCCTCGCCACCTATGGACAATATCTTCCTTCCTGCCGCCCGGGGTCCGATCACCGCCTGGTCTACTCGGCGCGGCCGGAGATGGGAGGCGGGCTGCTGCTCGAGGCGGTGCACGAGATCGACTACCTGCGCTGGATGTTCGGCGAAGTGCGCGCGGTGGCGGCCATGACGGCGCGGCTGGGGGATTTGGGGATCGAGAGCGAGGACGCCGCCAACCTGCTTCTCCGGTTCCGCTCCGGGCTGCTCGGCCAGGTGCACCTGGACTTCCTGCGTCGCAGCTATCACCGCTCGCTCGAAGTGGTGGGGACCGAAGGGAGCGCCGAGTGGGTTCTGGAAAGCCACCTGGCCAGGTGTCATTCGGCGGCGCGGGGCCTGTGGTTGACCGACGCCCCGGTCGCGGCGCCGGATCTGAACGCCATGTACGTCGGGCAGCTCGAGCACTGGCTCGATTGCATCGCGGGGCGCTCGGAGCCGCTCCAGGGCCTGGCGGAGGCGTGCGCGACGCTCCGGGTGGCGCTGGCCGCCCGGCGGGCGGCGGAAACAGGCCGGGAGGTTTCCCCCGTGGGGGCCACCGTGATCGTGCAGGCGCGCATGGGTTCGAGACGTCTGCCGGGCAAAGTTCTGCGGGCCATCGGCCCGAAGACCATGCTGGAGCGGGTGCTGGATCGCGCCGCCCGTGCCCGCTCGGTCGAGCGGGTGGTGGTGGCGACGACTCTGGAGTCGCCCGACGACCAGGTCGAGCGGGTGGCGCGGGGATCCGGCTGCGCGGTTTTCCGCGGCTCGACCGAGGACGTGCTCGACCGCTACTACCGTGCGGCGCTCGAATTTCAAGCGGAGGTGGTGGTGCGGATCACGGCCGACTGCCCGCTGGTCGATCCGGATCTGATCGACTCGGCGGTCGAGCTGCTGGAGTCGAGCGGGGCCGACTATGCCTCGAACGCCCGGCCCCGATCGAGTTTTCCCGATGGCTGCGACGTGGAGGCCTTTCGGTTCGGCGCTCTGGAGCGGGCCTGGCGCGAGGCTCAACTGGCGTCGGAGCGGGAGCACGTGACGCCCTACATCTGGAAGAACCCGGAGCTCTTCCGGCTGGCCTCGTTCGAAGCGCCGGCCGGCTTCAGCCAGGTGCGTCTCACCGTCGACCGCCCGGCCGACCTGGAGTTCATGGAGCGGCTGTTTGAGCAGGTGCCGGCCCAGCGAATGGGATGGCGCGAGCTGGCCGAGCACATTCTCGGCTCGGGCGGTCAGGCGCCCGAGAACCAGGGGATCCCGCGGGATGAAGGCTATGCGCGATCTGTTGCTGCCGATCGAAACCTCTAAGGCGCTGGCGCTCGACCGCAGCCGCGAACTCGCGGCCCGGGCCCGGCGGGTGATTCCGGGCTCCAGCCAGACCCTGAGCAAGGGGCCGACGCAGTATGTTCAGGGCGCCTCGCCGGTGTTTCTCGAGCGCGGCTCTGGCGCCCGCGTGGTGGACGTGGACGGCAATGAGTACATCGACTACCCGGGGGCGCTGGGGCCGGTGGTGCTCGGCTACAGCTACCCGGCGGTAAATCGGGCCATCGCCCGGCAGCTCGAAGACGGCATCACGTTTTCGCTGATGCACCCGCTCGAGGTGGAGCTGGCGGAGCTGCTGTCGGCGCGGCTGGCGGGGGCCCGAGGCGAAATGGGAATGGTCCGGTTCGCCAAAAACGGCTCGGACGTGACGGCCGCTGCCGTGCGGCTGGCCCGTGCCCTGACGGGGCGGGAGTTGGTGGCGCGCTCCGGCTACCACGGCTCGCAGGACTGGTTTCTGGCCTCGACCAGCCGGGCCGCCGGTGTGCCGCGGGCGCTTCGAGAGCTGGTTCGCCGCTTTGAATACAACGACCTGGACTCGCTCGGGAGGATCTTTTCGGAGGCGGGCCCACCGGTGGCGGCCGTAATCCTGGAGCCGCTGCAATCGGACGGTCCGACGCCGGGCTTTCTCGAGGGGGTTGTCGAGCTGGCCCACCGGTACGGGGCCCTGGTGATCTTCGATGAGATCAAGTCCGGGTTCCGGCTGGCGATGGGGGGCGCCGGCGAGTATTTCGGGGTGCGGCCGGACCTGGCTTGCTATGGGAAGGCCATCGCCAACGGCATGCCGCTGGCGGCCCTGGTGGGACCGCGGGAGCTGATGAGGGGCTTCGACCAAGGGGGGGTGTTCTTTTCGATGACCTTCGGAGGCGAGGCCCTGTCGCTGGCCGCGGCCGTGGCGACCATCCGGGAGCTCGAGAGCCAGCCGGTGTTCGAGCACTTGTGGCGCCAGGGGGATCGCCTGAAGGCCGGCTTCAACGGTCTGGCCGCCCGGGCCGGGCTCGGGCAGGTGGTCCGGTGCCTGGGCCCCGAGCCCAAGTCGGCGGTGGTGTTTGAACCCGCCGGGCCTTATAGCCCCCTGGCGCTCAAGAGCCTGTTCCAGCAGGAGGTCATCCGGCGCGGGGTGCTGTTTAACGGCGATCACATGCTGAGCTACTCGCATACCGCAGCCGACATCGACCGCACCCTGGAGGTCTACGAGCAGGCTCTGGAAGCCTTGGCGTCGCACCTGGGCGACGAAACAGTGCTCGAAGCCATCGACGGGACGCTGCTCGAGGCCGTGTTCCGTGAGATCTGAGGGATTCGCCACAGGATTCGCCACAGAGGCACAGAGGCACAGAGGGGAGGAGGGTCTTTCTCTGTGTCTCTGTGCCTCTGTGGCTAACAAATAGGAGGAAAAGATGAAGATTTTTCTAGATACCGCCAGCCGCGTGGAGCTGGAGCGATTTCTCGACTGGGGGATCATCGCCGGGGTGACGACGAATCAGAAGCTGTTTCTGGCCGAGAAGGGGGTCGATTTTCGCGAGCGGGTGATCGAGATCGCGCGGCTGGTCGAGGGACCGGTCAGCGTCGAGCTGGTGGGGCTGAGGTTCGAGGCCATGATCGAGGAGGCCCGGGACCGCTTCGGCTGGGCGCCGGACCGAATCGTCATCAAGGTGCCGATGATGGGCGACGGAACGGGCCTGCGGGTGATGGCCCAGCTGGCGCGGTGGTCGATTCCGGTGAACGCGACGGCGGTGATGACGGTCAACCAGGCAGTCCTGGCGGCCCTGGCCGGGGCCCGTTACGTGAGCCTGTTCTTCAACCGCATCCGGGATGGCGGCGAGGACGGGGAAGGGGCCATCTACCAGACGCGGCAGATTCTGGCGCGCGAAGGGCTGAAGACCGAGGTGCTGGCCGGCAGCATCCGCAGTCCGGAGGACGTGCGGCGGGTGCTGGTGGCCGGCGCGCATGTGGTGACGGTGCCGCCGAAGATTCTGGCCCAGCTCGCCTACCACGTCAAGAGCGAGGAGACCATCGAGGAGTTCGACCGGGCCTGGCGGGAGTTCGAGGGGGCCCAGGTGGCCACGGCCCGGCAGCGTTCGGTCAGCGCCCGGTGAGCGGTCCCCAGATCGTGATCCTGGCCGGGGGCCTGGGCACGCGTCTGAGGCCGTGGACGCTCGAGCGGCCCAAGGCCATGGTGGAGGTCGGCGGGCGGCCGTTCCTCGAGCGCCAGATCCGGCTGGTGAGATCCCAGGGCTTCCGGCGATTCCTGGTGTTGGGAGGCTACCGGATGGACCAGATCCGGAGGCATTTCCGGAGCGGGGAGCGATGGGGGGTCTCGATCAAGTATCGCGACGACGGGGAGGGGCTCGTCGGCACGGCCGGGGCGCTCTGGCAGGCGGTCGAGGAACTGGATCCCTGGTTTCTGCTGCTCGACGGAGACTCGTTTCTGCCGATAGATTTTCGCGGGCCGGTGAGGGAGTTTCTGGCGAGGGGTTTGGCGGGGCCCGGGGCTCTGATGACGGTCTACCGAAACCGGAACCGGTGGTCGGCGAGCAACGTGGAGGTGGCCGGAGGCCGGGTGGTTCGATACGAGCGGGGAGGCCGGGGCCTTGAGGACGTGCACTACGGCTTGAGCGTCGTGGCGCGCCGGGTGGTCGAGGGGATCGGGCAAGCGCCGGGCGGGCGCCGAGTGTCCTTATCTCTCGACGCCGTCTGGGCCCGGCTGGCGGGGGCCGGGGAACTGGGGGCCTACCGGGTGAGGCGGCGGTTCTACCAGATCGGCGATCCGGCAGGTCTCGAGGATCTGGAGGGTTACTTGAGGCGAAGCGGGCTTGCTACATGATTATTACCAAGACACCGTTGCGGCTGCCGTTGGGCGGCGGCGGGACAGATCTTCCCGAGTACTATTCGCGGTTTGGCAGCCACCTGGTGACGGCGGCCATCGACCAGCACATCTGGGTATTTCTGCAGTCGTGGTTCGAGGACGGCATCAAGGTCGGGTACACGAAAAGCGAGATTGTGCGTCAGGTCGGGGAGATCCAGCACCCGGTGGTGCGGGAGGCCTTGCGGTTGGTCGGCATCTCGAGCCACCTGGAGATTCTCTCGATGGCCGAGCTGCCGTCGAACACCGGGCTGGGTTCGAGCGCCGTCTACACGGTTGGGTTGCTGCACGCCCTGTACGCTTACCAGGGGCGGCGGATCGAGCCGGGCGAGCTGGCGGAGCTGGGTTGCCGTCTGCAGATGGAGGTGTTGGGCGAAGCCGGTGGTAAGCAGGACCAGTATGCAGCGGCCTTCGGGGGGCTGCTGCGGCTGGACATCGACCGCGACGGGCGGGTCCAGGCCCGGCGACTGGAGGTAGCGCCCGAGGTGGTCGAAGAGCTGGAAAACAACCTGCTCTACTTCAACACCGGGCTGCGGCACGACGCCAAACAGATGCAGAGCGGACACGCCCGGGCGCTCCAGGAGCGCCAAAGTCAGCCCACCGAGGCCCTGCACCGGATCGGCGAGATCGGCTGGGCGGTCGAGGAGGCCTTGCTCGAGGGCGAGCTGGAGCGGTTCGGGCTCCTGCTCGACGAGCACTGGCGCTCGAAGCGCCAGGTCTCGGGCGATATCACCAACCCGCTAGTGGACGCCTGCTACCAGGCGGCGCGCCAGGCTGGGGCGCTCGGGGGAAAGCTGATGGGGGCCGGGGGGGGAGGTTTCCTGATGTTCTACTGCCCGAACGAAAAAAAGCCGGCGGTGCGCCGGGCCATGCGCGGCCAGGGCCTGCAGGAGGTGAGGTTTCGGTTCGAGCTGGAAGGCTCGACGGTGCTGTTGAACCTGAAGCCGGCCCGGGCGCTGGCCGTCGCCCAGCCGTCTTCCTCGGCGGTGATGGCGTGAGGCTTCGATGACCGGCGTGGTCGAGCAGGCGGGGTGCCCGGCCTGCGGCGGGTCGCGAATCGCCTCCCGGGGGCCGTGGTCCGAGAGCGGCTACGGGATGATGGAGTGCCTGGACTGCACGCTGTTGTGGGCCGATCCGCTGCGCGGGGAGCCGGACCTCTATGGCGACGCCTATCAGACTGACGGCGCCTACGCCGCGGAGCTCGAGCTGGCCGAGCGGGTGAAGGCCGGCAAGGGCCACAGAGCTTTCGGATGGCCGTACCGGGTGCTGATTCGCTCGGTGGCGGGCTGGCGGGGGGTGGGCCGCGGCGGCGTCCAGGGCCGTTTCTTCGAGGCCGGCCCTCGGGGCCGTTTTTTTGAAGTAGGTTGCGGGGCCGGCTACTTCGTCGAGCACATGCGCCGCCAGGGGTGGCATGCCTCTGGCTGTGACGTATCGGGGAGCGCCATCCGGGCGGCCCGCCGCTTGTTTTCGCTGGAGCTCGGGCATACCGATTTCAACGACCGGGCGGTCGAGGACCGCTCGATTGACCTGCTGGCGGCCTTCGAGGTGATCGAGCATCTGGCCGATCCGGTGGGTTTTTTGAGGACCGTGGAGCGGAAGCTCAAGCCAGGCGGCTGCGCGTTTGTTTCGACGCCCAACGCCTCCAGCGGCTGGCCACTGGCGTGGAAGCGGGAGAAGAGCGTGCTGCCGCCTTATCACCTGACGGTGTTTTCGGAGCGGTCGCTCGGGGCGGCGGCCCGCGCCGCGGGTCTGGAGGTGGAGGCCTTCATCCAGAAGCCGGTGCCCTACCGCTACGAGTTCCACGAACAGGATTACTCGAGGTTTCGGCTGGCGCTGGAGGCGCTGAAAGCCTATGCCACTGGGGTGAAGGGCGTCACGCTGGTGGCGGTTCTGCGATCCCAAGGAGGATGACATGACACAAGGCACGGGAGGGCCGGCCCCGGCTCGGGCTCGGGATCAGGATCCTTGGATAGCCCAGATCGAGCGGGAGCTCGAGGAAAGCTCCCGGATCAAGCTGGAGGTGAAGGCGCTGGCTAGGGAGGTGCTCGAGCTGGCGCGGCTGATGCGCGGGACGCTCGAAGCCGGCGGCATGGTGGCGACCTGCGGCAACGGGGGATCAGCGGCCGACGCCCAGCACCTGGCGGCCGAGCTGGTGGGACGCTTCCGCGAGGACCGGCGGCCGCTGGCGTCGATCGCCTTGACGACCAACCCGTCGGTGGTGACGGCGATCTCGAACGACTGGTCGTTTGACGACGTGTTCGCCCGCCAGGTGGAGGCCCTGCTGAAATCCGGCGACCTGTTGATCCTGCTGAGCGCCGGTGGCAACTCCCCGAACGTGGTGCGGGCGGCCGAGGCGGCCCGGCGGCTGGGGGTTCGGACGGCGGCTCTGATCGGCAAGGGGGGCGGCCGGCTTCGTCAGATCGTGGACCTGGCGATTGTGGCGCCGTCCGATGAGACGCCGCGGATTCAGGAGGCCCATATCACCATCGGGCACATCGCCTGCGGTCTGGTGGAGCAGTGGGTGCTGGCCGGAGGTGAGGGATCGTGAGGGTGCTGATCACCGGGGGGACCGGCTTCATCGGCCGGCATCTGGCGAGACGGCGCCTGGGACGCGGCGACCGGGTGTGGGCGACGTTCCTGACGCCGGAGGCGGTAGGAGAGATGCCGCTGCCCGGGCCAACGCTGCTGGCCTGCGACGTAAGGCGTCCGGACCAGGTCGAGGCGGTGGTGGCCGCCTGCCGGCCCCAGCTAGTGTTTCACCTGGCGGCTCAGACCTATATCGACCGCTCCTGGGCGGACCCGGCCGATACACTCGAGATCAACGTCGGGGGCACGGCGCGCCTGCTCGACACCGTTGGGCGCCAGGCGCCCCGGGCCAGGGTCCTGATCGCCGGCTCGAGCGCCGAGTACGGATTGAGCTGCTCGGCTGGACTGCCGCTCAGCGAGGGGGAGCGCCTGGCGCCGCTCAGTCCCTACGGCGTCTCGAAGCTCGGGCAGGACGAGCTAGGGCGGCTCTACCATCAAGCCCGCGGCCGGGACGTGGTCCGTGCGCGTATTTTTAATACCATCGGGCCGGGCAAGCAGGGCGATTTCCTGGCCGACTTCTGCCAGCAGGTGGTGAGGATCGAGTCGGGCGAGAGCCCCGCGGCGATCGAGGCCGGGAACCTGGACTCGCGCCGGGACCTGACTGATGTCGAGGATACGGTCGCGGCGCTCGACCTGGCGGCCGATCATGGCCAGGGAGGGGAAGCCTACAACATCTCGTCGGGCCGCGCCGTTCGGATCGGCGATGTCCTGGACCTGCTGCTCGAGATCGCGGGGGTGAAGGCGCGGATCGAGGTTCGCCCCGAGAAGCTGCGGCCCGCCGAAGAGCCCGAGATCCTGGGCGATGCCTCGAAGCTCGAGGCCCTGACCGGCTGGCGGCCTGGGGTCCCGTTCGCCGAGACGCTGGCCCGGACGCTCGAATACTGGAGAGACCAGTACCAGAGTAAGCAGCAGGCGGGGGGCGGGCGCGAGCTGGCGGCCCGGAAGGCCTGAGGGACCAGCCGGTTCCGGCCCCACGACCACATGAAGCATCAATCCAGATCCAGCTGGGAGGCCTGGTTCAGCCGGCGCCAGGCCGGCTCGAGGCCCATTCACGTCTATGCCAACATGCTCGAGCACGCGCGAGAGCGGCTGGGGAGGCTCGCGGGCCGCCGGATATTGGAAGTAGGCTGTGGGCGGGCGGCGACCCTGGTCGAGTTTGCTCGGGCCGGGGCCCGCGCCGTGGGGGTGGATTACGCCGGCGGGGCGCTCGAGATCGGCCGCCGGCTCCGGGGGGCGGCCGGTCCAGAGGCCTCTGGCGGCTCGATCGAGCTGGTGCAGGGCGACGCGATGGAGCTGCCGTTTGAGCCGCGCAGCTTCGACCTGGTTTACAGCGCCGGGGTGCTGGAGCATTTCCGGGAGCCGGAGCGGGTGCTCCAGGAGCAACACCGGGTCTTGAAGCCCGGGGGCTGGTTGATCGTGCAGGTGCCGCAGAAGTACACCCTCTATACCGTGATCAAGCAGGCGCTGATTGGGGTGGGCCGCTGGCCGTACGGCGGCTGGGAGACGCAATACTCGGCCGGGGAGCTGGAGCGGCTGGTCGAATCGGGCGGCTTCGAGGCGCGGCGCTTGTACGGTTACGGGTCGTTTTTTCTGGTGCTGGCGCGGCATTTCCTGATGCCGTCGCTGGGGTTCGACCGCCGGCGGGGGTTTTGGCGGAAGCACCGGGCGCTGGAGTGGATCCGGGCGCGCACGGCGGTTGAAGTGGGGGTGGTGGCGGCCAAGCGGCTCGGGCGGGGGGCGGGGGCATGAGCCAGATTTGGCCGATGGTGAGCGTCATCATGAGCGTGCGCGACGGGGAGCGCTTTCTCAAACGCTCGCTCGACGAGCTGATGGAACAGGATTATCCCCGAGACCGCTACGAGGTGATCGTGGTGGACGGCGGCTCGCGGGACTCGACGCGCCGGATCCTTCAGAGCTATCCGTGGCGGGTGGCCCACCAGGTGGTGCTGTCGGACGAGGTGCTGACGATTCCGGAGGCCTTGAATGCCGGGATCGAGCGGGCCTCCGGATCGATCCTGGTCAAGATGGACGTCCGGGGCTGGCCGAGCCGGAGCTTTCTGCGGGCGGCTGCCTTGAGGCTGGAGCAGAACGGGGAGGTGGCCGGGATCGGAGGCCCGATCGTGCAGCTGGGCCGGACGCGGCAGGCGTTGGCCAACGGCTGGGCGCGCAGCTCGGTGTTCGGGGTGGGCCGGGGGCCCTATACGCAGCCGGAGGCGGAGGCCTTGACCGACTCGGTGCAGTGCGGGGCGTATCGTCGCGAGGCCCTCGAGCGGGTGGGCTGGTTTGACGAAGCCATGGGGCACGGCGAGGACGAGGAGCTGAACTGGCGCCTCCGGAGGGCCGGCTACGGGATTCTGTTCACCCCCCAGATGCGGTTCTTCTACTTTGCCCGCGAGACGGCCCTCGCTCTATATCAGCAATATCTTTGGTACGGGGACGGGCGGGTGCTGGTGGTGCGCAAGCATCCCGGGTTTTTGCGGCTGAAGCACCTGGCGCCCCCCGCCTGGGTGGGGACGCTCGGGGCGGGGGCGGCGGCGGGGGTTTTCTGGCGGTGGGGTTGGGCGCTGGCGGCGGTGTCCGCTCTGGCCTGGGCTCTGGGGGCCGGCGGTGCAGCCGCCGGGATCGCCCGGCGGCGAGGCCGGAGGTATTTTCTGCCGCTGCTGGGGAGCTTTCTGGCGCTGCACCTGGGCTACGGGATGGGGTTCTTGCGGGGCGTTTGGCGCTACTTGATCCTGCGGCGGGGATTTCGCTACCGGGGCCTGGCGCGGCCGGCCTCCGCAGGGGCCCCATGAGGGTGAGGGCCCAGGCGGAAACGGGGGCCGGACTGGCGCTGGGGCTGCTCGGCCAAGATGACGTGCCGGAGGTGGTACGGATTCACCAGGCGGCCTTTCCGTCGCACTTTCTGACCTCCCTCGGGAGGCGATTCCTGGAAGCCTACTACCGGGCGCTGTCGCGCTCGCCGTTGGGTCTTGGGGTGGTGGCGCGGTCCGCCGATGAGGTAGTGGGGTTTGTGGCGGGATTCCAGGAACCGGGGGCGTTCTACCGGGAGTTGCGGCGGCGGTGGTGGCCGGGGTTTCTGGCGGCCTGCTGGCCTCAGATCCTAGGCCGACCCCGGATGCTGGTGCGGCTGGCTGGGCGAGCGCGGCTGCCGCGGGCCTGCCCGACAGCGCCGGGCACGGTGGTGCTCTCGTCGCTGGCGGTGCGGCCTTCGGGGCAGGGGGGCGGGCTGGGGCGGCGGCTGGTGGTGGAGTTTCTGGATCTGAGCCGGGCGCGGGGCGGCCGGCTGGTGACGCTCGGCACCCGGGGAAGCGACGCCGGGGCGGCGGAATTCTACACCCGACTGGGATTCCGGCTGGCGCGCCAGGCGCCGGCCGGGGGAGACGTGGTTTATGAGTTCCACTACTACCTGGACGGGGAGCCGGGCGCCGGCGCGGGCGCCCGACGCCAAGCGGGTGTTTGATGTCCTGCTGGCGGGGGCGGCGCTCCCGACGGCGGCGCCGCTTCTGGGGCTGATCGCTCTGGGGGTGAAGCTGACCTCGCCCGGATCGGTGATTTACCGCGGCAAGCGGATCGGCCGGGATGGGGTTCCCTTTTACATCCGCAAGTTCCGCACCATGCGGGAGGGGGCTGACCGGACCGGACCGCTGGTGACGGCCGGTGGGGACCCGCGGGTGACGCGCCTGGGGGGATGGTTGAGGCGGACGAAGCTCGACGAGCTGCCGAGCCTGTGGAACATCCTGCGGGGCGAGATGAGCTGGGTGGGGCCGCGGCCCGAGAACGAGCGGTCGGCGGCGCTCTACACCGAAGCCCAGCGGCGCGTCTTGGCGGTGGCGCCTGGCGTCACCAGCCCGGCCACCATCCGGTACCGCAACGAGGAGCAGCTGCTGGCCGGGGCGCCGGACCTGGAGGCCGCCTACCGCCGGATTCTCGATGACAAGCTGCGGCTGGATCTCGATTACCTCGACTCCCGCACGTTTTGGAAGGATCTGGTCATCCTGGGACGGACCGTGGCGGTGTTGTTTCGATGGTGAGGCGTTCTTCGCCCCCGGGCCCCCTGGCCCCCTCGCCCCGGTTGCCCACGACGGCGGGCAGCCGGTGGCAAATCGGCCCTCTCGATCCGGCCGCCGGGGTGAACCTGGCGGGGCGGATTCTGACGGTTGGCTCTCGGGGGCTGTTGTTGCTGCTGTCGGCGCGGCACCTGGGCCTGGAGGAATTTGGCGAGCTGAGCCTGATCCTGGCGACCCTTACGGTGGGGGTGGCGGTGGTGGGGTTGGAGCTGTACGCCGTCACGGGCCGCCGGATTCCGGGGCGCCCGCTGGCGGAGGCGGCCGCCGTCATCGGCGGCCAGTGCCGGGTCCACCTGCTGGCATATCTGGCGGCGGGGCCGTTGCTGTGGGGGCTGTTCCGGCTGAAGCTGCTGCCGGGGGGGTATTTTGCGTTCGTGTATGCCGCCCTGGTGCTGGAGCACTGGTCGATGGAGACGTTCCGGTGGCTGCTGGCGCTCGAGCGGCACGTGGAGGCCAACCTGGTGGTGAGCCTGAAGGGAGCCGTGGTGGTGGGGACGCTGGTGCTGTTGGATCCGCCCTACGGTTTGAAGGCCCTGCTGACGATGGTGTTGATCTCGCAGGCGGCGGCTTCGGTGGCCGGAGCCTGGTTTCTGAGAGGGTGGTTTCGCTCGGCGCTCAACCGGCGCCGGGAGGGCGCCGCGACCGCGGTGGCGGCCAGCCCGATTTCGGCAAACGTTTCGGTAAACGTTTCGGTAAACGTTTCGGCAGTCGTTTCGGCAATCGGGCCGGCGATGTGGTTCTATGTCTCGACGCTGGCCGCGACTCTGGCGTCGTACCTGGGGCAATACGTTCTGAAGGCCGGCGGGACGAGCGGCCAGGTGGGTGTGCTGGCATTCTTTCAGTCGCTCGGGAACACCATGCCACTGTTGGTTCACGCGACGGTGATTCAGGCGGGGTTGCCGCGGCTGTGCCGGCTGGCCAATACCAGCTCGGCGGGGTTAGCGGCGGAAAGGGAGTGTTTTGAAAGGCGGATTCGAGGGGCGTGTCTGCTGCTGTACCCGGCGCTGATTCTGGCCTCGCATGCCGCAGCGTTGTGGAGCCGGAAGGCGGAGATGTTGAGCTACTGGGTGATCTACCCGGTCGCGACGGCGGCAGCGCTGAATGTTTTGTGGCTGATCCCGAACTACCGGCTGTACCTGGGGGGCCGGTATCGGGCGCAGTGCCTCTCGTCGCTGGCGGGGTGCGGGGCGAGCCTGGCGCTGAACGTCTGGTGGGCGCCGGCGTATGGAGCGGCCGGGGCGGCGCTGGCCACGCTGGGGAGTGCGGCGGTGCTGGCGGCGTCGGGGTGGTGGCAGGCGCGGCGTGTAGAAAGGGCTAGCTCGGTATGCTGCTGCTGATCCTGTTCCTGGCGGCGCGCAATACGCGGTTCATCCTGGGCCGCAACTGGTCGGCGTCCGACGATTTCGCCACCCTGATCGACGTCGAGGGGGTGCGGCTGGGGGCCATGATCGAGGGTGGGGTGCTGGCGCTGGCTCTGCTTGCTTCCCTGTTCCGCCGCCGGCGGGTTGAGTTATCGGGGCTGGTGGACTGGGCGCCCTATCTTTACGCCGGCCTGGCGCTGGTAGGGCTGCTGGAAGGCTACCGGAACGACAATCCCGCCATCTACATTCTCGGGGACGCCTATCAGTACGGTGCTCTGGCGGTGGGCTACTATGCGACCCTGCGGCTGGCGCGCAGCCCGGCCGAGATCCGGATGGCGGTGCGGGCCATGCTGGCGATCGCCGGCCTGTTCACGGTCTGGGAGGTTTCGAGTGCGGTGCTGAGCGGCGACATCGTGCGAGCGCGTTTCGGCACCTTTCACTTTCTGACGGTGCTGATGTTCATGCTGCCGCGGCTGGTGGAAGGCTCGCGGCTGCGCTTTCCCGAGCTGGCGCTCTACGGGCTGGCGGCCATCAACCTGGCCCTCTCGGTGGCTCGCAGCACCATGATGGTGGTGGGGGCGGTGACGCTGGTCTATGTTCTGAACTGCCTGCTGCGGCGGGGCCGCCTGCCGGTGGGGGTGGCGGCGATGCTCGTCGGGAGCGCCGCCGCGGTGGGGTACTACGGGGAGAAGATGAGCTACCGGAAGGCGGCCTTCGACGCCTTCTTCGTGCGGCACTTCAGTACCCTGTTCGGCACGGGTCGCTACGCCAGCGGCAGCGTTACCCACCGGCTCAGCGAGGCCGAAGACGTCATGCAGGAGGTTCTGCCGGCCCGTTGGGTCTTGGGTGGAGGCATGGGGGCGGTGGTGTTCACCCGGCGGCGGGCGGTGGAGGGCGACCGGCACTACGTTCACATGATCCTTCCGTCGGTCTTGTTACGGGCGGGGCTGCTGGGGGTGGGGGTGCACCTGCTGCTGGTGGTGGGGTCGAGCTGGCGCGGGATCCGCCGGATGGGGGTCCTGCGGCCGGGCTGGCTGCGCCAAACCTATGCTGGGGCGCTGACCTTCTTCGTAGTGGTGGCGGTGAACTCCATGATCGACAGCAACATGTTCCTGGGCTGGAGCGGTTTTCTCGGCCTGCTGCTGGGGTTGCAAAACAACATCTATCGGCTCGAGACCAGGCAGGTGGCCTGCGAATCGGCGCCGGTGGCGCCGGCGGTGGGGATCCGGCTGGGGCGGGCGGCGGCGCCGGCGGCGTCATGACTTCCATGCCCCCCCGCCGCGTTCGCCCCCTCGCCCCCCTCGCCCCCTCGCGCCGGCGGCCCGCAACGGCGGGCAGCCGGTTTCGGTTGCGGCGGAGCCGCGCTGTGCCTCTGTGCCTCGGTGCCGAAAAAGTTCGGAGCAACCCATGAGGCGGCGCTGGGTGTCGATCGGAGTGCGGGTGCTGGCCGACGCGCTGATCGCGCTGGGTTCGCTGGCGGCCGGTTTCGCGGCGCGGCTGTGGCTGGCAGAGGAGGGCCCCGGCGCCGCAGCTTCCTCCGGAAAAGTGGACCTGTTCGCGGGCTACTACCTCCGCCAGGCGCCGTTGCTGGCGGCTTCGCTGATCCTGTCGTTCAGCGCGCTGGGGGTTTATACGCGCACCCGGTTCTACGCCCGGCGCTTCAAGGCGGCGGCATTGGCCCAAGGGGTGTCGATCGCCTACGCCGTGTTCCTTCTGGCGGTGTACTTCGGGAGCGGGTCCCGCCAGCTGATTCCGCGGGGCGCCTTCCTGGTGGCCTACCTGCTGACGCTGGCTCTCGCCCTGGGCTCCCGCTGGGCCAAGGCGCAGCTGGAGCGGCGATTCCGGCCGCAGACGGCTCTGGGGCGGGGACAGCGCCGGGCCCGGAATATACTGGTTGTAGGTGGGGCAGGCTATATCGGCAGCTCCCTGGTGCGCGACCTGCTGGCGGACGGCTACCGGGTCCGGGTGCTGGACTCGCTGGTCTTCGGCGACGAGTCCATCCGCGATCTCTACCAAGATCCGGACTTCGAGCTGATCCGGGGCGACTTCCGCCACGTGGGGCCGGTGGTGGAGGCCGTCCGGCGCATGGACGCGGTCATCCACCTGGGCGCCATTGTCGGCGATCCGGCCTGCGCCCTGGACGAAGACGAAACCCTGTCGACGAACCTGGCGGCCACCCGGCTGCTGGCTGAGGTGGCGCGGGCCTCCGGGGTTTCGCGGATCTTGTTCGCCTCGACCTGCAGCGTCTATGGCGCCGCTGACCACCTGGTCGACGAGCGCTCGGCGCTGAACCCGGTGTCGCTGTACGCTGCCACCAAGATCGACTCCGAGAAGGTGTTGCTGGGGGCGCGCAGCCGGGACTTTCACCCCGTGATCCTGCGGCTGGCGACGGCCTTCGGCTGGTCGCCGCGGCCGCGCTTCGACCTGGTGGTGAACCTGCTGGCGGCGCGGGCGGCGGTGGACCGCCACATCCAGATTTTCAACGGCCAGCAGTGGCGGCCGTTCATTCACGTGCGGGACATCTCGAGCGCTTTTCGGAGGCTGCTGGAGGCGCCTCTGGAAGCCTCCAGCGGGGAGATTTTCAACGTCGGATCGAATCACATGAACCACACCCTGGGGCAGCTGGCCGAACAGATCGCGTGGCTGGATCCCGGCCTGGCCGTCGAACACGTCGCCAACGCCGACGCCCGCGACTACCGGGTGAGCTTCGACAAGATTCACTCGCGGCTGGGCTTCGAGTGCCAGGTGACGCTGGCCGAAGGGGTCCGGGAGATCCAGCAGGCCATCCGGGACGGACTGGTCGCAGATTACCGCGATCCGCGCTACAGCAACGTCCAGCAGATGACCCTGCGGCGGGACCGGGCCAAGTACCCGGAAGCCAACGGCGAGGTGGAGTGGACTTTCCTGCGGTTCGCGAAGAACAGCGCCTGGCACCGCAGCGTCGCCGCCGCCGGGGTGCTGTCCCACCTGCCGTGACGTAGGTTACGCCAAACGAGTACCCGGGGTCTCGCCAAGAAACCCAAAACCCAACCCCAAAACCCAAGTCTCTCGCCAAGCTCGCCAAGCTCGCCAAGAAAACCAACCCCAAACCCAAAACCCAAGTCTCTCGCCAAGCTCGCCAAGCTCGCCAAGAAAACCAACCCCAAACCCAAAACCCAAGTCTCTCGCCAAGCTCGCCAAGCTCGCCCCAATGGCACTGCTGCATTGTCAAGTCTTAAACGGGGCTCAACTTCCGGATGGCGCGTCACCGCGCCTAACGCCAACGCGGCAACCTTTCACCGGGTGCGGAACGTCCGCGCGCTAGCGAACCTCGAATTTCGCTACGGGAACCCGCATAACCGAGGCCGGCGCGCTGCCGCTATTGGTTCCGTTTGAGCTTGTTGAGCTTGGGGCCCCCCCCCTGCGGCGCTTCGTGGCCCGGGTAAGGCACACCGAGGAATTGTTTTTCCTCCTTCTTGCCGCCGCCGAGCCATTGCTTGTAATCGCCGGTAGTTGCTTTATACTCCCAGGAATCGCCGTTCTCCTTCATCATCGTGGAGAGGCGTTTGTCCATGTCCGCCAGCAGCGCGCGCGAGCCCGGATCGCCAGCCAGGTTCTTCAACTGGAACGGGTCCTTGGCGGTGTTGAATAGCAGCCAGGGCCCGTCCACGGTTCTGGCATAGGTGTGCTCGTGGGTGCGGATCGCGCGCCAGCCGGGCCAGGGGACATAGGTGTACATCATCTGCAGAAACGCGTAGTCGCGGGGCGGCCTGGACGACTTGCCCGTGAGGAACGCGGAGTAATCCACTCCGTCGATTCCGGACGGGGGCCTCAGCCCGGCCAACCCCGCAAGTGTCGGGTATACATCCACGGTGCTGAATACATCGCTAACGACGCGGCCTGCTTTGAGCGCTCGCGGATACCGAATCATCAGGGGCACACGCGCCGATTCTTCGTGCGGCCAGCGCTTGGCGGTGTAGCCGTGGCTGCCGAGCATGTCGCCGTGATCGGAGGAGTAGCAGACTATGGTGTCTTCCGCGACGCCGGCACGGTCGAGCGCGTCGAGAATACGCTTGAACTCGATATCGAGACTCTCTACCATCCCGTAGTAGTCGGGAAGTACCTGGCGCGCGTATTCCTCCGGAACGCCTTTCGGGACGTTGGGCGCGAGTTCGAGCTTGCGGTCATAATGCTTGCGGAGGTCCGGCGGCGCCACATAGGGGGGATGCGGGGGAAGCCAGGAGAGGAAGTAGATCCAGGGCGCGTCGTGGCGGCTCTTTTCCTCGATGAATTTCACGGTGCGGTCGGCGAGAAAAGTGGGAGCATAGACGATCTTCCCGTTGATGAGCAAATTGTGTCCCTCGATGCCGTCTCGCCGGCTGCGGGTCAAGCCTTCCGGCGCTTCCGGCGGAAAACCCAAAGGGTTGGTGTCTTCGGTCCCGTAGCCGCCAGGGATGTGCCACTTGCCTGTGTAGCCCGTTACGTAACCAGCGGCGCGAAAGTCCTCTGCCAGGCCGCGCGCCTGGCGGGTGAACCGCACTTGGTTACTGACGACGCCGTGATGATGGCTGTAGAGGCCAGTCTGGAGGCAGGCGCGATGCGGGCAGCAGACCGGCGTGTTTGACATGCAAGCATCGAATCGCGTGCTCTGCTTGGCGAACGCATCCAGCGCCGGGGTGCGGACATTCGGGTCGCCATACGCGCCGATGGAGGTTGCCCGCTGCATGTCGGAGAAGACATAGAGAATGTTGGGGCGGCGCGGGGCGGCGGCGAGCGCTGCGGACGCGGAAGCAGCCAGGCCGGCCCGGATGAACCGGCGCCGGGAGAGGTCCTGTTGCAATGTGTGCTGCATGACTACTCCAGTGTAAAATGCGCCGGCATTTCTGTCCAGGAGAGCAGGGCCGTGGCTGCGACCCAGGCGGCGGCGCAGTCAATCCGCCGCCCGCTCGCCTGAGCCGCGACGGTTACCTCGGCCCATCTTGTGCAGAGGAGCGCGGTCATACGGAAGTATGGCGAAGGGTTCCAAGTATTCCCGCAGTTTGTTAGTTTTGGGTTTCTTTGCGAGCTTGGCGGTCTTGGCGAGAGACCTGGGTTCTAGGTTTTGGGTTTCTTTGCGAGCTTGGCGGTCTTGGCGAGAGACCTGGGTTCTAGGTTTTGGGTTTCTTTGCGAGCCTTGCGAGCTTGGCGAGAGACCTGGGTTTTAGGTTTTGGGTTTCTTTGCGAGCTTGGCGGTCTTGGCGAGAGACCTGGGTTTTAGGTTTTGGGTTTCTTTGCGAGCCTGGCGGTCTTGGCGAGAGACCTGGGTTTTAGGTTTTGGTTTTCTTTGCGAGCTTGGCGGTCTTGGCGAGAGACCTGGGTTTTAGGTTTTGGGTTTCTTTGCGAGCTTTGCGTCTTGGCGAGAGAGCCGCAGCCCGGTCTGGCTAGATGCCGGCGGCCTGGTGCGACCGGGGGGAATGCCGGTTCCCCTGGCGCTTCTCGATCAGTCCGTGGCGGGCGAACTGGTCGAGCCACGCGGTCAGGACGTCGATGTTGAGATCCAGTTCGGCGGCGATGTCGAGGGTGTCTTTTTCCCCCTCGAGCGATTCGAGCACCACCGACTGCTTACGGTTCAGGTCGCGATCGGCGCGCCAGTCGACCCACAGGCCGTAGCGGGAGAGAAAGATCGGGCCGCGCACCTTCCGCACCGGGGTGTAGGCGTTTTCCATCAACTGGAGAGTTCTGAGCACAACCTGCTCAGCCTCCTCGAGGCGCTCGCGGGTGACGATGGCCGGTGTGTCGGCGCTCGAGTGATACTCCGGGTAGGGCCACTCGCCGCGCCCGAAGAAGTTCGAGCGGCTCAGCGAGATGCTCGGGATGTTGACGCCCGGGCCGTTGAAGACCTTTTCGTCGTTGCCGATCACTTCGTGGAAGCCGCCGGTGCGGAAGTCCAGGCCGCTGGAGGTCAGGGCCAGCCGGGCGGCCTTGTCGATGGCCGAGTCGCCCTGGCGCGATAGTTGCAGCGAGAGCGGCTGGTTGTTACCCAGCATTTCGAGGAAGACGGCGTAGCGGATCCGCTCGATCAGCTGCGGGTGCCGGCTCAGGAAGGCGATCGATCCGATGGTTTCGGGCATCAGCAGGAAGCGGTAGGAGTAGCGATGCCGGAGGCCTGACGCCAATAGTTTCTCGGCCACCGCCACCAGGACCGCCACCCCGGCCAGGTCATCATTGACCATGGCGGGATGGCATAGGTGGGCCATGACGAGAATCTCGTCGTCGCTCTGGCCGGGCGCCAGCAGCGTGCCGGTCTTGAGCTCCCCAGGTTCGTGGCGGGCCTCGATCAGAACCTCGTACTCGGGGGCGGTGAATTGGTCCAGCCGTTGGTGCTGGACACAGAAGCCCCACTTGGGCTCGTAGTAGGAGAATTCGAAGGGGATCGCGGAGGGGAGGTCCGGGCGGGTGTGCAAGTGGGCCAGCAGCTCGGCTCGCGAGATCCGGCCGGCGATGGGCGTCGAGTACGACATGACGTGCAGCGGGTGGTCGCGAACGTCCACCAGGGTTCGGGATCCGTCGCGAATCCAGGCCTCGCCCACGGACCACTTGGGCGGGATGATCCAGGTCCAGGCCTCCTGGCCCGACCGATAGCGGTCGATCTGGAGCGGCAAGCGTTTCGCGATGGCCTCCAGGGCCTGGTCGTATCCGTCGGAGACGATGTCGCGTCGCAGGAACCACAGATCGTCGAGGAATTGCTGGTAGTTCAGCACTTGACGGCCTCCACGACGTAGGCCGAGCAGAGGAACATGCCGCGCCAGCCGGAGGTCTCGTGCTCGAGGCGGAAGGCTTCCTGGCGGAACCGCTCGCCCAGGGCCGGCTCCAGGCAGGGCAGCGCCGGGTGGTAGTGGTACCAGATCAGTTCGACGTCACGGAAGCCGTGACGGCGAAACAGCGCCGGCATTTCGAGGGGATTGTGGAACTTTGCCAGGATGGCGTCGTAGCCAACGCCCGAGCCGCCAGCCAGCGTCTCCCGCTGGGGCGGCAGATCCAGGCGCAGGCGCGGGGCAATCTCCCGCGCTACGGCGTCCTTGATGGCCGGGTCCACACCGGCCAGCAGATCCTCCAGCAGAAACTCGTAGGTATAGCGGTTGAAGGTGAACAGGGAAAACAGCTTGTTGCGGAACTCGATGAAGACGCTGCCGCCGGGGCGGACGCAGGAGGCCATGTTGGCCAGGGCCAGCTCGTCGTTGTCGACGTGCGGCATCACGCCCATGGCGAGCAGGCCGTCAAACAGGCCTCGCTCGAGCAGGTGCGCGTAGGTGAGGGAGTCCTGGATGTCGCCCCAGCCGATGCGCTCCGGCTCATAACCGTGGGCCGCGAAGTTCTGTTTGGCCTGCTCGACCATGCCGTCCGCCAGGTCGAAGCCCCAGACGTCCATTCCGGTCTTGGCCAGGGTCACCAGCGGCGTGCCTTCGCCGACGCCGACCTCCAGCACCCGGCGGATGCCTTTCTGGATGAAGGAGGTCACCAGCGACTGGAGGCGGAAATAGTTGGCCGGGTAATCGGCGTTGAGGAATAACTCCGACCTTCGATACTGCTTGTGATAGTCGGCGGCGACGCCATCATAGTGAGCGGCGACACTGGTTGCCATCGGCATGGCTCCTGTTGGTGGATGACGGGGCGGCGGGGCCTGCTGCGCCCCCGATGTATCCAATCGACCGTGACGAGATGGAACTATACGGCGGAACAGCAATGCCTGTGTTACTGGCCGGCCTGCTGGCGCTTCTGCAAGGCCTTCATCAGACGGCCCTTGACGTCTTCCGGCAGCGCATAGGGTTCCATGCCCTTGTATACCTGGATGGTCTTCTTGGTGGTATCGCACACCACCCAGCAGTTGGGGCACTTGGCCAGGTGGGCCTCCAGGTGGGCTCGCGCTTCGCCCTCCACCGACCCTTCCAGGTAGTCGGTCAACTCGCTCAAAAACTGTTTACACGTGAACTGGCGCGTGGTTGCCATGTTTTCGAAAGATCCGGTTCAGCTTTTCCCGCAGCTCCAGCCGCGCCCTCAACAGGCGCGATTTCACGGCCGGCACAGAAATCTGCAAGGCCTCGGCGGTTTCCTCGGTCGACAGCTCCTCGACGTCCCGCAGCAGGAAGACGGCTCGAAACGCCGGCTTGAGGGTGTCGATGACGCGCGTCAAGATGGCGTTCAATTCCGCCCGGCCGTATTTCTGTTCCGGGTTCTCATCCCAGGCGGCGATCTCCCGGGGCACCAGGTCCTCGGCGGTGTCCACCGGCTCGTCGAGCGATACGATCTTGTCGGCCTTGCGGCGACGGATCTTCATCAACGACTCGTTCACCGCGATCCGCACCAGCCAGGTGTAAAACTTCGACTGCCCTCGAAACTTCTCCAGCCCGGCGAAAGCCTTCAAAAATGTCTCCTGTAGAACATCCTCGGCGTCGGCCTCGTTCTGCGTGATGTGGCGAGCCAGACGGAAAATGTTCCGCGCGTAGAGATTCACCAGCTCAGCAAAAGCTTCGGCGTCGCCTTGCCGGGCCCGCTCGACCAGCGGCCACTCCGGACCCGTCGCTTGCGGCGCGCTATCTGATTGGATCGTCACGGCTTGAAAAAGTTCCAACAAAATGCCGGTTGGCCCGGCCCGAGGCCCAGAAACCCCCAATGGTACACTATTGGGCCGGCTACGGGTCGTGGGAGGTGGATGGTGGGCTTTGGGCCCGGGCGCCCGGTCGAGACGATAACCGTAGTTGGGGCAGGGCCAGCAGGGCGGCTGGCGGCGGTTCGGGGCGCGAAAGCCGGCTACCGCGTCATCCTGGAGGATCTTTCCGGCCAGCTTGATCGGGCGTGGGATGAGATCCGCAAAGCGGCCGGGGCCGAAATTTTGGGGCGGATCATGCCCGAGCGAGCCCTGGACCGCGCCGCCGCCGATGCCGACCTCATCCTGGAAGCAGCCCCGGATGATATGGAATCCAAGATCGAGGTGTATACCCTAATCGACCGCATGGCTCGGCCCAGTTGCTTGTTTGCGGCCACCTCGGCTTGGCTCGACCCCGATGAGATCGCCGCCCTCACCTACCGGCCGGCCCAGGTGTTGGCCATGTTGTTTTCCGCAACAGGGGTCGAGGTGGTGCCGGGCCGGGAGACGTCGCCGGAGTCGATGAGGCGGGCGGCCGAAGTCGCCTGGCGAATGGGGTGACTACCATGGAACGACAAAACATCACGCTCGAACGCCCGCAGGACCGCATCTGGATCCTGACCTTCAACCGTCCGGAGAAGCGCAACGCCCTGGACCTCCAGACGGTTCAGGAGACCCACGACGCTCTGGGCGAGGTTGACGGCGAGGCTGGCGAGCGCGGCGCCATCCTGATCCTGCGCGGAGCCGGCGATAAGGCCTTTGTTTCCGGCGCCGACATCAGCCAACTCAACCGCCGTACCCAGCGAGACGCCATCTGCGCCATCAACCAGGGCCTGTTCACGGCCGTCGAGAACTTCCCCTGGCCCGTGATCGCCGCGGTACACGGCTATGCCCTGGGCGGCGGCTTCGAGCTGGCGATCGCCTGCGACCTGCGGGTGGCTTCCGATACCGCCCGCTTCGGGCTGCCCGAAACTGGCCTGGGAATCATTCCCGGCGGCGGCGGCACCCAGCGGCTGCCTCACCTAATCGGCCTGGCGCTGGCCAAGCAGTTGATTCTGACCGGCGAGGTCATCGACGCGCCGCGAGCGCTCCAGGCCGGGCTAGTTTCCGCCGTCGTGCCGGAGGCAGAGCTGATACCCACGGCCATTCGCTACGCCGGGCAGATGCTCACCCGGGGGCCGCTGGCGCTCCGGATGGCCAAGCTGTCGATGAACGCCTCCAAGCACTCGCCCGAGCATGCCGGGCTGCTGATCGAGACCCTGGCCCAGACGGTGTGCTTCGGGTCCAGGGACAAGGAGGAAGGGACCCGGGCATTCCTCGAAAAGCGAAAGCCCGAATTTGAGGGCCGGTAAGACAGGCATTCCTGCCTGTCAGGGCCGCTCCAGCCTCCTATCCTTTTCCCACCAAGGGGCCGATGGCCCTGTTGCGCGGGCTTGGCCGCAGGTTTTTTGGAACCAGCGGCTCAGCCTGGCCGATCTAACACAGTAGGGACGGTGAAACATGCTCTCGAGCCTGGTGGACTGGTTGTTTGGCTGCTCCCACCGGCACACCAGCTTTCCCTTCACGCGCCGCCGGGCCAGCGAAGGGCGAGGGCCAGTGTTCTACACCGAGACCTACGTGGTGTGCCTGGACTGTGGCAAGCGCTTTGACTACGACTGGGCGGCAATGACGCTGGCCAAGCCTCCCGGGGTGGAAGCGGCGCGCCGCCGCGCGGCGGCGTTCCAGCGGCTGGCTCACCACACCTGACGGAATGTAAAGAGGTGTGTGATGTCGTCGACGGCTACCAGCTTTATCAGCTACCCGGGGGCCATCCCCGGCGCCATTGAAGACCCGCTCTCGCTGCTGCCGCGCGCGCCGGTTCGGGAGTTTGCCGCCGGCACTCCGATCTACCGGCCCGAGGATCGCCCCGACAGCCTGTTTCTGATCATTGACGGTCGTGTCAAGGTCAGCCGCCTCGCCGGGGAATCCCCGGAGACGATTCTGGACTTCTATCACAAGGACGACTTCTTCGGCGAGAGCGCGTTTCTGGGCGCCGGCAGACGCGGCGAGCAGGCCTTGGCCCTGGATCGAACCTCCGTGATGAGCTGGAGCGCGGCGGAGCTGAGCCGGCTCATGACTCGGTCCCCGGCCCTGGGCCCGGCGCTGTTGCGCGTGGTGGCTGAGAAGCTGGCTGAAGCCAACGACCGCATCCAAGGTTTCTGCCTGGATCCCATCCATCGGCGGCTGGTCAAGGGCCTGCTCCACCTCGCTCGCCGCTTCGGCGAGCCCGCGGAGGGTTCCCGGCTGCGCCTGGCGCCCACCACCCATGAGCAGCTGGCCCGTTACGTGGGCACCTCGCGCGAGATCGTCACCCAGTCGATGAACCAGTTTCGCCGCCAGGGCCTGCTCGATTACTCCCGCCGGGGCGTGGACGTGGAAGTGGCGGCGCTCGAGAAATACCTGCGCGAATAAATCAAGTTTCGGGCTACCTGTCATCCCGAGCGAACGAGGGATCTGCTGGTGCGCCTCCAGCCAAGCGGCACAACATGAACCACCAGCAGATCCCTCGCTACGCTCGGGATGACAGGGGCGGTCTGAGGTGCGACCTCACTAGTCCCGTGGCCTAAGTATCCGCGCAAGAATATGTGGCGCAGACTCTTAGTCTGCCGCGCCGACACTCTCCAGAAGCTCCCTTGTAAGCGGCTGATATTCAAGGAGTTTTCCTTGACCAGGATTTGTGTCCGGAACGAGCGCAAAGCCGTGCGGAGCGGCCTTTTTCGTAAGAAGCTTGATCTGCGGCTCACGGTACCTGACGCTGGTATTGAGCTTACTGATGATAAAGCTTCGCTGATTCTGCGACACCTCGTCTAGCAGTCTCTGGCGATCTTCACGCTGGTGACCTCAAACGGATGAGTTCATATGGAGAAGTATCGTGAGCTTTCGGCAAGGCTGCGTTACCGCAAAAACTTCGGCGGAAATCCGGCTTACCCTGGCCGCGCGAGCGACTCCCGGTAATTCCATGGCATCCACGCGGCCGGGTGGGTGGTCAGTTCCGCGGCGTGGCGTTGCAACTTCCATCGGCTCAGCTCCGGATGCGCGGCGATCCACTGCCGGAGGAAGTTGACCTCGCCGGTGTCGATCTCGCGGCCGCGGTATCGCATGACCGCAGTATGGGGCCAATAAAATCAGAACGTAAGCCTTTTGTTTCGCCTCAGCTCACTTTTCTCCACACCGGCGCTGCGGGCGCCGCGGGGTTGCCCGCCGCCAGCAGCAACTGGGCTTGATGCGCTTGCAAGGCTTGGACCGTGCCTCCTTCCGGCCACCAGGCAAAGCGCCCCTTCGACAGCCGCTTTTGCGCCAGCCAGAACCCCTGGCCGTCATAGACCAGGATCTTCAGCGAGGTCGGGCTCCGGCTGCGGAACAGGAACAGCCAGCCCGAGAAGGGATCGGCCGCCAGCTTCTCCCGGCACAGTTGCGCCAGCGAGTCGATGCCTTTGCGGCCGTCCACCGCCTCCACGGCCACCACAATCCGCATCTGCGGCGTGATCTGGATCATGGCCCCGCTTCTCGCCAGGCGTGCAGCAGGCTCGCCCAATCCAGGGCCCCGCCTTTCATCGCCACGCGGATCCGGCCCCGGGCCGACTCCACCTCCACCACCCACTCCGCCAGCCCCGGCGCCGGTGAGGCCAACAGTTCCAAAAACGCCGGTGGCGCCGGTCGCGGCGCCCGAGCTTCTGCCGGCAGCCGCTTCTTCAACCGCCCGTAATCCAGGCGCCGCGCCTTTGCCGTGCGGTGCAGTCCGTGCCGCGGCGCCATCTCCACCGCCGCGGCCCACATCGACTCCGGCACCCGCGCCCGCGGCGCCTGCCTGCTCCGCCACTCTTCGAAACGCTGGCTCAGTTGCAGTAAATCGTCCGGTATCGCCGTCTTTTCGTGGGTCATGCCCCACGATACTGCTTACCGCCCCATCGAGTCACGCACCCTTGCCGAAAGCTCACGTTTGAGCGCCCCCCGAGACGATGACGCTACCCGGCCTTGCGCTGTCGCTGCTTCTCAGCTACGCGCCTGGGTGGGAAGGAGACGAGCTTCCGGCCGCTCTCTGCTTGCCGTCGCTGAAGAGCTACGACGATAGCTCTCACGTCGTTTCCATGCTCTTTCGCAATAGGCTTCTCGGATGGCCCGAACCTCTTCCACGATCGCATCGCGGACCATAGCGCTATTCCTCCATTAGCTCTTCTGGCGTGCAGATAATCGGGGACAGAAGCCCGACACCTCGGCACGTGTCCTCGATTTTACCGCGAAGCGCGGCGTTCGCAATGTGGGCGCAATTCCACGTCAGGAGGTAATGCATGCCGTTAACGACTGCGACGGCTCAGAGGCCGTGCTTGAAGAAGCGGCCCGGGGAGATGCCGAGGCTGCCGCTCGCCGGTTGGCCGCTGTGGAAGGGATTCCGGTTCTTGAGGTCGGCGCGGAGGTCTCAGGATTGGCTGACCAGCTTGTCCTGAGCGGTGCTATACCCGCCATCGACGCGGTCCACATAGCCTCCACCACTCGCGAGTGATTTGCTGATGCGCAGCATGGACGATGTCGCGGCTCGGCAAGGCCGTAAGATAACTGATCTCACCGTCGTCTTCAAGTAGACTCTCAACCTCATCGAAGTATGCCGCAACCCTCACGCCACAGCCGGTCGCTCAGATGTCTAACGGCTCCGGCGCTCAGCGGCGGCGCCGTTTTTTGCGCCGTCCGTTGCAACGCCTCGTTAGGCAGGCGCATGTAGTTCTCGGGCTGCAATAGGCTGGCGACCAGAATGTCTTCGTCGATGTCTTCCCAGTGGATACCGATGCCCCCGCCGATTAGCTCCCAGTCTGCCCGCTGTTTCGCAGTGGCGTCGAGAAGCCTGGGAAACCAAGCGAGCGGCACGGAGACCGTCCGGCCATCGACGAGAACTACGTTCAGCGCATCGGTTGCACACCAGACCTCGACTGCCGTGACTTCACTGCTTTCCACCAAAGTACTCATGCCACCTCTCTAGAAACAACTTTCTGTTCTCCATGACAAGGCTTCGAATCTCCGTAAGCTCGTGCCCACGAAAGCCGCGATTGTTCGCCAGATCCACAGGGCCGAGCCAGAACTTCGCGTATCGCCCGGCATGAGCGACGTGTATGTGTGGTGGCTCGCGACCCTCCATGCTGAAGAAGAAGAAGCGATAGCCACGGACCCTCAACAGGGCGGGCACCACCTCAGTTTACCGCGATCCGGTCTTCAGCGATGTCCGAGCTTCGGCCCGGCGGATGCCTAACGAGTTGGGCGCTCACGGGCGCGCCGCCTTTTGGCGCGTCCGGTGCAACCCCTATTGGGCCGGCAGACCACGGCGGATGTCTCCTGTAACCCGAGCCCGCATGGAAGCGTCCTCCTTCCCCTGCACGCCTTCGGCGTGGATGATAATGAGGGCTCACTCCCTGGCGAAGACTGCTTTTGGCGCTCGCCAAAAGTGCGCCAAAGCAGGTTCCAGGCTTTGCGCTCCCCGATCGTTGTCTTGGAAACTGAGAACCTTACACGCCCTGCGGCGCGATGCTAATGCTGGTACCAGCTATGTGGGTGACAGCGCCACTCGGGGCCATCCTCCACACGCGGTCCTGACAGGAATCGGCTATATATAAGCCTCCAGCCTGGTCTACCGCAATGCCCCTGGGACAAGTCAGCGCGACCGACGGCCTCACTCGGGTAACAAGGCCGTCGGAGCCCAATTTCCAGATACCTTGACCGGTCGGAGCCACCCAATAGAGATTCCCCGTAGCATCTATGGCGAGATCCTCGGGCGCGAACAGTCGCACTGCCCTTGCTGCTCCTTCGGTGCTTGCCAAGAATCCTCCACCGTCGGCCACAGTATCTCTGATTCCATCTGGCGTGACAGCACGAATCCGGCTGCTTCCATCCGCGATGTAGAGCGTGTCCCGACCGTCAACGAGCACGTCATAAGGAGCATTGAGCTGTGCGGAGCTAGCCGGGCCACGGTCACCGCTAAATCCTGGTACGCCGGTACCAGCCCAGGAAGGCAGGCCGGTCTCGGAGCGACTCCAGCGAGGAAAACAAGTTCAGTTTGCCGGTATCGAAGGCTTTCTGGAGATACTCCAGCACCAGGCGGCGGAAGAGCCGGCGCAGCACTCGCACGGGCAAGAAGAATCCGGGCCGGCAACAGATCCAGCGGCTGCCATCGGGCGAGAGTCCGCCACCCGTGACTACGCAGTGCAGGTGGGGATGGTGGAGCAGGTTCTGGCCCCAGGTGTGGAGCACGGCGAAGAAACCGATCTCGGCCCCCAGGTGTTTGGGATCGGCAGCGATGGTGCGCAGAGTTTCCGCCGCCGCCCGGAACAGAATGCCGTAGACCACTTGCTTGTTCTGGTAAGCGATGGCGGCAATCAGTGCCGGCAGGGTGAACACCACGTGGAAATACTGGGTGTCGAGCAGCTCGGACTGGCGGGCCTGAATCCACTCCGCGCCAGCCAGCGACTGGCACTTGGGGCAGTGCCGGGCCCAGAGGGCGCCCCGGCAGGAGTTATAGCAGATGCGCTGGTGGCCACACTGATCGCACTGCTCGACATGACCGCCCAGCACCGCCGTGCGGCACACCTCGACGGCCGTCATGACCCGTCGTTGCGCGGTGGACAACAAGGCGCCATGCTCTTCCCGGTAAGCGGGCCCGTAGCGGCGGAACACCTCCGCCACTTCCAGCTTGGGGCGGTCCATCGCCGCCGCTCAGGACCCTGCGGGCGTGGCGGGTGGGGGTGGAGCGGTAACTGGACGCGGCAGCAAGTCCAGGGGGCTGGTGGGAGACCGCGCTCGCGCGGCCAGACTTTGCTGGTGGCGATCCGCAGATACAAGGCGGTGGTGGCCAGGCTGCGATGGCCTAGCAGCAGTTGAATGGTGCGAACGTCAGTGCCTGACTCCAACAAATGCACCGCGAAAGCGTGCCGCAACGAATGTGGGGTAATGGGCTTGGTCAGGCCGGACCGACGCCGGGCCTTCCGACAAGCCTTCTGTACCGCGTCCAGGGTGAGAGGCCTTCCCGCCAGATCCCCCGGGAACAGCCCATGTTTTCGGGCGTGCGACCTGCCAGTAGCTGCGTAGAGTCTCCAGCAGCCGGGGCGAGAGCATAACGTAGCGGTCCTTCTGCCCCTTCCCCTGCTCTATACGGATGACCATGCGCTGGCTGTCGATGTCGGTGGGCTTCAGCCGGACGGCCTCGGAGATCCGCAGGCCGGCGGCGTAGCAGGTGGTCAGGACGGCGCCTTGCTTAGCGCCTTCCACGCCCTCCAGGAAACGGAGCACTTCCTCGCGGCTGAGAACCACTGGCAGCCTCTGGGGCTTGCGGGGAAACGGGATCACCTCTCGGAGGGTCCACTTCCGGTGGAGGGTGACCCGGTACAGGAACCGCAGGGAGGCCACCGCCAGCAAGATCGAACTGGTGGCCAGCTTCTTTTCGTTGCTCAGATAGAGCTGGTAGGCGCGAATCTCCTCGGGGCCCAGCAGTGCTGGTGATTTGTCAAAGTGGCGTGCGAACCGGGAGACCTGGAACAAGTAGGACTCCTGCGTACGCGCGGTCAAGTTCCGCACCTGCATGTCCTCGATCATGCGTTGACGAAGGGGTTCATGGGCAAAGCTCCTTTGCGGGATGGAATGTGCTGCCGCAGCAGCGCCTCCATGCTTTCGCAAATCGGAGCTTCCCGGAGAAGAAAAAAAGACGGCGGGTCGTCGAGGAAACTTCGTCCGACTACAACCTACTGGTCGTGCAACTCGTTACCGCGCAGCGGTTTTGTCCAACTCATGTTTCGCTAAACCAGCGTAAGAACCCTGCCGTGACACCGCCCCTGGGGGGGCAACCGCGGTCGCAACTCCTTACTCTCTCTCGACTTCCACTCCATTCGACAAGCTCCTTCCGCAATCCGAGGCCGTCCGGTCGGTCAGTCTAATCCGCCTGCTTTCTACACCGGCTTCCAAAGCCGGTCCAGCGGCCTGTGAGCCCTGCACCGACTCTCGGAGCCCCCTCTGACTAATACGATCTGAAGGAGGTAGTTGAGGGGAGAAGTATCGGCTACGATAGGGATCATGGGCGGCGCAACAGGCCCCTGGCTTCGAGTTGCCGCATGGTCTCCAGATCCTGTTCCAAGTCCTCGACATCATAGGCGTGGTCGTCGATGTTGCGAGGCTTGAGAAAGCCGTCGAACTCGAGACTGCGGGCTGAAGCCCGCAGCAGCGCGCTGAAGCGCGCGCCACGCGAGACTGCTCAGTCGACATAGACGAACTCGTTCAGGTTGAACAGCAGCAGGCAGAGCTGCTCCAGCCCCTGGCGGGGGTCGCCAGCGAGGAACTCCGAAGATTTGCGGAGTTCTTCGGCCACCGGCGGACGCCCCAGCGCCGCGCGCCAAGCCGTCTCGATGGCCTCCGGACGGCCGGCCAGGCGGGCAGCCAGGCGCCGGGCTTCCTCGTGAACGAAGCGGTGATTGAGCAACGCCAACGCCTGCGGCGGCACCGTGGTGGTCTCGCGCCGCGCGCAGCTAACGCTGGTATCCGGCTGGTCGAAAGTCTCGAACATGGGATACCGGAAGGAGCGCTTCACGTAGAGATACACGCTGCGGCGCCGGTGTTCTTCCAGGTCGCTCGAAACCGGCCACTGGCCGGGATTCCACATGCCCTCCATCTCTTCGGCGCTCAGAGGCGGAACCACCGGCGGGCCGCCGGTCTTGAGGTTGAGGCCGCCGGATGCGGCCAGGATGGCGTCCCGCAGCGTTTCGGCCTCCAGGCGCCGGCGGTTCATCCGCCACTGGTACCGGTTGGCAGGGTCCAGCCGGGCATTCGGCTCACTCTGGAACCTGCTGTCCATCTGGTAGGCCTGCGAGGTCATCACCAGTCGGTGCATGGCCTTGATGCTCCAGCCGCGCTCCACGAACTCACGGGCCAGCCAGTCGAGCAGCTCCGGATGCGTGGGCGCCTCGCCCTGTCGCCCGAAGTCGTTGGCTGTCGCGACGATGCCCCGGCCGAAGTGTCCCTGCCAGATGCGGTTCACGATGACGCGCGCCGTCAGGGGATGATCCGGATCGGTGAGCCACAGGGCCAAGGCTTTGCGCCGCTCCCCCTCCAGGGCGCGGCCGTCGCTGAGCGCCGCCGGCAAGCCCGGCCGGATCTTCTCGCCCTTGGCCCCCAGATCCCCGCGCAACGCCACGTGCACCTCCGGCGGGATCTCGGCGCGGCCGAGCACCGTGGCGGTCGCGAAACGGTTGGGCGCTTTGAGGTAGGCCTCCCCGAGCTTCTGAATCAGGCCCCGGCGCTCCTGGCGCTCCTGTTCCGTCAGGGCGCCATCCAGATCCGCCGTCCCCAGGGCCTTCACGGCTACCTCAAGTTCATACGCAAGTTCCTTCTGCCGCTCGCTTCGTTTTTCTTTCGGGGTGTCGAAGGCCGTCACGGTCTCAGGGGGGAACTTCTTCTGGAGGGCTTCGATGGCCCTCTGGCGCGCCTTCTGGTCCACCCGGTTCACGGCGGCCTTCAGCTGCTCGGCGGCGATCACCCTGGGATAGGCGGTGTAATAGCCGAACACCGCCATCATGTCTACCACCGGGACCTCTCGCTGCTCGCTGCCGGCGAAGATGGCCTGCAAGCGGTAGTAGTCCCGCTGGGGGATGGGGTCGAACTTGTGATCGTGGCAGCGGGCGCAGGCCAAGGTCAGGCCCAGGAAGGCCGCCCCGGTGACATCCACGGCTTCCGAGAGCCACTCGTGGCGCAATTTCTCGCCATTCAGCGCCGCTTCGTGCTCCACCGGGCCGAAGGTATAGAGGCCGGTGCCGATGCGGGCCTCCAGGTGCTTTCGCTTCTCAGCGGGGATCCCGTAGCCGCCTTCCAGGTCCAGGTTGTCCGGCCATAGCTCGTCGCCGGCGATCTGCTCCTCGACGAACCGGTTGTAGGGCTTGTCTTCGTTGAAGGACCGGATCACGTAGTCGCGATACCGCCAGGCGTTCGGGAAGTAGATGTCGGTCTCGAAACCGCCAGTGTCTGCATAGCGGACCACGTCGAGCCAGTGACGTCCCCAGCGCTCGCCGTAGCGGGGCGATTCCAGCAGCCGGTCGATCAGCTTCGGCCAAGCCTGGGGCGAGGAATCGTTGATAAAGGCCTCCACCTGGTCGGGCGACGGTGGCAGACCATGCAGATCGAACCAGGCTCGCCGGACCAGGGTTCGCTGGTCGGCTTGCGGCGCCGGCTGCAAACCCTTTTCCCGCCTCTTCTGATCGAGGAAGGCGTCAATCGGATGGGCAGGTCCCGGAACCCGGGGCCGCAGCGGCTTGCGGAATGCCCACCAGGTCGGTTCCGCCCCGCCGCCGGCCGAGGAATCCCACGTCGCCCCCTGGTTGATCCAGCGGCCCAGGGTCTCGACTTCGGCGGCTGCCAGCGGGTCCTGGCCGGGCGGCATCTTCAACTCCCCGCTGCGCGCCACGGCGCGGTAAAGCAAGCTCTGAGCGGCATCACCCGGAACCACCGCCGGTCCCCGGCTGCCGCCCCGCAGCAGCGCCTGGCGGTCCCTCAGGTCCAGGCCGGAAGTCCGGGCGGGGCCATGGCAGCTCCAGCAGTTCTTCTCGAGGATCGCCAGGGCGGCGCGCTCGGTTGAATCGGCCCCCAGGGCGCCCGCCACCGGGACCAGCAGCGCCAGCCAACGCCAGGCCATGCCTGTAGTATAGCGTCGCGCCTGACCGAGCGTACGGGGTGTCATCCCGGGCGTACGGCAGTGTCATCCCGAGCGTACGGGGTGTCATCCCGAGCGTACGGCAGTGTCATCCCGAGCGCACGGCGGTGTCATCCCGAGCGTACGGCAGTGTCATCCCGAGCGTACGGCAGTGTCATCCCGAGCGTACGGCAGTGTCATCCCGAGCGTACGGCAGTGTCATCCCGAGCGTAGCGAGGGATCTGCTTCTCGCCCCGCCCTAACAGCAGATCCCTCGCTACGCTCGGGATGACAAACGCTATCATGACAGCGTGCCTCTGGAGGAATACCGCCGCAAGCGCAAGTTCCAGCAGACGCCGGAACCCGCCGGCGTCGCGCCGGCCCCGCCCCGCGGCCGCTCGTTTGTCGTGCAGATGCATTCGGCCCGGCGCCTGCACTACGACCTGCGCCTGGAGGTCGACGGCGTGCTCAAGTCCTGGGCCGTCCCCAAGGGACCCTCGCTCAACCCCGCCGACAAGCGCCTGGCCGTGATGACCGAAGACCACCCGCTCGACTACGGCGGCTTCGAGGGCGTCATCCCCGCCGGCAACTACGGCGCCGGTCCGGTCATGGTCTGGGACACCGGCATATACCATCTGGAGGGGAGCGGGGAGGCCGCCGTCCAGATCGCCCGCGGGGAAGTAAAGTTCTCGCTCGACGGGCGGCGCCTCGGCGGCGGCTTCGTGCTGGTGAGAACCAAGCGCGGCCAGGGCAACGAATGGCTGCTCATCAAGCACCACGATGAATACTCCGACCCGGCCTGGGACATCGAAGGTCACGCGCGCTCCGCCATCAGTGGCCGGACCCTGGAGGAAATCGAAGAAGGCGCGCCGCTGGCGGCCTCGCCCGACCAGATCGAGGGCGCCCAACGCGCTCCCCTGCCGGCCAAGATCGAGCCCATGCTGGCGACCCTGCTCGAGGATCCCTTCTCCGACCCGGGGTGGCTTTTCGAGCTCAAATGGGACGGCATGCGCGCCATCGCCCGTGTCGACGACGGCCGGCTGGAGCTTTGGTCCCGCACCGGCCGCCACGCCACCGAACGCTTCCCGGAGTTGGCGGTGCTCCCCGAGCGCCTCGGCGCTCGTCAGGCCATCCTCGACGGCGAGATCGTGGTGCTCGACCCGGAAGGACGCTCCAGCTTCGAGCGCATGCAGTCCCGGATGCACGTGGCCGATCCCTCGCCGGCTCTGCTCCAGCAGGCGCCGGTCCTCTACTACCTCTTCGATGTGCTGTACTGCGACGGCTATGACCTGCGCGGGTGCGCCCTGCTCGACCGCAAGCACTACCTGCGACGCCTCCTGAATCCACGGCCCCCGCTGCGCTATTGCGACCACGTGATCGAGCAGGGACGCGAGCTCTACGAGCTGGCGCGCCAGCGCGGCCTGGAGGGCATCATCGGCAAGCGCCTCGCCAGCCGCTATTCGAGCGCCCGCAGCCCGGACTGGGTCAAGCTCAAGATCACCCACCAGGTCGATGCCGTGATCGGCGGCTACACCGCCGCCCGGGGCGGGCAGCGCTTCGGCGCCCTGCTGCTGGGCCTTTATAAAGGCGGCGACCTGGAGTTCGTCGGCGGCGTCGGCACCGGCTTCAGCGAGGCTACCCAGGAAAAAGTCTTTGCGGAGCTCGAGAAGCGCCGCGTCGCCCGGTGTCCTTTCAGCAGCGATCCAGCCGCCAAGGAGCGCGCTTTCTGGGTGAAGCCGGAGCTGGTGGCGCGGGTGAAGTTCAGCGAGTGGACCGGGGAGCGGCGCCTGCGCGCCCCGGTCTTTCTGGGCCTCCGTTCCGACCTCGAGCCGGGCGACTGCCGGGCAGAGGCCGAGGGGGGGGGCGCGATGCCGCCGGCGGCGCCCGCGGTGGTGGTCCGAGCCATCACCACCTCGCCGGTGGTTCGGCGCTGGGAGGATCTGGAGCGGGAGCTGGCCGGCGGCCGCGCCGCCCACGTGGTCGCCGAGATCGAGGGCCGCCCCTTCCGCCTCAGCAACCTCAACAAGGTCTACTACCCAAAGGAGAGCTACACCAAGCGCCGGCTACTCTATTACTACTACCAGGTGGCCGAGACCATCCTGCCCTTCCTCCGCAACCGGCCCATGGTCTTGCGCCGCACCCCCGACGGCATCGGCGGCGGCCAGTTCTTCCAGAAGGACGCCGGCGACGACGCCCCGGCCTGGATGTCCACTTATGATGTCTACTCGGAGGAGCGCCGCAAGAATACCCGCAACTTTCTGTGCAACGACAAGGCCTCCCTGCTGCACCTCACCAACCTCGGCTGCATCGAGCACAACCCCTGGTCGAGCACCATCGAGGACACCGAGCACCCCGACTACCTCTTCTTCGACCTGGATCCCGGCGAGAGCGCCGAGTTCCGTACGGTGGTCGAGGTGGCGGCCGCCATCCACGCGCTGTTGCAGAAAATCAAGCTGCAGGCCTACCTGAAGATCTCCGGCGCCACCGGCTTCCACATTTACACGCCCCTGGAGCTGCTCTACACCTCCGAGCAGGTCAGGGCCTTTACCGAGATCGTGGCTCGGGTGATCGCCGTCCGCATGCCGCAGCAGGTGACGCTGGAGCGCTCCATGGCCAAACGGGACGCCGCCAAGGTGTACATCGACTTCGCCCAGAACGGCAGGACCCGGCCCCTCACCTGCCCTTACAGCGCCCGCCCGTTTCCAGGAGCCACGGTCTCGGCGCCGGTTTCGGCCAAAGAGCTGAAACCCGACCTCTCGGCCCTGCAGTTCACCATCACGACCGTTCCGGAGCGCCTGGCCAGGTTGGGGGACTTGTGGGGAGATTTCTTCCGTTCGCGGCAGCGCCTGGAGCCGGCCCTGGAGCGCCTGCGCGGGGGCGCCGTGGTCAGTAGTCAGTAGTCAGTAGTCAGTAGCCACCCGCCCGCCACCTGCCTCGCTAGCGCCTTCAAACCCCGCAAGTCCAGCTTTCCTGTCCCCAGCACCGGGAGGGCCTCCACATAGTGAATGCAGTCTTGGCGGGGAATCCACAGCCGCGGCAGGTCGCTGCGGCCCAGCCGCGTCCACAGCTCGGCCGCCGACACCGTCCGGTCGGTGTGGAAGGCCACCAGGCGCTCGCCCTTCTGCTGGTCCTCGACGGCCGTGATGGCGCAGGCGGCGCCCTCCGCCAGCAGGCTGCTCAAGGCCTCCTCGATCCGCAGGTGCGGCGCCATCTCGCCGCCGATCTTGCTGAATCTCGACAGCCGGTCGGTGAGGCGCAGGAAGCCATCCTCGTCGAGCGAGCCGATGTCGCCGCTCACGTACCAGCCCTGGTCCAACGCCTCGGCGGTCTTCTCCGGCTGCCCCAGGTAGCCCATCATGCGGTTGGGGCCCCGCAACAAAAGAAGGCCTTCCTGGTTTGGTCCCAGCGTCTCCCGGCTGTGGGGATCGACCACCCGGACGGCGACGCCGGGAAGAGGATGGCCCAAGGTGCCAGGCTTCGAGCCGACCTGGCGTTCCCTGCCCTGCTCGAAGCCGGGCGAGTTGACGGCCACCACCGGGGCCATCTCGGTGGCCCCATAGCCCTCCAGCAGCTCCACCCCGAACTTCTCGCGGAAAGCCTGGGCCAGGCTGGGGCGGAGCTTCTCGGCCCCCACCAGGGCGTGGCGCAAGCTGGCGAACTGCTTTGCTTCGCAGCGCCGCAGGTAGGCGGCGCAGAAGGTCGGGGTCGAGGTCAGGATGGTCGCCTGGTATCGCTCGGCCAGCTCGCCGATGGTCTGGGCGTCGGTGGGATTGGGATGGTAGACAGCGCCGAAGCCCGCCACCAGGGGCAGCCACAACGTCACCGTGAAGCCGAAGGAATGAAACAGCGGCAGCACGCCCAGGATGCGGTCCTGGGGGTTGACCCAGAAGACCTGGGCGATGGCCTCCAGGTTGGAGATGACGTTGTGGTGCGAGAGCATCACACCCTTGGGGACTCCGGTGCTGCCGCTCGAAAAGATTACGGTGGCCAGCGAGTCGGGGGTGTGGCGGCCCCGGTTGTGGCGCCACTGGAGCAGGCGCGCCGGAGCGAGAAACGTCAAGACCGCGGCCCGCGCCCGCTGGAATCCGCTGAACTCCCCGAGAACCTCCTCCAGGAAGACCATGCGGTCGAGGGCCTCCAGCTTGGCCTTGGCCAGGAACACCCGCGAGGTCAGGATGGTCTGAATACCACATTGGGCGACGGCCGACCGCATAGCCTCCGCCCCGGCGGTGAAGTTCAAATTTACCGGGGTCGCCCCGGCCAGCAGCGTCGCGATGTTGGCCAGGGCGCCGCCCACCGAGGCCGGCAGCAGCAGCCCGATCATGGGCTGGCGCGGGCAGCGCCGCTCGATCCATCCGGCCAGCAGGCGGGCGGCGATCAAAGTCCGCCCGCAGCTCAACACCCGGCCTCCGGAATCGGCCATCGAGAAGGAAAACCACCGGCGCTTGGCGGCGGCGATAAAGCGCAGATGCAGCAGATCCCGCCGGTGACGCCGCTGGGAAACCGCGTCGGCGCCCAGCTCTCCGACTGCCGCGCGGGCCTGGTGGGCCGTCACCGTCGCCGCCAGCGCCCTGCCGAACGACACCGTCACGGGGTAAGGGATCTTCTGAGGCCACTTCCAGAAGAAGCGGCCGCGGTCGAAGCTGAAGACGCTGCCCCACAGGCGGTCGAGGTGAACAGGTATCACCGGAACTGGCGACTCCAGGCCCTCCAGAATCCTCTCGAAGCCGCGCTTGAAACGCAGCAGGTTGCCGGTGCGGCTCACCGAGCCTTCCGCGAAGATGCACACCACGTGCCCCTCGCGAAGCTCCTGGCGGGCGCGCTCCAGGGCCTGCTCCACCTCCTGGCGGTCGCCGCCGGCGACCGGGATGGCCTTCATCAGCCGGAACAGCCACCGCAACGATTTGCGCTCGTAATACGGCCGGTAGACCAGGAACCGGATGAACCGCTGGAGGCAGGCGCCCACCAGAAGCCCGTCGACCATCGAGACGTGATTGGCGATCAGCAATGCCGGGCCGCGCCGCGGGACGTTCGCCTGCCCCACTATCCGGATTCGGTAGACGCTGTGGGTCAACAGCCAGAGAGCGAAGCGCAGCAGGTAGTCCGGGACCAGCGTGAGAACGTAGATGGTAGCGGCCAGGGCCGCGGCCGCGGCCCATTCCAGAGGGTGTTCGAATGCCACCGCCGAAGCGGCGCCCAGCCAAACCGCGCCGGCGCCCAGCACCGTGGTCGCGGGGGCCACCCAACCGCCGCGCTCGACCACCAGCGATTCGAGCGGAATCAGAAACAGCGCCGCGAAAAAACCGGCTGCCGCCGGCGAGGCCAACAGCAGTCCGGCGGCCAGGCCCAGCGAGCCAAGCGGGACCAGACCCGGCTCCACCTTGCCGCCCGACAGGCGCCTGGCCGCCAGGGCGCCGGCCGCCAGGCCGGCGGCCAGCAGCGCCGCCTGTTGCGGCACAGCCACGGCCACGGCGGCGATGACCAGCCAACAGAAGGCCACTCCTGCCGCGGTCACCGCGACGTTACGAGGCCGGGCGCCGGGATCCCGGGCGCCCGCCGCCGGGGTCAGCGCCAGCAGGCCGATTCCCGCAGTCCAAAGCAGGCCCGTCACGACGCTTGAATCCGCTCCAACCCACAGCCCGCAGGCTAGGCCGGCGAACAAGCCAGCGCTCGTCAGGCCCATGTCATTCGAACGGCGGCGGCGAACGAGCGCCAACACCAGGGCCAGCAGCAGCAGCTCGCGGCGGCCGGTTGCCAGCCCGGCCAGGCCGCCCACCAGCGCCAGGATCGGGAAAACCCAGGAGGTCACAGCCACGAATGGCTGCATCACAAAGAACAGACCAGCCAGAGTTGCGTTGACGCCCGCCTGCGAAGCCAGCGCTGTGAACGCCGTCGCGCCCAACAGCTCCGCCGCAAGCGTCTTTGCTTGACCCGCGGGGCTGGGCTGACTGATGATGGACTGCATGCCCCTAGGGTACGACAGGCGCTCCTTCACCGCAGAGACGCGGAGAGCGCCGAGGACCGCTGAGGTTAGGAAAAAAAAATCTCGGCGCGCCTCGGCGCCTCTGCGGTGAAAAGACTCTCCGGAAGCCCGGCCCTGTTGCTGCTGCTGGCCGGACAACTCCACGCCGCCACCCTGCTGTCCAACGGCGTGCCGGTCTCGTTCTCGCTCCCCGCGGCGCCGGCGCCGAAACTCTACAACGGCGACAATGGGTTTCGCATCGTGGTTCCGGCCGGCCAGACCCTGCTGACGGTGGTCCTGACCACCGCCGAAGCGGACGTGGATGTGGACCTGTACGCGCGCCGCGGCGCCGACGTGGCCGAATCGGCCGGCCAGGTGCTGGCCGATCGCTCCTCGGAGGGGACGGCGGGGGCCGAAGCCATTGTCTGGGAGGGATCCCCGCTGCCGGCGGATACCTACTACATTGCTCTACGTCTGTTCACCAGCGGCCGGACGGCCACCGGCACCCTCACCGCCACCTACAGCTCCGGAGCGCCTCCGCAGCCCACCTGCTCCGGGGGAACGCAACTGACCAGCGGCGTGGCGGCGCCGTTCTCTCTGGGCGCGGTCACCAGCCCCCGGGTGTTCAACGGGAATTGCAGCTACCGGGTGACGGCGCCGGGCGGGGCCGCCCAGTTGGAGATCCGCCTGCGCACCAACAACGCCGGCGCCGTCGACGCCGACCTCTACGCGCGCCGCGGCCAGGACGTCGCCGTGTCCGGCGACTCTACCCTCTACGACTACCTGTCGGACTACCACTCCGGCGACGAAACCCTGGTCATCGCTTCTCCGCCGGCGGGCGTCTACTTCATCTCCCTGGCGCTGTTTACCCTGGCCACGCCCGCCAGCGGGACCCTGACGGCGACTGTCACCGGCGGCGGCACGGCGCCCAACCTGCTCGCTAACGGCAGCTTCGAGCTGCCGGGCGGCGGCCAGATGCTGCAGCTCGGCCAGGGGTCCACGGCCCTCCCGGGCTGGAGCGTCTCGCGAAGCAGCGTCGACTACCTGGCGGGCAGCGCCCTGGCGTGCTCCGACGGCAATTTCTGCGTCGACCTGGACGGGGGGACCTTCGGCGCCATTACCCAGTCCTTCGGAACCTCTGTAGGAACTGCTTATACTGTAACATTCGATCTGGCCGGCAATCCCCAGGGCGCTCCGGCGGTCAAGCAGCTGCGGGTCCTGGTGGGGGGACAGGCGCTTGACTTCAGCTTCGACACCACCGGGCGCGGTCCCGCCAACATGGGATGGACCAGCCGCAGCTTCGCCTTCACCGCCACCGGCGCCGTCACGGCGCTGGAGTTCCGCAGCATGAACACCAGCGGCGGATCCTGGGGTGCCATGATCGACACCGTGCGGGTGGTGGCGGGCGACGCCTCGCCGGGAGGCTCGGCCGGGCCGGTTGGCTGGTGGAAATTCGATGAAGGCGCCGGCCTGGCGGCGAATGATTCCTCGAGCAACGGCAACACCGGCGACTTGGTCGGCGGCCCCGCCTGGGTCGCTGGGCGGCTGAGGTCGGCCCTGAGTTTCAACGGCGCCTCCAGCTTCGTCACTGGCCGCAGCCCAGGAACCGCATTCCCCACCGGCAGCGCCCCCCGCACCATCGCCGCCTGGATCCGGATGCCGCCCGCCGCCGGCCGGGGCAACACCATCTTCTTTTCCGGCAACCTGACCCCGGCTCAGGCCACTGAGTTCTACCTGCAAGTGCTGCCCAACGGCCGGGTCGCGGTGGGTAGCCTGGCGGCGGGCGCCGGACTCTCGGGCAGCCGCACCGTCGATAACAGCGACTGGCATCTGGTTGCCGGAGTCTATGAAGGCGCCCCTTCCCATATTGCCAAGATCTATGTGGACGGCATCCCCGACACCGAGCGCGCCCTGGCGCCTCTCCAAACCGGATCGGCGTCGAACTGGCGCATCGGCCAGTACGGCGCCGGGGGCGAGACTTTCAACGGAACCATCGACGATGTCCGGCTCTACAACCGGGCCCTGGGCGCCTCGGAGATCCAGGCGCTGTTCGCCGGAACCGACTCGGGGGCGGGTTCGCCGGCGCTAGGCGTGGCGTCTGGGGTGGAGTTCGGCGCGGTCAACGTCGGGCGCGGCGAGGGCCGCACCCTGAGCCTGCGAAACTCCGGAACCGCGGCTCTCACCGTCACCTCGCTCGTCAGCTCCAACCCACAGTTCACAGTGCTCTCTCCGGTGGGGATCTTCAGCATTCCTGCCGGCGGGGACCAGGCCGCCGGCCTCCGGTTTGCTCCCAGCGCCATCGGATCCCAAACCGCCACCCTGACCATCGCGAGCAACGACCCGATCCGCCCCAGCGCCACCGTGTTGCTGACGGGAACCGGCCAGGCAGCCGGCCCGGCCCCGGCGATCACGCCGTCGACGACCACGCTGAGCTTCAGCACCCAGCCGGGCGTCAACCCGGCGCCCCAGAGCTTCGCGGTGCGCAATACGGGACAGGCGGCGCTGAATTTCCTGGCAACCACTAACCAGGCGTGGCTCTCGGTTTCACCAACACAAGGCAGCTTGCCCGCAGGCAACACTGCCACCTTGACGGCGAGGGTGAACGTGGCGGGCCTGGCGGCCGGCAACCACGCCGGCGAGATCCGCATCTCGGAAGCTGCCGGGGTGGCAGCCGCCGATCCGGAGCAGGCCGCGCCGGTGATCATCACGGTGCGGCTGGCCATTGCCACCGGCGGCTGTCCGCCTGGACCGAGCGCCACGCCGGCCATCACGCGCGGCGCCATCGTCAACGCCGCCAGCTTCGCCAACCCGGCGCTGCCCAACGGCTCCATCGCCCGCGGCTCGATTTTTACGCTTTTCGGCGCCGCGGTGGGACCTAGCCAGCTCCAGGCCGCCACGCGGTTCCCGCTTTCCACCACGCTGGGCTGCGTTTCTGTTCAGATCAGCCGCGGCTCGACCACGGTCGACGCCATCCCGCTGGCCGCCATCTCCACCCAGGTCAACGCCATCCTGCCCTCCAATGCTCCGCTCGGCGACGCCCTCCTTACCGTGACCTGGAACGGACGCGCCAGCGCCGCCGTACCCGTGCGTATTGTTGAGACCAGCCTCGGGATTTTCACGGCCACCCAGAGCGGCATGGGGCCGGGCATCTTCCAGAACTTCGTGTCACAGAGTGACCAACCCCTGAACTCGCCGCGGCGTCCAGCCGCGCGGGGCCAGACCGTGACGGCCTGGGGCACCGGCCTGGGCCCGATTCCCTCGGCCGATAACGTGGCGCCTCCGACCGGCGATCTGCCGGCGCCGGTCGAGATCGAGGTGGGCGGCAAGCGGGTCACCAGCAAGCTCTACAGCGGCCGCGGCCCCTGCTGCGCCGGACTCGACCAGGTGGTGTTCCAGATCCCCGGCGACGCCCCTCCGGGCTGCTACGTTCCGGTGACGGCGCGGGCCGGCGTCGTCACCAGCAATACCGTGACCATCGCGATCCGCCGCGACGGCGGGGACTGTTCCGACCCCGCTAATCCGATCGAAACCGTCTCGCGCCGCGGCGGCCGAATCGGCAAGGTGCAACTGCTGCGCCTCGACGGACGCCTGCAACTGGACGCCACCCAGGGATTCGCCAATGTGAACGTGGATCTTGGCGCGGCGGCCTTCGCACAGGCGCCCGGCGGCGAGTTCGACTACAATCCCATCCTTTCGCTGCCGCCAGCGGGCAGTTGCGCGGTTTTCTCGGCGGGCGGTCTGGACGCCGCCGCCATCCTGAGCGGGAGCCTGCCGGCTTTGCCGCCCGGGTCGCGGATTCTCAACGCCGGCTCGCCGATTACTGTGACGGGCCCGCGGGGAAACCAGATGCTGCCGCGGTCGACCGACTTGCAGGGACTATACTTCAATCTGATCGGCGGCTCAACGCCGCTGCCGGGTGTGCCGGCGCTGCCGCCGTTTCTGGATCCCGGCTCGTTTACCATCCGCGGCCCGGGAGGCCCCGACATCGGCTCCTTCACCGCCAGCGTCACCTTTCCGGAGCCGGTCATGTGGACCAACCGCGGGCAGTTGGTGAACATCACGCGTCTCCAGGGCGCCACCCTCACCTGGAGCGGCGGCGATCCGGCTAGCCAGGCAATTACCATCATCGGCGGGAACCTGGATCAAGAGTCGGGGGCCGGGGCGGCGTTCCTCTGCTCCTCGGAACTGGAGCCGCGCAGCTTCACCGTGCCGGCGTCGGTGTTGAACGCCCTGCCGGCCAGCAATCCGCAGCGGCCGGGTCAGACAGTCGGGTTCCTGCTGCTGGGTGTTGGTCCCAGCACCGAGCAGACGTTCACCGCCACCGGCCTGGAGGTGGGCGTGGCCAAATACGGGCAGATATTTCTCACCACCGCGTACTACCGATAGATGGTGGGTGCCGGCGAGCCACGGGGCGTGATCAGGGGTGCACGGTCTGTGGATAGCTCGGAGTTGGCGCCGCCGCGGACGCCTCCTCCCGGGCCAGCCGGGCCCAGTCCTCGAGGCCGATCGATTCGTAGATCCTGGCCGCCTCCGCGTAGGCGGCCTGCTTGGTGGCGGCGTCCCCGATAGTCCGCGCCAGCCGGCCCATCGAGAGCAGGCAATTGGCTTCCCCACGCCGGTCGCCGATCTGTCTGTGGATCGGGAGCGCGGTGGCGTAGAGCTCTCGCGCCTCCTCGTACTGAGCCTGCTGGAGCGCCACATCGCCCAGGCCCTGGACGCAGTTGGCCTCCCCCAAACGGCCCCCGATCTCCCGGTAGATCTCCAGCGCCCGGCCGTAGAGCCGCCCCGCCTCCTCGTACTGAGCCTGCCGGAGCGCCACCTCGCCCAGGCTCTTTACGCAGTTGGCCTCCCCCAAACGGTCCCCGATCTCCCGGTAGATCTCCAGCGCCTGGCCGTAGAGCCGCCCCGCCTCCTCGTAACGAGCCTGACTGACCGCCACCTCGCCCAGGCTCTTTACGCAGTTGGCCTCCCCCAAACGGTCCCCGATCTCCCGGTAGATCTCCAGCGCCTGGCCGTAAACCCGCGCCGCATCCTCGTTTCGATCCTGCATGCGCGCCACATCGCCCAGGCGTTGGATGCAGTTGGCCTCCCCCAAACGGTCCCCGATGTCCCGATAGATCGGCAGCGCCTGGCCGTAGAGCCGCGCCGCCTCCTCGTAGCGCGCCTGCATGCGCGCCACATCGCCCAGGCGCACGACGCAGTTGGCCTCCCCCAAACGGTCCCCGATGTCCCGATAGATCGGCAGCGCCTGGCCGTAGAGCCGCCTCGCCTCCTCGTAGCGCGCCTGACTGAGCGCCACATCGCCCAGGCTCTCTACGCAATTGGGCTCCCCCAAACGGTCCCCGATCTCCCGATAGATCTCCAGCGCCCGGCCGTAGAGCCGCGCCGCCTCCTCGTAGCGAGCCTGCAGGCGCGCCACCTCGCCCAGGCGCTGGAGGCAGTTGGCCTCCCCCAAACGGGCCCCGATTTCCCGGTAGATCGGCAGCGCCTGGCCGTAAAGCCGCCCCGCCTCCTCGTGACGAGCCTGAATGAGCGCCACCTCGCCCAGGCGTTGGACGCAGTTGGCCTCCCCCAACCGATCCCCGATGTCGCGGTAGATCGGCAGGGCCTGGTTGTAGAGCCGCCCCGCCTCCTCGTAGCGAGCCTGCATGCGGGCCACCTCGCCCAGGCTCTGGACGCAGTTGGCCTCCCCCAAACGGTCCCCGATGTCCCGATAGATCGGCAGCGCCTGGCCGTAGAGCCGCGCCGCCTCCTCGTGACGAGCCTGACTGAGCGCCACCTCGCCCAGGCGCTGGACGCAGTTGGCCTCCCCCAAACGGTCTCCGATCTCCCGATAGATCTCCAGCGCCTGGCCGTAAAGCCGCGCGGCCTCCTCGTAGCGTGTCTGCCGGAGCGCCACATCGCCCAAGCTCCAGACGCAGGTGGCCTCCCAAAAACGGTCCCCGATTGCGCGGAACTGCGCCAGCGCCCGTTCGTAATTCCCGGCCGCGGCTGCCTGCTCCCCTTCGAAGGCCGCAGCGTCACCCAGCATGGCCAGGACCTGGGCCAGCGCGCTCGGGTCCGGACGGGCCGCTTGCTCCAGCTCGCGCAGCACGTGCTGGAGAATCTCCCTGCGCTCCCGCTTCTCCTTCAAGCCCACCGACCAGTCGAACCCCTGCTCCACGCCGCGCAGCGTCTCGCGGGCGTCTTCGTCCTCCCCAACGAAGTGGTACGTGCCCGACCGCCACACCCAAAAGTCCGGCGCCTGGCGGCTGAGCTCCCGCATGGCGAACTCCGGAAGCCAGAACACCACCGGCCACGGGAACCGTTTGCCGAAGTAGCCCCGGTTCAGGTTCAGGATATCCATGGCCGGCGACTGCTCGACCCGCAGGTCGAACATCGACTCCAGCCCGTAGACGAAAATGGTGTCCGGTTGCGCGTCGCCCAGAGCGTTCTCCAGTTGCGTCACGACGCCGCCGTCGCGCCGGGCGTCGAGCGTCACCTCGGCGATGCTCTTCCCCGGATGCCGCCGCCGGACTTCCTCTACCAGCCGTTGCCGCAGCGTGGGGTGGTTCACCCGCGCCAGCCCAATGGTGCAGCCCTTGGCCAGCTCCAGCATCCGGACCAGGGCGGCCAGCTCCACCTGGTTGTGGACCGACAGAGCCGCTTCCTGGACGCGAGCCGGCATCAGGACCCTCCACCCGGCGCCTCGCCCACCAGCGGATTCCAGTCGTACCAAAGCCCGTCCGCGTCTTCGTACGGGAAGACCAGCAGGTTGCGCAACAGCCCGTTCCAGACCTCGGCCGGCTCCTCCACAGGCCTGTGGTCTCGGTGAACCTGCCGAAGCACTTCCCAGTCCCTCGGCCGGATCGCCAGGCTGATGTCGATCGCCTGCCGGCGCACGGTAAGCTCCACCGCCTGGCGGTTGATTGGAAGGTGATCGCACCGGTCCATGGCCGACCGCAGCAGGATGAACAGATTCCGCACGTGGCCGCCGGAGAGCCGGCACAGCCGGCCCAGCAGCTCCCGCGCTGCGAACAACTGATCGAGGGTTGCACCTTCCTTTGCGCAGCGAAGCTCCACGATCTTCCGTAGAGTGGCCAGGCCGCGCTCGAAGTCCTGCCCGTCGTGGCGACGGACCGGGATGAGGGGAAGGGTCAGGATCTCCGAAAACTCGCCCTTCAATTGCTCGCGGCACCCGCTGTAGGCTAATGCCAGTGGAATGGTATAGAGAACGTCGCAGTTGAGGAATTTCAGAACCCGGGCGTTACCCACGAAGAGGTTCTCGTGGTTGGTGAGGTCCTGCTCTTTGAGGACCCTCTGCGGGATGCGGTCCAGCTCGTCCACGATGACCAGGATGTCCGCAAAGCCCCCGTGAGCAGGCTTGCGGAGCCATTCCCGGGCCTGTTTCAGGATCACCTCGTTGATCAGGTGGTAGATGGTCGGGAGATGACCCTGAAAGAGCCCGCGCAGCACGCTGCGGGCGATCGGCACGTCCTTCAGCACCGCCCCCAACTCTACGAGGCTGCCGGGCGCCTGGACTGTTTTCAGCGTGACGTCCTGCTTCAGGATGTCGCGGACCTCGAGGAAGAACTGCTCCAGGTTCGTCATGGCGCACTCGAACCCGGCCTCCTTCAGATCGTCGATGAGCTGCCGCGCGATGTGGAGAACGATGTCACCCGGAGCGACGTCGTTCAAGTCCATCCAGCGCTCGGCCTCCAGAAAGGATACGAACAGCTTGCGGCCGAAGCGCCCCTGCTCCAGCATGCGCTCGACCCGCTTGAGTTCGGTGGTCTTGCCCGCGCCGCGATGTCCGGTAAAGAGGCGGCAGATGGGAAAGGCGCCCGTGCGAGCGATGCTGCGCGCCAGGCCGAGCTTGAGGTTCTCCGGTCCCAGCTCTTGCTGCCAGTCGACGTAGAGGTCTTCTTCGTCGGCCTCCAGGGGATGGCGGGGGTCGAACTGCTGATACAGCGCGGCGTCGAGGCTCACTGGACTCGATTATAGAATCCGCTCGGGTAAAACGCTACCCATGCGGCCGGCTACCCTCGGGATGACAAGCGGGGGCCGGGCCCCGGCGTCCTCAGGGGATCACCCGCACCACCACGGCCGAGTAGTTATCGTGCGCGCCGGCGGCCTGGCGCTGGAGGCGGGCCTCCATGGCCTGGAGCCACTCGGCGGCGCCGGAGGTCCGGGCCAGGTCGACCTCCATCTCGGGCTCCAGCACATACTCCCAGAAGCCGTCGCTGCAAAGCAGGAAGGCGTCGCCGGACCCGATCGGCTGGGGCGCTTCCTGGACCGTCATGCGGAGACCATCCCGGCTGCCCAGGCTGCGCAGCAGCCGGTTGCGGCCCTCGTGGAAGCGGATCTGCTCGGCGCTAATCTCGCCGGCCGCGAACAGGACCTGCGGCACGCTGTGATCGCTGGTCTGGTACTGGATGCGCTGGTCGTGGAAGTAGTAGAGGCGCGAGTCGCCCACGTGGGCCCACCGGGCGGACTGAGAATCGGTGACCAGCAGAACCGCAGTGGTGCGCATGCCGGCCAGGTCGAGGCGCTGCTTCTGGCCGTCGCAGATGGCGGAATTGGCGGCCTCCAGGTAGTGGCCGAGCGCCTCGGGGCTGGAGGCGGGAGAGGCCCGGAAGGCCGCCAACACGGTGTCGACGGCGATGCGGGCGGCCACCGAGCCGCCGCCGTGACCACCCAGGCCATCGCCCAGCATCCAGCAGCCATAGGTAGCCAACACTACATAGTCGCAGGCGTCCTGGTTTTCGCGGCGGCCGCCGGCCTTGCTGAGCGTGGCGGTCTGGAAGTTCATGGTTGGTTCGGGGGCGGCCGGCGGGCCCGCCCCAACAGAAACGGCGCCGCGGCCGCGGCCGCGGCCGCCAGGCCGCTCACCACCCGGAAGACCCGGGAGCGGCGCGGAAGTGGGGGTTGGACCTTGAGGGGCGCCTGCTCCTCGAGGCCGACGCACAAGACCGTGACGTTGTCCTGGTGTTCCCACTGCTTGGCCAGCGTCTTGCGGATCAGCGTGTCGCAGGCCTGTTGCGGCGCCGCCGGCAGTTCGGCGGCGATTTCTTCGTCGTTCAGGGCCCGGAACAGACCATCGCTGGAGAGCACCACCCGATCGCCGGGCCGGAGCTCGACCGGCGTGGCGCTGAGGTCAAACAGGCGGATCTGTTCGCCGCCTACGTAGCTGGTGAGAGCCTCGCGATCGGGGTGGTGGATGGCCTCCTCGGTGGTGATCTGTCCCTGGGCCGCTTGCTGATCGAGATCCTGGCCGTAAACGTGGGCGGTGGTGAGCAGGCGCAGCGACCCGTCTCGGTACAGATACAGGGCGCTATCGCCCACCGAAACCCAGTCCAGCAGGCTCTCACGGATGGCGGCAGCCACCAGGGTGGTGCCCATGTTGCCCTCGGCGTCGACGCGCAGGGCCCCCTCGTAAACGGCAGCGTTGGCCTGGCGCGCCGCCCGTTCCAGCGCCGCCGTCACCGGTTCCTGTTCGGTCTTGGCGGCGTAGGCGTTCAAGAAGGTCCCAACCGCCAGACTGCTGGCGGCCCGTCCATGCGCCAGGCCGCCCATACCGTCGCACATCACCGCCACCAGCCCCCCATGTCGCGCGAAGGCCGAGTCGCCGGGATCGGAAAAGCCGAAGGAGTCTTGCTGGTCGGCTCGGCTGCCGACGTGCTGAGCGTTAGCGGAAACCAGATGCATCCTACTTGCTCTCCCGCGCCACGCGAGAACCGAAGTATCTGTTGGAGGCCTTCGGGGCCATGACCCATGCCAGGTTCGCTCGGGTAAACTCTCGCCCGAGGCGGCCGCCCGGGTCCACGCCCGATCTGGCCTGCTTCGATGATTGCCTGCCTACCCTGGCCGTTTCCTGCTTGGCGTAAGCGATCGCAGACCCGCCGAGAATGTCCCACGGGTCCGAAAATGTGGAGGTCGCGATTGCCGCCCTTCTTAGTCTAGCAGGCCTCCCGGAAACTCGCCAGAGCCAGAGGGTGCTTAACCGTTTTGGGGGAAGCGGCCGTGGCGCACGCTCAGCGTGCAGCGGCGAGCTTCAGCTCGCCGAAGGGCGGAGGTGAAACCACGCAGCGTGGGCTGAAGCCCACGCCGGCACGCTGAAGCGTGCGCCACGTCGCCTCACAGCCTGGCAAACTCCCCAAAACGGTTAAGCACACAGAGCCAGATCCTACAGGAACCCCAGGGCAAGCGGCGCCCCGCACTGCCGAGGTCGCCGGCGTTGACGTCATTGTGTGCCCCATGACCCGTCAGCCGACCGGGGATCTGTTCGCCGGCGCGCGCTTCAGCTCCTCGAACCAGTTCGGTGGCCCGCCACAGCTCGCCCATGCCTCCGGCGCCGAGCTTTCTTCAACCCGGGTTTGTCCGATCCTCAGTCCTTCTTCTGGAAGCAGTAGAGGGCGCTGTAAGTGCGGAGGTACATTCTGCCGCCGGCGATGGCGGGGGTGGCTTTGCACCCGTCGCCCAGGTCATTGACCGCCAGCAGCTCCCACTGGGCCGCCGCCCGGATGACCGCGGCTTTGCCCTCTTCGCTGATGGCGTAGATCTTGCCGTCGGCCGCTACCGGCGACGAGAAGTAGGCGCCGGGCGCGCCTTTCAGCCGCTCCTGCTTGAGGATTTCGCCGGTCTTCAGATCGAACGAAGTCAGAATGCCGCCCTCTTTCAGAGTGTACAGGACGTCCCGGTAGACCAGCGGCGACGGAACGTTGGGCAGCGACCTGGGGTTCTTCCACAAAAAATTGCCCTCGGTCAGGTCGCCGGCGCCGCCCAGGCGGTAAGCCCGGAGGGAGTTCTCGCCGGCCCGTCGATCCCGAAACTGCTCCCAGTCGCGTGCTTCGAGGAATCCGGTATCGTCGAGGTCCAGATACTCGTCGAAGCGGCCCTTGGCCCTGGGGTCGACGATCTCGTCCTTGGAGAGCTTGCCATCTTTGTTGAGGTCCAGCTGGGCGAGGGCCTCCGGGAAGGGAGGGATGATCTCCTGCTGCCCGGGGTCGGATTCGCCGGAAAAGGTGACGAAGTAGATGGCGTCGCCGGCGATGACCGGTGTCGGCTTGACCTGCCAGGGAAGCCCCCTTACCCACCAGACGGGTTTGCCGGTGGCGGTGTCGTAGGCGTTGAGCTGATAGGAGCCGGCCAGAATCGCCTGGGTCCCGCCGCCGGGCGGCCGGTACAGAACCGGCGTGGCATAGCCGCGCTGGGCGTGGGGGCGCTCGGCGCGCCAGCGAACGCGCCCGGTGTTCTTGTCGAGGGCCAGCAGGAAAGAGCCGGCGTCCTGATCGCAGGCTTGCAGAACCAGATCTCCGGCGAGTATCGGCGAGGCCCCGTGGCCAAAGGGGTTGTTGAACGGTCCGAGCGGCATGCGCCAGAGCTCGTTGCCGTCGGGGCCGTAGGCGAGCAAACCGAAGTCGGCGAAGAAGGCGTAGACATTGCTGCCGTCGGTGACCGGGGTGGCGGAGGCCGGGCTGTTGTTCTCCTGGAGTTCCTGTTTGCGGGGACGGGGCGCTTCCCGCCGCCACAGGACACGACCCGTGGCGCGATCCAGGGCCAGGGTGAAGAGTCTCTCCCCCTCGAAGGCGGTCAGAAAGATTCGGTCAGCGGCGAGCGAAGGCGAGGAGTGGCCCGGCGGCAGCGGCGTCCTCCAAACGACGTTGTTGCCCGGGCCAAACTCCACCGGCAGGTTGGCATCGTCTGCGACGCCGGCGGCGTTCGGACCGCGAAACTGGGACCAGTCCGCAGCCGCGAGTCCGGCGGCGGCCAGGAGGCATAACCAGACAGAGGGGGCCAAGCGCATGGAGGGATGATAGCAGAGAGAGCCGGCGCCTGTGTCATCGCTGCGCTCGGGATGACAACTTGTTGCGCTGGGGATGACAACTCGTTGCCCTCGGGATGACAACTTGTTGCGCTGGGGATGACGATTCGCTGTAAATCGGGGTGACAACTCGGTCGCGCACCCGGTCATGGTTTTCCCGAAAGCGCCACAGGGTGCTTCGGATCGGCAGCGCGAATCTCACGATCCGCCCATCGGACGTCCAGCCGGGAAAGTCGAAGTCGGCTTCGTAGGCAATCGGAATCCTCTCCAGCTTCCCGGTCTCGGGATCGAGCAATGCCGGCCGCCAGAACCAGGAGTCGCGGGTGCTCCCCTGCAACGCGATCCGGCCGTCCTTCCCCACGGCGTTGGGCGAGAACGGCGCCCGGGTCAGGCGCAGGTCGCCTGGCAACGAGATGGCGCGCTCCGCGCCTCTCGCGATGGGGACCCGCACCAGCCGGATTCCCTGCTTCTCGTGCAGCTTGATGAGGAGCTCCTGCCGGCCCGCGTCCACCACGACGCCGTCGCCGGCGCGGATCTTGCGCGGCTCGCCATCGGAGGCCGGAATCGCCCAGACCGTTCCGTCAGCGACATAGTAGAGCGTTTTGCCATCGGCCGACGACGCCAGGCCTTGAATTCCCACACCCCGGACCCTCTCCAGACGCCGCACCATGCGGCCGTCGGCCAGGGAGGCGACCGCAATGGTCTGCGCCGGCGGGCGTCCGAAAACAAAGGCGACCTGCCGATCGGGGACCACCGCCATCGGCCAGGCGCTCTCCTCTTGTGTGTCCAGGAAGGGAACCGGATCCTTGCCCGGCGACGCAGCCGAAGGCCCAGATGTCCGCGCGCTTGTCCAGTGGCTTGCCTCGGGCCTGTTCCGGGCTCATGTAGGCCGGGGTGCCGAGGATGGTGCCGGCTCGCGTGGGCCCCCCACTGATGGTGGGTGACTGCGACGGATCGGCGGGCTCTTCCGCAAACGCTTTGGCCAGGCCGAAGTCGAGCACCTTCACCCTGCCTTCCGGCGTCACCTTGACGTTGGCCGGCTTCAGGTCGCGATGGACAAATCCCTTCTCGTGGGCGGCCTCCAGGGCCTCGACTATCTGCCTGGCCACTGCCAGCGCCTCCTCGACCGGCAGCGGCCCCCGCAGCGTCTCCCCCGGCACGTACTCCAGCACCAGGAACGTCAAGCCCTCGGCCTGCTCGAACCCGTAGATCGCAGCAATATTTTGGTGATAGGCTAGCAGCCCGTGGTAATAACCGCTCCGTTGAAGACGCGGCGCAAACCATTGATTCTACTGGAGCAGGCCGGCGCGTCTTCATCACTTTTGGTGGGCCGGAGGCCCATGGGGACTCCCTAACGGTCGCGGCTCGGATACGAATGTGCGTATTTGCAGATGGTTACCGAGCCGCGACCGTGAGGGAGCGGTCACCGGCCCGGTGCATACATGGTAACTTCTTGGGGAGCCGGCGAGGCGGGAGACGCGCGCGTCCGGATCGACGGTCACGTGGCGCGGCCCAAACTCAAATCAGAACGTCATCCTGATCCCCAGGTGGATTTGCCGGGGATCCAGAAGGGTGTGGGTGATACGCATGTAGTTGGCGCTGCCGACCGTCGCGTTGGGCTGGCCGAAGATGGGATGGTTCGGCAGGTTGAAGAACTCGGCGCGGAAATCGATCTTGATACCAGGCCGGGACCCACCAGGTTGTTCCGCTGACTGTTGCCGTAGCGGTACGTAAAGCGGAAGCTCGACCCGCTGTCCATGCGGCCGGAATCCCAGGCGCCGTTGTCCGCGGTGAAAGTATGGAAATCCGGGTCATCGTCGTTGCAGATCGTCACCGTCTGGCCCGCCCGCACCCGCAGGCCGAAGTTTCTTTCCTGGCGCATGACGAAGACGGTGGGCGCGTCGTCGCGGATGAAACGCCTGCTGTGGTCCAGCACAGTTTCGCCTTGCGCCTCCCGCAGCGCCGGCCAGAACTCCCCGACAATGATGGAGCCAGGCCATTCCTGCGAGGAACGCCGTTACTTACGCCGCCGAAGCAGCCCGAGGTGAACACGGGCGACCATATGCATATAGCCGCCGGCATTCGCATGCCGCTGGTCGGCCGCGGCGTTGATGTGCTCGAGGGCGCGGCCCTTGTCTCCCATCGCCTCGAAATACAATCCAACGTACAGGTGACCATAGAACTGGGCTTCGGGCTGGGCGCCTGCGGCGCCCAGTACCTGCTCGGGCGTCATCGTTCCCCGGAACATCTCGTAAATCTGGCGCATCGGAACCCGCGAGTCGGCGCCGACAGGCAGCAAGGCGGCCGTGGCTTTCTCGGGCGACTCGGCCCGAGCGACGCAGAGGAAATGCCAGGCAGCGTTCTCGACGTCGTTCGGATTCACGGTGCGGTGGGATTCGAACTGGGCGCGACAGTCCCGGAAGCGGCCGGCGTAGTACAGAACGATACCGCGTTGCCACAACTGCGGAGCGTACTCGGGCGCCAGCCTGGCCAGCCTATCGAAACCGGCGGCGGACTCGCGTATGCGGCCGCCCTGGAAGTCTGCGACGGCACGATCGAGAATCGTTTGTGGACGCTCGGACGAGGCTTGCGCATAGGCGGCGGGGATCGGCAGCATCACGGACAGTTGAAGGATGCGGAAAATCCGTCCTGCCCTTTCAGCACGAATGGAAGCAGGCATTTGAGAGACCGTTGTTGCTGTCTGCTTATTGTAGCGGCCGCCATCACCCCTGAGATGCGTTGGGCCGGTTCTTCCCGCTGGCCGACCACCGGCAAGGGTGTGCTTAACCGTTTTGGGGGAAGTGGTCGTGGCGCACGCTTCAGCGTGCCGCGGCGAGCTTCAGCTCGCCGAAGGGTGCGGGTGAAACCACGCAGCGTGGGCTGAAGCCCACGCCGGCACGCTGAAGCGTGCGCCACGTCGCCTCACATCCCAGCAAACTCCCCAAAACGGTTAAGCACCACCGGCAAGGTTGGCTCCCCCGGCCGCCGGTCGGAAGTGGTAAGATCCCTGGGTTGTCGAAAGCCGCGGCAACATTGGAAGAGGAACGCCATATGAATTCCACCCTACTCAAAAGGTCATTCGCTTTGGCGGCGGTGGTGCTGGCCGCCTGCACCTGGTATCTGTCGGGCCAGACCCCCACGCCGCCAGCCCGGTTCCCGGGCCCCACCTCGTCGCAACCGCTGGCCTTGAGCGCCGACGATTCTCTGTTACTGGTGGCCAACCCGGACAACAACAGCGTGAGCCTGTTCGACGCGCGGACCGGCAACACCACGCTCATCACCCAGGTCACGGTGGGCAAGGAACCGAACGGCGTGGCGCTGTCGCCGGATGGGTCGCGCGCCTACGTGGCCAACACCGCGGGCGGGACGGTGTCGGTGTTCTCGATCGACCGGGCGCAGCCGTTGTACGGGGTTGCGACGGTCGCGACCATCACGGTCGGCGCCGAGCCGTATGGCGTGGCTCTGACGCCCACCGGCCGCAAGCTGTACGTCGCCAACGCCCGGTCCAACTCCGTCTCTGTAATCGACACGACCACCAACCAGGTGGTCCGGACCATCGCCAACGTGGGCCCGGAACCGCGCGGGGTTGCCATCACCAACAGCGGCAGCGGCGCCGACACCGTGGAAACCGTGCTGGTGACGCAGTTCCTGGCCCTGCCCGTGGCGGGCAAGACCGACGGAGCCGACGACGCCAAAGTGGGGCACGTTACCGTGATCTCGGCGTCCACCGACGCGGTGGTGGCGGACGTGACGCTGAATGCGCTCGCCGATTCAGGATTCAAGGCCGCCGGAGACGCTCTGGCCCGCACGGCGCCCCCGGCCGCTCCCGTGGCGGTGGACTTCCGGTTCACCACCGGCGCCTATCCGAACCAGTTGAGCAACATCGCCATCCGGGGCAACTTTGCCTTCGTGCCCAACACCGGCGCTTCGCCCAACGGTCCGGTGCGGTTCGATGTCAACACCCAGAGCCTGCTGAGCGTGCTGGATCTGCGTTCCCGGGCCGACGCCGGCAGGACCATCAACATGCACCAGGCGGTGGCCCAGCAGACCGCCACCCCCAAGCGCTTCATCACGCAGCCTTGGGCCATCGCCTTCAAGAACCGCGCCGACCAGGGGTACGTGGTCAGCGCCGCGAGCAACATCGTGGTGAAGGTGGCCATCGCCGCGGCCACCGGCGCGGCAACCGTGCAGACCGACCCGGCCGATGCCAACCGGGTGCTGCAAATCCCGACCGGGAAGAATCCGCGCGGCATCGTGGTGAACGCCGCCGACACGCGAGCCTACGTGATGAACTATGTCTCCCGGGACGTCACGGTGATCGATCTGACGGGCGCCGCCGAGCGCGTGGTGGCGACAGTTTCCTCCGCCAACCTGCCGGCGCCCGGCAGCGCCGACGACACCATTCAGATCGGGAAGGAGCTGTACTTCACCTCGGTCGGGGAGTTTGATCCGCCGGCTTCGGGCCAACCGGCCATCACCGGACGCATGTCGAATAACGGGTGGGGGTCGTGCGGTTCCTGCCATCCGTTCGGGCTGACGGACAACGTGGTGTGGATCTTCGCGGCCGGGCCGCGGCGGACCGTGCCCCAGCACGTGGACTTCGCCGGGGGGGACCCGGCCTCCTTGCGGGCGCTGAACTGGTCCGGGATCTTCGACGAGGAAGAGGACTTCGAGCTAAACATCCGCGGCGTGTCCGGCGGGTTGGGGCTGATCGTGGGGGCCGATGGTATCACGCCGGAACCGACGGTCGCCGCTTTCACCCCGCCCAACGCGTCGAGACGCCAGTTGAGGGTTCGAGGGGTCGACGCCTGGGACGCCATCAAGGCGTTTGTGCGCTCGGGCATTCGGTCCCCCATCTCGCCGCTGCCGCAAACCGATCCGGACGTGATCGCGGGACGGCAGCTTTTCATTCAGGCCAACTGCCAGAATTGCCACGGCGGGCCGCTATGGACCAGCGGGAAGGTTCGTCACACGGGGGTGCCGGACCCCAGCCTGCTGGTGGCCGCGCAATTGATCACCGAGCTCAAGGGAGTCGGCACCTTTGACTCCACCGCCCGGAACGAGGTACGGGCGAACGCGTTGGCCCCGCTGGGCGCCAGCGGATTCGTTCCGGCGCCGCTGCTGTCCCTGTTTGCCTTCCCGGCCACCTTCTTCCACAACGGCAGCGCCAACTCGCTCGAGGCGGTGCTCGAGAACGTGACACACCGGTCGGCGGGAACGCCCGGGACCGATCACCTGGTGGAGGTGGCGCAGCGCCAGCGTCTGGTCAAGTTTCTGCTGTCGATCGACGCTGCCACGCCGCCTATATCTCCGGCGAGCCCGACCGCCCTTTCTACGGTTTCGGCCGCCAGTTACCGCGGCGCGGCGCTGTCGCAGGAAGGCATCGTGACGGGGTTCGGCACGGCGCTGGCGACTGGAACGCAGTCGGCGACCGCCGTGCCGCTGCCGGTGGCGCTGGCGGGCACGACGGTTTTGGTGGTGGACGCCGCCGGGACCCTGCGGCTGGCGCCGTTGTTCTACGTGTCGCCGACGCAGGTGAATTACCAGATCCCGCCGGGAGTCGTTCCGGGCGCCGCCACCGTTAGGGTGTACACCGGCAGCGGGCAAACCGCGGCCGGAACGCTGCAAGTGGCGCGCGTCTGGCCGGCGCTGTTCACCGCCAACGCCGACGGGCGCGGCGCGCCGGCCGCCCTGGCGGTGCGGGCCAGGCAGGATGGCTCGCAGAGCCCGGTGGCCGTGTTCCAGTGTGACAACCAGGGGCGAAACTGCACTCCCGCCCCGATCGATCTCGGCGCGGAAACCGACCAGGTGGCCGTGAGTCTGTTTGGAACCGGCATCCGTAATCGGAGCGCGTTATCGGCGGTCACCTGCACCATCGGCGGCGCCGCCGCGCAAGTGCCGTTCGCCGGGGCCCAGGGCGCTTTTGTCGGGCTTGACCAGGTGAACGTGCTCGTCCCGGCCTCCCTGCGGGGACGGGGCGAGGTCGAGGTGCTTCTCACGGTCGACGGTCAGGCGGCGAATCCGGTGACCATTCGGGTGCTGTGAAAATTTTGGGCCAGTTGCCCTAGCCGAGAGGGAGACACGCGGCCTTCAGATCGTCGTGGTCGAAGGCGGAGGACATGCCGTGAATTTGCGCCGGAGTGAGGCCAAGTGTTGCTGCCTCCTGGCGCCACATCGAAACCCCCTGCCCCACTTCCGCCGCGATCTGCCGCGCATCGTCAGGTCCCAGCTCGAAATAATCAGCAACGCTCAGCGCCAGTTTCAGAGATGCCGTGCCGTCGTCAAGATCGATGGCCGTGCTCAGGACACGCGGCTGGATGTCGGTTGGAACTGGATTGAGGTCGTAGGCCGGGGCCAATCGCCATCCGGCGGGACCGGCATACAGAAAGCCGTGATTTCGCAGATGATCGTCCGTGTTGGAAATCAGGATGTTGAACACCATCCGCCGCCACAGCGCGTGCATGTCCGGTTTTGGCTCCGCCCCGTGCTGGCGGAGCACATCCACGAACTCCATGTAGCTGCGTGCCTCGTTGTCTCTTGCTTCGAGCATGCTCATGGCCGACAAGAATGGGAGCCTCGCCCCGTCCGCCCGGTCAAACCGGCGCAGCAGAAGCACCGGCTTGCCGGCGACGGTTTCAAGCCGCCATGCGGGGACCGGAATGCCGGCCTTCCCCGCAAGTGTCAGGGCCACTGCCTCCCAGAGAACTGTGTCGATCTCGTCTCCCTGGTTCGGAAACTTCGCGATTGCAAGATGTCCGTCGCGGTCCCGCACGGAGGCCTTGGGCCGGGCGCCGCCAAGTGACGAACCGGGTGCGAGAAGCAAACGCAAGTCTTCATCGGTAGCGGAGTCGCTCAACACGTGCTCGGCCGCCGAGAGCAGTCGCGGCAGCTCGATGAGAGGAGGTATCTTCGTGGGTTCGTTCGCGGCGAGAAACGCCCCGCCTTCCCGCTCCGCAAAGCGCAGCGCACCCTGGCGTGCTTCGTCATTGACCATCAGCAGGTAGTCGATTTCTCTCAAGGTGCGCGGCGTCTCCCCCGCGGTCTCTGCGCGACGCCGCTCCGCGCGGCGCATCAGCGCCCTGCCCCATCGGTCGGGCGCGGAGTCGCCGATAGCGCCGAACAAGGGCTTGTCAGAAGGCGTGTGAAAAGGACCGGGCCCGAGTTTCAGGGCCGGTTCAAGCGAGAAGCGGTCGGGATGAGCGAGCCAGCTTTTGTCGTACTCAAAGGTAGCGCTGTCCTTGTTGCCGCGCGCGCGCGCCCACACCCGCCCCACCAGATGGGGCGCGCCTTGCAGGTCCATGTAAACAAGAACGCCCTTTTCCATTACTTCGCACCCTTGCCTTCCGGGGGCTTCTGCCGGCGCGACAGCCGGATGCGTTCCGGCAGGTGCTCTTCTTCAAGCTCAAGCCCGACGGTATCGTGCCGGGGGTCAGCCACATCGGCCAGTCGGTCGGCCATTCCAAGCGCAAAGAGAACCGTGGCGTATGTGCCGACCGAGACGCCGGGGGCGCCCTTCTCGACCTTATTTAGGGTCATTCGGCTGATCGAGGCCCGGTCTGCCAGAATCGCAACGGGAATACGCCGCCGCCGCCGGGCGTCACGAATGTCGTGTCCCAGCTTGCGAAGGGCGCGGGTGACCGGTGTGGGCGCCCGCGAGGATAGTTGACCTGTTCGCATCCTAATGTCCACCAAAATAGACCTTACAATCGATAGAGTATAGGATTATGGACGTTAAGTCAACTGGGGGTTTGGCCAAGAGGGGCACGAAGATAGAAGGCCGTCCTACCCTCAGTGCGCTTCGAATGCTTCGGATGCTTGCGTTCACTTCGATTGTGTGCTGGATTGATCTGAGAGGAAATAACAAGAAAGGTCAAGACCATGTCTCATCCAAATTGAAGGCGATCCGGATCGGGAGCAGCATTCGTATCCTGGAGACCGAACTGGAACGACTGCCGGTCACCTGCGGCGGCCGTGCCTGCCGCAGACGATCTGGCGGGTTCACGTCTCCCTGCGACAGAGGCCCTGGTTCGCGCTGGTGTCTCACTCGGACGGGGAGAGCGAAATTCCGGGTATCTGGTTCAGTAGCAAAGAGGGCAGACATCCGGCCCGGTCGAATGCCCTACCCGATCAAGTTCGCTAAACAGTTCATGGACGCGATGTTGTCTCGTTGGGGCGAAGTTTTACGGCGCCGGACGAGGCAGCTTGGGGGAATTCATCCAGCAAAAGCTCAAGACCAAGATGAATCCCGCCGTGTACGTGGCGGCATTGCTGATCGAAGACGGATACGCTGAGCCCGCGCGCCGCGGCTACATTCAGTTTCCTCCCAAATCCGGAAAGGCCAGGCGAGCGGATTGACGATGCCACGACGAAGCACCGCCCAAGAAGATCCTTTCTTTATCACTCCGGCGCCACCTGGGGCGCCAAAGGGCCAAACGCCGGTGGACCCGACGACCGGTCAACGCTTCAAATTCAAGAATCGTCGCGTCGGTCGGCAGCGGCCCCGGTCCTCAGGCGAGTTTCGTATAAGTCTCAGCGAAAAGGCAGGTACACGATCGCATCACGCCACTCCGCCGCTTGGGATGCGGTCCAAACCAGCACAAGCGAATCGATGACCTCGCCAAATGGCGCTCCGCTGGGGAACAATGAATAGACCCGGACTCGACTTTCCCGTAGCCAGGCGCTCCCGAAAATACCGCGTCATGGTGCGTCGATCATGAGAGATCAAAATCCGCTCTTGCTGCGCGGCGAGTTCGAGGAGCACTGAATCTTCGGCGCCTCGCAAGCCAGCCTCCTTGGAGTCCAGGATGTCAATGGCCGGCTCACGAGATCGTAGGCCTTCGATGATGTCGGAGTCGAGATCCTCATCCGCAAAAAAACCGGACAATCACGATCGCTTCGAGCTCATCTGCCGGCGAGCTTCCAGGCGGGCAAAGAGGTCGGGATTCGTCTGGCTCAGCCGAACCGCGGACTGTTCGAGTTCGCGCTCGCCTTCCGCGATATAGTCGTTGATTGTCCTCTCATTCTCCAGGTAGTACGCGATCACGCCATACACCTGCGATAGCTTGAGAGTGGGATACGACTGAACGATTCTGTCTGGAGATGCGCCTTCTTGGAAGCGGATCACGACGGAGTCAAGCGACACACGGCTCCCAGCGACATAGAGGCCGCCATTCCGCTCTTCGAGGTAGGAAGAAACCGGATACGCCATAACGATTCCCGGCTCCAGTATAGCACTGCTCGCCACGACAATGAAACTGGTCTGCGACCCGCCGACAACGAAACCACTGTTGTCGCCTAGGTTATTGGTTCCGTCTTTTGCCCTTCTTCGCCGCGGGCGCCTCCGCCCGATCCATCATCGAAGGCCTACGATTTCGTGAGCCGGCGGCACGACGGTGTCGTTCCGCGATGACGCGCTGTCGGCCACCGGAACCGTCACCGGCTCTGACCTCACCCCCAGGAACTCCACCTCGACCCGGACAATGGATTTGCCGGCTACCGCATACGGGACCACGGCGTTGATCTGGCGGGACTGCGCGAACAGCAGGGGCGCGGACATGCCGTCTAACAGCACCCGCGTCTGGTCCAGGTTGTCATCGACGCGGCCGGAGGCATTCAATCGCGCCCCCGCGCCGTTGCCGGGGCCAATCTCGGAGCCGAAACAGGCTCACAATCTTGCCGGGAGCGACCGGACCGCTCCGCAAGCCGCCTCCGCTTACTACTGAGCCGATCCGAGGCCGGGGCTCGACGAACAGAGAATATGGAAGGGTGGCGCTGGCGGCGCTATCCGTCACTCGGGCTCGGAAGAGGGAAAAACCGCCCCCGGTCGCGACCCCCATGATCCGGCCGGTGGAAGCCTCGAGCCGCAGGCCTGCCGGAAGCGAGCCCTCGGTGATCGCCCAGTTGTAGGGCGACTTTCCACCCGCTGCCACCAGGGTGCCAGAATAGGGCACCCCCACTTTCCCCGGCGGCAGGGGTGAGTCGGTCATGTTGCTCAGTACGGGCGGGGATCACCTCGATGCCGAAGGGTTTCGAGGACCAGGCGCCAGCGCTGTCGGTGACCCTTCCCACGAAGCTGTACGGCCCCGCGGTGGCAGGCGTGCCCTGTGATCCCGCCGTTCGCAACGAGACTCAGGCCCGGAGGCAGCAAGCCAGAGGCCAGCGGAGACTCAACCTGACAAAGTGAACAAAGCCTGTCCAGCCCTGCCCCGCCCGCGTTTCAAACAGGCGCGGCCCTGGCTCGTTGCTCCTTGGGTCTGTAAGTCTTTGAAACCATGGTGGCCAGGGACGGAATTGAACCGCCGACGCCAGCCTTTTCAGGGATGTCGGATCAACAACTTAGAAGCACCGCCACTGAAAACACAAGACTTGCGCGACGAAGATTTGGACCGCGTTTGGACCTCGGGGCAGTTTCGGGGGACCTTGGACCTTGGCTGGACCTCGTAATCGAAGCTAGTTGCGGCCGCAAGGAGTTTGGCACCACGAGTGCCTTCGCGCGCACGCGCGCGGTCGCACCCGCCTTTGAAAATTCTTCGTGGCACGAAGAATTTTGGTTCCCTATACAGGAGGATGCCCTCCATCCTCACCGTGGCTCCGAAGGGAGGTGACGCCGTTCCACCCTACAGAGGTAGATTCCGCGCTAGCCGGAATGGCGGCTCTGTCGGCGCCTTATTCCTTCCGAATTCTGGTGATGCGGAGCGGCTGGCCACGCAGATCGCGCCAGGATTCGTCGGACAGGTGGAGTGCGCAGAACATCACCGGCTCGTCGTTGTGGAGGTGAGTGATTGCCGCCACGAGGTCGACCCCCATCTCGTGGATGATAGCTCTTGCTTCAGCCGAGTTAGTGCCAGGCCCAAGGTCAGGCAACTCGTCCGGCGCCGCAATGTGCATCACTTCACCCACGACGTCGCCGGGCGGCCCGGAGACAATCACTCGATCACCGATCTTGAGATTCACACCCAGCTCCCCGCCAGCCACCGACTCAAGTTCAGCCGCTGTTTTCGGCTCGGGGCCCATCGGGGCCACTAACCGTGCTCGTGTGCGTGGACGTCGACCTAGTGTGGGGGCAGCCGGTTATCGAGAGGCAGAGGGCCGGCGCCGTTCCACCTCGGTCATGATCTCCGCGATGGTTGCGCCTTCCAGCCACTTGTGGCGATCACGCGTGTAGTCTCCCGAACCAGCGCGGTAGACGCGCAGGAAACGCGCAAGACCATCTACGCCCAATTCGCGCCGCAGGATACCCAGGGCGTGTCGCTCAAAGTCCTCGTCGCTCATCTGTTCGACAGGGGTCATGGCGGACCCTCCTCCCACCAGGATACCGGATTCTCCACACGGATGTGCAATACATCGGGATGGCGGCGGCTGCGGCGCAGCAACCCATCGTCCGCGGTGAGGAAAACATCTACAGCGCCCCGCTCGGCGCAAGCCAAGTGCAGCGCGTCAAATGCTCCGAAGCCTAGCCTCTGAAGCTCCCATGCGCGCGCCGCCTCCTTTGGCCCCGGGA